>MPMB02068183.1_pt1 | contig 24497 bp, 15 predicted proteins | sample 1617371 | NCBI WGS metagenome assembly MPMB02 (sample SAMN05944808, study PRJNA350692) | marine metagenome | biome: marine; feature: ODZ; material: water; isolation source: 300 m water sample filtered on 0.2 um supor filter | place: Pacific Ocean | collected 2012-04-08 | depth 300m m
CATGTGTCTTTGGCTGACCTCCGTCGATGAGGAGGCCATGTCTGAAATCTCCAAGTATTTCAAAAACCCAAACACCGTGATGAAGCCGGCCACCCCGGGGTTGATCGATGTCAAAAACGCGAATGTCGCCTCATCGCGCAAGGCGGAATTTTCAAAACCCGCCCTGACCCCCAGGAACCTGGTGCGCAAAACCACCGAAGACATCGAAAAGTCATTTGTGCAAAGTCCTGAATTCCAGGAAAACAAAAACATGCATATTGAGGTCGTCGATGAAGGAGTGAAAGTAAGCCTCTTCAACACGCCCCAAAGAGATATTTTTGGTGAGAGCGAAAAAAAACTCTCAACCTACGGGGAGGTTGTGATTGACAGTCTCGGTACCTGGTTGAGCCGCGAACACGATCGCTTTGGCGAGCCCCTGGAGGATGTAGAGATTGAAATCGAGGGTCATTCCGCTACAGACACCCAGGGCAATGGATGGGCAGAGTCCATCGAGCAGGCTGTTGAGATTCGCAAAAGGTTGATCGATGAGAACGGTGTGAACCCTGCGAACATCAAAAGGGTGGTTGGGTACGGCCCCAAAAAAGCGACTCAGGACAAACCGCATTCCAGCAAGTCTGTTTCCATCATCATTCGAGAGAAGAAATAGTCCGTCCACGAATAACTCATGTCGGAATTTGTTCCCAAAACCACCGGTGACCTCAGCAACGCGGAAGCTGATAGCCAAAAGGAAGACTCAAAAGTTTTTACCCCGATACAGCAGAGCGTGGAGTCGCGATCGGCTTCAGAGCAAGGCGCCAACGAGACCGGCTTCAAGAACATCCAGGCAAAGGAATTGCCAACAATCAACTCTGGCGAAGCTGAGCCGCTGAAAAACATCCAGGTTCCCGCAGACAAAGCCGAAGATCCCGATAAGGGTTCAGGCGACACTGCGCACAGCTCCAAGGTGAACGTCGTCCGCAATGGCGACAAAATCACGCAAATCATTGTCGAATGTAAATGCGGCGAAACAATTCCCTTGGATTGCATTTATTAGGATTGTCTTTTTCAAAAGACCCGCACCTATTACGATTCGCTCGTCGGCTTGGCCAAAAAAGTGAATCAAGACAACACACCCCCATCCCCGACTCCGGGTCAACGATGGGCCAGCAATCTGGAACCTGAACTTGGCCTGGGGATCATCCAGTCGATCGAGAACCAATCTGTTGTCGTCTCCTTTCCAGCCTGTGAGGAGACACGACGCTACTCCCGGGAGTCCTCACCCATTTATCGGGTCCGCTTTCAATCTGGCGCAACTGTTCGAAGCCAAGAAGGTGCCGACTGCACCGTGACGAGTGTTTCAGAGTCAGGCGGATTACTGACGTATCACGGAGAAAACATCGTCCTGCCCGAGCAGGAACTGCATGCCAGCATGACGGACCGGAGTCCCGTTGAACGTTTGCTGCGAGGCCAAACCACTGATAACGCTCTTTTCGAACTCCGGCTGAACGCCTTGAAAATGATGTTTCATTGGCGCAAATCCCCTGTTCGCGGCCTGTTTGGGGGCAAAATCGAGTTGATCCCTCATCAAATGTTCGTAGCCCATGAAGTGTCCAACCGACAACTACCCAGAGTCCTGCTAGCAGACGAGGTCGGCCTGGGCAAGACCATCGAGGCGTGCCTGGTTCTCAACCGATTACTTGTGTGCGGCCGGGTCAAACGGGTTTTGATCCTGCTGCCAAATTCACTTGTGAACCAATGGTTCGTCGAGCTCCTTCGCCGGTTTAATCTCTGGTTCAGTATTTTTGATGAGGAACGCTGCTGCGCCATCGAAACCGGCCAACCCGGTTTCAATCCTTTTGAAGACGATCAACTCCTGATTGCCAACATCGACTGGCTGGCCGAGTCGCCCAAGCGAACGGAACAGGCGATTCAAGCCCCGTGGGACCTGCTGATCGTGGACGAGGCGCATCACCTCGAATGGGATCCCGACGAACCAAGCGCCAAATACCTGCTTGCCAAAGCGCTTGGCCGACGGGCCAAAGCCCTGCTCCTGTTAACCGCCACCCCTCAACAGTTGGGACTGGAAAGCCACTTTGCCCGGTTGCACCTGCTCGACCCAGCACGCTTTTCCAGCTTTGCGGCATTCAAGGACGAGACGGATCAATACAAGCCAGTTGCAAAGCTTTGCAAGAAACTGATCGACAACGAGCCATTAAACATTGAGAAACTTGAACAGTTTCCATACGGCGACTCCCTTTTGGCCAAGGCAAAGTGCGAATTGGCCAAGGGCAAAAACCTGGGTAAGCAAACAAGGGACAAATTAATCCGCGACCTCGCTGACAGGCACGGAACCGGGCGGGTGCTGTTCCGGAACACGCGAAAGACAATCCACGGATTCCCCAAGCGCTTGGCCAAGCTTAACGAACTGCCCCCCGCAGACACGACCACCAACGAGGGCGCTGGCCAAGCCGAGTTCGCATTCGATGTTGGCCTCAGCGAAACGGAGCCAAGCCACAAGTTTGACAATGACGAGCGGGTCGAGTGGCTGATGAGCCTTTTAACAAAACTTTCAACCGAGAAGATTCTGCTCATTTGCCGCAGTAAGGCCAAGGTCGATGAGATTGAAGCATCACTTAAAAAAAGATCAAACCTGAAAACAGGCCTGTTTCATGAAGGTTTAACCCTGATTCAACGGGACAGAAATGCCGCTTGGTTTGCCGAAGAAGACGGTGCGAGACTATTAATTTGCTCCGAAATCGGCAGCGAAGGCAGAAATTTTCAGTTTTGCCGTCATCTGGTGTTCTTTGACCTACCGCTCAATCCGGAATTGATTGAACAACGGATCGGGCGCCTGGATCGGATCGGGCAGAAGAACAACATCCATATCCATGTCCCCTACATCAAATCAAGCGACCGGGAGGTCTTGGCCAATTGGTTGCACCTTGGACTGAATGCATTCGAGGAGTGCATTCTGGGCGGCGATACTCTTTTGAACGAATTTGAAGGTCGACTGCGCCAGTGCTTCCGGGGAGCCCTGTCGAATTTGCCGCAGTTGATTCAAGACACAGGCGAAAGCCGCAAGAGACTCAGCGTCAAGCTTCAGGAAGGCGTAGACCGGTTGCTTGAGATCAACTCCCACTCGAGTGCTATATCAAGTGAGTTAATCCGCGAGATTCAAGATGCTGAGGACTCGACAGAACTGGAGGAACTAACTCTTCGGCTTTTTGATTTTATGGGACTCGGCGTCGACGACATCGGGCCACGTACCTATCGGATCACCCAAGCTGGTCGACTGCCAGTAAACCTGCCCGGCAACCGTGGCGGAGTGGTCGCTTTAACTTTCGACCGTGTTCGGGCCGTTTCAAGAGACGACCTGATTTATGTCTCCTTGGACCACCCCATCATCTCCGCCTGTGTTGAGCAGTTGCTTGGCTTGGACGTGGGCACTGCCGTTTTTGCACACTGGAAATCGGATTCAACCCCGACGCTTTTGATGGAGTCTGTTTTTGTTCTGGAGTGCCTCGCTCCAGCAAAATGGAATATGGATCGATTTCTCCCGCCCACCCCGATCCGGATTGTCATCAATCATCGTGGCAAGCCTGAACTTGACCGGGATGGCGGGTTTATCACAATGCCCAACACATTGCGAAACGGCCCCGCCCACCTGATACCCGACTTCCCCGAAATCAGGAAACTGATTCAACCCATGGCCCAAGCCTGTGAGTCGTTGGCAGCGAGAAAAGCCGGTGAATTGAAACAGATCGCCGCTGGCGACATGGATGAAAAACTCTCAAGCGAAATCCAACGCCTGGATAGCTTGGCCAAAGTCAATGCAACCGTCCGGCCGGAAGAATTGACACAGTTAAAAGAAGAACAATTGAACCTTGAGAACAGCCTTGACCAAGCCCGTTTTCGCCTTGATTCGATCAGATTGGTGTGGAAAGGAGACATGGAGAAACTGAAACACTAACCTTTTTCCCCGTTTTAGCTAAAGTTTTGCTGTTTTTTGTCGAACCTACGATGAGATGATTCGGCAATGACCACGACAGTCACAACGAACATAACGCCAATGAATGTAACTGCCTCTTTGGAGACATCGGATAATTCTCCTAGCAATTCGTTTTGGCAGCGCAATGGTGAGCGTGGCGAAGATAAAAAGCCAAAAAAAGCAAGCAAAAAAGCTTTTTTCGAAGGTTCCGTTCCGGCGAAGACTTGGGGGATTTATGCCGACTTGGCTGGGCTGATGAATGCTATTTGCTTGCTACAAACACAAAGCGCATTCCTAAACCAAGCGAAATCAGCAATCGTAAGGTTGGATCGGTTATCCCATCAAGCAGAAGCCGACGGGAGTGGATTGGATCAAACCACAACAATAGCTGAACTGGCTGCTTTTATAGCTGATGTGCTCCATAAAACCCAACATAAGACAGTCTTAAACGAAGATGAGACCGCTACGAATGCTCTCGCACATAATCAACCTAAACAGTTGCTGTCGAACTCGTTAAATGACCGTACAGATTGGGATGGTTTTGATGATTTGATCCAAAACAGGCTAGAATTGTTGGAAAACGAAGAAGAACACTTGCTAGGGCTTGCCCGGAGTGCTCGTTTGAGAATTGAAGAAAGCAACCATCCCGGTGTGAATACTGAGCAACAAAAAATAAGCTACACGACCAATCGTACTCTACATGAGCTTAGATCCCAATCATTTAAGGCATTTCAAAGCCAGACCACAAGACTACCCAAAAAGGTTCTTTGCCTAATAAGCAATTGATTCTCGTAAACCTGCTAAGTTTTCGACTCTTTTCGCATTTCCTCAAAGGAAAAAGACGCCGAATGCCCTTATTTTGCAGATTTGCGTCCTCGGCACCATTACAGAGACGTTTGGCATGACCTGTGCTTGGTGTGGGGCGTATGCTGACGCTTCAGGAAAACAAAGCGCAGAATAAGGTCGAGTCTGAAGAGGTATCATTCCCTCTGAACCTGACATTTCCGTCAAGAAAATTTGGGTTTTAGGAAATAAAAGAATACACCCTTCAACCTCTGCCTGACTTGGATCCGTTTTTTTGGATGGAAGGAGTTACGGGCAAAAAGCATGCCTTCCTCTTGGTACCGCCCGCACATGTTCTCGAATCGTATTCAATAGAGCTAAACCAGGATGATGTTGACTTCCTGGATTTACAGAGCTCCGAGGACGCTCTAATTCTCAATATCGTTACCTACGGTGCGAATCAAACCATGACGGTAAACCTTAAAGGACCTATTTTGGTCAATCGTCACACTATGGTCGCAAAACAAGTCGTCCCTAAAAACGCAGTAGAATTGCCCACAACGTTTCCCCTGAATAATTAGAGCAATTTACTGATGCGTGTATTAACAAAAAAACATGTTGGTTTTATCGAGAAAAACGAACGAGAGCATCGTAATCGATGGGAAAATTTTCTTGAACATACTTCGACTCGAAGGGGATTCAGTCAAAGTTGGAGTCGACGCCCCCAGGGATGTTGCTGTTCTCCGAAAGGAAATATATGACGAAATCCTCGAAAGCAACAAGGCCGCGGCGACTATCCCCTCCAAGAAAGATCTTCAATTGATTTTGAGCAAGAAGTGATATTGATCAAACCGACGTAATTATTTACAATTATGATAATTAATACGAACCTTGAAGCATTAAAGACGACCAACATCCTGAATGAGAGTCAAAGTCTATTGGCACGCTCCCTAGCCAGGCTCAGTTCAGGTTCCAAGATAGTGAATCCAAAAGACGATGCGGCCGGGCTTGCCGTCTCGTCTCGTTTAAAGGGCCAGATTAGTCGCGTTGATTCTGCATTATCCAATGTAGGCAACGGCATGTCATGGACACAAACACAGGACGGGTTCATGAAAACGCTGGAGTCGGCATTCCGACGAATGGGTGAATTGGGCATGCTTTCCCTGGACAGAACCAAGTCTGATGCCGACCGAGAGCTTTATCAGTCCGAGTTCAACCAACTCCAACAATTTGTCAGCTCCACCGCCACGAAGGAATTTAACGGAGTAAGCATCTTCAGCTCAACTACGCTACCCGTTACAATTGACTCAGATGGCAACACGTTTGATACTGTGCCAATCGATATAACTGGTCACAATTCATATGGCTTTGCTATTAACACCACATCTTCTGGCCTTGGTAACGTAACGAGCGCAGCCACGGCCTTGACCCTAGTGAAAGCTGCCATTTCACGTGTGGCCGTGGATCGCGCCAGCTTGGGCGCCATTCAGGCGCGATTAAATTTTTCGCGAGAACAGTTGAATGTTACGAAAGAAAATCTTTCCGCTGCTGTCTCCAGAATTGTTGACCTTGACGTTGCCGAAGAAGCAACTCAATACGCCAAATATCAGATTTTAGTGCAGTCGGGCACCTCCATGCTAACGCAAGCCAACACCCTTCCGCAGGCAGCACTGCAACTGCTCAGATAAAGCGTGGGAGTAACCCGCAATAAAGCCACGAGACAAGACCGACACCCATTCCGTGGTTATTAATTCCAACAACGTTGCGGAAAAGACTGCCAGAAACCTATCTGTAAGCACAAGGCAGCTATCCAGTTCTCTCAACCGTCTTTCATCAGGATCCAAATTAAGCAAGCCATCCGATGATGCAGCCGGGCTCGCGGTCACGTCGAGGTTTGAATCTCAATTTCGGAGATTAAATTCATCTTTTGAAAACATCGCAAATGCAATGTCTTTCACCCAAACACAGGATGGATATTTAAAAACGATTAATACTGCATTAACGCGGATGGGAGAATTATCCCTGCTGGCACAATCTGCGACACTGTCCAATGTCGACAGGAACCTTTACGACAAAGAATTCCAGCAGTTAAAGGATTTCTTACAGCGAGCTAAATCGAAGCAATTCAATGGTGTTGATCTTTTTTCGTCTAAAAATGTCGAGGTGACCATTGATTCCAGCAGTAGTTCGCTTGAAATCCCGTCAGTCGACTTGAGTTCAACAGAGGATGAAAACGGAAATCGTAAAGCTTTAGCATTTAGCGATGATGATTATATCGATGAAAAAACCGGAAAGCCGATTGATGCCAATCTGGGAACGCTAAAAAAAGCCAAGGAAGCTTTAAGTTTCATCTCACAGGCTGTTTCTGAAATTGCCATCGCCCGAGCTCAAATCGGCGCCATCCAAAGTCGACTAGATTTCACCAATGCACAATTGACCAGCACCAAGGAGAACCTGAGCAGTGCCATGAGTAGAATCAACGATGTTAATGTTGCAGAAGAGGCAACCCAGTACGCCAGGTACCAAATCCTAGTGCAGAGCGGAACATCAATGCTTTCACAGGCAAACGCCATGCCCAAAACTGTTCTTCAGTTGTTGGCGTAATTTTATTATACACTACATCTACAGCAACACCGATTAAAGTCATGAAGGAATGCATTGACACAATTCTAAGAAAAGCAGACGACTGCTACTTTAAGAAAGACTATCTTGGCGCCGCAAAAAACATAGAGGAAGCAGTTGCCGCAAATTCGAGTAATGCAGAGCTTTGGGCGACGTGGGGCAATGTCGAATTTCAATCAGGTAACTATTCTGTTGCAATTGATAAATATCGCGAAGCCTGCAAGCTAGCCCCAGAATTGCCTGAATATTGGACCTATTTGGCGATTGCTCTTCTGCAAGATGGCAATGTCAAGGAATTCGAATCCTCACTGGAAACTGCCCTGAATATCGACCCATTTCATGCAGATTCACTGAAACTCCTTGGCGATCTATGCTTTCAAAACAACAAAAAAACAGAAGCGGCTCAATCATATTATAAGATTCTTCAAAAAAACCCGGAAAATATAGAGGTTTTGATGCGCCTGGGTTGCTGCCTGTATGAGCACGGAGAGGTTGAAGTCGCTAAGGAATGTTACGAGCGTGTCCTGAAAATGGATCCAAAAAACGACATGGCATTGGACAATTTGAGCACATGCAGCAGTAAACTCAAACAGAAGGCGGACAGTCACAGCACTGAAGAAAAGAGTGATTCACGAGAGAATGAACTGCACAATCTCCTGGAGGATGCTGAATTCTTCAACAGCGCAGGAAATGTCGACTCCACTGCTGAAACGTTGGAACAAGCTGTAAACCTCGCCCCAAACGACGCCATCATTGTTTCTGCTTTGGGGAGCGTCTATTTCAAACTAGGAGAATATGAAAAAGCCAGGGAGATGTTTCGCAAGGAAATTGAACTGAACCCCAGGGATGCAGATGCATACACACGCCTGGCCATGGCCGCTTTATTCTGCGAGAGGATTGACGAGTTCGAGTCCGCAATCGGGATTGCAGTGGAGATCAACCCGAACCATATGGAGGCCCTCCGTTTCTTGGGCAAAATAAATCTACAAACCGACAGACACCTTGATGCAGCCAAAATTTTCGCCAAACTTATTGAGTTGAACCCCAAATTCCCGGAGTTCTACCTTGCGTTGGGATATGCATTTCATGAAGGCGGCGAAAAAGAGACAGCAAAAACTGTATTCGAGCGAGTGCTTGAAATTGATCCTGAGAACGAATGCGCCATTAACAACTTAAGGTATATCTCCAATCCTGATGGCGGGACAGTACTTTCCCACACAATCTCAAATGAGGAAGAAGTCGTTCAGTGTGATGATTTGGCAGAGCAATTGGTTGATTTTGAATTGGCCTACTGGGACAAGGAGAAAAACGAGGCCAAATCAATTTTAAATAAAATATTTGACGCAACCCCCAAGAACTACGAGGTCATCGCTGCATTAAGCACGTTATTCTTTCAGTTGTGCGAATTCGAAACTGCAAAGAATCTCATCAAAAAAGCCATAAAACTGGATGACTCAGCACCTGAGGGCTGGACCCAGCTTGCTCTTTGCGAGTTGAACCTCAAAAACCTTCCGGCTTCAATCGAGGCCATCGATCAATCTTTGGAGAGGCACCCCTGCCTTGAAGCAAGAAAACTGAAAGGGAAGATACTCTATCTCGCTGAAGACCATGAGCAGGCCCTTGCGGAATTTGAACAACTGTTAAAGGACAATCCCGAAGACTTATACTTGATGCAATGTGAAGCAATTTGCCAACACAAACTAGGCAATGCAGTTTCAGCCTTGAGAATGTACGAACGCATCCTTGAATTGGATCCGGATAACAAAATTGCGAAAGACAATATCAACGCCATCTCTGCTGCCAAAGGAGACCGACTTGAGGAGCAAGACGACTTTTCGGAGTTGGATTCAATTTTAAGCAGGGCCGGCAATCACTATCAGGACGGGGATCTTCATGCAGCCATACTGGAAATTGAGAATGCTCTGGACGGCGGGAAGAACAATTCCGCGCTCTACGCAACATTGGGCAGTCTGGAATTTCAGTCAGGTCAAATTGACAAAGCGGTGGAACACCTGCGGAAAGCGGTGGAGATGGACAGGGACTCCGCTGATTTCCTGACCCGGTTGGCACTGGCGGAGCATAAAGCAGGCAATACTCTGGAGTTCGTTGAAAACTTGGACCTAGCGCTGCGGCGTGATCCAACCTATGTGCCAGCGCTGAAGACGCGAGGTGATTTCAACCTTAGCGCCTCCAAGTACAAAGTGGCCGCCACTGATTACACCAGCATTATCAAGATCGAACCTGAGAATACAGAGGCAATCTTGGCGCTTGGGGTTTGCTTTTACAAAACGAACGACCTGGACACTGCCGTGACAACATATGAGCGTGTTCTGACCATTGACCCGGACAACAGCCTGGCCAAAGAAAATCTGGCTGCCATCCAAAAGACCGCATAACGACTTTAAGGTGGCGGTTTACCGGGCCACTCTTGCCCCCCCGCCTGCCATAATTTTCTCAACTTCAGAGAGGGTGGCCATGGATGTGTCACCAGGGGTTGTCATCGCCAATGCACCATGCGCGGCTCCGTAGTTGACCGCCTCTTCAGGGTCTCCGGTTGTTATCAGGCCGTAAATCAGGCCCGATGCAAAACTGTCACCTCCTCCTACACGGTCAAAAATTTCCAAATCAGCGCGATAAGTGGATTCAAAAAACTGGCCGTCCGCCCAGCAAATGGCACCCCAATCGTTTACCGTCGCGGTCTTCACTGTCCGGAGCGTGGTCGCGGTGGCTTTGAGATTCGTGTACTCCGAAACAACTGCGTTAATCATCGCTTTGAACTTCACGACATCAATTGACGAAATATCGTCATCCAACCCTTCTACTTCAAAGCCCAGGCAAGCGGTGAAATCCTCCTCGTTGCCAATCATGACATCCACATTTTTTGCGATTTCACGATTCACTTCCTGGGCTTTCCTCCTGCCGCCAATACTCTCCCAAAGTGAAGGCCGGTAATTAAGGTCGTAGGAAACAATCGTTCCGTGTTTTCTGGCTGTCTGAACTGCCTTTATCACTGTATCCGCAGTGGACTCTGAGAGTGCCGCGAAAATACCGCCCGTATGAAACCACCTGGTTCCCTGTTTCCCGAATATATCTTCCCAGTCAAAATCATCCGGCCGGATTTGTGACGCTGCAGCCAACCCCCGATCGGACACACCCAGTGCTCCGCGAATGCCGTAGCCACGTTCAGTAAAGTTCAGCCCGTTTCGGACATTCCTACCAATGCCATCATAGGGAATCCAATTGATCAGTGAGGTATCCACCCCCCCTTGCAGAATGAAATCTTCAATCAGACGCCCGATCTCATTGTCAGCGAAAGCGGTAATCACTCCGGTGCGCATCCCGAAACAGCGCCTCAAACCACGCGCAACGTTATACTCCCCACCGCCCTCCCATACTTCAAACCTGCGTGCGGCTCGAATCCGGGAATCTCCCGGATCCATCCGAAGCATTATCTCGCCCATTGAAATCTGATCGTAATTACAGGAGTCCGCTTTTTTTACTTCGATAAATGCCATCGCAAAAAACGCCAAAAGGCGAGGGAGGATTCCTAAACCTCCCACTCTTAGTCAATCCACAATTGAATCATTCATGGAAAACGCCCGCCTGCCGGCAATCATCAACGCTTCGACGGGGCCACTGTGATGGAGAATCATCTCCGGCACCTCGGACAGTGCCCCGTTGAAGGGAATCATTGCCATATTGGCCATGAAGCCCTCCCTAATTTGGCCAATTTCATTTCCAAGCCGCATTGCTTTCGCGCCGTTAGTCGTTGCCATTTGAAGGATGTCCTCGCATTCCAGGCTTGGGTGACGCCGGCTGAACTCCTGCATTTCGGCGAACATATCAAGGGCAGCAGCTTCCCTGCCGCCCCCGATACTGGCCAGGCTATCCGTGCCCAGACAGATGTTTAGCCCGGCCTTGGCCAAGCGATCGTAATCGAAACCGCCGTGACCAAACCAAGCGCGACTTCTCGGGCAATGCACCACATCAGCGTCCGCCCTCCGCAGCAACTCAACATCCACGTCGGTGAGCCTGTTGACATGAACCACCAATGTCTTTTTTGCGAAACCTCCCGACTTGACCAAGTGCTGAACGGGGGTTCCCGTCCCGCAATCATCCATCAACCGGCCCAGGTCTTCCATCGTGTCATACAGTGGGCCCATCCCGTCAGTGAACATCTCCCACTCATCGTCCGACTCAGCCAAGTGAATCGTCGTGGAGAGTGAATGTTCGTCGGCAAACATCGCAAGCACGTTTAACGCTTCTGGCGTCACGGTATAGGGCGCATGTGCCGATAAGCCGGCGTTCAAAGCAAGAGGGGCATTCGCCATCAACTCCCGCTTGGCCAGGTCAACCAATTCGCTGGCATCGTCGGGATTATAGCCAATCAGTTCGGTGAACGGACAAACTTGAAGTGGGGTTTCGGGCGCCATGCGTTCATACAACCCGGGCAGAGACTCGATGTTCACCACCATGCCGCAACCGGTACGCAGCAGCATGTCCGCGCCCGCCAGCCAAGCAGTTTCATGATCGTCATGCGTCAACGACTGCTTGATCGAGACCATTTGATTAAGCCAATCGGTAAACGAACCGTCTCGAGACAATTCGCCGGCCAACCCGGTATACTCAAGGTGGCAATGAGCGTTTACGAACGCCGGAAAAATGATCGATTCCCCGATATCAACCACAGGCTCACCGTCATCAGGAGCCAGATCACGGCAACCGCCAACTCCCGTGATCCAGTCGCCGCGAACCCGGACAGCCGCATCGCCGATGACGCGCCCCTTGCCCGCCCAAATCGCCCGTGACCGAAGTATCATTCAACGTACCCCGTTGAGGGGAACTGTCCGCAAAACACTTAATTACGCGTCAGTCAACTGCCTTGCCCGCTTGACCTTCGCTGCCCCGGCGTGATGTCGCGTGATGATTTTATTGTGGCGTTTCCGCAGTTGCTGTTGAACTTTTTTGGTTGCCAAATCGATTGCCGCGTAAAGATCGTTCTCATGATCCTCGGCGAACATGTCCGCCCCCTTGAAATAAACATGCACGGCGCATTTGAACTTGTTTTCCGGCAGACCGACATGATCCCGCTCCAGATTCACCCGAGCCTCCAGCGCTCTTTGATTCATCTGCTCGATTTTCTGAACACAGGCGCCAACGTGGTCTTTGATTGCTTCGGTTAATTCAACATTGTGGGAATCAAGAATCAGCTTCATCGAGTTGAATCATGCTTCAATCAGACGAGTTTTGCGAGAAAAAAAAGGGAGCAACCTGGCACATACCGTGCCAAAATCACCGGCTTCAGAACCCCTTTGTCACTTTTTCTTTTTCGCCGGTTCCGGCGCAGGTTTGACCTCCACCACGATCGGCGGAGAGAATGATTGAAACGTCACGTCCTTCTTTTTGTCCGTTTTCTTTCCGTTCAAGGGCGGAAACTGGTACTTACCCTTGATCGTCGCTGCCAGTTGGAACGTGTGCTGCCCGGCGGGAACCTTGAACTTGGCCAAGTCGATTTCCAGTGAAGCCTCAGTCTGGTCTTTGTTCACAGCCAGTTCAGGGAATTTCTGCAATTGTGAGATGCCATAAATCTTAAAATTGATTTTCTCGTTGTATTCACCGGTTCGCTTGAACTTGAGCGGGATTGTCAGCTTGCCGTTGATCAAGCCCGTGAATGGGTCATCCCCCACGACTGTCACTTGAATCGGCTCGGTATCATCCACATTCACAGACAATGCGCTCCCTTTGGCCAGGCGCGAGAAAACCGGTTCCTTGTCATAATCCCCGACACGGTGAACCGTTGCTGTCGGTCGCGCCACTTGTGCAACCTCTCTGTCGCCAATCACGGCCTTCCCGACAAACCGAATATTGCCGGTGAATGAGGCGGCCGGCTCAGTCGCCGTCAGGAACGCTGTTGCAGACTTTTGCCTGGCTCTGATTTCGCAGGGGTGCAGGTTGACCCCCTCGGGCAGCCCCTCAATGGAAATACGGATCGGCCCATTAAAGTCTCCCTCACGCAAAGCGATGATCTTGACAGGCAGTGTCGTGCCTTTACGGAGATGCGTCACCATGAGTTCAATCGCTTTGGTACTGCCCAAGGCGGACGGAACCGTTCGCGGGTGGGCCAACAACCTGAAGCCCGGGCGCTCGCGGTTCAAAGTCACCACATAGCCCCTGCCCGGATCATCCTCCACCTGGTTGAACAAGTCGCGAGCGATCACCCGGCAATAACCGTCGCTCTTCGCCTGAAACCGCCACGATACGTCGCGGTTGGCGATATTGAACGCTCGCCCACCGGGATTGTCCTTTATCTCGTAAAACTCTTTAGCCGGTCCCGGTGACTCTTTTCCATCTTTCGCCACAGCAATCAATTGAGCTGTGACGTAGGGATTGGTTTTTTTGCCCAGGCGCTGTGAAAAAACTTCCAGCCAATAAACCTCATCTTTCTTGATTGGGAATCGGAAACAATCAACATCTCGAGCCGGGAAAAAACGTCCCGCAACCAGGCCGGGGGTGGGAATTGTCTGCGCACGATCCGCCGTTTCATTATCGCCCTGCTCAATTGCCGGTGACTTGCCCTCAATAAGGCCTACAAAGAACGGGTTGCTCGCAATCTTCCCCTTGGCCAAGCGGAAGACTCCGCCGTCGAGGACGACGGTGGCTGCAGGAAGCAAGACTCCCCCGGGGCGATCCCCATGAATCAGTTCGCTGATCTTTACGGTCAACTGCTCAAGAGACAGGCCGTCGACAGCTTTAAGGCCGGAAGGTTTCGATCCAGGCAGATTCCGCCCGTAAAGCGTCACCTCTGAACCTGTAAAACTGGACACAACCGGCGGCGAGACAAAATCGACATGCGGACCGGCGCTGTTTTCCAGGCGGAAAAAATATTCGGTACCGCCGCCGTAGCTTGCATCGTGGATCTGAATCAGGCATTCACCGTCCGCCGCCGGCGTGTAGTCGATCAGACCGGCATCATTTCCCCGGGCCAAGCGCTCCCCGGCACTGTCCCGAAGCAACACAACAGGATTCAACCGCGAATCAAGTGCCGCTGCGGAAACCCTCAGCAACAGGCGCTGCCCCATTATAGCCGCCACCTTGAACCACACAGACTGTCTGCTCACGGCGGTGCCGTTGACGACTGAGTTCACGCCAAGCGAGATAGCCGTTTCACGGGTCGTGTTGCCGTCGGGACTCAGTACTTCCACCAGTGAACTAACGACAAAAGGCCGCGGATTAGTGAAGCCAAGCGCACCGGCGAACCTGGCCTCATAAACCCCGGCGGGAACCTTCCCGGCCACCCGCACCTTGAACTTGCGTTCGCCGACGTTGGTCATTTCCGCCGATATACCGGGGTGCGAAAACCGCAGCCCCGTCGCCCCGTCGAGATCCGCACCGTGAACCTGAACCTCAACCTCAGCGCCGATCTGGCATCCCATCGGGAAGATCGCCGTCATGCGCGCGGTCGGCAATTGGCCAAGCGCCTGGGCAACCGCCAAGTATATCAGAGGGACAACAGCTCCCCGCCTGAACAATCGGATCAAGTTCATGCCGTAAGTGACGGTTGGCCAAGCGGGGCAGTTCAACACAAGCCTGGCTCAGTGATTGAAGAGGAACTCCTTGGTGTTGGCCAAGGCCCAAAGGATATCCTCGTAACGCTCCTTGGTTTTGTCCGCAGGCTTGCCCTCCTTGTCGGTCGCCTCTCGGGTCAAATAGGCAAGCGCCACATCGGCCTCCTCCCTGCGAGGCAGCCTCGCGAACGCCCGATAGTACAGGCTGTTGATTTTTGCCGCATGATCCTGCCCCTTGTCAGCAGCCAGCCTGGCGGCGCGGCCGTCCTTGTGCGCCAGTTGCTCGTGTATGTTTTTCGCGTTAAACAAGTGCAGGCTTTGGGCCAGGCTGGCTTCCTGTGAACGCTCGCACTCGCAGGCGCTTGATGAATCCGGCCGCCCAAACACACTCAGGAAATAGTTGGAACTGTTGTAACTGTTGTCCGGAAGGCATACCGCGCGCGTGCCGACCGGCAAGCCGCCGAAGTTACTCCTGGCCAGGATGAGATCATTCAATGAATCATACAGCACTTCCGCTGTGAGCCGCTTGGGCTGGAAACGCGAGAAGTAATGCATGTCCTTTGCATTGTGCCCGTTCGGGACGGAACTGAGTTGATACGTGGTTGACGTGGCGATGACCCGCACCAATGACTTCAGGTCGTAGCCGGTTTTTTCAAAATGATCCGCCAACGCATCTAGGAGCCCGGGGTGAGTCGGCGGATTGGTGGAGCGAAAGTCATCCTCGGGATCGACCAGGCCCCGGCCGAAGAAGTGTTTCCAATAGCGGTTTACGAGCGTCTTGGAAAACAGCCGGCTGGGGTCTTCACGCATCCAATCAACCAGGCGATGGCGCGGGTCGTCAACAGGCGCAATTTTTAATTCGCCGCTTCCCAGCCCGGCCGGCTTTACCGGCTTGTTGGTCTTTTTGTTGGTTACTTGCGCCACGCCGGCCCGGTGAAAAACGATCTCCTCGCCCGGGCGACCGGAAGGGGCTTTGCTGACGCGCGAGAAAAACGCCATGAACCGGTAATAGTCGTTCTGCGACCATTTTTCGAATGGATGATGATGGCATTGCGCGCACTTCAACCGCGTCCCGAGAAACAACTGTGCCGCATCCTCCATCTGCGCTTGCTGCGAACTGACCTGTTTAAACCAGGCAGACGCCGGGCTTTGGTCAATCCCGCCGGAAGCCGCGAGGATTTCTCGCACAAACTGGTCGTAAGGCTTGTTATTGTACAGGCTTTCCTTGATCCAGTCGTAAAAGGCCAGAGTGGTGCGAAGTTGGGCACCGTTGGCACGCTTGTTGCGCAGCAGCGCCGACCATTTGTTGGCAAAATACTCGGCGTATTCCTCACTGCGGAGCAGGCGCTCGACGACTCGCTGACGCTTGTCCGGCGCTGGATCATCAAGAAATGATTTTACCTCGGCAACCGTTGGCAGGCGCCCGGCGATATCGAGTATCACGCGACGGAGATAAGTCGAATCCCCTGCCATCTCTGACGGCGGCATGCCGGCCTGTTTCCACTTCGCAAAAATAAAATCGTCCACGAAGTTTCTCCCAGCCGGCAGGTTGTCCACCGGGGCGCCAAACGGAATCGATGCACGAAATACAGACGCTTTGTCCTGATAGCGCACCATCACCGCGATCTCACCCGCCCCCCCCCCGGCGGTAACCAGACCGGTATTGTCCGCCTCGGCATACTCACGGTTGTTCGCCTCGTACACGGCGGAGTGGGTGATGTCCTCGACGGATCCATCGGTCATCCTGGCCAAGACCACGAGTTGCTGGCGAGCGTCTGGCTTCATGATGCGCTCCGGGGGATGCACCTCAATGGCTTCGACGCTCGGATCGCTCGGCTTGCCGTACGGCATTCCCTGGCGCAACCACTTGACAATCGCCTTGTAGTCAAATGAACCGGCGTCGATGCGCGAGCCGCCGCCGTGCGGCAGTTGGCCGGAGGCCTTGAGCAGCAGCAGGCTTCGCTCGGGGGCGGCCGGGAACATGCGGCGGCCGCGAGCCTCCCGGAGTAGATATTCGTAATCCTCCTGCGGCTCGAAGCCAAGCAGGGAAAGCTTGAAGCCGTTCTGGCCGCTGGCCTTCCCATGGCACCCGCCACTGTTGCAGCCATGCTTGGTGAAAAGCGGGACGATCGAGTTGTGGAAATTCACCGGCTTTTCGCTGGAGACCGCGTTCACCTCAAACGGGATGGAGGCCGTCTCGCCTGTTGGGTTGCGCGCGGTAATCACGCCGGAGCCGTTGGCCAAAGACTCCACCAAGCCGTCGGTGATTCGCACCAAGCCGGCCGGCTCGGCAGTCAGGGCAACTTCTCTGGTTTGGTCGGCCACGGAACCGTCGCCAAGCGTTTGCATGACCAGCAGTTGCTGTCGGGCATCAGCGCCTTTGAGTGTAACACGGTTCATGCTCGCGCCTCCCCAATCCGGTCTCGATATTGCGAGTTCGGCCTGTGCTGACTGGGCTACAAACAGCCCAACGCCCAACACTCCCGACAAGCACGCAAGGTTCCTTAAAGATGCCGCCAAATCAACAACCATAGGTTTGCGGAAACATCGGCCGATCCGAAGAAGATGCAAGCGGAAAAACGATTTTTTTGCCCATCCGCTTGGCCAAACGGAGGCTCAGTGCGTGATGTGGAGTCGCTTCGTTTCTGAACCAGTTTACCGTCGAGGTCGGCGCGGAAGATTAGCGGAAATCGACTGACCGGCAGCACAATCACGACTTTGGCCAAAAAAAACGGTTTTTTTGCGCTCTTTCAACTGCCGCAATGCTTGACAGCCAGAAGGTTGCTGTTAATCTTTTTGCCCTTTTTTCCGGCATGGAGGGGAGAATAGGTAGCACCGAAGAGTGTCTTTCCTGGATTGACACGGCAGCCCTTCCGGATTTGATCAGATTTTTTTAGACGCAGATGAAGCAGACATTTCAACCGTCGAATATCAAACGCAAGCGCAGGCACGGTTTCCGCGCGCGCATGGCCACCAAGGCAGGTCGCAAGATTCTGGCCGGTCGCCGCGCCCGTGGCCGCGTCCGGCTCACCCCCGCCTGACGCCCTTTCCGGCACACATGACGGCCTCCGGCCAACACGCGCGATTCCCCAAATCCAGCCGAATCCAAGCCAGCGCGGATTTCCGGGCAACCCGGGAACGCGGCAACCGCTTGGCCAAGGGCTGCATGCTGATCAACTGGCACATCCTTCTGTCGGGCGTACCGTCGCGGCTTGGAGTCATCACCAGTCGCCGCATCGGCAAGGCTCATGTTCGCAATCGCGCCCGGCGGCTCATGCGGGAATGTTTCCGCCTCCACCAACACGAATTGCTCCATCCGGTGGACATGGTGCTGGTCGCCCGCCGCTCCATTGTCGGCAAAAGATTTCACTCGGTGGAACGTCATTTTTTGTTGCTGCTCAAGAAATCAGGGCTATTGCCGGAGAATGCGGCGCCCGTTTATCCCGCCACCCTTTAGAATGAATCCCGCCCAACATGTTATCATGTTGCTGATCCGGTTTTACCGACTGGCACTTTCGCCGCTGAAGAACTCCCTGTTCGGGCCGGGAGGCTCGTGCCGGTTTACACCCACCTGCTCGGAGTTCACGCTCGAAGCCGTTCGCTCACACGGGGCGGCCCGCGGTGCATGGCTTGGACTGCGGCGACTCGTGCGCTGTCACCCCTGGGGCGACTGCGGTCACGACCCCGTCCCGCTCAAGCCGGTTCGTTAATCACTTTTCATGGATCGCACCGCCATTATCGTTGTCACCATTTGCGTGATTCTACTGTTCACCTGGACCACGCTGCTGGAGCTGATCTCTCCCACCCCTCCGCGGCCCCTGCAACCGACCAACGCGCCCCCGGCACAGGTCGCGGGCCAAACCAACGCCCCGGCGGCGGCGGCGCTTGGCCAAGCGCAGCCAGCACAAGTACCGGTCAGCACTGATTTTCAACCACCTGTCAAGCTGGTCTCCGAGAAACTGTCCATTCTCGATACGGAGAACACCTCCTACATCTTCACCTCCGTGGGTGGATTAAAAACCGTGGAACTTAAAAAACCGCACGTGGTCATGGGCAAGAATGTTGACATGCTCTGGGGCACAAACAACGGAGACGTTAATTCAACACCTATCAAACTTAATCATGGGGTGGATTTGCCGGTGTTTGCGCTTGAGGGCGTCGATGACTCGGAGTTCTCTATCATCACAGGCAGGAACCTCCTTACGATGGTGTCCACAAACCAAACTGGTATCCACATCAGCAAACAGTTCAGAACCGATACAAATTATCTATTGCACTCCACAATCACATTGACTAATCCAAAAAAGGAGCCGGTCACACTCAACCAGCGGAAGTTGTTTCTGGGCACCGCCATGCCGCTTCAACCCGGAGGAAGCTACCCTGTATGGGGTGCTCAATGGCATAATGGCGATGACATGGAAGATATAGACGAGGGCTGGTTTGCCAATCGCACGCTGGGCTGTTTCCCGGGAACCCCACGTGACTATTATCCGCCAAGTATGTCGGCAGGGCAGCCGGTCAAGTGGGTCGGTATTCATAATCGGTTTTTTGCGATGTGTACTATACCAATGGAAGGAGCAATCGGTGGCCAGGTTTACTCAATCAAGACCACCCATGGCCTTCTGAATGACCCGCAGGAAGAGGGGGAACAGTACGTCCATCATACCGGCATTCTAGCAAGCCTTCAATTCGACGCCCAGGTGCTGCAGCCCGGCGAGAGCGTTGTTCGGCAATTCACCACCTACGCCGGGCCGAAGGAATACCAAGTCCTTGAGGCACACGGCCAAACATTTAACAAGACCTCGCTGGAATCAGCGATGGGGTTTGACGGTTTCTTTGGCTTTTTCGCCAAGATTCTATTGCGTTCCATGAATGGCATTCACAGCTTCGGGCTTGGTTACGCTTATTGTATCATCGTTATCACGATCATCATTAAGATTCTTTTCTGGCCGCTCACTCGGGCTAGCACGGTCTCAATGAAACGCATGGCCGCCTACCAGCCCCAGATGGCTGAGATTCGCGAGAAATACAAGGAAGACCCGCAGAAGTTGAACAAGCGGATGATGGAGTTCATGCGCGAGCACAAGATCAACCCGATGGGCGGCTGCCTGCCGATCCTGATCCAGATCCCGGTGTTCTTCGGGTTCTTCACCATGCTGCGCAGTGCCGTTGAGTTGCGTGGGGCGGAATTCCTGTGGGCCTGCGATCTGTCACAGACTGACACCGTCGCTCATGTCGCCAGTTTCCCGATCAACCCGCTGCCAATGATCATGGGCGCAACCATGCTGTTGCAGGCACGGATGACCCCGGTCTCCCCCACAGCCGACCCGATGCAGCAAAAGATCATGAAGTACATGCCGCTTATGTTCATTGTGATCCTCTACAATTTTTCCGCCGGCCTGACCCTCTACTGGACAGTGCAGAACATGCTCAGCATCCTGCAAACCAAGCTCACAAAGAATATCGTCGTGGAAGCGCCGGTGAAAAACGCCAACTCACCCCTGGCCAAGCCGACGAAACCGAAATCCAAGCCCAAGCCAAAGAAATAATCTCCAACCATACCATGAGTACAACCACACAAGATCCCAAGGCACTGCTAGAGTCCATCCTGAATAATCTCGGCTTCGATGTAACCATCGAGGAAAAAGAGAAGGACGGCAGTAAAGTGCTCGACCTGCAGGCACCCGACGATTCCGGGCGGCTCATCGGCCGCAAGGGCCAGACGCTGTTTGACTTGCAATACATCCTCAATCGCTTGTTGTTTCAAAACGACGAAAACGCGGAAAAGGTGCAAATCGACGTGGGAGGATACCGTTTTGATGAGCAGGATAAACTGGCTGAGAAAGCCAAGAAAGCTGCTGATCAAGTCCGCCGCTGGGGGGACATCGTCGAACTTGAGCCGATGAACTCCTACGACCGCCGCATCATCCACAACACCCTGAAAGACGACCCCTATATCGAAACCCAGAGCGTCGAGGTGGATGGCACCCATGACAAGGCCATCATCCTCCGGCCCAAAAACTAACCGGCTCGAGCAATTGATTGCCCTTTGGCCGGCAAGTTTCTAACCTCCGCCCACTCCGCCGGAAGGCGGGTTGGCTGGGCCGAGACAGCACCTGGCCAAGCACAGTGCAAATCGCATGGAATCAGCCAAACACGACCTGGAACGCAAGACCCTCGAGCAGCGCCACCAAATGAGCGACCTCGAGCGACTGCGGCATTCGTGCGCCCACGTGCTCGCCACCGCCGTCCTTCGCCTCTGGCCCGAGGCCAAGCTCGACATCGGGCCGCCGACCGCCGAGGGATTCTACTACGACTTCGACCTTGAACACCGCTTCTGCCCCGAGGACTTCAAGGCCATCGAGGCCGAGATGAAGAAAGTGGTGAAGGAAAACCAGACCTTCGAGCATTCCACCAAGACACGGGTCGAGGCCAAGGCCTACTACGCGGAACGCAACCAGACGTACAAGGTTCAGCGTGTTGATGACATTCCCGAGGACGAGAAAATTTCATTCTACCAGAATGGTGAATTCGTCGATCTCTGCGCCGGGCCGCACGTGATGCGCACCGGCAACGTCAAGGCGTACAAGCTGCTCCGGGTGGCCGCCGCCTACTATCGCGGCAACGAGAACAACCCTCAATTGCAACGCATCTACGGCACCGCCTTCCCAAACAAGACGCAACTCAACGAGTGGCTCGAGGCGCAGGAGGAGGCGCGCAAACGTGACCACCGCAAGATCGGTCGTGAGATGCAGTTGTTTGCGTTCGACGACGACGTCGGCCCCGGCCTGCCGCTTTGGCTACCCAAGGGCACGGTGCTGATTGAGGAACTGGAAAAGCTAGCCAAGGAGACCGAGTTCGAGGCCGGCTACGAGCGGGTCCGCACGCCGCACCTGGCCCGCGAGAACATGTACAAAACCTCCGGCCACCTCCCCTACTACGCCGAGAGCATGTTCCCGCCAATGGAACTCAAGGAGGACGACTCGGACAAGCCGACCGACCGCATCTACCTCAAGGCGATGAACTGCCCGCATCACCACAAGATTTTCTCGGCGGTGCCGCGCAGTTACCGCGAACTGCCGCTGCGCCTAGCTGAGTACGGCACCTGCTACCGTTACGAGCGTTCCGGCGAGTTGATGGGTCTCATGCGCGTGCGCTCGATGCAGATGAACGACGCGCACATCTACTGCACGCCGGAGCAGTTCGCCGACGAGTTCCGCGCCGTCAACGACATGTATCTGAAGTATTTCAGAATCTTCGGGTTCGAGAAATTCAGCATGCGGTTCAGCACGCACGGCGCCGAGCGGCTTGGTGACAAATACGTCGGGGAACCGGAATTGTGGAACCAAACCGAGGAGATGGTCCGGCAGGTGCTCGTCGAGTCGGGCATCGAGTTCGAGGAAGTCCCGGACGAGGCCGCCTTTTACGGCCCCAAGATCGATGTGCAGGTGTACAGCATCTCCGGCCGGGAATTCACCATCGCGACCAACCAGGTGGACTTCGCCGTGCCCAAGCGCTTCGGCCTCGAGTACAAAACCCGCGACAACACCACCGAGACGCCGCTCTGTATTCATCGCGCCCCGCTTGGCACGCACGAGCGATTCATCGGATTCCTGATCGAGCACTACGCCGGCAATTTCCCACTCTGGCTCGCTCCCGACCAAGTGCGCTTGCTGCCGTTCGGCGACGAACAAATCGACTATGCCAAGGAGGTCGTTGCTGAACTGCGAAAGCAGGGTGTCCGGGTTACCATCGACACAACGGCTGACAAGATCGGTGCGCGTATTCGCCGCGCCGAGACCGACAAGGTTCACACCATCCTGCTCATTGGCCAACGCGAGCAAGAGGCCGGCAAACTCGCCGTACGCGAACACGGCAAGGGCGATCTCGGTGCCAACCCAAGGGACGAAGTGATAGCCAGCCTGCTCAACAAAATCAAAACGCGTGAAGGCTGAGTGCGGTTGCCCAAGCGTTGTTGAAACGATGCAACTGAAATGAAAGTACTTGTCTGTGACCCCATCTCCCAGACCGGAATCGGCTTCCTGAAACAACAGGACGGCCTTGAGACGGTTGTGCTCGACCACCGCCATTCGGAGGAGGAACTGCTCCCGCTCGTTGCCAACGCAGCGGCCATGGCGGTTCGTTCGGAGACCAAAGTCACCAAGGCCTTGCTCGAGGCCGCGCCAGGAATGAAAATCATCGGCCGAGCCGGCGTCGGCGTGGACAACATCGACATCGAGGCCGCCACACAAAACGGCGTGATTGTCATGAACACGCCTGGCGGCAACACGATCGCCACCTGCGAACTGACCTTCTCAATGATGATGGCGCTCGCACGCAACATTCCGCAGGCGCACGGCTCGATGGCCGGCGGCGAGTGGAACCGCAAGGCGTTCAAGGGCGTCGAGCTTTACGGCAAGACACTCGGCATACTGGGCATGGGCCGGATCGGCGGCGAGGTGGCGCGGCGCGCGGTGGCGTTCGGCATGCGCGTGCTGGCGTTCGATCCGTACATCACTCCGTCCCGCGCCAAGGCGCTGCAGGTGGAACTGTCCAGCTTGAACGATGTTTATGCCGCCGCCGACTTCATCACGGTTCACATGCCGCTGACCGACGAAACGCGCGGCCTGCTCGACAAGGAGACCTTCGCCAAGATGAAGCCCAGCGTGCGACTGCTCAACTGCGCCCGCGGCGGGATCGTCAGCGAGCCGGACCTGCTTGAGGCACTCCAAGCCGGCCAGATCGGCGGCGCGGCGCTGGACGTATACGAGTCCGAGCCACTGGCAGACGACTCGCCGTTGCGCCAGTGCCCGAACCTCATTCTGACCCCGCATCTGGGTGCCAGCACGGTGGAGGCGCAGGACAACGTCGGCCTCGAGGTGGCGCAGGGCATTGCTGACTACCTGCTGCACGGTAGCCTGATGAACTCGATCAACATGCCCAGCCTTGACGCCCAGACCTCGGCCAAGGTTCAGCCGTATCTGCGCTTGGGTGAGAGGATGGGCCTGCTGCTGGCGCGGCTTGGCCAAGCGGGCACCGAGCGCCTGGTTATCACGTACGGCGGCTTGGCCACAGAGTTGCCTGGCGACCCCGTCGCCCGCGCAATCATCAAGGGATTTCTCGGGGCAGCCGAGGGCGAGGAGATCAACCTGGTCAACGTCCGATCCATGGCCAAGGAGCGAGGACTGGTCGTCGAGGAGATCAAGTCCAGCGAGCAGGTGGACTTCCGGGAATGGTTACACATCCGAGCATGGGCCGGTGATGAAAAAGTGTCGGTCGGCGGATCGTTTTTTGGCATGGCGCAGCATCCGCGCATCGTCCGGCTCAACAGCCAGACGGTCGAGATCGTCCCGGAAGGCATCCTGTTCATGATGAGTAACAAGGATCGGCCCGGCATCGTGGGGCATCTGGGAACCGTCCTGGGCAATCACGACGTCAATATCGCCAACATGAGCCTCGAGCGGGATAGCGAAGGCGGCCAGGCCCTGACAGTGCTGAACATCGACAGCGTGCCAAGCGCGAAATGCCTCGCCGAACTCGAGACAGACCCGGATATCAGC
>MPMB02104795.1_pt1 | contig 24427 bp, 20 predicted proteins | sample 1617371 | NCBI WGS metagenome assembly MPMB02 (sample SAMN05944808, study PRJNA350692) | marine metagenome | biome: marine; feature: ODZ; material: water; isolation source: 300 m water sample filtered on 0.2 um supor filter | place: Pacific Ocean | collected 2012-04-08 | depth 300m m
CTGTTCCCAAGACACTGGGCACCAAGGTCATCCTTGGTTTCACGCTCATAGAGTTGCTGGTGGTGATCGCCATCATCGCCATACTGGCGGCGTTATTGTTGCCTGCGCTGGCCCGGGCCAAGGACAAGGCCCACAACTCCATCGACTGGAACAACAACAAGCAGATCATGCTGGCCCTGAACATGTTCGCCGGCGACTATGAAGATTACCTGCCTCACCCCACCTGGGGCGGCAACGGAGCCGGCCCAACCGGATGGGCATATGCTGGCAACCAACAGGAAAACTCCACGTGCTTTCCCGCCGGTACCCGGTGTAATGTAGAATCCCACAACTGGAGCGGCTCAACGGCAATGCCGGGCTATGCCGGCGGCACAAGCTCCGGCGGCTTGCAGAGGCAACTGGACGGCCAGTACGAATCCTTCAAGCACGGTCAACTGGGAAACTATCTGGGCAACAATCCTCAAGTGCTCATGTGCCCCAAGGACAAAGCCACATCGACCGGATCCAACAGCAGGCTGTTTCTCCAGCGCCCCATCAAAATCACCAGCTACACGTGGAATGGAAACATCATTTTCTTTCACCCCCAACCGAGTCCACAAACGGGATCATATGATGCAAGTAGGGTGCGCAAGATTTCAGCCACCGAACCCGGCAACATCATCCAGTGGGAGACCGATGATACAACCCCGTTCTGGTTCAACGATGCCGGCAATCAGCCGCATGAGGGTATTTCCCAACGGCACGTCACCAGTGGCACCAACAGAAACAACCGTGATGACATCAGGGGAGCAGCCACGGTGGGCATTGTATCCGGGGCGGCGTACAACCTGACCTATAGGAGTTTTTATGAGATGGCCCAAATATCGGGGCGCCCAGTTGCCCCCAATGACATCTGGTGGGGCAGTTCCAGCCGTTGAGGCCAATAGACCATTTCTCAAAAGGCGGCCGATGAATATAGGCCGTCTTTTTTCTTTGCCAAGGTGTACCGTGGCGTTTTACCTCGGGCGAGCAACATGCACGGCGACGATCAAAAGCATCACACCTCCACACTCCGGTGGATTATAGCTCTTGCACTGGTGGCCATCGTCCTGCTGGTCATCAACCTCCTCGGCACACCGGAGACCGACCCGCCCGCCACCCCCGCCCAAGCGCTTGGCCAAGTGCAGCCGCCCTACACCACCACCCTGCCCTACCGCCGCGATGTCACTGAATACACCGGCTCGTCGTCATGCCACGAATGCCATGAAGACGAGCACGAAAGCTGGCGCAGCTCGCATCACAGCCGCATGACGCAGCTCATCTCGCCCAAGACCGTCCAGGCGGCGTTCGACGGCCAAGCGCATGAATTCCAGGGCGAACGCTTTACCATGCACCGGCGCGGTGAAGAATACTGGGCCACCATCGAGAGCATCGACGCCGCCAACGCCGCACCCGACGGCCGCGACCCGGGAGCGCTGCACATGCGCATGGGCATGGTCACCGGCTCACACCACATGCAGGTTTTTTGGCTGCCCGGCATGATGGGCAACCTGCAGATCGGATTCCCCTTCTCCTGGCTGATCGCTGACCAGCGTTGGGCGCCGCGCAACAGTTTGTTCATCCGCGATCCGTACACGGTTGTCAGCAAGGAAAACTGGAACATGAGCTGCATCCGCTGTCATGCCACCGGCCCGCAGCCAAGGCCCAACGAGGCAGCGCAGCGCTTCGAGACGCGCGTTGCCGACCTGGGCATCTCGTGCGAAGCGTGCCACGGCCCGGGCCGGCGACACGTCGATCGGCAAACGCGCCTGACCAAGCTGCCCGAGCTCGAACGTCAAGCCGCACTCGACACCGAGCCGTTGGCCATCGTGCAGCCGACCGATCTCGATCACATCCGCAGCACACAGGTGTGCGGTTCTTGTCACGGCATGAAGTGGTTCGACAAAAGCGAGGGGTGGCCTGAGCACGGTTTTCGATACCGTCCCGGTGATGATCTCGAGCAAACCACGCCGATCATTCGCCCGACCCAGCTCGACAGGCAGCCGTGGCTCAAGCCTGTGCTAGAGAAAAACCCCAACCTACTCGGCGACTTCTTCTGGCCGGACGGTTACATCCGGGTGCCCGGCCGCGAATACAACGGCCTGCTCGAGTCGCCGTGCCACCAGCGCGGCACGATGTCGTGTGTCAGTTGCCACTCAATTCACGAAAGCGATCCCAACGACCAACTCGCCAAGGGCATGCGCGGCAACAAGGCCTGTCTCCAGTGTCACGGCGACATGGCCACCGAACTCACCGCACACACCCGCCACGCCGCCGACTCGCCCGGCAGCAACTGCTACAACTGCCATATGCCGCACACATCGTACGGGCTGCTCTCCGCCATTCGGGGTCACACCATCGAGTCGCCCAACGTGGCCACCACCCTCGAGACCGGCCGGCCCAACGCCTGCAACCTGTGCCACCTCGACAAGACGCTCGACTGGACCGCCGAGCAGTTGGCCAAGCGCACCGACCAAGCCAAGCCAGACCTGCCGGCGCAACACCGCACGACCGCCGCCTCGGTACTCTGGCTGCTCAAGGGTGATGCCGGCCAACGCGCGCTCGCCGCGTGGCACATGGGCTGGGAACCGGCGCTCCAAGCCAGCGGCAGCGCTTGGCAGCCGCCGCTGCTTGCCGAGTTGCTCAACGACCCCTACTCCGCCGTCCGCTACGTGGCACACAAGGCCTTGGTTCGCCAGCCGGGATACAGGGGGTTCGAGTACGACTTCGTCGCCGACGAACCCTCCCGCTTGGCCAAGCGGGAGGTCGCCCTGGCCAAGTGGAAGCCACCGACCGCCGACACACCGGCAAACCCCGCCGCCGTGCTGCTGGGCGCCAACGGCCAGCGGCTGACCAACCGAGTGCAACGGCTTATCGAGGCCCGCGACAACCGCCCCATGCGCCTTCGCGAGTGAGCGACTAGAGAGCATGCGCGTCTTGTCGGAATCTTTGTAGTGCGGTGGCAAGTGCAGCGCGACACCGCTTTTTCGGTTTGAGGTTCTCAGTTCTTGGTTTTGAATGCGCTGCCGCCGCTTTGCTCTGCCGGCGCACTCCAAAACAGTTCGCCGCTTGGCCAGGCCCGGCCCGTTTGGTTCCTCCTCCCTAAGGGAGATGGGGGCCGCAGGCCGGATGAGGGTGAAACACCGTATGGTTTTTAGAAATAACCACTGTTTGATCGGCAGATTGATAGCTTGCCATAAAACATTTCCGTTTTCAGACTGCGTGCCCCGTTCCGATGATTTTGTTTTTTCAAAATAAGAATCGTCGACTTGCATTCACGCTGATCGAGTTGCTGGTGGTGATCGCCATCATCGCGATTCTTGCCAGTCTGCTGCTGCCGGCGCTGGCGCGGGCCAAGGAGCAGGCGCACCGCACGACCTGCAAAAACAACAGTCACCAATGGCTGCTCTCGCTGACAATGTACGCCGGCGACAACGACGAGGCATTCCCGCCCGGCGGCTCGAGCAACCCGTACTGGAACTCGGTCTGGTTTCGCGACACGATGACGAATCGCTACCACATCCGTCGGCCGATGTTCTACTGCCCGTCCAACCGGAGCTGGAACCGCAACGATTTCTGGGCTTGGCCGGGCGGACGCGACTCGGTCATGGGCTACTTCTATTTTGCCGGTGAAAAGCGCTACTCCAACAACAAGTCGATCTTTCAGGAGCAGGTCCGCACGCCGGTGTTCGCACTCAAGACAACGGACGACCCGCACTACAAGGTCATCTGGGCTGACCTGAACCGGAAACACCAGGGCTCGTGGGGGCGGCCCGGCGATCCCAACCCGCTGATGCGGGGTGTCAACCATTACAACGATCGTGGCAACGAGCCGGACGGGGCAAACGAGGGATTTGTCGACGGCCACGTGGAGTGGATCAAGGGCAACACCTTCCGGAAAAAACCGAAAATGATGGACTTTCTGTACTTTTAACTGCTCGAGAGACGGCGTTTGTCACAAAACGGTCACGGTAAAAAAAATCCTTGCTGGATGGGAAATGTGCTGTATGCTTCCCTTTGTCTCGCACGGCGTGTGAATGTAAGCGCTGTCGTGGGTATCTACTATTATCTGACATTACGTTCTCTGAACTATCCCCGGAGGGGTTGCAGGTTTCTTCAATCTGGCCCCTCCGGTTTCGTTTTTCAAACACCCTCCAAGCCAAGTGGCATTGAATGTCTGCACTAAAGAGTGCGAAAAGGCATCTGTATTTACTTGGGGTTCTTTATCAGGTACACGTCTGTGCCAGACAATGAGAGCCACTTTCCGCAAAAAAGCACAAGCAGCTTATTCATTACTCGCCAGTCAAGTTCGTGACGTTGCATGAAATACACCGCCGACAACCTGCTGATTCGCCCAGAGATTGTCCCGGAAGATCCCGGTTTGATCCTTGATATTACTCCTGAATTGGCAGGCTGGGATTTCATCTCGTTTCAGGTGAGAAAACTGGAGGAGGGAGGTGTATGGTCATTCGACACCGGCAACAACGAACTGGCGCTGGTAAACCTGACCGGACGCTACCGAGTTGAGTCCAACCGGGGTCGATGGAGCGGTATCGGTGGACGGAACACCGTTTTTGAGGGCGGTGCTCACGCACTTTACCTTCCACGGAACACCGAGTTCAGCGTCGCCGCAGAGCAGGCCGGTGAATTTGCAGTCGCGTGGGTGCCGTCCACACAGGATCATGATCCTTGGCTAATCCAACCCGATCACGTGGACAGCGGAATCCGTGGAGGAGACAATGTGAGCCGGCAGATCAACGATCTGCTGCCGCCGGGATCCCCGGTGGAAAAACTGGTCTTGGTTGAGGTCTATACCCCGAGCGGGAATTGGAGCAGCTATCCCCCGCACAAACACGACCGGCACATTGAGGATGAACAAGGAAACCTGATCGAGGCCGACCTTGAGGAGGTATACTATTACAAAATAGACCGCCCAGAGGGGTATGCGTATCAACGCGTCTACACGGATATCAACTCGCCCCTTCACGAGGCAGGCCATCCAATTGATGCATTAATGCGTGCCGAGGAAAACACAGCCGTTCTCGTTCCTGAAGGCTACCACCCGGTGGTCAGTGCTCCCGGTTACACCACTTACTATTTAAATGTTTTGGCAGGCAGCGCGCAGAGTCTGGCCAATCAGGACGATCCGGAATTTAGCTGGGTCAAGGAACATTATCGAAATAGGGACGACAGGCTTCCGCTTTATTGACCGTGTACCCGCATTCCCCCGCCCTATGAGCAAGCCAGAGCGCAAATACGACACGATCCACATGGGCCGTTCCTCTATTGATCTTTACAGCAACGACATTGGGGCCGCATTTGTGGATATCAAAAGTTTCGCCGCTTATGTCGGGGGATCGCCGACAAATATCAGCGTGGGTGCTCGACGGCTGGGCCTTGACTCGGTGTTGCTAACGGGCCTTGGCGAGGATCCTGTGGGAGACTTTATCCTGAATTACCTCGAACAGGAATCCGTTGTCACCCAATTTATCAAGCGAAAGCCCGGATACCGCACGAGTGCAGTTGCCCTTGGGATAGAACCTCCTGACCGATTCCCGCTGGTCTTTTACCGGGATCACTGCGCCGACTTTGAATTGAGTATCGACGATGTGTTGGCAACACCAATCGCTGAGGCGAAAGTTTTTCAATTCGCGGGAACCAACATGGGCAGGGAACCGAGTCGAAGCGCCACACTGTACGGAGCTGAACTGGCACACCAGAACGGTGTTGAAGTAGTTCTGGACATTGATTTTCGCCCGGATCAATGGCACGACCCGAGGGCATTCGGCGTCGCTATACGCTCTGCCCTCCGATTGGTTGACATCGTCATCGGAACCGAGGATGAGATAAATGCCGCGATGCTGGCTGACCCTTCGCGCGTGGAAATCACCGATTCCGTGTCGGACACCAAGGTAGACGGCGATGTTGAAGAGGCCGTTCGACGTTTGTTATCCATGGGGCCCAAGGCGGTGCTGAAGAAACAGGGCGATCGAGGTGTGTGCGTTTACCTGCGGGACGAATCAGGGAAAATCGAAACCATCGAAGCTCCCGGATTTCCGGTGGAAATTCAAAACATCCTCGGCGCCGGGGATGCATTCGCCGCCGGATTCCTTTACGGTCACATAAATGACTGGGGATGGTATCGGTCAGCGAGGCTGGGTAACGCCTGCGGAGCCATTGTTGTAACCAAGCACGGATGTGCCAACTTTATGCCAACCTATGATGAAGTTATGAACTTCACGGAGACCCACGGTGGGCTCGATTAATCAAACACGAACATACAACACAATGAGCACTCAAACTGAACGCCTGACCATGGCACAGGCCCTAGTCAAATTCCTGATCAACCAACATGTGGAAAGGGATGGCGAAGAACACTGTTTTTTCGGCGGTTGCTTCGGCATTTTCGGCCACGGTATCGTGAGCGGCATAGGGCAGGCACTGCAACAGTACCCCGAACTACGCTATTACCAGTCGCGAAATGAACAGGCCATGGTGCATACGGCAATCGCCTACGCCAAAATGAAGAACAGACTGCAGACACTGGTCTGCACTTCCTCGATCGGGCCCGGAGCCACCAATATGATCACCGGCGCTGCGGTCGCCGCGACAAACCGACTACCGGTACTCCTGCTTCCGGGCGACATCTTCGCGCGGCGTAATGTGGCCCCGGTCTTGCAGCAACTGGAGTCTGAACATGCACAGGACATTTCGGTCAATGACTGCTTCAAACCGGTCAGCCGTTATTGGGATCGCCTTTACCGGCCGGATCAACTCCTGACCTCCATGCCGGAAGTTATGAGGACATTAACCAGCCCTTCGGATACGGGAGCCGTCACTCTGGCATTGCCGGAGGACACACAGACGGAGGCATTCGATTATCCAACAGCATTCTTTGACAAGCGTGTCTGGTCGATCCCAAGAAACCGGCCGGATAATGCCGCCCTTATCCGGGCCGCTGAAATGATTCGCCATGCGAAACGCCCGCTGATTGTTGCCGGTGGAGGAGTGATCTACAGTGAGGCCAACGACGCCCTCAAGTGCCTTGTGAATCAAACCGGCATTCCGGTTGGTGAAACCATGGCCGGAAAAGGCAGCCTGCTTTACGATGAACCGCTCAATCTTGGTGCCATCGGCGTCACCGGCAACTTCGCCGCCAACCGGATTGCCAGAGATGCCGATCTAGTCATCGGAATTGGCACCCGGTACAGCGACTTTACGACTGCCAGCAAAACAGCGTTTCAGTGCCCTGGAGTCAAATTCATAAACATCAACGTGACTTCCTTTGACTCCCACAAGCACTACGCTCTGCCGTTAATCGGAGACGCCCGGGTGACACTTGAAGAGTTGACCAGCGCACTGGATGGGTATCAGGTGGCCGCCGATTACCGGGAACAATGCCAGAAACTGCACGAGGAATGGGAATCCGAAGTGGACAGCATTTACGCCATTCGCAACAAACCGGTGCCGAGTCAGGGGGAACTCATAGGCGCAGTCAACGAATTGAGCGATCCGGACGGCGTGATGATCAATGCCGCCGGAAGCATGCCAGGGGATCTCCACAAACTATGGAGAACCCGGCATTCCAAGAATTTCCACCTCGAATATGGTTATAGCTGCATGGGCTATGAAATCGCCGGTGGGCTTGGAATCAAAATGGCAGATCCATCTCGAAATGTTTATGTCATGGTGGGAGACGGAAGTTACCTCATGCTGGGCAACGAAATCATCACTTCGATCCAGGAAGATTTCAAATTGACGATCGTCTTGATGGACAACTCCGGCTTCAACAGCATCGGCGGCTTGAGCCGGTCACTCGGACAGGATGGGTTCGGCACGCGCTACGCCTTCCCCAAGGAGCAGCGACTTCCCAGCGACGCGGACGGGGAAGAAGTGAAAATGCTACCCGTGGATCTCGCCATGAGCGCAGAATCTCTGGGCGCTCACGTCACCCGGTGTGAAACCTTGGAAGATTTCCGGAAGGCGCTGGAAGATTCCAAGGGCGTTGACAAGACATCGGTCATCTACATCCGGAATGATCGCTACGTGGGGGTGCCGAATTATGACACTTGGTGGGACGTGCCGGTGGCAGAAGTCAGCGAAATGGACTCGGTGCGCGAATCGAGAAAGCGCTGGCTGGAAAAACGTCCATCAGAGAAATATTTCCACTAGGACCGGCACAACAACAGCAATCATGAGCAGCATAGGTATCGGCAATGCGCCCTGCTCTTGGGGCAGCCTTGAATTTGAAGGTCTTGAAGGGGAAAGCATCGGTTATTCTCAAATGCTCGATGAACTCACCGAGACCGGATACAAGGGCACCGAACTTGGAGACTGGGGATTTATGCCAACGGATCCCGAGAAATTACATCAGGAGTTGGGCCGCCGCAGTTTGACCCTTTTGGGTGCGTTCGTACCTGTGGCATTGAAGCATCCGGAGAAACATGCCTCCGGCTTGGCCAACGCGCTGAAGACCGCGAATCTCCTGGCACAGGTTCAACAAAGGGCAAAAGCCGACACTCCCCCTTTTCTGGTGCTCTCTGATGAAAACGGCATCGACCCACAGCGCACCCATCACGCCGGAAGAATCACTCCTGAACTAAGCCTCACCCAAACCGAATGGCGGTGCTTCGCAGAAGGAGCAAACCAAATCGCGCTGCAGGTCAAGGAACAAACCGGAATCCGCACCGTATTCCACCATCATTGCTCGGGCTTTATCGAGACACCGGACGAGATCGGGCAATTGCTTGAGATGACGGATCCTGATGTTTTGGGGCTGGTCTTTGACACGGGTCACTACCTTTACGGCTCCGGCCAACTCGGGGCAGACACAATAACCCAGGGGTTAGATCGGTTTGCGGATCGAATTTGGTATGTTCATTTCAAGGATTGTCATCCGGGAACTGTACAAACGAGCCGTGAAGAAGGAATTGATTATTTCGAAGCCGTGAAAAACGGGGTTTTCTGTGAACTGGGACAGGGCGACGTCGATTTCAAGGCCGTGAAAAATTGGCTCGAAGCACGGCAATACACCGGATGGGCGTTGGTTGAACAAGACGTATTGCCGGGCATGGGAAGCCCCAGGGAGAGCGCCCGACGCAATCTGGAATTCCTTCGCTCAATTGGCTTTTGATATGTGATGAACAGAGATGTTCTCAACGTGGGCCTCATTGGCGCAGGCAGAATTGGGCAAATACACGCCCGGAACCTGTCTCGATCGATTCCGCAGTCGAACCTTTGTATGGTGACCGACATCGTCGAGTCAAACGCCCTAGCCTGTGCCCAAAATTTTCGAATACCTCACGCCGGCACAGACCACCGTGATGTGATAGGCAACAGTGATATCGATGCGGTGGTCATTTGTTCAAGTACAGACACGCACGCCCCGATCATCGCTGAGGCGGCAAAAGCCGGGAAGCATGTCTTTTGTGAAAAACCGATCGATTTCGATCTTGACCGCATCGACGACGCTTTGGATGCCGCAGATCAAGCCGGTATTGTTTTGCAGATTGGGTTCAATCGGCGATTTGACCCGAACTTTCAGAGAATTCGCAAGGCAGTGACAACCGGAGAAATCGGCATCCCGCATCAACTCCACATTATCAGCCGCGATCCCGCTCTGCCACCCAGGGAGTATCTCGATAAATCAGGCGGCATCTTCATGGACATGACCATTCATGATCTTGACATGGCCCGCTTTCTCATCGGTGCCGATGTCACCGAAATATACGCCGTCGGAAACGCCCTGATTGATCCTTCAATTGCAGAGATTGGTGACTTGGACACGGTCATGGTCATGTTGAAATTCGCCAATGGAGCGATCGGCATCATCGAAAACAGCAGACAAGCTGTCTTTGGCTACGATCAACGAGCAGAAGTGTTCGGGAGCGACGGCAAGATTGCTATCGACAACGTACATCCCAACACAGCCCAGATTTCCAGCGCGGACAAAATCTACAAGGATCCACCGTTGAACTACTTTCTGGAACGCTATCAAGATAGTTATCTGGAGGAAATGAGGGAGTTCATCAAGGTTTCATTGAACGGGGGTAACTCACCGGTTTCGGGGCACGAATCAAGAATCCCTGTGGTAATGGGGAAAGCGGCGCTCCTCTCCTGTCAGGAAAATCGCCCTGTGAGTATCGGGGAAATACAATGACCGCTTTACAGTTGCAACACCCGTGGAAGTGACGATCGGCAAATGGCGCCGTTTGCAACAGGCGTCCAGCAACCAAGGGACGTTCACCATACTGGCAATTGATCATCGGGGACCGCTTCGCCACGCCTTGGCCAGCCCAGCCGGAGTGGTTTCGTTGAACAAGGCCGTAGCAACATTTAAACAGGAGGTGGTTCGTGAGTTGGCGCCCGAATGCTCAGCCGTGCTCTTGGACCCGGAAACCGGCGTGGCGCCCTGTCTCACATCCGGAGCCTTGCCGGGGCAAGCGGCATTGATCGTGGCCATGGACACCGGTTCCACCGGCGATCCAGCAATCCTGAAAACTCACCTCATCCAAGACTGGAGTGTGCAGCAATCCTCCCTTGTCGGAGCATCAGGCGTAAAACTGTTGGTCTATTATCACCCCAACTCCCCGAGTGCAGCCCAGACTGAGGCGTTGGTGAAGGGCGTTGGCTTGGCCTGTGCGCAGCATGATGTCCCTCTCTATCTTGAACCTCTCTCCTTCAAGCCGGAGGCGCCCGGAGTTAAATTGTCATCGGACGAGTTGAAGGATGTTGTCATCGAATCCGCCCGTCGCCTTACCCCGTTTGGAGCCGATGTGCTCAAGGCTGAATTCCCGTATAACATCTCGGAATCCCACGATTTGGTCAAGTGGCAGACCGCCTGCAGCGAGTTGAGCCAAGCCTGCCCTGTCCCTTGGGTTCTTTTATCGGCAGGTGTTCCCTTTGACACGTTTCTCGACCAGGCCCGGGTTGCATGCGAGTCCGGCGCAAGCGGTGTAATGGCAGGTCGTGCCGTCTGGAATGAAGCCGCATCCCTTGACTCGCGGAAGTGTACCCGTTTCCTGCGTGGATCCGGGTTGGAACGGATCAAAAAACTCCGGCGCTTGTGTGACACTCACGGCAGATCATTCATGGACATCTGCCAAGCGGCGCAAACCGGATCAATCGATGCTCGCGAACTGTCCCTCGGAACAACGGGAAACAGGGACATTAATCCTCCGGCCAATAACGTTCCGTGATCACTTTTGGCTCGGTGAAAAACTGAACGACCGCTTTCCCTTGAGCCTTTACATCGGCAAAAATGGAGTCCTTCATGCCGCCAAACGGAAGCGATGCCACCGGCGCCGGTATCCCAACGTTCACCCCGACCATGCCTACTCGCGTCCTGAGTTTGAACTCTCGAGCATAATGGCCGTTCTGGGTATAGATGGATGCCCCGTTGCCGTATTGGTGGTCGTTGATGACTTGGATCGCCTCGTCAAGCGTTGCCACCTTGAGGATCACCACCACCGGCCCGAAGATCTCGGTTTGATGGATTTTCATCCCCGGCTTGACATCCGTGAACACCGTTGGCCCGATGAAGTGTCCCCCTTGACAGCCCTCCACCTCCAAGCCCCGGCCGTCCAACGCCAAGGTTGCCCCCTCATCCACACCGACCTGAATCATGTCCAGGATGAACCGCTTGGCCTTGGCTGAAATTACGGGGCCCATCAACATCGACTCGCTGGCAACTTCAGGATCAAGCGGTGACGCAACTCGAACACCTCGGGAAGCCTTCAAGAAAGCATCCGTCACGGTTTGGCAAACCTCGTCACCCACGCAAATAATCGCCGAGGAAGCCATGCACCGCTGCCCTGCGCAACCGTAGCAGGATGAGATCATGTTTCGAATGACGGGATCAATCTTGGCATCCGGCATCACGACCAAATGGTTTTTCGCACTGCCCAGCGCCTGGCAACGTTTGTTGGTCTCAGCTGAGCGCACCGCCACCGTCCGGCAAACCCGGGAAGTGCCTACAAACGAAATGCCCTGAACATCCCGATGCTCGAGGAGCCGTTCCGCCGCCACTCGATCCCCATGGACGAGGTTAAACACCCCGGGTGGAAACCCACACTCCTCAATCATCTCCGCCACCCGTTGCATGCTGCACGGGGCCTGCTCCGACGGCTTGATCACATACGTGTTGCCGGTGGCAAGGGCGTAGGGGAAAAACCAGAATGGCACCATGAGCGGAAAGTTGAACGGCGCTATCATGCCAAACACTCCCACCGGCAGACGAAGCACCTCACCGTCAATGCCCGCCGCACCGTTGATGAGTTTGTCACCCTGCTGATGCAGCGGCATCCCGCAGGCCACCTCAGCGTTTTCCAAGGCTCTTTTGACTTCAGCCCGGGAGTCCGGCAGTGACTTGCCATTCTCCTCGGAGATCAGTCGCGCCAGTTCTTCAGCTTTGCCCCGAAGCAGATCGGTCAGTTTAAAAAGGAAATCACAACGCCGGGAAACCGGCGTGGCGCTCCATTCCGGAAATGCCGCCTTGGCTGCAGCGACGGCCTGTTCCGCCTCCTCAGGCGAGGAGAGCGGCACCCGGGCGACCGCCTGCCCGGTGGAGGGGTTCTCCACATCGCAATACCCTTGAGTGCCTGAACAGGTCCACTCTCCCCCGATGTAATTATTCAGGTCTGCTTTACTCATAGAATTCTGCGCTCATTTGCCGCACAGCCAACTCTCACCCATGAATTGCCATCCACCACGCCAACGCGCACTGACACGCAATCAGGATTCCCAACGGGACGAACAGAATAATCCTGACTGACTCCAGTCATCTGGACTATCCGGTCAACGCGGATGACGTTCCGGCAACCGACCCAGGCGTGCACCCGTTCCTGAACTCAATCTCCGTCTCAAATCGCTGCGTGCAATTTATATTTCCAGCACTCACTGTCAAGCTCAACTGGACATTGGAGCAAGTTCTCCGGTTGATGGCGACTGCCGTTCACTCCGTTAAGGCATAATCCCGCAGTCGAGGCAGAGACTCAAAAAATGGATAGTCAAGCGCAGCTGTTTCGCCTATTCGCATGCCCCGACGGGAGTAAGCATGCCGTACCGGTTCCATTATCAATTACTGCTGCTGTTCGGGCTGGCTTGGTCGTCCGGCCGGGAGTTTGGCCAAGCGAGCCCACTCCCTGAAGCAAAGAGAGTCTTGACTTCTGCCGGTGAAACCGAACCATGCGCCCCTAACAGGGAGTCGTCGATTCCAGCCACGGCGGGATCGCAGTGCCAAAATCGACAAGTAGCAAAATGCAGCCTGAGTTGCTCTCGACCGTGAACAGTGTCCTGCCGCACGTCGGTGCGACCAACGACCCGTATTCCGCCTACCTAATCCTGACCGTGATGGTGTTGCTGGCAGTGGGATTTGCCTGCGCGCCGCTCATTCTCGCGGCGATCCTCGCACCGCGCAAGCCGGGCGACATCAAGGAGTCGGCCTTCGAGTGCGGGCTAGAGTCGAAAGGCGATCCGTGGGTGCAGTTCAAAGTGCAATACTATCTGTACGCGCTGGCGTTTGTGATCTTCGACATCGAGGTGGTATTCATCTACCCGTGGGCGGTGGCTTTCAAGGGGCTGTCATTTGGGGCGTTCCTGGCTATGGGGGTGTTTATTCTGCTTTTGGCTGAAAGTTTGATTTATCTCTGGCTCAAGGGAGTGCTGACCTGGAAATGACAACCTCAAACACATCACCCGACATCGATCTCGACAACACGACACGTACGGAACTGGAGCGTGCCGGGGTGATTGTGTCAAAGGTCGATTACCTCTACAACTGGGCGCGCGGCGGCTCGGTCTGGCCTCTAACATTCGGCCTGGCCTGTTGTGCGATCGAAATGATTGCGTCGGCCACGTCCCGTTTTGACATATCACGTTTCGGGTCGGAAGTGTTTCGTCCCACCCCGCGCCAGGCCGACCTGATGATCGTCTCCGGCACGGTCACCAAGAAAATGGCGCCGCAGGTGGTTCGAATTTTCAATCAGATGCCGGAACCCAAGTGGGTGATCGCGATGGGCGCGTGCGCCATCTCGGGCGGACCGTTCAAGCAGGGCTATAACGTGCTCAAGGGCATCGACCGCTACATCCCGGTGGACGTGTACCTGCCGGGCTGCCCGCCGCGGCCGGAGGCGGTGCTGCAGTCGCTGAACTATTTGCAGGAGAAAATCCGCACGCAGGATATCAAGTCGGACCCGGCTTTCACGAAAGGCCGGCGGCAGTATACGGTGCCGGAATTTACCGGCAAGGATCTCGAGCCTCCCTACAACCCGGATGTGTGGCAGCCCCCGACCAATCCCAACGTCAAGCCGCTGGAAGAAGCCACCGCATGAGCCACACTGTGGGCCACGAACCGATCCTCGGGAAATTCCCGGGTCTGGAATGGGATGAGGAAGCTGGCGCGCTCGTCGTACCTGCGGCCCAGGCTGCGAAGATCGCGACATGGCTCCGCGACAATGATGCGTTTTTGCTCGATTACTGCAGCAACGTCACCGGAGTCGATTACCTTGAGCGTGAAATCAAGGAAAAGGTGACAAACGAGGCAGGCAAGACGGAAACAGTGATCCGGATCGAACCCAGCCGCATGGACATCGTCTATCATCTTTATTCCATGCAAAAACAAACCGGCCCGCTCGTTTTAAAACAGCGCACCAACCGCGAACAACCGGAAGTCGAATCACTCACGCCGGTGTGGCGGAGTTGCGAACTGCAGGAACGGGAGGTTTACGACTTGTTTGGCGTGAACTTCATGGGGCATCCCGATCAACGACGCATTTTGATGTGGGACGAGTTCGAGGGGCACCCCATGCGGAAGGATTACACCGAGCCGTTCGACTACGAGTGGGAGCCCACGCCGCACGACGAGGTTTTGGAGAGGCATCAGAGGGGGAAAGTCATCGTTTGAGCAGCCCCACAGCCACAGCACCCAACTACGAGTTGATTCAGCAGGACGGACTGGAAACCAGTCTGCTGGAAGTTTCGATGGGGCCGCATCATCCCAGCACGCACGGCGTGTTCCGGATGGATGTGAAGTTGGACGGCGAAACGGTTGTGGATTTGCAACCGGTGTTCGGCTACCTGCACCGCAACCACGAGAAGCTTGCCGAGAACATGAGCTACCTCGCGAGCATGCCGTTCACCGATCGCCTTGATTACTTCAACAGCATGACCAACAACTGGGCCTACGCACTCGCGGCCGAAAAGTTGGTGGAAATTGAAGTGCCGGAGCGCGCCGAGTATTTGCGCGTGATCATGGCGGAGCTCACGCGACTGGTGAACCACATCTCGCTCGTCGGCTTTTTCATCAATGACCTCGGGGCGCTGGGCACCCCCCTGCTCTATGCCTTTCGCGAACGCGAAAAAATTATGGACTTGTTTGAACAGGCCAGTGGCGCCCGGATGATGTGCAATTACTTCCGCTTCGGAGGCCTCCGCAACGATGTGCCGGAAGGATGGCTCGACCGCACTCGGGAGGTGGTCGATCGCTTTCCGGATTTTCTCGACGAGTATGAAAAGCTCCTCTGCGAAAACGAGATCATCCTCAGTCGCACACAAGGCGTAGGATGTTTATCCCGTGACCTAGCCATCAGCGCGGGTATCACCGGCCCGATGCTTCGCGCCAGCGGCGTGAATTACGACATTCGAAAAGTTGACCAGTACGGCATCTACAATCGGTTCAAGTTTCGCGTGCCATACACCGATGACGATGTAGGCGACTGCTATGACCGGTTCATGATTCGCATGCTTGAGATGCGGGAAAGCATCGAGATTTTAAAGCAGGCGCTGCGTGATATTCCCGGGGGCGACATCATCGGTAAAGCGCCAAAAATCTTTAAGCCCAAGCCAGCCGAAGCGTACGCTCGCGTCGAGGGGCCCAAGGGCGAGCTTGGGTTTTACCTGATCGCCGACGGCACGCCCAAGCCGTATCGCTACCGTGTGCGGCCGCCGTCGCTCATCAATCTCACCGTGCTGCGCGACATGTGCCTTAGCCAGAAAATCGCCGATGCCGTCGTCATCCTCGGCAGCATCGATATAGTCCTCGGGGAGGTGGATCGATGACCCTGCTTGGCAGTGGCATTTTCAAGGGCATGGCGGTGACGTTCCGCAACTTTGTGGGCTCATATTTCCACAGGGAGCGCCTCCCCACGAACGATTATTCGTGGCGAACCGAAGGCAGCCTGCCTCAGCACGCCGGTGATTACCCGAAAGAGGAAGGCGAACAACTTCGCGACACCACCACCGTCACCAATTACAGCCGCAACTTCCCCATGCTGCTGCATGACGGCAGCGAACCGATGGACACCATCCGCTGCGTCGCCTGCCAAATCTGCGAGCGCAGTTGTCCCCCACAATGCATTTACATCGAAAAGAGCACCGAGAAAAAAGAGGACTCCAGCGGCAAGATGCAGTTTTATCCCGCAACTTTCGACATCGACGTATCGGTGTGCATGAGCTGCCAGATTTGCGTGGAGGTCTGCCCGTTCGATGCCATTGTGATGAATAGCCAGTTCGAGTTGAGCACGCCGAACCGCTTCGGCGGACTGCTGCTGCATCAAGGGGATTTGCTCAAGAGCAACGACTACTACCACAAAATTCATCCCGAGGAAGCCGCCGCCCGGGACAAGCGGATCGCCGACGAAAAAACAGCCAAGGAAGCCAAGAAAAAAGCTGCCGCCGAGGCCGCCAAAAAGAAAGCTGAGGCAAAAGCCGGGGCTGAAACCGAAGCTGGTGATGAGAAGAAGGAGGTTGCCGAATGAGCCTCGAACCCCTCACCCTCACAGACATTCTCATCGCCACCGTGCCGCTAATGTTGATTTTCGCGACACTTTTCGCCTTCACCACATGGCTCGAGCGCAAGGCTCTAGCCCGCATCCAAAACCGCATCGGCCCCAACAAGGTGGGTATCCCATGCACACGCATCGGCCTCTTCGGCCTTGGCCAACCGGCCGCTGACGGCATCAAGATGATTTTCAAGGAAGACATCGTCCCGAGGGGTGCCGACCGCCTGTTTCACCTTCTCGCCCCCATCCTAGCACTCATCCCCGCGATGCTCGTGTTGTGCTTCCTCCCCCTTAATTTCCCCTGGATCAAGAACATTCAAGGTTTAGTAAAGCCCTTCATGCTGGATGGTGCGGTCATTTTCTTTTTCGCCATCACCGGCCTTAACACGCTCGCAGTTTTCATGGCTGGCTGGGCATCTCGCAACAAGTACTCGCTACTCGGCGGCATACGCGCCGTCGCGCAAATGGTCAGCTATGAAATCCCACTCGTGCTTTCCGCTGTCATCGTGGTGATGATGGTCGGCAGCCTCAACGCCGCCGAGATCGTCAAAGAGCAAGCGGATGAATATTGGTTTATTCTCTCCCCGTGGGGATTCACGGCCTTTGTCATTTTCTTCATCGCCGCGCTGGCGGAAACCAACCGTTCCCCGTTCGATCTGCCCGAGGCCGAGAGCGAGATCATCGCCGGCTACTTCACAGAGTATAGCGGTTTCAAGTTTGCGCTCTTTTTCCTCGGTGAATATATCGCCATGTTCGCCATCAGCGGTCTGGCCGTGACGCTATTCCTTGGCGGCGGCGATGGCCCCGGCGTGACGATGAATCCGGAGGATCAAGGTTTGGCCACGGAAACATTTCCAGGGCTGTCGACCCTGTGGTTTCTCGCAAAAATATTCGCCCTTATCGCAGTGATGATTTGGCTGCGAGGCACCCTGCCCCGCCTGCGAGTCGACCAGTTGATGGGTTTTGCGTGGAAATTCATGCTGCCGCTTTCCATTCTGAACATCCTCGTGGCCGGCTTCGCTTGGCACGCGGAACAACTAGACAACACAATTATCACGGTGATCACTTGGGTGATCTCGTTCGCGGTTTTGTATGGTGCCGCCAGTGGACTGAACCAACTGAACCGCGGCAAAGTGCGCCCGCGCGAGTACAAGTACGCTGAATGAACGAGGTAGTTGCATTTTGGATCTTGTCCGTCATCGCCGTATTCGGTGCGCTGGTTGCGGTGCGCAAGCGCAATCTCATTCACGGTGTGTTCGCATTGCTGGTTTTCTTCGCGGGTTTGTCGGGGTTGTTTTTACTGCTGCTCGCCGAGTTCATCGCAGCGGTTCAGGTGCTCGTGTATATCGGTGCGGTGGGCATTTTACTGCTGTTTGCCATCATGCTCACGGAGCGTGTCACGGGCGATGACGACCGCCGAGTAACCTCACGTGGCTGGTTCTGGGGGCTCGTGGTGACTGCCGCGGTGTTTGTTGTGCTGTTGCTGCCAGCCATCCAGCAATTGCCACCCCCGAAAGCCGCCCAGACGATCGACCCCTCGGTCAAGGAACTAGGTCACAAGTTGATGAACCCATACGTGGTCACGCTGGAGGTGCTGGCGTTGTTGCTCACAGCTGCTCTCATCGGTGCAGTCACCGCGGCGCAGGGCGTTCGCATGCCCAAGGAGGAGGATTCACCGGAATGACTTTGCACCATTACCTCATTTTGGCGGCGCTGCTATTTTGCGTTGGGTTGATGGGCGCGTTCACGCGACGCAATGCCATCGTCGTGCTGTTTTCCGTCGAGATTATGCTCAACGCCGCCAACCTAAACTTCATCGCTTTTTGGCGTTACAGCGAAAACCCCGCGCTGCTGCACGGGCCGTTGTTCACGCTGTTCGCGATCGCCGTGGCGGCTGCTGAAGTGGCCGTGGGCTTGGCCTTGATGATTGCGGTTTATCGGCATTTCAAAACCGTGGACTTGGAGTCAATGGACACGTTAAGGGAAGAATGAGTACCACGACCTTGGCCCTCATACCCCTGCTACCACTGCTGGCCGCCGCCTTGACGTGCGCGCTGCAGAATGGTCGGCGCGCCGCCGGTGTAGCCATCGTCGCGATGCTCGCCTCCTGCGGCTTGGCACTCTCGGCACTGAAAGAGGCATGCGGCATGAAGCCGACGGATGATCCCCTGACATTTGATTTTGAATGGCTCACCGTCGGCAACGATACCGTCATCAATTTTGGTTTCGTACTCGACCCACTTACTGGTGTGATGGCCGCAATGGTCACCTTCGTCGGCCTGCTCATTTTCATCTACTCCGCCGGCTACATGAAAGAGGACGAACGCATGGCCCGATTCTTCTGCTACCTGTCGTTGTTTGCTGCCGGGATGCTTGGCCTCGTATTGGTCAATAACCTCTTACTGCTGTTCATGTGCTGGGAGATTGTCGGCGTCGCGTCGTACTTACTCATCAGTTTCTGGTTCCACAAGCCGGAGGCAGCCGCGGCTGGCAAAAAGGCGTTCATCGTCACCCGCATCGGCGACATGGGTTTTCTCATCGGCATCCTGCTGGCGTTCAAGACGACTGGCACGCTGACGCTTTATGACAGTGGCCAAGGACTGCTCGAGTTGCCGATCGGCGCGACCGTGCTTGGCCTCAAGGCCTCGGCGATGATCAGCTTGCTACTGTTCATGGGCGCGGTGGGTAAGTCCGGTCAACTGCCGCTGCATGTGTGGCTACCGGACGCGATGGAAGGACCCACGCCGGTCAGCGCGCTGATCCACGCGGCGACGATGGTGGCAGCCGGTGTGTTCCTCGTGGCACGCACCATGCCGCTCTTTGAGAATGGCGGCACGCTGCCGGTGGTGGCTTGGACAGGCGCAATCACCGCACTTATTGCTGCATTCATTGCCCTTGGCCAATACGACATTAAACGCATCCTGGCCTACTCCACAGTGAGCCAACTCGGCCTGATGATGGTGGGGCTGGGTGTGGGCGGCGTGGCGGTGGGCATGTTTCATTTGCTCACACACGCCTTCTTCAAGGCGCTGCTCTTCCTCGGTGCGGGCTCGATCATCCACGGTTGCCACGAGGAACAAGACATCCGCAAGATGGGCGGCATTTGGAAACCCATGCGCGTGACCTCCATCGCCTACCTTTGCGGCACAGCGGCACTGGTGGCATTGCCATTCGTCACTAGCGGTTATTATAGCAAGGATCAAATCCTTGCCGCCGCGTGGGAAGAACCGTTGATGAGACCTGTTTTCTGGATCGCCGCCGCAGCCTCACTGCTCACAGCGGTGTACATGACGCGCCAGTGCCTGTACGTGTTTGCGGGCGAATACCGCGGCTGCAAAACGCCGCACGAAAGCCCAGTGACAATGACCACGCCACTGGTCATTTTGGCGCTGTTTGCCCTCGGCATGGGGATGGTTTTGGAAAAATCAATTTTTGCCAAACTGCAAGGGAAACTTATACACGACAACTTTGTCATCGCCGTGAGCATGGCGGTGGCGCTGGGGGGTATTGCGCTTGGCTGGCTGATTTATCGAGGCCGCGCGCTTGGCCAAGCGGCAGATCCGCTCGCCGTCACGCCGCTCGTACGCAAGTTGTGGTTCGACGAGTTGTACGCCGCCACGGTGGGCCGGTTGTGGGCGTTGGCCATCGTCATCTTCGAACAACTCAACGAACTGCTGCACTTCGTACGCGACTTGGCGGTACTGCTGGCGGACAGGATTGGCAACGCCTTCGCTGTCGGCGGCGACCGTAAATTGATCGACACGCTGGCCTTCGACGGCATGTGCAACCGGCTTCGCTCGGCCGGCCACGCCGTGACCCGCCCGCAAAACGGCTTTCTCCCCGGCTACCTCCGCCTCATCGCGCTCGGCGCGGTCGCACTGGGGTTGCTGGTGTCCTGGATGAAATGATCACCGCACTCACATTGGCCCCGATGGTGGCGGCCGTGCTGATTTTGGCCCTGCCGGAACGCCGTGCCCGCGCGGTGGCGCTGGCCGGTGCGCTGGTGTCGTTGGCCCTCGCGGTGTGGATGCTTTTGCAGTTTAACGAGCAACCTGGGGATCTGAAGTTTATGGAAAAGGTGGAGTGGATTTCACAGCTTGACACTGATCAAACGACGGCAGCGGAAAAGAAGAACAAAACAATGGTGTCGTACTTCGTGGGCTTGGACGGCACCAACGCGCTGGTGCTGCTGTTGTCGGCGCTGCTCGCGCCTCTCGTTGTGCTGGCTTCGTGGCAGCACACCGACCGGCCGCGCACCTATTTCGTGCTGCTCAGTCTCCTGTTCACCGGCCTGTTTGGCACCTTCACTGCGCTGAACTTTTTCCATTGGTTCCTGTATTGGGAACTGGCGCTGGTGCCACCCTTCTTTCTCATCAAGCTCTTCGGCAAAGGCGAGGAACGGCACGGTGCAGCGCTGAATTTTTTTCTGTTTACCGTGCTGGGTAGCGTGGCGATGCTGCTGGGCTTCCTGTTTTTGTACCAGCAAACCGGCACCTTTGACTTCATCGAACTCGCCAAAAAAGACGTTAGCGTCAGCCCGCTGATCTTCTGCGCTGTCCTCGCCGGACTGTGGGTGAAGGTGCCTCTCGCGCCGCTTCACATCTGGCAGGCGCCAGCGTACGCCGCCGCGCCGACACCGGTGACCATGCTGCTCACCGGCGTGATGTCGAAAATGGGCGTCTACGGTTTCCTGCGACTCATCGTTCCCATTTTCCCTGAGCAACTGCAGCAGCACGCCGGTACGCTGATGACCTTCGCGCTGGTGACGATCCTGTGGGGCGCGTTCCTCGCATTGCGACAGACCGATCTCAAGCGCCTGCTTGCCTTCTCGTCGCTCAACCATGTGGCCTATTGCGTTCTCGGCGTGGGCGCGATTGGGATAGTTGTGTCGAGCGATATTGGATTGAAAAACCCGCATGAGTTGGCTCTCCAAGGCATCATACTGCAAATGTTTGCCCACGGTCTGGCGGCACCGGGATTATTTTATCTCGTCGGTCTGCTGGAAGAACGTAGCGGGTCGCGCGAGCGAGATGATTTCGGCGGACTCAGCGCTGTCACTCCCCGGTTCGCAGTGGTATTTTTCATCCTCACATTCTGCTCGCTTGGCCTGCCGTTCATGGCGGGATTCGCGGCGGAGTTTTTGATTTTTAGCGGCACTTTCGCCGTCGCACCGGGTGTAACGGTCGCGGCGACGCTTGGCCTGCTAGCAACAGCCGTCTTTTTGCTAACCATGTTGCAACGAGTTTTCACCGGACCGGTCAACGAACAATACAAGTCCATGCCAGATCTGACCCGGAACGAAATCCTGATTTTAACCCCGATCATCATCCTAATTTTCTGGGCCGGCATCTACCCCACAACCTGGCTGGAGTTCAGCCAAAAGTTGACCCAGATGATCCCCTGACATGACCGCGCTGCTCACCATCATTTTGAGTTTCATCGGTGCACTGGTGTGCGGGCTGATGCCATCGAGTGCGCACCGGCGAATCCGCTGGGTGGCATTGGCTGTCGCGGCAGCCGGGCTGGTGGTGTCGATGGTCTGTTGTGTGAATTATTCTGAAACAGACGGCGGTTTCAACAAGGAGGACTTGGTCAACGAACAATGGATTCAATCTCTGAAAATTCGCTTCATCACCGGCTACGACGGCATCAGCCTGCCGCTGCTGCTGGTGACCGGCTTGGTGGCGGTTTGCGGCGTGTTGTTCAGCTGGAATCTCGAGATGCGCGCCAACCAGTTCTACGCCTTTTACTTCACGCTGATCGGCGGTGTGTACGGCGTGTTCCTGTCGCTCGACCTGTTTCTGCTGTTTGTGTTTTACGAGATCGCGGTGGTGCCAAAATATTTCCTGATCGCCATCTGGGGCGGCGCACGGCGTCAGTTCGCGGCGATGAAGCTGGTGCTCTATTCCTTCGGCGGCAGCGCGCTGGTGTTGCTGGGAATGCTGGCAGTTTTCTTTTTGGCGCAGGACGCCACCAGCGGCAAGGCGTTGGAGACATTCAGCCTGTTGGACTTGCAGCAAGATGGAGAGGTACCGCGAGAGGCTCAGCAATGGATTTTCCCGCTGATTTTCTTCGGCTTCGCCATAATGGCCGGCATGTGGCCGTTCCACACCTGGGCACCGACCGGCCACGTGGCAGCGCCGACGGCGGCAAGCATGCTGCTGGCGGGCGTGGTGATGAAACTGGGCGCGTACGGCTGCCTGCGCGTGGCCGTCGGGCTGCTGCCCTTGGGAGCCGAGGCCTGGGCACCCTGGGTGGCGGCCGTCGCAATCATCAACATCGTCTATGGCGCGCTCGTTGCCCTGAAACAGGACGACTTCAAGTACGTCATCGGCTACTCGAGTGTCAGCCACATGGGCTTTGTGCTGCTGGGCATCGCCACGCTGAACCTCACCGGCATGACCGGCGCCGTGCTGCAGATGTTCTCCCACGGTGTGATCGGTGCGCTGCTCTTCGCATTGGTCGGCACGGTGATTTATTCGCGCACCAAAACGCGCATGCTCGATGAACTGCACCGGCTAATCGACCGCATGCCGGCCATCGCCTGGGTGTTCGTGGCAGCCGGCCTGGCCTCGATGGGGCTGCCGGGCTTCAGCGGATTCATCTCCGAACTGTATGTGCTGATCGGCACATGGGAATCGGAGTCGCTCTCCGGCTGGATCGTTGCCGGTGCGGGTGCGGGTATCCTTCTCACATTCGGCTACACGCTGGTGAAAATTCATGAGGCATTTTTCCGCGAACGTAACCCCTCCCCCGACAGCCAAGCGGAGACGCCTTACCCGCCGATGACGCTGCCGGAGAAGGCGGGCGTGGCGCTGCTGCTTGGCTCGGCGCTGCTCATCGGCCTGTGCCCCTGGCTGTTGACGGACAAGATTTCACCCAGTCTGAAACTGATGCTCGACTGATTTCCCAACTGACGCGGCGACATGGATTATCAACAGCTACTCTTGGCCCTGCTCCCCGATCTACTGGTCGTGGTGGCACTGTTCGCCGCGTTGGGGGTGGATTACTCGCGCATGCGCGGCAGCCGCTTGGCCAAGCGCTACGAAGTGGCCTGCCAGATCTCCGCCGCCGGGCTGATCGGCGGGCTTGCGGTGCTCGTGTTACAGATCGGCGGGACGATGCCCGTGATGGAGTCCACCGTCGACGGCCAACTGGTGCTGAACACCGGCACGCTGACGCTGAAGGCACTGCTGTACGCCATGGGGCTGGGCGTGTTGCCCTTGGCCAAGCGCGACCAAGTCACCCAGCAGGTGAGTGAGTATTTTGCGCTGCTGCTGTTGGCCACGCTGGGCATGGGATTCGTGGTGACCAACCGCAACCTGCTCGGCGCATTCGTCGCGCTGGAGCTTGTCAGCCTGAGCCTTTACGCGATGACGGTGCTGAACCAGGCCAGACGCGCCTCCGCCGAGGCGGCGCTGAAATACCTGACGTTCGGCGCGGTGGCTTCCGGCTTTTTGCTGTTCGGCCTGAGCTATCTTTACGGTGCCACCGGCCAACTCGACCTCACCCAAATGACCGGCCTGACCGACGAGCCGATGCTGGTGCTGGCCTACCTGCTGATCTTCGTGGGGTTGGGTTTCAAACTGGCCCTGGCACCGTTCCACCTGTGGGCGCCGGACGTTTACCAA
>MPMB02138324.1_pt1 | contig 24297 bp, 24 predicted proteins | sample 1617371 | NCBI WGS metagenome assembly MPMB02 (sample SAMN05944808, study PRJNA350692) | marine metagenome | biome: marine; feature: ODZ; material: water; isolation source: 300 m water sample filtered on 0.2 um supor filter | place: Pacific Ocean | collected 2012-04-08 | depth 300m m
CCAACGGATCGAACCAATCCTCACCGGAAAATGGAAGCGGCGACGTCGATACTGTAAGATGTTCCATGGCGTAAGCTCCTTTTGGCGGCGGCAAACCGCTTTTCTGAATGTTTTACAATCAGGAGCTTACGCCAATTCTCCAATTTTCCACCAACCTTGCGACACCACCGCCGCGGTAGGCGGTGGACTGGGCGGGGTTCTGGAAGCCGCGGATGGCTGTCGCCCGGCCCTGGTTCTGATAACCGCGGTAGGCGGTGGCGCGCGGGTCGGTTCCCGGACCGCGGTCGATCCCCCGACGGCCCTGGAGGGTAGTGAGGTTGTAGCGCTGGGCCGCGTAGTCCGGGCCGTACGCGTTGCCGGCGGCGCGGGTGCGCGGCTGGGCCTGGGGAAGTCCGTTCACGACGCGCGTCTGGGGGACGGCGGCGGCGCGAGATCGTGCCTGGGTCTGGGGAAGTCTCTTCACGACGCTCCGCCGGGAGGCGGCTTTGACGGTGCGCAGGGACGCCCGGGGATTCTTCGCTACTTGGTATTTCAGAACGCCGGCCTGGGCGCTTTTGATCTGGTAGGCGCGGGCCTTATTAACGCTGGCGGCCTCGGAGACCGAGGCGAAGCCGGTCAGGGCGATGCCGAGGGCGAGAAGGGCGGTGGCGGAGCGGAGTGTGCGATACGGGATCATTGATACGGTTCCTTGTGTTTGATCGACGTTTTTAATGAATTATATATTGCATATAAATTTTTCTATTACTGTAACATGGATCACAAACTGCAAATTTTTTCTAAAAAAACATTTGTCTATAGTTATATTTATATTTATTTTTTATTTTATATGGATTTAAATAAAATTTTATCTATCCGGTCGCCGTTGAGGATGACCGGCCGGCGCAACTGCGAGAACAGGCCGGTGCCGTCGAGCAGAATCTAGGGACAGTATATAATTTTTTATACGGAAAACTATATACTGTCCCTAGAATACTGGATGAGTGCCGCCTACCGGGAACACGGCTACAGCATGCGTGAGATCGCCAGCGCGGTGGGCCTACCACTATTCGCCGATCAGCAAAATCATTCAGACATGGGAAGAGAATTCAACATTCAAGACCCCACACGCACACGAAACCACGCCGCTGAAAGGCAGAAAAAAACCGAATCGACACGCATTCAAGGCGCCAGGGAAAAACCGCCTTCGTTCAGGAGGAGTTATGCAATTGGCTCAATTTTATTAAAATTTTAATAAAATTGGTTTTACTTATCAATTTGTTATTAATTCATAAATAGTGTATAATAATTAAGTGTAAAATGATTATTGAAACGGCCCGCATCATGAAACCGCACGTGGAATGTCAAGACGGCGTCAGCGCACCCGAGACCGCCGACGTCATGTCCGCCGACGATTTCGCCAGCTGGCATGTCGACGATTTGATTTTCGTCAAAAAAATTTGTCCCGAAAAAGGCGCCGGCTATGCCATCTACGGCGCCGACGGCACTTTCCTCGAAGTGGTCGGGTCGATGGGCGATGTGATCATCGCTTGCCATGATTACGGCTTGGAACTGGCGTCCGTGCACTGATCCGCGCGGCCCGCCGCGGCAACGGCCGGCTCCTCCGTTTCCCCTCCCCCCAATCATCGTCCCTTTCCATTTATTTGTTGACCTCCTCCGTGCCTCCAGTTATGTTCACTTTATGTTCTGTTTTAAGCGTGAATCCACACCGCCGGGCGGCGGTACGGTTTTCGCCGCCGCGACATCGTGCCGGCGGCCGGTGGTCCTGTTCTCCTCGCCCGTCGCGGCGGGATATCCGTCGCCGGCGGAGGATTACGTCGAGGGCAAACTGGATCTGAACGCGCATCTCATCCGCCGCCCCGCCGCCACCTTCATCATCCGCGTCGAGGGGGAGTCGATGACCGGCGCGGGGATTTTCCCGAACGATCTGCTGATCGTCGACCGCGGCGTAGGCCCCAGGCCCGGCGACATCGTCATCGCCGTCGTCGGCAACGAATTGACGGTGAAAAGGCTCATCAAAAGCGGCGACGGATGGTCCCTGCGGGCGGAAAACCCGGATTTTCCCGCCATCTCCGTCACCGCCGACATGGAATGCGTCGTCTGGGGCGTGGTCACCGGTTCGATCCGCCAGTTCAACCGGCGATAAAGGCGGCTCCGGGAAACCCCAATATCCGGACGGCTTCCATGACCGGCGTTTTCGCCCTCATCGACTGCAACAATTTCTACGTTTCCTGCGAGCGGGTTTTCGATCCGGCCCTCGAGGGCAGGCCGGTGGTGGTTTTGTCCAACAACGATGGCTGCGTCATCGCCCGCTCGAACGAGGCGAAGGCGCTCGGCATCGGCATGGGAACGGCGTTGTTCGAGGCCCGCCCCTTGCTCGAAAAGCATGGTGTCCGGGTCTATTCGTCCAACTACGCCCTTTACGGGGACATGTCCAACCGGGTGATGGCGGCGCTTTCGGAATTCACCCCCAACGTGGAGGTCTATTCCATCGACGAAGCCTTCCTCGACCTTTCCGGCTTCCGGCGCCTGGGCGCTGGCCGCCATGGCCGGGACATCCGGGCCAAAGTCCACCGCTGGACAGGCATCCCGGTGTCGGCCGGAATCGCCGCGACCAAGACCCTGGCCAAGCTGGCCGGCGGGATCGCCAAGAGGTATCCCGAAACCGGCGGCGTGTTCGACCTGACGGGCCTTTCCGGCCGCCGCGACGCCATGGCCGCCACGGATATCGGCGGCGTCTGGGGAATCGGACACCGTTACGCCCGGATGCTGCGCCGGAACGGCATCGAAACGGCGCTGCATTTCCATGACGCGGCCGGGCCGTGGGTGAGAAAGCGTATGGGCGTCGCCGGCGCGCGCACTTGGTTGGAACTCAAGGGTGTCGCCTGTTTCGACCTGGAATGCCAGCCGCCGGCCAGGAAAACCACCGTCGTTTCCCGCTCTTTCCGCGATGCAATCGAGAACGAGGAGGAGCTGCGCCAAGCCGTCGCCGTCTTCGCCGCCAGGGCGGCGGAAAAACTGCGCGAGGGCGGCCTCACCGCCGGCAGTGTCACCGCCTTCGTCGCCACCAGCCGTTTCGGTCCGGCGCGGCACCAATACCACAATGCCGCCACCGTCGCCTTGGCGTCGCCCTCCAATCACACGGGCGCCGTCACCAAGGCGGCGCTGGCGGCGCTGAAGGGGATCTTCCGGCGGCGGCGGCGCTACAAGAAAGCCGGCGTGATGCTGCTCGACCTGGCCGCCGCCGGGCGGGCGCAGCCGAATCTCTTCGCGCCCAGCAACGACGGCCGCGGCGGCCGCCTGATGGAGGCGCTTGACCGGATCAACCGGAAGGATTGGGGGGAGCCCGGAAGCGGTGCCCGCGGCTGGGGAGATCTGCTCCATTACGGCGCCGCCGGCATTCATCGCGGCTGGCGGATGAAACAGGCGTACCGATCGCCCCGCTACACCACCAATTGGAACGAACTGCCGGTGGCGCGGGGATGAAAGTCAGGCGACGATATCGACGAGATGCCCGGACGAAACCGGCTTGGCCTGATCCGCGGCCTCCAGCGATTGCGTTTTGGCGCTGAAAATGGTAAAATTGTAGGTCCGGCCCGAGAAAACGGGCCGCCTGAAACCATTCGCCGCCAGCGGAACGGAAAAGATGGCAAGCATAGCTCCCGGCGTCGACGTCAATGCGCTCCTTGCGTCCCAAACCGCTCAGTTGCAGCAAAAGCTCCAGTTGGCGCGGCGGGAGGATCCACATCGTCCCCAACAGGCGCGGAGCGTGCCCTCGGAACCGTTGTCCGCTCGGCTCGCCGGGGAACTCGTTGGCGGGCCGCCGGAATTGGCCTCCAACCAGTCAGACCGTCTGGATGTTTCGCTGGAGGTTCTGAAGGCCAATCGGCGGATAAACAACACGATTTTTAATCAGCTGCAAGAGGAGCGGTTCGACCGCGACACCATTGCCGAGCGCAAGGAACTGATCCAATAGTACGCCGAGGCGCAGCAAGTGGCGGCCATCGAACAACGGGCACTGGACCAACGTTTGCTATTGGTACGGCAAGTATCCGACCAGGAAGCCGAAGACCGGGAGACGGACATTCGGCATGAAATCGATCTCCACGCGGCGGATCAACGGCAGGCCGCCAGCGAGTCCGTCCCGCCCTTGCTGCCCGGCTCGATCATCGACGTTTCGGCCTGAGAGCCCGTCCGGGGGATTACTTTTTCCAGTTCCGGCATCGCGAGTGAATAAGGCGGTAGTTCGACGGGGTGTCGACGCGGGCGTTGGCGGAGTCGGTGGCGTCTTGCACTTTCCTCAACAGCGGCGTGACTTTGTTCTTGATCCGCGCCTGAACCAGTGTCGCGGCACGCCCGGGGTCGGCGACGGCGACCGGCTTCAGACGCTGGATAATTGCCACCAGACGTTTCCTGAACCAAGGCTTGAAGCGCTCGAGCTCTTGCCGGTAGACGGCGACGTGCTGGTCTTCGTGATCGCGGATGGTCCGGTATTCACATGTTCCCCGGCGGTATCTCCGGTCGATGTAGACGGTGAAGTTGGGGTAGCTCAACCGGATGTCCAGCGTTTCCGGAACGGCGCAAAACCCGTTCCTCGACAAGGGATAGATCTTGACGTTCAAACGCATGTCCATCTTGAACTCGGTCAGGGTCAGGCCGAGGGGATACCAGCCGCCGGCCGAGCCCGGACCGCCGTGTCTCCGTTGGATGCGCTGAAGATCGCCGCGGCTGTGTCCGGTCCGGTAGCTCGCTTCGCCGGAGAAGGTCTGAAATTTCAGCTCGACGGGATCGGCGGCGCCAGGACAGCGTTGGGCGGCGGCCGAAAGAGCGGGTAAGCCCGCCGTCAAAACAACGGCGGCGGCCGCCGGCAGGCACAGCCGGCGCCAGCGCCGGGAGGATTTGGTGCGAAATTGGTGGCGCCGGGTTTCCATGAATCGATTTTTCCGGACAAAGCCAGGGCGTATCAAGTTCGATCGGCGCCAGCCGGTTATTTTCAGCATTTACCCTAACGCCGCCGCCGCCGCGGCGGGTAATAAACGAACGCAAGCAAGACCAGCAGGCCGAACAGCGAATAGATGGCGACGAAAACCCAATGCGGAAACGACCAATACAGCAAGCGCTCCAGCCAGTAGGCAATGAAGCCGCTCCCGTAGCCCTCGGCGCCGGCCCGTTCCCGGAGTTCGTTTTCCCAGATGGTCAAGGGGCAATACCGGCCGAGCCAGGCTTGCACGACGACGAAAGCGATGGCGGCTAAATGCGGGGCCCTGAAGACGAGCCGGCGGGTCCACGCCCATCGCCGCGCCCAGCCGGCCATGATCAGCGCCTGTCCGCCGACGACGAAAAGGACAAACAGGGCATGGACGGCGCCGATCAGGTCGGCGAGCAAACCGTAATGGCCGGACATCGCCCCGGAGGGTAGCAGAAAAGAGGCGCCGACAAGCATCCAGGAAACGGCTAAGGCAGGGTCGAACGATGGTTGCCGACCTATCCGAAGGGCGCAAAGCGAGCCATTCCGGTTGATTACTGGGTTTCGTTCGGGGGCGCTTCGGCTTGGCGTTCTTGCAAGGCGAGGCCGATCTTTTCCCAGGTTTTCGCGGCAATGGCGCGGTAGGCCTTGGCGTGGTCGCTGTCCGGTTTGGAAACGACAATGGGGTGGCCGCCGTCGGAAGTCTCGCGGATGTCCATGTCCAACGGGATCTCGCCCAGGAAATCCATGCCCGTCCGCGCCGCTTCCTGGCGCGCCCCGCCGTGGCTGAAGATTTCCGAGCGTTCGCCGCAATGGGGGCAGCGGAAATAGCTCATGTTCTCGACGATGCCGAACACCGGCACGTCCACCTTGCGGAACATGTTCATGCCCTTGCGGGCGTCGGAAAGGGCGATGTCCTGGGGGGTCGAGACGATGATGGCGCCGGTCAAGGGAGTCTGCTGGACGAGGGTCAACTGGATGTCGCCGGTGCCCGGCGGCATGTCGACAACAAGCACGTCAAGCTCGCCCCAGTTGACATCGCGCAGCAAATGCTGCAACGCCGACTGGGCCATCGGCCCGCGCCAGATCAAGGGGGCCTCGTCCTCGACCAGGAAACCCATGGACATGCATTTGACGCCGTGGTTTTCCATCGGCTCGAGGGCGCCTTCCTCGGTCGGTACGGGTTTCCCGGAAATGCCCAACATGCGCGGAATCGACGGGCCATAGACATCGGCGTCGAGAAGGCCGGTCTTGTGCCCGGCGGCGGCCAGGGCCAAGGCCAGGTTGACAGCCGTCGTCGACTTGCCGACCCCGCCCTTGCCGGAGGCGATGGCGACGATGGACTTGACGTCCGGCAGCACAGGGGCTTCGATTTCGTCCGCCGGTTCCGTCATTTCCTCGGCGCCCGGCTCGCCGCCGGGGGCGGGCCGTTCGGCGGTCAGCACCACGCTCGCCGAAATGACACCGGAGAGCGCGTGAATGGTCTTTTCCGCCTCCTTGCGCAAAGGTTCCATACTGGCGCCGCGCTCGGGGTCGACCTGGATGGTGAAAGCGACGTGGCCGTCCTTGATTCGCAGGCCCGAAACCATGTTCAGACTGACGATGTCTTGGCCGCGATCGGCGTCAGAGATTTGTTTCAGGGCCTTTAGAATCTGTTGCTCGGTGACCTGCGTCATGCCTGATACTCCCTATTAGTTTGGCCGAAACCATGCGGGCGGTCACGGTCGCAAAGCGCATTGCGCCGCCCGCCAAGCTGTCCTATAAGATAAATCCACTCGACTTTACGAATTAACATTTGAAGCAAAAAATACAAGAGGCGATCCTTACAAAGGGATATCCCGGGATCGTCAGAGGGAATACATCATCATGGCGTGGACTCCAAAAGGCGGCGGCGGACAGGGACCCTGGGGCAGCGGGTCGACAGGAGGCGGTCCGCGGCCGCCGGACATCGAAGAGCTGTTGCGGCGCGGCCAGGACCGATTCAAAAGTGTCATGCCGGGCGGCGTCGGCAGAACGCGTGGCTTAATTCTCATTGGCTTGGTGGCGCTCGCCTTCTGGCTGGCCAGCGGGTTCTACCGCGTCCAGCCGGAAGAGCAGGGGGTGGCGCTGATTTTCGGCAAATGGGTGGCGACGACCGATCCTGGGTTGAGATACAACCTGCCGGCGCCCATCGGCGCCGTTTACAAGCCGAAGGTAACCCGCGAGAATCTGACCAATGTCGGCTTCCGCGCGGGCTTCGAGACGCCCCAGGAGGCGAGGCGTCAGCGTCAGGGCGGGGCGAGGAGTGACGTCATCGAAGAAAGCCTGATGCTTACCGGCGACGAGAACATCATCGACGTCCAGTTCGTCACCTTCTGGGTGATCAAGGATGCCGGCGAATTCCTCTTTCAAATCCGCAACCCGGCGCAGACCGTCAAGGACGCATCGGAAAGCGCCATGCGCGAGCTCCTCGGCAAATCGGGCTTCGAGTTCGTCCGCACCAAGGGGCGAGTCAAGGTTCAGGATGAAGCCAAGACTCTGATCCAGAGTATCCTCGATGATTACGGCGCCGGGATCTCGGTCACCCGGGTGCAGTTGCAGAAGATCGATCCTCCCGGCCGCGTGCTCGACTCGTTTCGGGACGTCCAGGCGGCGCGCGCCGATAAGGAGCGCGCCGTCAACGAGGCCCAAGCCTACCTCAACGAGGTCGTCCAGAGGGCCGAAGGCGAGGCCCAGAAGATCGTCAAGGAAGCCGAAGGTTACAAGCAACAGAAAATCGCCATCGCCAGCGGCGAATCGCAACGCTTTCTCTCCGTGTACAAAGAGTACCTACAGGATAAAAGCGTAACAACACGCCGCCTTTACCTGGAAACCATGAAATCGGTGATGAGCGGCATGGACAAGGTGCTGATCGATAACCAGATGGGCGGCAGCGGCGTCGTTCCTTACCTGCCTCTGCGGGAGCTCGGTAGGCGCGGCGGGGAGACAACCCAATGAACAAAACATCCCTAGCCGTGATCGGCCTGGTCGTCGTCGCCCTCGGCGTGATCGTCTTCGGGGCGGTGTTTACGGTCCATCAGGCCGAGCAAACCCTGGTCTTGCAGTTTGGCAACCCCGTACGCGTGGTTCGGGATCCCGGTATTCATTTCAAGGTACCGTTCATCCAGAACGTTGTTGCTTTCGACAAGCGGGTTCTCGATTTCGACGCCAAAGCCGAGGAAGTGCCGACCAGCGATCAGAAACAATTGGTGGTCGACGCCTTCGCCCGCTACCGGATCGAGAATCCCCTGAAGTTTTACCAGACGGTGAACAACGAACGCGGCATGCAAATCCGCCTGGGCAACCTCATCAACGCCAACCTTCGCGCCGTTTTCGGTGAAGTCTCCTTGGCCACCCTTCTAACGGCGGAACGGGGCAAGCTCATCCGCAACATCGCCGATCGGGTCAAACTGCAAGGCATGGCTTTCGGCATCGACGTCCTCGACGTGCGGCTGAAGCGGGTCGATCTGCCGGAAGCAAACAGCCAGGCGATTTTCCGCCGCATGCAGACCCAGCGCGAGCAGGAGGCCCGCAAGATACGCGCCGAGGGGCAGAAAGACGCGAAACGCATCCGCGCCGATGCCGACAAGCAGCGTACGATCATCCAAGCCAACGCCCAAAAGAAAGGAGATATCCTGCGCGGCCAGGGCGAGGCCAAGGCGCAAAATACTTATAACGCCGCCTACGGCCAGGACCGCGACTTTTTTCGATTTTTGGGTTTCCATGAACGCGCTCAGTGAAGGGCTCCCCGGCGAGTCGACGCGTTATATCGGTCCGCCGGATGGCGACTTTTTCCGGTTTTTCCGTGACATCACCGGCAAATCCAAAAGGAAGAAACCTGGTCGTTGAGCCGGCATGAGGGGCCGGCGGCGGCGCCGCGGCGTTCAAGGCGCGCCGACGGCGCCCTCTTTGGCGAGCCGCGCGGCGACATCCACCGCCGAGATCGACGGAGGCGACCATGACCGATTTCATGACCGCGCTGGCCTTGGCAATCGCCATCGAAGGGGCCATTTACGCCCTTTTTCCCGACGCCATGAAAAGGATGATGCTGAAAGTGCTGGCGCAGCCCCAGGGTATCTTGCGGACCGCCGGACTGACGGCGGCGATCATCGGCGTCGGCATCGTTTGGCTGATCCGCGGGTGATCGCATTATTGTGTTCGCGGGGCCTTGGTTCCTATATTTTTTTGCTTCATACGGCCCCGCCAACACGCCGTTCCGGTCCTTGGCAATGGGGCGGTGATGCTCTAAATCCAGTGTGGTTTGAAAAGTCCGAAATGCGTGGAGAACCTTGAAGTGAATCACTTGAACTTTGGAGCGGCCCGTGCCCGGCGGTTGAGTTCGGCTTCCATCCGCTCACCGGCCGCCTGGTTGGCGGCCGTTTTCATCGCTTTTGGTTTCATCGCCGCCTCGGTGACGGCCAACGCCAAGGCGGTGCCGGAAAGCTTCGCCGATCTGGCGGAAGAGCTTCTTCCCGCCGTGGTGAACATTTCCACCACCCAGACGGTCGAAGGCGGCGGCGGACCGCAAATTCCCCAATTTCCTCCCGGCTCGCCTTTCGAGGAATTCTTCAAAGAGTTTTTCGAGCGCAACCGCCCGCAACAGCGCCAACGCCGGATCACCGCCTTGGGGTCGGGATTCATCGTCGAATCCAACAGCCAAGGCGAAACCTATGTGGTGACCAACAACCACGTGATCGCGGAGGCCGACAAAATCACCGTTATTCTTCAGGACGGCACTCGGCTCGAGGCGGAACTGACCGGCCGCGACCCCAGGACCGACCTTGCCGTTCTCAAAGTGAAGTCGAAGAGCAAGCTAAAAACCATAAGTTTCGGGGATTCGGATACAGCGCGGATCGGCGATTGGGTGATCGCCATCGGCAATCCTTTCGGTTTGGGCGGCACCGTCACCGTCGGCATCATCTCGGCCCACCACCGCGACATCAATTCCGGCCCCTATGATGACTTCATTCAGACCGACGCCTCCATCAACCGCGGCAACTCGGGCGGGCCGATGTTCAATACCAAAGGCGAAGTCATCGGCATCAATTCGGCCATTTACTCGCCCTCGGGGGGCAGTGTCGGCATCGGTTTCGCCATTCCGTCCTCAACGGCTCGACGGATCATCAGTCAATTGATCGAGCAAGGACTTGTGCGCCGGGGTTGGCTTGGTGTGCGCATCCAGACGGTGAACAGCGAGATCGCCGAGACTCTTGGCCTGGAAAAGGCCGAGGGAGCCTTGGTCGCCAGCGTCATAGAGGACGGTCCCGCCGAGCAGGCGGCAATCCAGGCCGGTGACATCATCCTCGAATTCGACGGCAAATCCATATCCAAGATGCGCAGCTTGCCCCGCCTCGTCGCCGATACGGAAGTCAACAAAGAGGTCTCGGTGGTGATCTGGCGAGACAACAAAAAGGTGCGGCTCCAAGTGACCGTTGGAAAACTCGAGGAAAGCAGCCCGCAAGTGGCGTCCCGGACCGGCGGTGGGACGAAGGAAAGCAATCTGACCGTCGTCAAACAATTGGGCCTGACCCTGTCATCGGTGACGAGCCACCTGCGCGACCGCTACAAGCTGGGCAAGGATACGGCGGGGGTCGTCGTGACCTCGGTCGAGGATGGCGGCGTCGCCGACGGGAAAGGCATCCGTCCCGGCGACCTCATCGTCGAGGTGAGCCAGCAGAAGGTGACCCAGCCGGTGCAGATCGTCTCGCGGATTGACGAGGCCCGCTCGTCGGGCCGCAAGTCGGTGCTCTTTTTGGTGGAGGGACAGGGGGGGCTGCGCTTCATCGCCCTTCGCATCGATCAGGGCTGACCCGAATTTCCGGGGCGGGCGGGATTTTTGTTACGGCTTGCCGTCAAGACGGTTACACTGGGCCGGTTCTTGACCAGCAGCTTAAATGGAGAAGCGGCGGATGCCATTTGTCAAGCGCGACGCCGACGGAATGATCACCGCCGTCCATATGGAAGCGCGAGAAGATGGCCTCGAGGAAGTCGGCGCCGACGATCAGGAAGTCAGCGATTTCCTCTATCGGCAGCACGCGGCGAAGCGAGACGGCGAGGAATGGCTCGAATCCGACCTCGCCATGTCCCGTGTGCTCGAGGATTTGATCGATCTGTTGATCGCAAAAAAGCACATCATGTTCACCGACCTGCCGGCGGCGGCGCAGCAAAAACTCATCGGGAGGCGCGGCCTGCGCCAGGAATTCGCCTACGTCGAGACCCTGTTTTCACCCGACGACGAGGACGGTTTGCCTGGCGGCGGAGAGGGCGGGGGTTTCCTGTGATTCCAGAGCATTTCAAGATTGGCCGGCGCCGGCCCGCATCGTGATTGGTCAATCTTCCCGTCAAATCTCCAGGTCCCGGGGACAAACAAATTGTTCCAGGCGGGCGCCGCCGGGACCAAGCTCGCGCCAACGCTTGACAGTCGTCTTCAGCACGGCCAGCGCCGCCGTCGGATACTTGCGGGCCATGCGCTTCAGCGACCCCGCCTCGGCGTCGCCGGCTAAATTCGCGGCCAGCGCCTCGAGTCCGGGATTGTGGCCGATCACCATCACCTGATCCACCCCATCGTCGAGACGGGCAAGGCGCTCGAGGAGGCCCTTTGGCGACGCGTGATACAAATCTTCCTCAATCTCAACGGCAATGTTTGCGTCCATGGATTGGTGGACGTACCGCAAGGTTTGAAGCGCCCGCTTGGCGGCCGAACAAAGGATGAGGCCAGGGGAAATGTCCTGGTCGCGGAGATAGGCGGCCATCAATTTACCGGCGCGGCGCCCGCGCTTCTTAAGGGGGCGGTCGAAATCGTCGAGGGACGTATCCTTCCAGCTCGATTTGGCGTGACGCAAGAGATAGAGGATTTTCATGCGGGCGCTTTCTCGCCGACTGTCGTCCCGGCCCATGCCCAGAGGCCTATTTGATGGTTCGCCTGGCGATGGTTCTGGGTTTTCGTTTGCGCAAGCGGGTGGCTTCGAAATGCCGTTTTCCGGCGGCGGCGATCAGTTGCTGTTGGCAGCCCGCGATGCCGCGGGTGCCGGAGCCACGCTGAATATAGCCGCCGTCGGACTGCATGTCCCAGGCGCTGCGCCGATCCATCAATTGGGTTTGCAGGTAGGCGTGCAGTTCCTCGCGCAGCGCCGGATCTTCCACCGGGGTCAAGGTCTCGACGCGGCTTTGCAGGTTGCGCCGCATCAAATCGGCCGAGCCGATGAAATATTCCTCGTCGCCGCCGTTTTGGAAATAGTAGACGCGGGTGTGTTCGAGGAAACGCCCGACAATGCTGCCGACGGTGATGTTTTCCGACAGGCCCGGGATGCCGGGACGGAGGCGGCAGGTGTCGCGGATCAGCAGCTCGACCATAACCCCCGCCTGGGACGCCCGATAGAGAGCCTGGGTGATGTCGGCGTCCTCCAAGGCGTTGGTCTTGAGGCGGATGAGACCCGGCGATTGGCTGGAGTGCAACGATATCTCCCGCTCGATCTTGGCGATCAAGGCCTTTTTCATTGCTTTCGGCGACACCAGCAGCTTGCGGTATTTCCGCGACGGCCGGCAACCGGTGGTCAAATAGTTGAACAGCTCGGTGAGATCCTTGCCGATTTCCTCGTCGCAAGTGAGCATGCCGAGGTCGCAATAAAGCCTCGCCGTGCCGGCATGATAGTTGCCGGTGCCGATATGGGCATAGCGGCGCAGGCCGTCATAGTCCTGGCGGACGACCAGGATGAGCTTGGAATGGGTCTTCAGGCCCAGCACCCCGTATGTGACGTGGATGCCAACCTCTTCCAGATGGCCGGCCCACCTGATGTTGGCGGCCTCGTCGAAGCGCGCCTTGAGCTCGATCACCACCGCCACCTGCTTGCCGTTGCGGGCGGCGTCGATCAGGTGCCCGATGATCTTGGTGTCGGCCGAGGTGCGGTAGAGCGTCATCTTGATGGCCATGACCTTGGGATCGAGGCTGGCTTCGCGGACGAAACGTTCGACCGAAGTGGCGAAGGATTCGTAAGGGAATTGCAACAGGATCGAACCGGCGTCACGAAGAATGTAAAAGATGCTGCGATTCTCCTCCAGGCCGGCGTTGTTGACGGGATGGTGGTCCGGAAAATGGAGCTTGGGAATGTCGAGAGCGACGATTTCCATGAGGTCGCGCATGCCGATCATGACATCTACCTCGGAGACGTCCTGGCTGACATTCAGACCAAGCTCGGCGGCGAGCATGCCCCGATGCGCCGGGTTCATCCCTTTGACGACCTGCAACCTGACGATAGGGGCGAACCTGCGATGGCGCAATTCCTCCTCGATCATCGCCAACAGGTCGTCCGCCTCGTCCTCGTCGAGTTCGGTGTTGGCGTTGCGGGTCACCCGGAAAACCTCGCAGGAGTCGACCACCATGTCGGGGAACAACAGATCGAGGTTATAGGCCATGACCTCCTCCAGGAGGACGAACCGATAGCTTTCCCCCACCCGTTGGAAACGCGGTACCCCGGCGTTCAAAGGGACCTTGACCCGGGTCATGATTGGCGAGGGATCATTGGGATAGTGCAAGGTCACCAGCAGATTGAGCGACAAGTTCGAGATAAAGGGAAACGGATGCGCCGGATCCATCGCCAGAGGGGTGACCAGGGGAAAGATGTTGGTCATGTAATGCTGGCGAAGCGACGCCCGCTCCTCTTCCGATATCCGCTCGTAAGTGGTGAACACGATGCCTTGGCGCTTGAGCGCCTTGGTCAGGTTCAGGAACGCCTCGCGCATTTGGGCTTGCAGCTTTTTGATCACCTCGGCGCATTCGTCGATTTGTTGCTGTGGCGTACGGCCGTCGACCGTGAGATCATGGACGCCGGCGCCCACTTGCTGCTTGAGGCCGCCGATGCGTTTCATGACGAACTCGTCCAGATTGCTGCTGACGATGGCGAGGAACTTGACCCGTTCCAAAAGCGGCGTCCGCGAATCCTCGGCCTCGTGGAGGACGCGGAAATTGAAGTTCAGCCATGTGAGTTCGCGGTTGAGATAGAGTTCCGGCGCCCGTAGATTGACCATGGGCTCGGGTTTGGCGGCGCGGAGAGGAACGACTTCCGCCCCGCCTGCCTTGTTGGCCGCCGGCCGGGAGAGTTTGTCGGGGGGAGGGGCCTGCCGTGTGGTGCCGGTTTTCGATTTCTTCTGGGTCCCGTTCCCGGTCTCGGCTTCCGGTTTGGCGTTTTTCGGGGTTCCGTTCCTGGCCTCGGCTTTGGTTTCGGTTTTCGGCGCCGCTCCAACGCTTGCCCCGCCAATGTTCTTGCCGCCGGCCGGCCTGTTGGATGAGGTCATGGCGTCATCTCCTTTTCAACGGCGCCCGCAAGGAGCTTAGTAGCTCTCCGGAACGAAATTCTGATCGGTGATGGGGGGGCGGACATAACCCTCTCCCATTTTCCTGGTTTTCAGCTTGATCGATCCCGGCGTCAAGTCCTCGTAAGGAATCATGCTGAGCAGATGACTGATGCAGTTCAGCCGCGCCAGTTTTTTGTTGTCGCCATCGACCACGTACCAGGGAGCTTGCTTGATGTCCGTGTGGTTGAACATATCATCCTTGGCCTTGGAGTATTCAACCCATTTGTCGCGTGATTCCAGGTCCATGGGGCTCAGTTTCCAGCGCTTGATCGGATTGGTGTTGCGGCTGTGGAAGCGGCTTTCCTGCACCTCGTCGCTGACCGAAAACCAGTATTTGATCAGAATGATGCCGGAGCGCACGAGCATGCGCTCGAACTCGGGGCACGAGCGCAGGAATTCCTGATATTCCTCTTCGCCGCAAAAGCCCATCACCCGTTCGACGCCGGCCCGGTTGTACCAGCTGCGGTCGAACAAAACCATCTCGCCCGCCGCCGGCAAATGCGGGGCGTAACGCTGGAAATACCACTGCGTCTTTTCGCGCTCGGTCGGCGTGACCAGCGCCACGACCCGGCAGATGCGCGGGTTCAGGCTCTGCGTGATCCGCTTGATGGTGCCGCCCTTGCCGGCGGCGTCGCGGCCTTCGAAAATGACGACGACCTTCAAGCCCTGGGCGTGAATCCACTCTTGCAGCTTGACCAATTCGACATGCAGCTTGTCCAGTTCTCTCTCATAGACCTTGTTTTTGATTTTCCTTCGTTTGTTCGGCGCCGATTTCACGACGGCTATTTGCTTGTTTTTGTTGGCTTTTTCGTTGGCGGGAGTTTCTTTCTTGGCGCCATCAGAGATTTTTCCCTTGACCTTCTTGGCCATGATTTTTTCTCCATCCCTTAGCTATATTGTATTACTCAGGATAATCCACAATTTTGAGGAGATTCCTTACCCACAACCATGAATAAACGACAAGAATTTACTGGAGTAATAATATAACCAAAAAACCTCGATAAAAAATGGTTTTTTTGGCTTTTTCCTTTATCGGCCGACTGCATTGGCCGGCCCGGCCGTTGGGAGAGCGGGATGACCTGCTTTGTTGCCGCAAAAGGAGGGTTCAGGAATCGGCGCCGGCTTCCTGGTCGAGCAAAACCAATTTCCTGTCCCCGATGGCGAGGGCGGTGTCGCCGCGCCGCAGCCTTAAGGCCTCTTCGCCGAAAACTTGCCGCCGCCAGCCGTGCAGGGCGGCGACCTGGGCGTTTTCGCCGTAAGCCGCGATCAGCTCGATGTCGGCGGCGGAAGCCAACAGTTTCGGAGCGACGCCCTTTTCCTCGCATTTCATCTTCAACAACACTTTCAAAAGCTCAACCACCGGCCCCAATCCGCGAGGCAGGACGGGCTTTGGCAGCGGTTCAGGACAGTCATCCTCGGCCACCTCAAGACCGTGTTTCACCGCCCGCAAAACCGCCGCCCCCGCCGGTCCTTCCGCCAGCCGATTTCCGAGGCCGCGGGTCCGCGTCAGCTCGGCCGCCGTCGATGGCAAATGGTGGGCGATTTCGAGGAGAGACTCGTCGCGAAGCACTCGATTGCGGGGTATATCGCGCCGTTGCGCTTCCGTTTCCCGCCATGCCGCCAGCTCCCTGAGCACGGCCAAAAAACGCTGGTTGAGACTCCGAGATTTGATCCGCCGGAAGGCCAGGGCGGGATCCAGATCGTAGGTTTCCGGCGCGGTCAAGACGGCCATTTCCTCTTCCAGCCAGCCGGTCCGTCCGTTGCCGGTTAATTTGAGCTGCAATTTTTCATAAACGGACCGCAGATGGGTCACGTCGGACAGGGCATAGCTGATCTGACGATCGCTCAGGGGCCGCCGCGACCAATCCGTGAAACGGGAGGATTTGTCGATGCGGGCATTGGTGAGTTTGGCGACCAGGATTTCATAGCTGACCTGCTCGCCGAAGCCGCAAACCATGGCCGCCACCTGGGTATCGAAAACAGGAGTGGGCATGCAACCCGACAAATGAAAGAAAATCTCCAAATCCTGGCGGCCGGCGTGGAAGACCTTGAGAATTTTCGTATCCGCGAGTAGCCCGAACAAAGGCTTGAGATCGATGCCTTTGGCCAATGCGTCGATGGCGGCGGCGTCGCCGCCGCCGGCCAACTGCACGAGGCAAAGCACGGGCCAATAGGTCTTCTCGCGCATGAACTCGGTATCGATGGCGACATAAGGAGCTCCGGCCAGCCGCTTGCAGAAAGCGGCCAGGGAGGCAGTGTCGGTGATCATGGGCCGCTGTCATACATGCATACGGGCCCGGCGGAAAGGGAAAGAGGTCTCAGGCGACGTTGCTGTCGGCTCGAGCGGACCTAGCAACCGCCTGGGAAGGTTCGGCGGCAACGGACTCCCGGTTCTGTCGCGGTTTGCTTGTTTGCAGTTTCGCCAGGGTTTCCTGGGAGACGGCGCGGACTTCTTGCAGGCCGCGAACCTGATTCGCCAAAGTTTTCACGCGTTCGTTCAAATCGTTGAAGGCTTTGTTGCTTTTCTCCAGAGCCGACGTCAATTGAGTGGTCTGCGCTTTCAGCATCATCTGGTTACGGTTTCTGACTTCCTTTAAGGCCCCACTGGCGAACCACGGCGCCAACAAAGCCACGAACAACCCCGTAAAACCTATAACAACCGCCATCGTGCCCTCCCCTCAACCAAAATTATCAATAGTCCAATTTGAAACAACTAAAAACTTAATGTTTACCATATCAATGAAGAATGCGGTTAGGTAACACAAAATGTAGAAATTATCCAGGCAATAATATTGACTTCAATTTAGGCAAAAATGGCGGCGGCGATCAAGAGGGGGATCAAGGAAAATCTGTGGATATCTGTCCAAGACGGGATAGAAACAGGACGCGGTTCCTTTCCGCCGGAGGTCACGCCGACTTTTCCGGCGTCCTACCCGGCCATCATCCGCACCAACGTCTTGACCGTCAGCCCCTGGACGATAATAGAGAAAATCACAACCCCGTAAGTCATGGCGAGGATGATGTCCTTGGCGGGGATGTCCGGCAGGGACAATGCCAGCGCCACCGAGATGCCGCCGCGCAGGCCGCCCCAGGTCAGGATCGGAATGGCGCCCTTGGTGAAGGTGCGCTTGAGGACGGTAAGGACGCTCAGCGGCGCCGCGACGCTGACGAAACGGGCGGCGATCACGACCGGCACCACGATTGCCGTCAGCGCCGCGATCTCCGCCGTGATGGTCAGGGCGAGCACCTCGAAACCGATCATCAGGAACAGCACCGAGTTCAGCACCTCGTCGGTCAGCGACCAGAATTTGTAAATATGGTCGCGGGTGTTCTCGCTCATCGCCAGGCGGGTGCCGCGATTGCCGATCAACAACCCGGCGACGACGACGGCGATGGGGCCGGAGGCGTGAACGGCGAGAGCGATGCTGTAGGTCAGCATCACCAGGGACAAAGTGATCAGAACCTCGAGGTTGTGCTCGTCGATGGATTTCATGGCCGAATAGGCGAGATAGCCGCCGATCAGGCCGAGCAGGGCGCCGCCGAACGCTTCCATGACGAACAGCTTGCCGATGTCGAAAGCGGTGAGCATATCACCGCCGGGGCCGCCGGCGGCGATGGCGACCAGAATGGTGAAGACGACGATGCCGACGCCGTCGTTGAACAGGCTCTCGCCGGCGATCTTGGCTTCAAGCGGCTCGGGCACCTTGGCGGTCTTGAGGATGCCGAGCACCGCCACCGGATCGGTCGGCGAGATCAACGCCCCGAAAACCAGACAGTAGGTGAGCGGCAGATCCAGGCCGATGCGCCCGATGACGAAATAAATAGTGCCACCGACGAGAAAGGTGGAGATCAACAGCCCCGCCGTCGCCAACGAGCCGATTGCCCATTTGCGTTCGATCAGGCCGCCGATGTCGACGTGCAAGGCGCCGGCGAATAGGAGAAAACTCAACATCCCCTTCATCAGCGTTTCGTGAAAGTCGATGCGCTCGAGGGTGTGGCGGATAACCTCACGGAAGCCCAAGGAGGGGACGAGGGCGTCGAGAGCGATGACCCCAAACGAAGCGAACAGAGCGATAACCACCAAGCCGATGGATTGCTGCAGCTTCATCCAGCGGTGATTGACATAGCCGAACAGCGCCGCCAGCGTGATGACGATGGCGGCGATATTGAACAGGGAGGTTTCGGTCATGATGTTTTTTTCGGGTACCAAATCTTTTTATCCCGCCGCCGCCGCGGCGGAAAGACTTTTGGCCGCTCGGCTCGTCTTCCCAACTGGCCTTTTGAGCATTGATGGCTTGACAAAGGCGGCGCCGGCGTGTGCCTTTGCCACCCGCCTGTGGCCGCCCCGCCACCGGCGAACGCAAGCAAGCGGCCGGCGGAGCTCCCATGCATCCCTATCGCACCCACACCTGCGGCGAATTGAGGCTGGACAATGCCAGCCAGCCGGCGCGCCTGTCGGGATGGATCCACCGCAAGCGCGATCACGGCAACCTGTTGTTCATTGATCTCCGCGATCATTACGGTCTCACCCAGTGCGTCATCGACGTCTCCAGCCCCCTCTTCGAGAAGGCGGAAACGGCGCGCCCGGAAAGCGTGCTGACGGTGACCGGAACCGTCGTCAGGCGGTCCGACGACACCATCAACCCAGGCCTGCCGACCGGCGAGGTGGAACTCGCCATCGAGGCGCTGCACGTCGAAAGCCCGGCCGACGTCCTGCCGATGCAGGTGGCGGGCGAGGCCGAATACTCCGACGAGATGCGCCTGACGCACCGCTTCCTCGATCTCAGGCGCGAACAGGTGCATGCCAACATCTTGCTGCGAAGCGAGGTCATCTCCTCGATTCGGCGGCGCATGATCGAACGGGGCTTCATGGAGCTCCAGACCCCGATCCTCACCGCCAGCTCGCCGGAAGGGGCGCGCGACTACTTGGTTCCCAGCCGCCATCATCCGGGCCAGTTCTATGCGCTGCCGCAGGCGCCGCAGCTATTCAAGCAACTGCTCATGGTCTCCGGGTTCGACAAGTATTTCCAGATCGCCCCTTGCTTCCGCGACGAGGACGCCCGCGCCGACCGCTCGCCCGGCGAGTTCTACCAACTCGATTTCGAGATGGCATTCGTCACCCAGGACGACGTCTTCGCCGCCATCGAGCCGGTGCTGCACGGGCTGTTCGAGGAATTCGGCGGCGGCCACAAGGTCACCGAGCCGCCGTTTCAACGCATCGCCTACGCCCGGAGCATGCTCGAATACGGCACCGACAAGCCGGACCTGAGGAACCCGCTGATCATGGCCGACGCCAGCGAGTCCTTCCGCGGCTCGGATTTCGCCCTGTTCGCCAAGAATATCGACAAGGGCGCTGTCGTCCGCGCCATACCGGCGCCAGGCGCTAGCGCCAAGCCGCGCAGCTTCTTCGACAAGCTCAACGACTGGGCACGGGCCGAAGGCGCCGGCGGCCTGGGCTACATCATCTTCTCGGACGGCGAGGCCAAGGGACCCATAGCCAAGAACCTGGCGACTGAGCGCATCCAGGCCATCCGCGAGACCGCCGGGATCGGCGATGGCGACGCCGTTTTTTTCGTCTGCGGCATGAAAAAGGACGCCGAAAGGTTCTCGGCCTTGGCCCGCGACCGCATCGGCGATGAACTTGGTCTCCTCGACAAGGACGTCTTTCGGTTTTGCTGGATTGTCGATTATCCCATGTACGAGCTTGACGACGAGAGCGGAGCCATCCAGTTCAGCCACAACCCCTTCTCGATGCCCCAGGGCGGCCTCGAGGCGTTGCAAAACAAAGACCCGCTTAACATCCTCGCCTACCAATACGATATCGTTTGCAACGGCGTCGAGCTTTCCAGCGGCGCCATCCGCAACCACAGCCCCGAGATCATGGTCAAGGCTTTCGAGATTGCCGGTTATGGCGCCGATGCCGTCGAGCAACAGTTCGGCGGTCTTCTGAACGCTTTCAGATACGGAGCGCCGCCGCACGGCGGTTCGGCGCCGGGCATCGACCGCATAGTCATGCTGCTGGCCGACGAGCCAAACATTCGCGAGATCATCGCTTTTCCCATGAACCAACAGGCCCAGGACCTGCTGATGGGGGCGCCCGCCGCCGTCGATGCCGCCCGCCTCAAGGAACTGCACATCAGACTCGGCTTGCCGAAAGGCAAAAAGACGTAAGCGCCACGGCGAGGGTTGTCCAGGCGTCGTCGGGAGGATCAGCGGGCTGGCGCCGATCGAATTCGATAGGCCCGAACCGATCGAGGGGATTTAGCATCAGACCAACATGTCGGTGGGGGCGTCGATGTGGTTGAGGGCATTGAGGACGCGCCGGGTGCGCTCGATCAGGGGGCGGTCCCGGACGTTGTGTTTTTGCTCGAAGGCCAAGCGTTCCTCCCAAAGGGCGATGTAGTCGCGCGGGCGGTCCGGCGCCGCCTTTTCGCCGGTCAAGGCGCCGATGGTCCGGTCGAAGGCGGGGTGGAGCTCCGCCTGGAAGGCCAGCATTGAATATTCCTCCCAACCGAGGGCGCCCGAGATATAGAGGTCCATGCTCAACTCCCCGATCCGGCGGGGCGCGAGGTGGCGGGTGTCGACCCCATAGGCGTTGCCGGTCGGGGTTTTTCCCGCGGCCGGCGGTTCCGCCGGCGGGGCGGGGACCGGCATCGGCTGGTACGGAACCAAGGCGCGGCCATGGGGAATGGGCAAGGTCAGGGGATCAAAAGGTCTGCCGCTTTGGTCAACGAGCATGACGGTTCTTCCGTTTTTTCATCTTGGCGTTGTCGCCTTGTTGCCTTCCCGGCCGAAATTTTTCCCCCGGCGTTTCAAGCGATGGCCCGTTTGCCGGTCAAGTCGGCGCGCATGCGTTTGGTTTGGTACATGGCGGCGTCGGCGCGGCCGAGCAATTCCTGGCCGTCGTCCATGGAACCGTATGCCTGTAGGCCCAGGCTGGCGCCGATCTTGATCACGCGCCCCTGCCAATTTGAACAAGAAGCGTTGAGTAAACGATCCATCGCTTCCGTCCGGCTCAGGCCGTCTTCCCAGGTCGCCCGTGTCAGGAGGACGGCGAACTCGTCGCCGCCCATGCGGCCGACGTAATCGGTGTCGCGGGTATTGTCCCGGAGCAGGCCGGCAACCCGGCGCAGGACTTCGTCGCCGGCGGCGTGTCCGTAGGTGTCGTTAATCGGCTTGAAGCCGTCGAGGTCGATATAGATCAGCACCCCTTGTTCACCGTAACGGCTGGCCGAGGACAGCGCCCGTTTCAGTTCGGCCTGGAAGCCGCGGCGGTTCAACAGACCGGTCAACTCGTCGGTGATGGCCAATCGCTCAAGCTCGCCAATTCGCTCCAGCAACTCGGCCATCTTCCTTTCGTTCTGCTGGGCGGCGGCGATGGCGAACTCGGCTGCCTCGGAGTGGGCGAAGACTTTGCCGCATCCGGCAAGTTCGTGGGCCTGATGCAGGCAATCGACCAGCCTTGTAGCCTTGGTCAGGAAATCGCCCTGGCTTGCCGGTTCCGGCCTTCGCTCAAGACTAAGGGTTTTGAGAAGTTGCATGGGCCTTGTCCCTTCCACCTTCCGCCGCCGTCCGGCGGAGCGGAGCGGCGGCATGTTCTAGGTCTCTTCCTACTGGGTCTCTTCCTAAGAGCAATCGCCGTGCCAAGGAAAATTTCGTGAAATCAATGGTTTATGGAAACGCCGTCGACGGCAGGAATTGCCGGGTGGGAGGTTTTTGCCGGCAGGCCGAGCGGCGGCATCCCGGCCTTAAGGAGACGATGGTGGTTCCCCTTGAGAAAAGCAGGCTGTTCAGCCTCGACACCGGCAGCCCCAAGTTTCCCAGCGACGCGGCGCGGCCGCCGAGAAAACTTGAGAGGGCATCCTATCCTCGGCATCGGGTTTTCGTCGAAGCCCCGGAGCCGGTGGAAAAGGGTGGTTCCTCGACATTGTAAGTGGAATATGCCGCGCCCCGTTTTTCGGACCAGTGTTTATGATAAATTTGTCTCCGTCTTGAGAGAAGGACGAAAGGATGGCGGGGATACGCAAGACGCATGGCGAGGCTGGAATTCATTGCCATGAAAGGGTGGCCCGATCAGGCGAAACGGCCTTTCATGGCCCCACGGTCTCTTCGCCACTCGCCATTAACAGCGATGCACGGTGACGTAAAAATCGTAGTCGTAATAATCGTAGTCAGGGTCGGAACTAGGCCTCGATCCCGCTGCCCAGGGTTCGATCATAAGATAGGGCTTGAAGACCTTGAGCAGAGGGGCGACAGGCAGATGCCGCAATTTCCATAATTTTCCCAACTCGGGCTGGCACTTCAAGGTGTACTGTTTGTAGTCGTAGCAGTATTTATTCTCCAGCAGCTTCCTGAACGAGATCATCTGTTCGGAGAATTTGTCGAATTCAAGTTTCTGGAAGGCGTCGATTTCCAAAAGACGCGCTTCGCACTCCCGATCCAGTGCGCGCATGTCGTAAAGCCGATTTTCACGGTACTGCCGGCCGTGCCCAATCAATTCATGAACGATCGTGCCGGCAACCTCGCGCGCCGAGTACTTGTTAAGGAACCGGCCCAGCACGGCGACATAGCGCTTGCCCGGAAGGGAATCGTATTTTTTGATTCCGGTACGGGTTTCAAACTTGGCCAGTCCCACCTCGGCGAATTTGTCCTTCGGGTGGTCAGGGTCGTACTTGATCACGGCCCGGCCATGCAAGGCTTTGATCTTGCGGTAAATATCCGGAGCTTCCCGGCGCAGGATTTCGAGCGATTCCAATATCTTGGCGAAGAATTGGCGACTAGTGATGGCGCCGGGATCATCGGCGTCCGGCTTTTGAATGAAAAGGATGATGACGCCGTCATGGACGTTTTCGACGACACGCGCCGCCGCCGCCGATGACCAGAAAAGCGAACAAATCAGCAAAACCGCGGTCCCTATGACGGTGCGCTTTCCGAATGGTCTTTTCATCAACGGCATGTTCCGATAACGGGTTTCCCGGCAAAAACGAATGACTCGGTAGAGGTCATCGGATCATATGACTCGAAAAGAGCGTTCCGTGAATACAAAACCGCCAAAACGAACGATTGGCCTCGGGGCGGCCGCTTCCACCGGTCCGCGAAGCGGCGCCGGAGGGGACCCGGATCGGTTCGATAAAGGTATCGATTTTTACAAAAATTTTCTTCAAATCATTGACATGGGAACCGCCATACGTATATATTTATTGATTGCCGTTAAGCTTTGTTAAAATCAGCAAGCGGCGTGCCGTGGAAAAAAGCACGGTAATTCAAGGCCCAAGTGCTCTGTTCTTGAGGGAAGCCATTCTCGTTTAAGGAGAAAGTCATGGCTTCCTCTTTCGATTCTTCCGGCCAACCTCAAAGTTCCAACGAGCCCAATTCGCCAACCGAAGCCGCTTCGGCTGGATTGGCCGAATCATCCGCCGGCGATTCCAGCCAAGTCGCGCAAGCCGCGGCGGAAGCGCAGCCCATCGGCAATGTCGAAAGCATAAGCGGCGGCGTGACTGTCACCCGGGCGGACGGCAGCCAGGTCGAGTTGGAAGCCGGTTCACCGGTCTTTCAGGGCGACATCATCGAGACCGGGCCGGACGGCGCCGTTGGCGTCGTGCTCGCCGACGAGACCACTTTCTCCATGGCCGAGAGCGGCAATATCGTGCTGGATGAAATGGTCTACGATCCCGGCACCCAGGACGGCTCCATCTCCATGTCGGTCGTCGAAGGCGTCTTCACCTTCGTCAGCGGACAGATCGCCAAGACCGATCCCGACGCCATGACGCTCGATACGCCGGTCGCCACCATCGGCATCCGCGGCACCCAGGTGGGCGTCGAGATCGACGATGGCGTGGACGCCGGCAGTTTCGACTTTTCGGCGGTGGTGACCGAAGGTGCGGAGCACGGCCCGGTCACCCTTTCGGTGGACCCGGACACGGGCCAGCCTACCTACCATTACGCAAACGATACGGAATCCACCG
>MPMB02052681.1_pt1 | contig 24223 bp, 23 predicted proteins | sample 1617371 | NCBI WGS metagenome assembly MPMB02 (sample SAMN05944808, study PRJNA350692) | marine metagenome | biome: marine; feature: ODZ; material: water; isolation source: 300 m water sample filtered on 0.2 um supor filter | place: Pacific Ocean | collected 2012-04-08 | depth 300m m
TACTGCATCGGCATGCCGCTCTCCAGCATCGGCACGACGAGAAATTTCCTCTGCAGTTATTCGAAGACCCGTTCTGCACCAGTAGCTCAATTGGAGACCCGGGCCTGATAGAAAGGTCTCTATGCAACCCTGTTTTCCGCAATAACAATCAGGGCCGGGAAGCTCGTCATTGCGCGGCCAGGGTAGCGGATTGTGCCCCCACTCTCCCCCGATGGCGTTCACCCCGGTGACGAGTGTGCCATGGACTACGATCCCTCCCCCAGTCCCCGTGCCAAGGATCACTCCAAACATGTTATCTGCACCGGTCGCTGCACCATCCGTAGCCTCGGAAAAAGCAAAACAGTTGGCATCATTCTGTAATCGCACCGGGCGCTGTAACAGATCTTCTAAATCACGATCCAACGGATGACCAATCAGTGAGGTCGAGTTCGCGTTCTTGACCATCCCTGTTGTCGTTGAAAGCGTGCCAGGGATTCCCACCCCTACGCTTCCCTTTAACCCGGTAATACTCTCTATCTTGAGAATCAAATCTCGAATGGTGTCCAGGATCTCGCGATAGGTTTCGTCCCCCGTCCCTCTGGGAGTCCCCAAGCGCTGGCGCACAAGCGCGTGACCATCTCTTGCGATTGCGATACCTTCAATCTTGGTTCCGCCAAGATCTACTCCGATTCTGCATTCAATCCCTTTCATTGTGTACTCTAGTTGCGGTGACGTGCTCTTTGTCACAGTGGATTTTCGGATAACATGACATTGGGCCGCAGCATGTCAAACTGGTTGTGGCAGAATAGGCCATCTCAACACGCAGTGGCTCCTGAGGGTGCCACCCTCTCATTTAACCGGACGTTGATGCGCATCAGGATTCAGAAGTGCAGTCATTATATAACATCGATCGAGTATGAGAATCGTAGACTTCCTAAAGGTGTGAGGCACCCCGCTGGACGAGGCCAATTACCACCATTCGGCAATGCCAGCGGCGTCCCGACTTCAGCAACTACAATGGGCATACTATAATGCTGGCTGTTGTTGGTAGCTAGTGCGGAGAATTCACACAAGGGTTACCGTCATCCATGTCTCTCGATTCACTCGTCTCGTCTGAATTCCAGACCCGTTTCGGGGTACCGCCCCGATTCGTCGTACGTGCCCCTGGCCGAGTCAACCTAATTGGCGAGCACACCGACTATAATGACGGCTATGTGCTGCCGATGGCGATAAACCGCGCAGTCTGGATTGCCCTGCGTGAGCGCGCTGATCGACAGATCAGCGTTTGCTCGCTCGACTTCGATGAGCGTACGGAGTTCTCTTTGGATTGTCTGCAGCCCGGGTCGACGCACTGGTCCGAGTACCTGAAGGGCGTGGCCTGGGCACTAAAGGAAGCGGGGCACCAACTGCAAGGGTGGGAAGGTGTGCTGGCCGGGGATGTACCTGTCGGTGCGGGGTTATCTTCCTCCGCGGCTCTAGAAATGGCTACGGCGCGTGCCTTTGAGTGTGTGTCCGGTTTTCCGTGGGATGCTCTGACAATCGCCCAGATCGGGCAGCGTGCAGAGAACGAATGGATTGGCACGAAATGCGGCATCATGGATCAGATGACCGCAGCCGCGGGGATTGCCGACCATGCGCTGCTGATAGACTGCCGTTCGCTGGCAATCCAACCGGTGCCCTTGCCACCTGAGACGGTTGTTGTGGCGTTGGACACTTCCACCCGGCGCAGTTTGCTTGATTCGGAGTACAACGATCGCGTTGCCAGGTGTGGGGCGGCAGCTGCTCATTTCGGAGAGCCATCCTTGCGGAATGTAAGCGCGGAGCAACTTGAAATCGAAGAACGGCGACTTGGAGGTATTATGCATCGCCGTGCCCGCCACGTCATCACGGAAAACGAACGCACTAAACTGGCTGCAGCTGCTATGCGGCGCGGCGACATAGCCGAGACAGGAAGGTTGATGGATGCCAGTCACGCAAGCTTGCGCGATGATTACGAGGTCTCGAGTCGGGAGTTGAATGCGATAGTGGATGTCGCCCGGCAGCAGCCTGGATGCTACGGAGCCAAGCTCTCCGGAGCGGGATTTGGAGGCTGCGCCGTGGCTCTGGTTGCGTCCACTACAGCGGACCGGTTTGTCGAAGTGGCTGCCGCGGAATATCAGGCAGTTACAAGCTTACAGCCAGCAATTTACATATGTACGGCCACAGATGGCGCCGAGATAAGTGACGACAGCAGAGATGGCACCGATCACCTGTCGCCATAGTCAATTCTCGATCAGTTGTTTTGCATGTATAGATGGACCCCCGGTGCGCAAAACGCATCAGGAGTGTTTATAATACGCACCGGCTGCTAGTTATGCAGCTGCGGGGTTTGGTGGCCTCAGCATTGATAGGAGTCGGCGCGAGGACGATCTGGCAGGTTGTTGTTACGTAAAAAAGGCATTATAGTAGATGAAGTTTTGTGAACGCCGTATCCACGGGAGGGGCGAATCATTAAGGTTCTGTCGGTTTGGTCATAGTGATTAAATGAATCTTTCACGGTTTCCCCGGTTGCGCTACGGCCATCTTCCCACCCCGTTAGAACACCTCGGGAATCTGACTAGAGAGCTGAACGGCCCGCATATCTGGGTTAAGCGGGACGATTGCACCGGAATGTCAACGGGTGGCAACAAGACCCGCAAGCTAGAGTTCCTGATGGCAGAGGCGGAAGCACAGGGGGCTGATACCGTTTTGACCATCGGTGCTATTCAATCCAATCACGCCCGTCAGACCGTAGCCTTTGCGGCCCGCATGGGCATTGCCAGCCATATTCTACTGGAAGACAGAACCGGCATCGATGATCCAAACTATAAGAACAGCGGCAATATCTTGCTAGATCAGCTCCACGGTGCCACCATAGAAAAGCACCCGGATGGCACTGATATGAACGCCGCGATGGAATCTGCTGCTCTTCGTCTTCGTGAGCTGGGGCGCAAGACGTACACCATTCCGGGCGGAGGATCCAACGCTACGGGCGCACTCGGCTACGTCAACGCAGCCCTGGAACTGATTACTCAGGCCAATGAAGCCGGGCTGCCGATCGATCACGTGGTCCACGCTACTGGAAGCACGGGCACGCAGGCAGGCATGCTGACCGGCCTGGTTGGGACGAACAGCGGCATTCCTGTGCTGGGCGTCAGTGTCCGCGCGAAGAAAGAGCTTCAGGAAGAGAACGTCTTTCGTCTGGCATCTGCGACGGCGGAGAAAATTGGCTGCCCCGGAGCGATCCGCCGTGAGGATGTGATTGTCAGCGACGATTACATCGGTGAGGGATACGGAATACCCTCAGCGGGAACAATTGAGGCCATCCAAATGCTCGCACAGTTTGAGGGTTTGCTACTTGATCCGGTGTATACCGGCAAAGCTATGGCCGGGATAATTGACCTGGTGCACAAGGGATTCTTCAAGAGCGGCGAGAACATTGTCTTTCTGCACACCGGCGGTACGGTAGGGCTTTTCGGTTACACCTCGTTTTTTCGGTAGTGAGGTCAACGCAACGCTGGATAACAGAGCGTGAAATGCGTTGCCTGGCACCGGTTCGAAGGCACTTCAACACACAGACCATAGCAGCGCGTACTTGCAGGGCGTGCAAAATTGGGTGGCGCACGTGGACCGATTGTGTCAGGCTGTTTTCAACGCCTTGACCTGAAACCGATCGAAGAATGCAAATGTGAGCAGGATTGAAAAATCTTTGCAGCCTAAACCGGACCTGGGTATGAAAGCGCGTTATTGCGCAACGAGGTGCTTCCGAGAGCAAAAGTGCTAGCGGTTACGGCTGCGTGGAAGTTGAAATATCCGGACGCATTCATTGGTGTGTTGGCCATGCGCGGGGTGACGAATCCTGAGCGACATCCCGTTTTGGACGAGAAGAAAGCAACACTTGAAAAGGCGTTACGGGATCGGTACTCATTCTATGATCGCGCAGGCCTACGGGCTGTTCCCGTGCTGGCTGCATACCACGCCTATTACAGGCAGTTTAAAAAGAACTACCACGTGCAGCATCAGCTTGAAAGCGTGGCCCACAAGGGGCGCAACATCCCCAGAGTGGCGGCGCTTGTTGAGGCCATGTTTATGGCGGAGTTGAACAATCTCTTGCTTACCGCGGGCCATGACTTAGATACCATCACACTCCCGCTGCGTGCCGACGTGGCCGACGGTACCGAAGGCTACATTCGCTTGAACGGGGAGGCACAGACGGTGAGGGCAGACGATATGATGATTGCCGACGCAGACGGGGTTTTATCCTGCATTGTTTATGGCCCGGACAACAGGACGCGCATCAGGCCGGAGACCGAGCGAGTCCTATTCACTGTGTATGCGCCACCCGGAATCGATGCGACAGAAGTCGAGCGCCACCTGGCGGAGATTCGCGACAACGTGACAATGGTAGTTCCCAACGCTGGCGTAGAGCTATTGGAAGTAATGGGCGCGACCTAACTTGCCGGGCCAAAGCCCTTGGCCAGGGCACTGAATGCGGGCGCTCAAACCCAGACACGAACGACACCACTGCCAGTACAAGCGGTATGTTCATTTTCCTCTCCTCTGTTAGAAGTTGCGGTACGACCGTTCCCATCTGCCACGCAACTACAGCTGCTACCGTAGGCGATGGCGGCGCGGCCGGTCAATCAGTTTTTTCAGGGCAATTGTGGGCAGCAACGCCACCGAATACCAGACCGTCTGCACTGGCCAGCCGAGTAGCCATCCGCCCACTGGAACCATACCCAGCCCCACAACCCAGCTGCGATCCCATTCTCCGCCCGACCAGAAAAGCAGTGGGTATCGAACCGAGCAAATAGGCCAACAACACGATTTGCCACTGCTGCCTCAGTTGGTCTCCATAATCTACGGTGCAGCACTTCTCGCGATACGATAACAAGAACAGTATATGCAAGCTGCGGGCGAACATTCACATCCAGACGACCGTCGCGTTAGCTGGCATGGAACCTGCCACCGCGTCACGGTAATGCGCTCTCCCGGCCCTTTACGCCATGCGCTCCACCGGCGATTGCAAGCCGTTTGTGCTCCGCTGCAAACTGCAACAAACAGAATTGGGGGAAAGGGGTGGACGCTGCATCCGGTTGCCTCGCACACGCTGATGGCGGCTTTATTGATGGCCATCCTACTCGGCGCCCAACCTGCCGCCCGGGATGAGCGCCCGTTCACCCTGCCGGTTGCATACCCGCCCGGTCCGAGCACATGGCTTCTTGGTCAGCTCTATGGCAACACCGTTTTCGCCTATTATCAGCGCAATAGTCTCTATGACGCCGGTCAGGGCTTGCATTTCGGTGTCGATTTCACCGCCCGCTGCGGGACGCCAGTACTCGCCATCGGGGACGGCGTTGTCGCCAAAGTCGATTCGGCCACCCACGGGGCACTTCCCCATAACCTGATAATCGACCACGACAATGGCTACGCCTCGCTGTACGGGCACTTACTGCAGCGGCCGGAGCTGACGCCCGGGGAGCGCGTCGCGCGCGGGCAGATGGTCGCACTGACAGGCGATCCGGATCTGGATTGCAGCTGGCGGGGACACCTTCATCTCGAAATCCGGGACGCCGGACGTTACAAACGACTATACAACCCGGCGCAGCTGATTGAGGCCGACTGGGATTCGCTCGCGCTCGCGGGCAGTTACAACAGCTGGTTCGCCCGCGATCTGGAAGACCCGCGGCGCTGGCAACACATCCGGGGCCAGCCGGACATCACCGTGTGGGGGCCACGCTTAAACGAATACCCGCAGGCGTGGCCGTTGGCATGGCAGCGCTGAGGACAATCGCCGGGCCGCTGGCAACAGTGGCTGCGCTGGGTTTGGCTGCGTGCCAGTCAGGCCCGCGCTACCTTGCCGCCGCTGCCCCGCAACCGGACAACACAATCCGCGAGCCGACTGTGACCGCACGGCTCATGCCGTTGGGTTCGATGACGCCTGCCGCCACCGCGACCAGCTCGCCGACCGCTACCCAGACCCCCACGCACACCGCCTCGCCAACCCCTGAACCCTCCCGCACGCAGACACTTGCACCGACAGCGACACAGACACCAACGGCAAGCATCACCCCAAGCCCAACAGCTACGCCCGCACCCACAAAGCGGCGGCTAACAAGCGGCGGGTGTTGCGTGCAACCGTTCTGGTCACCAGACGGCCGCCAGGTGTTGTTCATCGACCGGCCCACAGCGGACGGGGTCACCGGCATCTGGGGGGTGGGTATATATGGCGGCGCGCCAGCGCTTGTCACCCAGCGGCTGGGCGTGTTTTCGCCCGATGGCCGCCTGCTGGCCTATCCCTCATCAGATGGGCGCACATACATCGGGAGAACTGACGGCCAAAAACGCTGGGAAGTTCCCAGCGGAGGGCGTACTATCACTTTCTCGCCCGATTCGGAACGCATAGGGTGGCAGTTGCTTTCCTCGCCGGAGCCCAGCTACCACCGCAGCACTATTGATCTCTGGATAGCCAACGTTGACGGCAGCAACCCAGAAGAGGTGATTTCACTCACGGGCGGCAGATTGTCTGGGTGGTTTCCCGACGGCAATCACTGGCTGCTGACCGGCAGTGACATCTCCAGCGAAAGCTTCACCTTAATGGTGCTTGACCTGTCCTCGGGAAAGGCGAGAGAAATTGTGCGAGCGCCGCGGTTGGGGGGCGCCAGCATTTCGCCGCAAGGAGACTGGGTGGCGTTTCAGGTGACGGTTTCCGGCGATGCGCAACGGGATGGCCTCTGGGTGGCGCGTTCGGACGGCAGCGCCATGCGCAAGCTAGGGGTGTACGGCTCTTACCAGTGGCGGTCGCAGGGATTGCTGGCAATTGTGCCGCTTGAAGTGCGCGACCAGTCCGAGGTGAAGAGCCACCGTCTACTGGAGGTCGAGGTCGCAACTGGAGAGGTGCGTCCGCTAACTGACCCGGCTCAACTGAGTTTCCGTATTGCCAATGGTGACTGGTCCATGGCACCGGACGGGGAGAAGATGGTCTATGTCTCCGCGGAGGACCACAACCTTTGGCTGATTGAGTTGCCGTAGGGTGCTCGGTTTGGGCCGTGCGAGGTCTTCCGGGCAGACGCTCAGCCTTCGGATTGCATCTGCTGTAACGCCTGTCCGGCAGCCTCGAAGTTTGGATTGTACTGCAGGGCTTGCGTCATATCGGAGAGCGCGCCCTCCACATCTCCCAACGCGTGGCGCGCACGCGCGCGCCAATAGTAGGATTCTTCAAGATTGGAGGCCGTCTCCAAGGTTGCGCCAGCGAGGTTCATCACCTCGGCGTATCTGCCCACACTGAAATAAGCCGTGTACATCTCGGTCTGGTACCAGAGCATGCGCCAGGGCAGCCCGATCGCGCGAGCCTGGTCAAAGGCCTCCGCAGCGGATGAGTATTCCCCAAAGTGGCTCAGGCTGACGCCAAGATTGTGCCAGGCGAAAGCATCGCCAGGGTCGCGCGCGCTTTCCCGTTGCGCGGTCTGCAACGCCAAATGATTGCTCCGGGACTGGTCAGCGAGGTCGCCCAGCAAGCGCAGAACCTTCTCGCGGTCGCCTTCGCGATAAACCACGATGAAGATACGATTGAAAGCCTGCCATTCCGCGTCCAATTCGGTATAGCTTACGGGGATGTTAGAGCCTCTGAAGGAATCCTGCGTGCTGAATGCCGGATTGACGTCGTCATATCCGGTCAAGAGCAGGTAGTGCCCCATCCATCCTTTTTCTTCATCCGGTTGAAACCCCTTCTCGACTATCACGGGGTACCCACCGACGATTAATCTGCGCAGCACATTGAGATCACCACCCACGCGGTAAAGGAGCTGCAGCGAGTCGACGCGCGAGTTCACATAAGCCTGCAATTCCGCCGGGCCAACGTTCTTGTCGTTCCGGTCAGGTTTCAGCCACGGCGCGGCGTCCTGCTGCGTACCCTGCCAGCCCCAGTAACGCAGCCCCATCGAAAGCGTGGCCGGCCCGCAATTGTTCCATCGCTGGTATTCGTGGGTGTTGAAATAGAGGCTGGCCGACACCGGCAAGGGCTCGGCTGTCGGCCGGAGTGTGGCGGCTGGTGAAGGCCCGCTGGAGGTCGGAAGCGGCGCGAGCGTGACCGACGGAGCGGTTGTCACGGTGGGTGCTAGCACCTCGACAACCGACGCATCACCCGCGGGCACGCCTATCGGGGTAGGCAGGTTGGCTGGATGAGGGTTAATGCGCTCGCGAATCTGGCTCTTAAGTACCTCCACGCGCCAGAAGAGCGCATCGTTGACCGCAGGGACCCTGTACAGCCCGGCGGCCGTGATTCCCAGCAGGCCAAAGCCAAGCAGCAGGCAGCCGAATCTGGCAAGTATGGAGGGGGAGCGCCTGCGCCTGGAAAGATAGGGGTCCAACAATCACTCTCGCGACCGGTGCGGCTAGCCGCCGCGCCAGAAAGTTGTGAGCTATTGTAACACCGGCGCCGCACAACCAATCCAGTGGGCCAAACAAAACGCGGACAGGGCTTACAGCGCGAGTAGCCACGCGCTCCCCGTTGTACGCCAACATCAGGTTGCCGAATGCAGCGCCGGACGGCCACCGCCACCGTACTCCTTAGGCACGGTCATTCCAAACCAGCAGCGGTCGGTGTATTACTTTATCTGCGCCCGCGGGATGTGTTCTTCAGCGTCCCACTTTGCCGCGTAGGGCGCGATCTCCGCCTCGGCGAATTCGCGGGTATGCGCGACAAGTTGTTTCTGTTGTGCATTTAGCTGGAAATCCATTCTGCATTGTCTCCAGTCAGGTTTTCTTCGCTACGACATTGTAGTCGCGCAATCTTGCCAACCAGATGCGCGCGGGAGCGCAAATCACTATTGTGGCTAGTCCGTTCCCGGTGAGAAAACTGGGTTCTTTGTCACGTGCCGGAACGACTGGCCGAGCCTATGCGCCGGATTGGTGACTAGCAGCCTCCTGCTGGTTTTTTTCCGCGACGCTGCTAACCCGCGCCCACAGGTTGCATAGACTTCAAGTAGCTGCGCACAGCTTCAGTGTTTGTCAGCGAGAGCGCGTGGTCGGCCACCTGCTGACATTCTTTCATCTCCCAGCGACGCATCTCGTGCTTAGCAGTGGGAACGGCTGCCGGCACCATGCTGAACTCATCCAGACCCAATCCGAGGAGCAACGGCATAGCAAGTGGGTCGCCAGCCAGTTCCCCACACAGCCCCACCCATTTGCCGTGCGCATGCGCCCCGTGAATGGTCTGCGCAATCAAGTGCAGCACGGCCGGGTGATAGGGGCTGGCCAGCGCTGCAACACGGTCGTTGGTGCGGTCCACCGCGAGGGTGTATTGCGTCAGGTCGTTGGTGCCGATACTGAAAAAATCCACCAACGGGGTAATTTGCTCTGCCAGGATCGCGACCGAAGGCACCTCCACCATTATCCCGAACTGCACCTTTTTGGCCTGGCTGGCACTTTCCCTATCAAGGTTCGCCCTAGCCTCATGCAGTAATGCACGCGCATATTCGACTTCCTCGAGGCCGGACACCATCGGCACCATCACGCGCAAATCGGTCTCTACTCCAGCTTGCAGCAACGCCCGCAGCTGAGTGGTAAGCAGGGCCGGGTTTTCGCGAGCGATGCGTATTGCCCGCCAGCCCAGAAATGGATTGGGTTCATCACGAATGTCGAGGTAGCTGACCGCTTTGTCCCCGCCGACATCCAGGGTACGGGCCACCACTGGCCGCGAACCCACTGCGGCAAAGATACCCCGGTAGGCACGAATCTGTTCTTCCTCAGTGGGCATGGTGGTACGGTCAAGATAAAGGAACTCGGTGCGCAGCAGGCCGATGCCCTCCGCGCCGTACTGGATGGCCTGACGGGCATCATGCAGGCTGCTCACGTTGGCGACAACCTTTACGGTTTGGCCATCGCGGGTTCTGGCCTGTTCTGTGGCCCGTTTCAGGTGCACCTTCCATTCGACCCGCCACTGTGCCTGACGCTGGCTTGCCTCCGCCACCGCATCCTCAGTAGGGTCGAGGGTGAGCCGTCCTTGAGTACCATCCAGGATGGCGACCGCGCCTGCGGCAACTGCCTGCAGCTCGACGGGAACGCATACCACGGCCGGAATGCCGAGCGCCCGAGCGAGAATAGCGCTGTGGCCTGTGGGTCCACCCCGAACCGTACATATCCCCAGGATACGCTCACGTTGGAATTGCATCGTGTCGGAGGGGGTCAGATCTTCCGCCACAATTATGGCCGCTTCGGCGGGCTGGCTTGAATCATCCGCCGCGATGCCTGAGAGGCAATTGATGACACGGTTACCCACATCGCGAACGTCCTGCGCGCGAGCCTGGAAGTACGGTTCTTCTAGCTCCAGCAAGGCCTGAGTGTAAGCGTCAATCGCATCGCTTACCGCAGCTTCGGCGTTCAGTTTCTGTCGGTCAATGACCGTATGAATGTTTTGGAGAAGTTCCGGGTCCTTGAGAAAAAGAAGATGCGCCTCGAATATAGCCGCATCTTCAGGGCCCAACGATTCCAGAGCGCGCGCGTGCACGCCGTGCAATTGCGTGCGCGCCTCTGCCAGCGCTGCCTCCAGCCGGGCCTTCTCGGCACCGGGGTCCACCACCTGCTGACGCTCTATACTCGCTTGCTCGCGTTGGAACACCCACGTTGGCCCCACCGCTATGCCCGGCGAAACGGGAATACCCTGTATGGTTCGCGTCATGCAACCTCACCAGAACTGCTCTCTATCACTGCACGCATGGCGGTAAGTGCTTGTGCAGTCTCCTCACCATTAGCCGCTATCTCGATCAGATGACCCTGTTCCGCACCCAGCGTGAGCACAGCAAGGATACTCTTCGCATTGACCGGCTCGCTGCCCGTGGTCAGATTGGTGGCCGTGAGTTCACACGGGAAGCGAGAGGCTGCCTGCACGAAAAGCGCAGCCGGCCGGGCATGCAGACCCACAGAATTCGAAACAGTCACCTGGATGCTTTCCATTCAGGCAAGCCTCTAATACGAAAGCGTGACCTTGTGCAAGCCGCGCGGACGGTCGGGGTTGAGTCCTTTTGCGAGCGTCAACCCCAGCGCAAGCATCTGACCTGGAAGAACACTGACGAGCGGAGAAATATGTTCGGGGATGCCGGCAGGGATGCTTAGCACCGTGTCGGCAATTTCCGCTGCTTCGTCCAGGGCAGAGATGACGATTATTCTCGCGCCGCGCTCTCGCAGCTCGCGCAGCAGCTGCAGCGTTTCTGCCGCCACCCTGCCCTCAGCCACAACCGCAATTACCGGGAATCCACGCTGAACAATGGAGACAGGACCATGCCTGAAATCCGCCGAGGAGTAAGGTTCCGCCAGGATATACGCCAGTTCCTTCAACTTCAGCGCAATCTCGTAGGCGGTCGCATAGTTGTAACCGCGTCCCAGGACCACGAACGCCTGCGCATCCTGATACGATCGGGAGCATTCCATGACAGGCTGACACTTAGCCAGGGTCTGAGTGAACATTCCGGGCACTTGCTGCAGAGCCTGCGCTCCGACGGCGTCCTCATTAAGCGCCATGCCTAACATAGCCAACAACAACAATGAGGCCGTGTAGGTTTTGGTGGCGGCAACGCTCTCTTCCCGGCCAGCCCGCAGACTTAGAGTGTATTGTGCCTGCTCGGCAAGCGGCGAATCCGGGGTGTTGGTGAGGGCAAGAGAAATCGCGCCCTGACGATTGCCCTCCTGCATCACCGCCACTATATCCGGCGATTGACCGGACTGGGAAATGCCGATGACAAGAGCATCACGCAAATCCGGGGGCGTTTCGTAAAGCGTGAAAAGCGATGGCGTTGCCAGGGCAACGGGCAGGCGGTTCTGTGACCCAAAAAGATACTGTCCGTATCTGGCGGCATTGTCTGAGCTGCCCCGTGCCGCGAACATCACCAGGCGCGGTTTGCGCTCGCGGATGGCTGCGGCGACGGCCGTGACGGCTGCATTTTCCTGAGTCAACAGATTCTGCAATACCTCCGGTTGTTGCCGGATTTCGCGTTGAAGCAGAGTTTCGCTCATAGGCGGATCTCAAGCGTGCGCGCGCCAGACAACGTCACCTTCCACAATGGTGAGTTGCGGCCAAAAGTCCGCATCAAGCACAGCGATATCCGCATCGTAGCCGGGAAGAAGCTGCCCCTTGCGATCCCCGAAGCCAACGGATTTCGCCGGAACCGTGCTGGCACATTGGCTCGCTTCGGCCGGGTTTAATCCGACGAGATTTATCAGGTTCCTGAAACCGGAATCCAGTAGTGCGTGCGCGCCCGCCAGCGTACCGTCGGCAAGGCGACTGGTCTCCCCGTCAACCAGCACTCTGTATTCACCCCACCGGTATTCACCGGCCGGTAGTCCGGCGAAGGGCGCCGCGTCCGAGATGAGGCAGGTGCCCTCCACGCCCTTCGCGTTGAGCAGCACCTTCATGGCGCCCGCATGCACGTGGTGCCCATCCCCAATCAACTGTGCCACGATCTGCGGCAAGGCCATGACAGCCCCGGCAACGCCCGGCGCGCGATGGTGCAACGGACTCATAGCATTGAAGGTGTGAGTGGCCTGGCTGAGGCCGAGCGCAACTGCTCGCTCAACCAGTTCAAAATCGGCGTCTGAATGCCCAATGACCGGCACAACATCGTTCTCAACTAAATAAGGCATGGTTTCCATAGCAGCGCCTTCCTCCGGCGCGAATGTCAGCATAGACACCGAGCCAGCTGCCAGCTCTTGAAAGCGGTCTAGTTCAGCACAGCTGAGTGGAAGAAACCATTCCGGGTTTGCCATGCCCGGGCGTTTTGGGGAAAGATGTGGGCCTTCCACATGGATGCCCAGACATCGTGCGCCGGATGGAGGGTCTGCCAGCACTGCTGCCATCTGCGGGATGAGTGCGTCAATTTCCACTGCGGGCCGGGTGACAGTAGTGGCCATGAATGCAGTCACCCCGAAAGCGGGAAGTCCACGAATGACGTCGGCCAGACCCAGACCCATACAATCATGCCCGAGCAGGCCGTGAATGTGTACATCGATGAAACCCGGCAGCACCCAACTTCCGGCGGCGTCCACAATCTCCACCCCAGGCGGCGGCTGCAATTGGCGCTCATGCGCCACCGCGCTGATGTTCTCCCCTTCGATGAGCACCACTCCAGGCTCGAGGATTCCTTCCGGGGTGCACACCTTTCCCCCCACCAGTACAGCAGCCACTTTGTCCCGTTGAGATCCTATGTGCTACCGCCGCAGCGATGCAGCCATTTGGCACCAGGCTAGCCGGCGGCCACGCAGCGCTATAAGGTCGGATGTATTTGCGTCGAGAATACGCTTGGTCATCACAGAGCACCCCTCGATTATGGGGTAATCGCCGTCAGCAAGAGGTCAACCCCCGCAGAAACATGTGTCGCCTCACTTTTCACCAAGCGCATGGCCTCTGGCGGCTCCGGCAGAAGCACAGGCGATACAACAGAATAACCTGCTTTTGTGATGGCGCTTAGATTGAAATCAACCAGTCGCTGCCCGGCCGAGACTCGGTCGCCAACTTGTGAAAGGCAACGAAACCCCTCGCCTTTCATCCGCACGGTGTCCAGTCCAATATGCACCAGAACGGTGATACGACCTTTCGCCGCTTCGATTGCGAATGCATGCCCTGCACTGTGGAATATTATCAGTTTGCCACTTATAGGCGCGACTGCCAAGCCTTCATCTGGATGCACCGCAAGCCCGTCACCAAGCATTTTCTGAGCAAATACAGGGTCAGGAACATCCTCCATGCGAACCACGGTACCTGAGAACGGAGAAAGTATTTGTATCTGGGTCATCCATCTTTCATTATTTTGTTCATCGCTGTTCCGATGAGTTCTGCGTGTGTTCCGACTACCACCTGAATCCCGTTTCCCATAATGATTGGTCGGCCCACAATCCGCAGCGATTGCAGCATTTTCTGGTCGACCTTGGATGGATCAACCAGGGTTCCCCGTAGCCGCGTGATGCATCCCTCTATTTCTTCGATGTTATCTTCGCCGCCGAGTGCTTCAATGAATTGCTTTGCTTGTTCTTCCACTGTTAGATTACCTCGCGATCCTGAAAGAAAGAGAGATGACCAGCGCACAGGCCAGCCATCCCTCCTAAACGGACATAGTGCGTGTACACTGACAAAACCGACGCCAGCACACTACTAACGCGCTATATTACTCTGCTGCCTCCGGTTCGCGTCCCGGTGTCGGGATGTCTTGGGCCTTGATCAGCGCGACGAAAACTAGGTAGTAAACCACGCCGAAGGCCACGCCCACAAGAAGCAGCCCTACCGGGTTGGTAGCAATGCCGAAGTTGAGCAGGTAGTCCGTGAGACCGGCCGAAAAGCCGAAGCCGCTTCGCATGCCCAGGCCTACGGTGACCAGTGCAGAGACACCGGTAAGCAGTGCGTGCACCACGTATAACACCGGCGCCACAAACATGAAGGCGAACTCGATCGGCTCTGTGATGCCGGTCAGTAGTGAGGTCAGCGCCGCACTAAACATCACACCGCCGACAGCCTTCTTGTTAGCAGCCCTTGCGCAAACGTACATTGCGTATGCGGCTGCTGGCAATCCGAACATCATTATGGGGAAGAAGCCGGTCATGAAGAGACCACCTTCCTTACCCGCAGAATCAAAGAAGTTCGTCAGATCGCCGAACTGGAACCAGGCAATGGAGTTGAGCACGTGGTGCAAACCTAGCGGAATCAGCAAGCGATTTAAGAACGCGTGCACCGCTGCGCCGATCGCACCGGCCCCAATTGCCCAGTTGCCCACGGCCGCCAATATCTGTTCCGGCCAGTACCACAACCAACCGAACACGAGGCCCAAAATGACAGCCCAAAAGGAAGTCACAATTGGCACAAAGCGCTTGCCGCCAAAGAAGTTCAACCACTCCGGAAGTCTGATCGTATGGTACTTGTCGTACATGTTGGCGGCCAGCAGACCCATCAGGATACCGGCTAACACTCCCATGTTGCTCGTATGATCGGGATGGGCAATCGCATTGATGTCACCCTGTACTTTGCTGAACACCCAGTAGCCTACTGCTCCGGCGATGCCCGCCGTGCCAGCATCCTTGGTAAAGCCAACCGCCACACCGATCGCAAACAGCAGTGCGAGATTGCCAAAAATCGCGCCGCCAGCGTCAGCGAGCCAGGCAATACCAAGCACATCATCCTGCCCGAAGCGCAGTAGTAACGCGGCCACCGGCATCACTGCGATCGGAAGCATCAGCGAACGTCCAATTCGTTGTAAAGTTGCAAACATTTTATCTCTCCTGTTTTCTTGGTGAATACGACGTCTACGCGCGCATACTAACCCTCACAACCTGCGATAAACACCTATGAAATTCACCACTTTTACTTGTTATTGATCAATAAGCACACCTCTGCCTTTACTGCGCGTGACTAGTGAGTAGTTGTTCATCTTTCCATTCGCACCTCCCCAGCATTGCATATATGTGGTAACACTGCGACGAATAATCCGTTACGCGATCCCGCGCCTCCATGTTTTCGCTAGACCGGCCTTCCACTTGTCGAAAAGGAATCCGGCGCTGAGCTCGGCGCGGACGTTGGTTACTTTCATAGCGTACGGCACCTCATGAAACAACTGGCTAAGAGGTATGTTGCGGCCTCGTAAGCGCACGACCCGGCTGTAGCCGCTGTATTCACCACGAGAGGTATCGTCGAGGAAGATGATTGTGGCGTAATCGGATTTTCCCCGCGGTATTTCTGAGACTGCGCCGATGATAATAGCGGTCTCGCGGGAACCATTCAGACTTACTCCTGCCCGTTCCAACATTAGCAGTGCATCCGTTAAATCTCCAGAAACGCCCGAGTTGCGGGCCTTTGCCGAGCGCACAACCTTAATTTGTTCTGGCAGCGGGTATTTTGCAGGGTTTGGATCGAGCAATTTCACCCGTTGCGCTCGCGCTTGTAACTCCCCCAAGCTAAGATCTCCAAGCACGGAAACGGCGTCCAAGTTTTTCGGCCCGATGCCGCGCGCAGATGCCTCCCGTATGAAGTTTACCTGTTCCGGTTCTAGGCCAAGCGCAACTGCGCAAATCATATCCACGGCTACTGCATCCGTACCCACGATCAAGACACCTAAATCTACCGGCTCGCCGGATAGTTCGCCCCCTTTGTGCAGCGCCTGAATCGCGTCCACCACAATCAGGTTTGGCGAGACCGCGGAGAGCAAATCCACCATTTTTTTAGGAAGGAGATGGTGATTCTCTGTCTGAAGCTGTGCTGGCAATAGATTCTGGAAGTGACGCATCGCGCCGGCAAAGGGCACTAACGTGCTACTCGTTAGTTTCGGGATGGAAATGGTGAACGCGGCCTGCAGCCAGGGGACAGGTAGCTCAATTTTCGGTTGCATAGTTGTTGGTTGACTAAGCTCAACTGTCCCAGTCGCGACCTCATCGAATTGCGTCAATCGGGCGTTGAGTGCAGTAGCTACTTGGGCATATCCCGCCTGGCGGAAGCTGTAGCGTGTGGGAAATCTGACCCGGCTGCGTGCTCCGATGGTGAGAGTACCTGCTGGTAGTGTGCCCGCCAAGCCCCTAATCAAGTCAGTATGGACGTAAGCGCTAGGAGCATAACGCGGGTGTACCCACCGGCAGTCAACGTGCAACACTGCATCTCTAAGGCCATTGAGCGATATGCCCAGTGCCTCAGATGCAGCCTGTACGCCCTCCTTGATAGCTAGAGGTACGTAACGATCACATGCGACCAGATACACTTGTGCAGCGGAGTCCCTATTCATCTTTTAGAAAGTTAGCCGTCAGCAACTGATATTCGAGTGCTAAGGATCACGAGCTTATCTGGCACTTCGTTGACGCCACCGCTTTTATACTATACACGTGCACCAATACTCATGTCAATTCTGGTAAGTCGATTCGAGTATGTCGATACCAACTTTGTTCTGTTAGGCTTAATCGCAGAACTACATGGTAGGCAGAATCTCTACACGCTATACAGGGAATAATCTTGCTCCCTCACGCTTGCCTCTACCGACAATTCGGTCCTTTTCTACCATCACGACCCTCTCGCTCGTCTGCCCATTGGTGCCCCTACGGTACTGTTAGCGCCATCATAACCGGGCACAGTTTCTGCACCGGCAAACGATTATTCCAACGGAATCCCCAACTCTCTCAACTCGGTCTTCCCTTGCATGTATAACGCGCGGTGCCCCTCATTTGGCTGCAGCGTGTTCACATCGTACATCGCCTCGAACGACAAACCTTTGGGGGCATCCTTCAATTGAATGGTATCCTTGTATTTTTCGTGGAGAGCTTCTACGATACGATCTGCCTCTTCCCGGTCGAGTTTGGCCGCAGCTCGACCGACTTCAGCGAAAAGGCGGCACATCAATGGGCTAACATTGTTCCACCCCAGTGGTTCGGCCGGGCGCGGTCCGGTAAGATTGCTGCCGCTAGTTACTACGCTAAGAGCCAACGCCGAGAACTCATAAATATATTGCAGTGACCCTGGCCGGCCGGAGGTGGTCACGCTGGTCGTGTTTATCATTTTACTGTTGCGTGCCACGGCTTGCTTGATAACGCTGCCCATCCACAGTGACATCGCATTCGTTTGTTGTTTCAACTGGATATGTTGCGGGCCGAGGTGCATGACATGACTGCCAAGCATGACTGATGCAACATGTGCCGCTACGCCAATGATGGCCGTGCCATCCGGGCCACCGCCAAACCCACCAATAAGGGGCGTAGACGATATGTATACCGGGCTGCCAATGGCGTGGTAGTAAGCAAGCCGCGTAAGCGTTACGTCGTCCACTTGCAGTTCAGAGATGATGGCATAGGCGCGCAAGTCATTCTTGCGCAAGCCCCATTCCTCATTTGTGCACGCGATTTCGTTCAACGCCATCACGGCGTGCCCAACGATCGGCATCCCAGGTCGACCAGCGCGATCGATTGCCTCACGTGACCACCGACCGTACAGCATGGCAGCGCGAGTCGAAAGCCCAGAGTTTGGGCGAATGTCGATGCCATCCAAGTTCTTGAGGTAGCCGGGCAGAAGCAGCACGTCAACTAAGGGTTCACTTGCGAATGCCTCGTTGAGCTTGACAAACATGTCTTCGTGAACGTCAGCATTGAACGGTCCACCGAAGATCACCGGGGGGCGTGTGTCCTCTACGTCGCGCCGGTAGACGTGCGCGGCATCTTTGCCTTCGCCGGCAGTGAACTCGGGCCTGACGGCCGCCAGCGTCTCGTCGATTTCCTGCTCGTCGAACATGATCCGGCGCCGGCTGTTGAGACTAAAAAGCCCCGTGTGGAGGATCAATTCGCGTCCAGCTTGCCAGACGCGGTCGGCCAGGTCGTCGTCAGTATTGACGCGTACGTCAGGATCATAACGAATATCGTACTTCCTCTGCAGCTCTGTCACTTTCTTCGCAATGAGCTGTATGGCGAAATCGTCAGACATTGACATAGGCCCGGTCTCGGCTCGTTTGATAGCTTCAAGGTAGTTAAGCATTAGATGACTCCAATCGTTCGCGTGCATTCAGCACTGCCACTGTCTCAAAGGCGTCGAGCGCGAAGGCGTCGGCACCGATTTCCCGCGCCCAGCTCTCGTTCACCGGCGCGCCGCCGACAATCACGTAATACATGCCGCGCACACCCTTTATCTCCATCAACTCGATAAGGTCACGCTGCCGAAGCATCGTAGTGGAAAGCAGCGCTGACATAGCAATGACATCGGCCTTGACTTGTTGGGCCACTTGCAGGAAATTGGGCATGGGTACATCCGCCCCCAGGTCGTGGACTTCGTAACCGGCAGAACGTAGCATAGCGATGACGACCGTCTTGCCGATGTCGTGAATATCGCCTTCGACTGTGCCAATTGCGACCGTCCCTTTGCGGGATGCCTCGTAGTCGGCGCGGGCTTTGAGGGCTGGCTCCAACACGCTGAGGCCCGCCTTCATTGCCGCGGCGCTAAGAACGAGTTGGGGCAGGAAAATCTCCATCCGATTGAACGCCTCACCCAAATTACGGATTGGTTCTGCAAAGCCTTTCTCGACCGCGTCGAGCGGATCCATCCCAGCGGCCAGGGCTGCCTCGGCGGCGGCCTCAGCATCTTCCTCTTCTGCCTCAATAATGCTCTCCTGCATGCGCTCGATAATATCGTCATGTTTAGACATCTATCCTCTCCCATGATTATAGTCAAAAAGCGGCAGGCGTCGGCCCAGACCCTTCTCTTGAGCCAGCCGATAGACCTCCCATCCAACGGCGACATCCTCACTCCCCATTCCAATAGGTGCATAGAAAATACGCTCGCTCTCCGCGCGCCGGCCGGGTTTCCGGCCCAGGATGATCTCGCCCAGGTCGGCGTGGATGTCCGCTTCCGATAACCGGCCTGCCAAGAACATCTTCGCCAGAATGGGCGTCTCCCGGTGCAGCACAGTCTCCCAGTCGTCGACCACAAGCATGTCGGCGTTTACGACGACGGCCTCCTCTTCCTCCTGGTACGAACCGACGTGCGCAAACAGGCTGCCGGGCTTCACCCAGGCATCTTTCACGATCGGCTCGTCGGCCACGGTGGCGGTCACGATCACGTCCGCACCCTCGACAGCTTCCTGCGGCGTATCCACCGCTTGCACATCCATACCCAGCGCCGCACGCATCTCGACCGCAAAGGCGTGCGCCGTTTCGGCGCGCACATCGTAGGCGCGCGCCCGGCGCAAACCAGGCACGGTCGCCTGCAAAGCTTCAAGCTGGGTGCGCGCCTGCACGCCTGCGCCGATCAGCGCAACTACCTCGGACTCCGACCGCGCGAGGTACTTTGCGCCGACGCCGGTAGCCGCACCGGTACGCATGGCGCTAATCAATGTCGCATCCATGATGGCCAAGGGCACGCCGGTCCACGCGTCGTTGATCAAGAGCAGGCCAATGCCTCGAGGTAGATTATGTTTGATCGGATTATGAGGAAAGCCGGCGATCCACTTGATGCCGCATACGTCGAACTCGCCACCGACGTATGCCGGCATAGCGTTGACGCGCCCGCGCTCCCGCTCTCCCAGGTCAAGCACTGTTTTGTGCGGCATGTTGATCTTGCCCTCGGCGTAGAGCCGGAAAGTTTTCTCGACGGCTTCCAAAGCCAGCGCCATCGTCAGGCCGGCCGCGCGCACGTCATCCTGGGTGAGATAGAGAAATTCAATTTCGTGTTGTTGCATAGCATCATCTCAAGTGTGAAGCGTGTGGCGCATTTTCACGTTTCACGCTTTGTGTTTCACCTTTGTCGGGCCTCGACTTCACCCACAATGCGCTCCAATTCCGCCTCGACACTTGCGTCTAATGGTGGAGGCTCATGCTCAGCCAGGATGCGTCGCACTTCGTCTTTGGCGCGCTCCCAACCTGACTTGCCACCCGCTCTCGAAAGCCAGTCCTCGCGAGTTTGGCGGTTGCTGAGACTGGGCATGAATTGCTCTTGTTGCAGGAAGTTCAACGTGTGGCGCTGGCCCAGAAAGTTGCCTCCCGGCCCCACCGCTTCAATCACCGGTACTGCCAAAGTATCGGCGTTAACCTCGATGCCTCGCAAAGCGCGCAGGGCCATACCGCAGATTTCGTTGTCGATCACCAGGCTTTCAAGGCTGATGGTCAAAGCGTGTTCGAGGACGCCCGGGTAGAAAATGCAATTGATGCCCCCCAGCGCTGCCATGAGCAGCGTGATGGCTTTCTCGTACCCGGCCTGTATGTCGAGAAGTTTTGACTCCGTTGCAGCACCGGTGCCCCGGCATGGAATGTTGTAGTGGGCAGCTAACTGCGCCGAGGCAGCATTGATCAGACCGGCTTCGACTGCTCCCAATGCAATCGCGCCCAGCTTCATGTCCATGATCGCGCCACACGTGCCATACCATACCGGCGTGCCGGGATTCACAAGTTGCGCCAACGTGATTCCGCTGAGCACATCGGCCGTCTGCTGTGCGAGCAGGCCGGCCAGGGTGACAGGCGCGGTTGCCCCCGCCTGCGGCTCGCTGGTGACGTCGATGGGCAGGCCATACGAAGCGTATTCTATCAAGCCTTCGGTTAGACCTTGATCGTGCTGCAGCGGCGCAACCGGGTTTACGGTCGTGAAGACGTTTGGGCGCTGCCGCAGTGCCTCTTCGCCGCCGGCTACGACAGCGGCCATACGGATACAATCCTCCGCCGTCTCCCGCCCGCGCGACGAAGCCTTGACGACCTTTCCGGTGTTGCGCACGCTGGTGAGATACCCATTCACGTGCGCGGCGTGCAGCGAAACGCCCTCGATGCTGGGCATAATCGCCCCGCTGTGGAGCAGATGGTAGTTCTCCATGGCGTCGGCCACACGCACCAAGTTTGCCACATCCGTGATGCTGGTGCGGCGGCGCTCGCCTGTGTCGAGGTCGAGAATGTTGAGACGCCCGATCATCGGTTCGATGTGCAGCCGTCGGTAATCGACTTCGACGGTATTGTCTGGTTTGCGGGCATGGAGCGTGAAACGAGAGGGGGCCTGCTTGATGGCCTCTGCGACGATATCGGGCTGAATCCGCACCCGCATGTTGTCCTCATCGACGACGGCGCCGGCCTGCTTGAAGTAGCGCCGTGCGCGCGGCTCTTTGACTAAGACGCCAATTTCTTCAAGCAAGCCAAGCGCCGTTTGATGAATACTCTGGATTTGATCCTCGGTAAGGATTTTAAACGGGTTATTACCTGCCATTTCTATGTCTCTCGGTAATAATTAACCAACTTCAGAATTTCGTCTTCAGCGGCCGTTAATTCCATTAAGCCAACGTGCTCATCATAAAGCGCCGTACCTACCTGCGCCTTGATTCCCGGGTCGAGAATGTGAAATACGGGGAGTCCCAACGGGACTCCCGCCAGGGGGCCAGCCCAGGTCGGATCGCCCTGGGTAAACGTTTCTGCCAATAACGCAGCGCTGTTTGGGTCTGGTTGACGGAGCAGGACGACCATTTCTTCCGTCCCTTGCGTCTCGGCCAATCGGTTGACGTTCGCCTGAGTTGATGAGATAGTCGATTTGCTCGGCCTGGATAGGCCCGCGCCACAGCGCCTCTGAAAGCGCCAACACGGCGGTTGCCTTGCAAGCCAGGTTCTCCAACAAGCCCTCTGCGACCAGGGAGGGGTATCGCTAATGCGCGGTGCGCATGAATCCCGCCAACTGACCTGCGTGGAAAAGCAGCAGGCCATTTTCGTTCGCGGCGATGTGCGCTAATTGTTCGGCGGAGACGCCCACGATGTTGTCCAGACGCGCGCCAACAACGCTGACCTGCCCCTCGACAGCCTCTCGTGCATCCGCTGCCAGTTCCTCGCTGAGCACGAGCAAGTCGATAGTCATCCGATAGTTTCATAAGCCCGTAGAAAGCGGCCTGGTTAACAATGCGACCGAACGGCCCAATGGGATGCGCGTCTGCGAGCGGGTGGGCGCCCCACGGGCGCGGTCGTTCGGCCAGCGCTTCCGGCGTCATATTCCCGGCGAACACCTGGTTGGGGGGATAGGCCAGGGCAGCCTCCCAAGGCCGCAGCGCGGCGTTCATGGCCTCAAGCAACGTCGGGGCGCGTGTTGGCTCGCGCGTCGGCTTCGAGCCATAGCGCGCGAAATCGCGCGCGTGGGCGAGGGCGTAGCCGGCGTGCAGCAGGGCAGGTGTGGTCATGTCTTGGATTTGACGTCGAAGATGCGCGCCTCATCAAGCGGGACGCCAAGAATGTCGAGCGCCTGGCGCAAAACTCCCTGTCGCCAGACGAATTCCTCTTCCGGCGACCGTGTCGGATCTCCGACCGGGTGCGGGATGCGACCCGAAGGTAGAATTCTGATTGCACCGGCCGATTGCGCCATGGAGGTCATCGCGGTGAGCAGCACGGCCGGGAGGCCGGCGCGTTCGATTTCTTTCGCCAGCGTTGCGCCGCAACGCGTGCCGGTGCCTCAAGTGCTGGTGACAATAGCAGCGTGGACGCCGTCGGCGATCAACTGCCTGGCGATCTCTTCACCCATCGCCGCCGCATTTGGAACGGTGGTTCCGGTACCGGTTGTAACGTAAAAGTAATCGTGTAACTTGCCAATCGCCCCCGCTGCGTCGAGCGCCCGCGCTGCGTCGAGCGGCACTAGCCGGTCGGGGTCAGCGTTCACCCAGCGCGCGTCGTAACCAGCGTGGATCGAGTGGAAGTCCGCACCATCGTTTTTAGCCAGCATTGTCAGCGGATAGCGCGCCCAACGAGTTGCACCCGAGGACTCGATGCCGTCGGGGTTGTCGAGCGGCACCAGCCCGCCCTCAGTGATGAGCGCGACAGTTGCGCTGGACAGGTCGGGCACGGGTGCAGCCGAGGGAATAATTTCGGGTGGCGGGGGTAAGATAATCTCGCTATCAACATGAACGCCGTCGATCTTCGCCAGTAACATATCTACGGCACGGGTCGCCGCCGGTGTTTCCACCACCCAATTGGCCCGATACCCCAACGGGAAGATGCCTTCCTCGGAGGCCGGCTGAAGCGGGTCGTCGGCTGCCAGCTTCAGCCCGACGCGGACGATATCGTTGAGGGCTGCTTTCATCCCGGCAGCCGAGTTTCTGGTTGAGACCATCACCACCCGGTCATGGTAAATCTCTACAGCCGGGTTGTCGGCAAACAGGCCGGTGACCACCGGCAGGCCGAGGGTCTCGTTGGCGGCTGTGCAGAGCGCCGCGCACGCTAGGCCGTAGCGACCGGCATTAAAAGCGGGCCCGGCGACGAGCAAATCGGGCTGGGACTCCTGGATCGCATCGAGCGCAGCCTGGATGACGTCATCGCGCGCCTCGTGGAAGGTGTTGTCGCCGCAGACGAGCGTGCGCACAATCGTGGCGCGGGCGCCCAGCGCAATCTGCAAAGAGCGCCCTGGCCCGACTGCGTTCGCGCGCACCTCGAACGGTGCATCGGCCTTGTCCTCGCCTCCGATGCCGGCAAAGAATTGGTTGATGTAGTGAACGATTTTTGTTGTCATCTAGAACTGTCTTCCCGCCAGCACGTTTCCGCCGACCTGGCTCAATCCACAGAATTGGAAGTAAATACGCATATCGAATGGGCCGCTGGAGGGCGTTTCGTTGTCGAGTAGGCGTTCATCGCCGATCACCCGGTCAACGCGCGGCATCGACACAGTCTCCTCGTCGGTTCCAATGCTGACAATCGCGTCCGCCTCCGGCACGCTGAAAAACAACGGAAAATCGCGTCCGTCTGTGCCGGGGCTTTCATAGGAGAGTGCCGTCGTCTTGATGCCGGA
>MPMB02105187.1_pt1 | contig 24057 bp, 16 predicted proteins | sample 1617371 | NCBI WGS metagenome assembly MPMB02 (sample SAMN05944808, study PRJNA350692) | marine metagenome | biome: marine; feature: ODZ; material: water; isolation source: 300 m water sample filtered on 0.2 um supor filter | place: Pacific Ocean | collected 2012-04-08 | depth 300m m
CTGATGCGCCGATTGATTTTGGGTTGCAATATTTTTGTAGCAACTGTTGGAAGTGTGCACGCGAATGCCCGTGTGACGCGATCTCGTGGGGCGACAAGGTGATGTTCAATGGCTACGAAATATGGAAACCAGATGTAGAGCGTTGTGCCCGCTATCGTCTGACCAATTCGCGCGGCTCTGCCTGCGGGCGCTGCATGAAAACCTGCCCGCTCAACAAAGTAGTGACGGCGGATGGCTCGGTGATTGAGCGAGTCGCGAGTTGGTGCGGCATAAATGCCCTATTCCTGAAACCTCTGCTGGTGCCCCTGGCGGTCAAGATAGACGACTGGCTTGGTAACGGCACCCGTAACCCGGCCAAGAAGTGGTGGTTTGACCTCGAAGTGGTCGAGGGTATCTGCGTCGATCCAGTGAAAGGCTCCAACCAGCGCGAGCTTGACCTTGAGCACAGCATTGACCCGGAAAAACAGAAAATCGCCTATTACCTGGCAAACATGATGCCAGTACCAAATGACCTGACGGCTCAACTTACCGATCGGAAGGCTGCACTCGCCGCCGCAGCTAATCTGGAGTCACCCGCTAGCGCTGCCGAAAGAAAACGACGGGGCCAGCAGGCGCCCCCGCAGTACAGGCCGACGCCCTCTGACCCGGCGGCCCGATAGGCGCTCAAGCAGGGCCTGCGGTCTATGGGGGCACCGGGCGCAAGTAAGCCGGAGCGTGTTTGCAGTTGTGCGGGTGCTATGCGATCAGGCTGATCAAAAACTGTCATTAAGGCCCACGACGGCACGTACAGATCCCGGTCAGGGACCATCCGTTTGAGCAGATCTCGGTGCTATCATCAATTAACGTCTCAACACCTGTAATCGTAGACCGACACTTTGCCTATTGTTATAAGCCGTCGGTCCTTTTTTGGAGTTCTACAGTGATGTCAACAGTCTTGTTGGTGTGATCGTTTTGTGCACTTAGGTCACTAAGAAATAATGGCAAGCAACCCAGACTGGATCAAAACTACCTGCCCCAGGGACTGTTATGACGGGTGCGGTATCCTCGTCCATAAGCGAGACGGGCAAATATTCAAGGTCAAAGGCAATCACAAACAGCCTGCAACGCTGGGACCGGAGTATAGGAAGAATAAACACCCTTTTTACCCAAGTCCAACAGTTGATGACTGCTGTCGAACCACCCGGCAACTGTGTAACACCTCCCCGAATCTGGCCGCTATGGAGCCAGGGTCGCTGAAACCCCGCCCCTTTTCGCAACCATCGGCAACGCTCCGCCATCGGGCATAACCAATCCCTGCCACAGTGGTAAAAGCGCAGCAGGTTGATTTGAACCGTTGCTGCTCGGACTCGTCAGTCAACCAGCCCCTGTGACCCACCCAGCCGGTGGCGCCCGGCTTTGGGCTAACGCCCCGGGCCCGCTGGTTTGGGCTTGGTATTTGAGGTGATCGAGGATCTGCTTGATCACCCTCGGGTCTTCGATACAGGCAATCACCGGCAACAGGAAGGCTCGCTAACGATGGTAATTCGATTGTTGGTATGGTTTGATCATCACAGGGCCTGGAACTAGCGGCTCCGTGTTATCGTCCCGGAGCCAGTAGTAAGCAGCGCTCCAATGAATCTTGATCTGCCAGAGGCCAGTCTATGTCTATGACGCCGCGCGACCGGGTGTTGACGGTCCTTAATCACGAAGAGCCTGATCGGGTACCCATCGTGATCGGAGTAAGTAACGCCACGGGTATCAAGATGCAGCCCTACCAGAGAATTAAGCGCATCATCGGGGTTAAGGCCCCGGACAAATTCCTCTACCAATGGCCTGAGCTTGGTACCGCTGAGGTTGACGAGGCGACCATGGTACGCCTGCACAGCGACGTGCGTGGGGTATTGGACCTTGAGCCCGCCGCAACCCGCCGACGTAATCAGAATCGACGCCCGCACGATGACTGTATCGACTCCTGGGGCTCTGGCCAGCTCGAGGTAACCCCGGGTTACTGGTTCCCGGGCATTCACCCGCTTATCGATGCCACCACCGTTGAGGAACTGGAGAATTACCCCTACTGGCCCGACATGAACGATCCCAGTCGTGTAGCCCACGTCGCTGATGATGCCCGCCGACTGGCAGCGCAGAATGAATATGCGATTATGGCCACACCCTGGCTGCTGTTTCCGTTCGAGCGAGCCCACGCCATGCAAGGCATGGAGGCTTTTCTACTCAACATGGCCATGTACCCAGACTTTGCCAGGGCGTTGCTTGAGAAAATCGCCGGCTATTGTAAGGTGCTGATGGGGCGATTCCTCAACGAACTGGGCGACAACGTCGACATCATCAAAATCGGCGATGACCTGGGCACCCAGGAGAGCCTGATGATCTCGCCGCAAATGTACCGTGACTTGTTAATGCCCATTCATGCCGATTTTATCGATTTTATTAAAGCACGCACCTCAGCTAAAATCTTCTTTCACTCCTGTGGCGATGTTTTCCCGCTGATTGAAGACTTCATCGATATCGGGGTCGACATCCTGAATCCCATCCAAACCTCCAGCGGCAAGATGTCGGATCTTGCGGCACTCAAGAAACGCTTTGGCAGAAATATCGTTTTTTGCGGCGGTATCGACAGCCACCGCATCTTGCCCTATGGCAGCGTCGAGGAGGTACGTCAGGAGGTGCACCGGGTGATCGACCTTCTCGGTACCGGTGGCGGCACCATGATCGGGGCTGTGCACACTGTCATGGACGATGTGCCGCCGGAGAATGTTCTGGCCATGGTTGATGCGGTAGAAGAATTCGGCCACTATCCACTACGGGGTTGACTGAGGTCAGTTGTTTTGCGGCCAAACTATCGATGATTGTCCTCTCGCGCAGGCGGGCAGATAACAGCACCTGGAGGAAGTAATGGAAAAGAAAGTATATGAACTCAATGTAGCGGTCGAGGCCGGCCCCGATCTAGCGCTTACCGGGTACTGCTTTGTCGAGGCCGAAGATGAACAAGAGGCAAAAGAGAAAGCTATTGCCTATTTTGAGGCCCACAAGGGCGAGGTGGCGACCTATGCTGCCCGCGGCCCGCTCCGACTGTCTGGCGGCGACGGCACCGAGATAACAGAATCACATTTGGCGGGCGGTACCACCCTGACCATAGAGGCGGTGAAAGAGTTCTCCGTAGAGCGCCACATCAAGTCGAAGTTACTGGACGTGTAAGCGCCTTTTCAAAAACTGGAAGGCGCGCTGTTATGTTATTGCGCCGTTTCGGCCCATGGTGCCGGGCTGATGGGGCCTCATTGGCCATGGCGGTCATTGTAGTATCTGTCTTGCTCAAGGTAGTGACCGCCCCCGGCATGCATTTGTCCTCACATGAATTTCCATTTAAGTTCAGGTCAGGCTAAAGGCTGATTGTTGCGGGGTCAGGCGCAGGTTGCCTGAGGCCATCATGCTGTTCTGGATGGGTCAACTCTTTTCTCTGTCAGAATCCGACAGCATTGATGAACGGACTCAGGACCCGGCGCACTGGCACGTGGACGATGGCCGGCTTGCCCGAATCAAGCGCGGCCGCCATAGCCTGGGTGATTTCTGATACTGTCTCCGCCCGCATACCAAAGCCGCCCAGCGAACGGGCAAAGGCTGGCCAGTCACGCTGGGGCAGTTCAGTCTCAAAACAACTCCCATACTCGCGTTGCTGCGGGACAGCAATACACCCCCAGCCCTGGTCGTCCATGATCACGACAATGACTGGCTGGCCGTAGCGTTCAGCGGTGTCGAGCTCAATCCCGTGATACGCAAAACCGCCGTCGCCGACCAGGATCACTACTGGACGTTTCGGATCGGCCACACTGGCACCGATACCATAGGGCACTTCGGCACCAAGAGTGCCACCCTGGCCACCCGTGATGTAGTAGTTAGGGGCCCGTACCTGGATGCGCCCATCGGTCCAGAAATCTACGTTACCGGCACCGCTCACGTAGACTGTTTCCGCCGGCATGGCGTCAACTACCGCATCAACCACTGTCGCTGGATGAAGTGGTGCATCGGCGCCATCGGTGCCTACTTGTCCCGCCCAGTCAGCACGCCAGGCAGCCCCAGCATCCTTCGCCCATGCCCGGTCTATCTTCAGTGGCGCTAAGTCAAGCAGCAAATCAACGACTGGCCTGACGCCTGCCGGGGTGGCAATGTCGGAGCGCCTGTTGCGCCCCAGATATTCCACGTTAGGGTAACACTGGATAACGACAGCATCCTTGCTCACAGCCGCACCAAAATCCAGGCCGGATTCCATGTGGTGGCCCAGAAGGAGGATAAGGTCGGCCTCTTTGAACGTTTGCTGCGCCGACTTGTGGGAAAAAACACAAGTCGGCCCCAGGCATAACTGGTGGCGTTCATCGACCAGACCGCGGGCATGGCGCAAAGAGGAAAAAGGCAGACCGTGACGCTCGATGACTTGCTGCAAGTTGGCCGGGTTTAGACCCCAGGCTATCTCCCAGCGAGCCTCGTCACCTATCACCAGGATGGGCCGTTTGGCCTTGGCCAGGGCGGTTTCGATTTCCTTTGCTGTCTCTGGTGAGAGACTGGCGCTGCGGGTCCCCACGCCGGTCGCCGGCGCCTGTGGCTCGGCTGGAGCTGAGAGCACATCGATAGGGATCTCAAGAAAAACCGGGCCCGGGCGGCCGGCCCAGATATGTCGCCAGGCCATCTCGATGTACTCCGGTATACGCTCGGTATGCAGTACGCGGGCTGCAAACTTGGTGACCGGTGTCATGATACGCACATGCTTAGCTTGCATGTTGGCGCCACGATCGAAGTCCTTGGTGTTGCCTTGACCCCCGATGATAAGCAGGGGCGAACCCGCCATCTGAGCCATGAAGGCGGTGGTCACCGAGTTGGTTACGGCGGGTCCAAGGGTGACCATGGCCACCCCGGGGATACCGGTGATGCGTGAAACAGCTTCAGCCATGAAGCCTGCGCCAGCCTCGTGCCGGGCGTGGACAATCGGCAGTTTGTTATTCGCGGCTGCGTGATAGATGGAGTTGAGTGGACCACCAGAAACGGAGAAGAGCTGTTTGACACCAAGGTTAATCAGCGACTCGACGACCAGGTCGCCGCCCTCATAACGATTTTTCATCAGCTGGCTCCTTGTAATTGAACAAAACAGATAACTGGTTGATTATGTTGTTAGCAAGTTGCTCCACATCGTCGATGCTAGTAGCACGCCAAAATACTGGCTTACAGAGACCTGGATATCCGACTGCGTCAGTCGGCGCCCGATATCGTTGTTGGTGATAGCGGGTTGTGGCATGGATCAGTTGTGTTAGTTGATCTTGAAGGCAAAGACCTGAGCGGTTAGGTTTTCGGCATCGAGCGGGGTTGAGTCATAGTGTTCACTGGCATCAATTTGGCACCACAACCCCTTATCTTTCAGCTCATCACTCTTATCCTGAAAAGAACCGCCCAGGTAAACCCTGGCCACCGAGAAGATAATACAACCGCCCGGACACACCACCCGTACCAGCTCATCGAGCCCGGCCAATGGTGCGTGGCCCTGGGTAAACACGCCGGCACTTACCGCGGCCTGGAAATGATCATCTGGATAAGCCAGTGGCTGACCCAGATACATCTGGTCAAGTTCGGCGTACACGTTCTTGGCAGCAGCTCCCGCGAGCATGTCCTTTGAGCCATCGAAACCAACAATCTCGGGGTAACCCAGTGCAACAAGAATCTGGGCCATGATCCCGGTGCCGGCACCGGCATCCAGGATCGGACGGCTACCGGGGGGCACATGGCGCAGTGCCAGGCCGGCTACCATCGCCGGGTGAAGATAACCCACGTTGCTCATGTGTGTTTCGTAGTCTTCGGCCCAGCTGTCATAACAGCCCGCAACCTCCTGCGGGCTGGTGGAAGTATAGGCCTTGAATAACTGGCCAGTATTGTTGTCATTATCCGTCGGCATCACGCTTTATTGGCTATGGTATATGAATATGCCGCCGCCGGTGCTCAGCTCTTTCCCATCGGTGGCCTGTTGATGCCAAGCAACCGATCCACCTTGACGACCGCATCCTGGGCATCGAAGCCAACGGCATCAGCGCCGATTTCGTCAGCGAATTCTTGCGTGATCGGGCAGCCACCGACCACGACTTTGAACTGGTCACGTAATCCGACCTGTTCCAACTGCTCAATCACCTTGCCCATCTGCAACAGTGGTAATGTCAACAGCGACGACATACCAAGAACGTCGGCATTATTCTCCTGAGCTGCACTGATAAAGGTGTCGTTTTCGACATCGACACCAAGATCAACAACGTCGTAGCCATTTGCCTGCAACAGCGCCGCTACCAGTGATTTACCGATGTCGTGTATATCGCCTTTAACGGTGCCTATCACTACTTTGCCACAGGATGCCCGGGTCGCACCACTGGCCTTGATTTTTTCATCGAGGATGGCGATGCCGACCTTCATGACTTTGGCTGCCATGGTCAATTCGGGCAGGAAGATAACGCCGTCACCGAAATCCTCTCCTATCTGCCGGATACCTGGTACCAGGCCTTGCTCGACTCCTTGCAGGGGGTCCATGCCATTATCGAGCCCCTCCCGGATCAGACGCACACACTCTTCGTCGTCACCGTCGATTACCGTATCGCCAATGCGGGCAAAATACTCGCTGTCAATTTTGATGGCCATAGTATTACTCTCCGTTGCTGCCTGCCAGAATCTATCCGTGGGCTCGATCAATCAGTGTCGCGCGCTACCACAAAATCAAGAAAATCGTCGATCTCAGACTGGATTTCGGAGGCCACGGGTGATTCCTGATTTTCCAGAATCTTCGCTGCCTTCTGCTTTGCCTTTTCCTGCAATTCGGTATGCCCGCGCTCCCAGGATTCAAAAAACTCGCGATTACTCAACTCGGGAATGAAGAACTCCTCGCGGTACCAGCGGCGGGTATGGCGCTCGGCCATGTAGCTGCCCGGGAGCGGCCCCACTTTCAGAATCTCGTCTACGGCCAGGCGTTCATCATCGACTACGATGCCTTTGAGGTACTGACCAATATAGCCGGCGATTTCATTTTCCAGCACCATCTCTGGCCAGGACACAAAATTGAAGCCGGCGGTACCGCCGATATCCCAGATATAGCTGATACCGCTGAGCGCATAGGTATACATCTTGAGAGCCTTTTCATAGGCGGTCTGCTGATCCATTTCACAGGAATCACTCATGCCGAACCCGGCGCAGGGAACACCGTAATGTCGGGCCATGGCCGATATGCCGGCACCGACGGTCCCATACTCGGGATTGCCGCACGACCACAAGCCGGTTCGCATGTCCATCGATGGATTGAATGAACAAAAAGCCAACGGATGGCCTGGCTTGTAACTCTGTGCCTGCACAACCAGGGCAAGAGTCTCAGCCGTTGCCTGCACCAGCATACCGGCGAGTGTCGCCGGACCGGTAGCGCCGCCCATGAGCGCGCTCTCGATTGACAGAGGAATGCCGGCATCACAAAAACCGATCAGCCAGCTGGTGTAGTTGATATCGATCACCCGCGGCGGGTTGACCACGACATGGCCAAGCAGGTGAGGTCTTGCGCGAAGTGCCGCTTCACCACCGGCCGCAATCTGCCAGATCTTCACCAGATCTGGAATCTCGTGTTCAGCACCCGTGTTATAGACCCAGGTCGCGGTCTTGTTTGAATTTTTCATCCACTCGGCCACCAGAATCTGGGAATTACAGATTTTGGGTTGGTCATAAAGCCACATCACCGGCTTGTAAAGCCCGTGGACGTTCTCCAGTCCCTCTGCCAGCAACGCGCCGTCAATGGCATCCTGGCGTGTGGCCTGACGCCGTTCGCCGGTTCGGAAATCTTCGATGTAGCGGCCGGACACCGTGCAAAAGTGCACCTCGCCAGTGCCGATAGCACAATCAAGAGATGGGTCATTGCGCCCGTGCAGGGTAAAAGATTCCGGGCATTTTGCCAGGGCGTCCATAATCACCGGCTCGGGAATCTTGACCAGGGCGCCACTGTCCTCAAGCGTGCAGCCAGCTGCTTCAAACATCCGCGCAGCACGCGGATCGTCACATCGCATGCCGCCTTCGGCAAGGACACGCACGGCCGCCGCGTGGATCCGAGAACACTCTTCCGTGGAGATCGGATGCAAAGAGCCGACCAATTTTCCTGCAAAGCCTTCCATCAGGATTCCTCCCTGTCGGTTTCCAGATGGGCATGCCGTACGCCAACTCACTGCACCCTGCGTGTCGCCGGTACAATGACTGCCGACGATGCCGGCAACGCCCTGTGAGTACGATTCTCTATAAAACGCTACTTAGATAAAATTCAATTTAGGTCGTTTTTACAAAGTTTTTAGCTATGTCAAAGTGACAGGTAACCCCACCTTTAATCCAGTGGGTATCTTATTGATCTGGCATTACCGGGAGGTCCTTTGGTGTCGGGGCTTGACAGGACCCCCGGTCAATATGTTGCTGCACGAACCAATCCTTGCAGAATTGGGCGAATACAGTCATTGCCGAGGATGGGCGCAACTGGGCAAGTCGGGCCAGACCCAGATCACCAGTGACGGTCTTGTCCGCCAGAGGCCGGGTCACAATGGTCTGCCCATCGTAGGTATGATCGTCATACGGATGGGTGACCAGCAAAGAGTAGCCCTGATTCCTGCCAACCAGGCCACGCACCATCTCCAGTGATGGTGAGCTGAACGCAACCTGCGGCTCCAGACCGGCCGCCCTGAACAAGCTGATAAAATAATCACGGCTCGGTGGTACATCCAGCAGGATCAGGGGTTCATCCTTCAGTGCCTCCAGTGAAATCTTCTTACGCTTCGCTAGACGATGTTGTGCAGGCAACAGGACATAAGGGTCGAACGAGGCCAGTAACTCGATATCAATGTCGACTGGCAGCATCAGGTTGTACATTAGGGCAAGCTCAAATCGACCCGACGACAGCCCGGTAAGTAAGTCATCCTGGTTGCCTTCGTGAAGCCTGATCTCGATACCCGGAAAACGCCCAGAAAAGTCGGCAAGCAGTGCCGGCATAAATATCGGTGCGACCGTCACAAAACATGCCAACTCCAACTCACCCAGAGCGCCCTCTCTTGAGGACAGGGCGTGCTGTTGCAGTTCTCCCGCATAACGCAACAAGCCACGCGCATCGACCAGCAGTCGTTCTCCCGCCGGAGTCAGTGATACCCCACGGGCATGATGACGAATAAAAAGCTGAGTCGCGAATTGTGCCTCAAGGTTTGTGATCGCTTTCGATACGGAGGGTTGGGAAATATTCAGTGATTTTGCGGCTTTAGCGATGGATTCTTTCTCAGCGGTCGCTGAGAAATATTCAAGCTGCCGCAACGAATATCTCAACATCGCCAATCCTCTCCCAGCTGAATCCCAGCCGCTGCGGTTGTTCCCTGTCTCCCGGCGATCACAAGTCTGCAATTTAAGTATAACCAAAAACTATGCCTTGCAGAGATAAAATGAAATTTATCTATACAGATTTCCTGTGAAAATTGACTAAAACTCAGCCGGCCATGATGAAGGAGCGATTCCGGGCCCAATGGACAGGTAACCATGACGAGCAACTGGAAAGTCGGTATCGATATCGGTGGAACCTTCACTGATGTCATTGCTTTGAATATCAACGACGGTGTGGTGCGTACTGCCAAGGTCCAAAGCCGCTCCAGTGACCCGGTGGCCAGCATCAGCTCGGCGTACCGGGCCGTAGGCATAGATTGGGCCGACGTTTCAGACCTTATGCACGGCACGACAATGGCGACCAATGCCATCGTCGAGAATAACCTGGCACCAGTCGCCCTGGTTGCGACCGAGGGTTTTTGCGACACCTTGGAAATCGGCCGCCAGAACCGGCGCGAACTATACCGGCTTGAGGTACCCCCCAAATTACCGCCACTGGTGCCCGAGAAGTACCGGCTTGAGGTGGCCGAGCGGATCGATGCCCAGGGCGAGATCCTGACCCCGCTGACCGAAACCGAGGTTGAGCGACTAGCAGGTGCCGTTGAAACGCTAGATGTTCCCGCAGTAGCGATCACCTTGCAGCAGTGCTTTACCAACGATGAGCATGAGGCACGCCTGGGTCAGCGCCTGCAGTCCGTCGTTCCTTACATAGCGCTCTCACACAAAATGAGCCCGGAACCGCGTGAGTTCGAACGCACCAACACGACCGTGCTAAATGCCGCCCTGATGCCACTGACTGCCGGTTATCTGGAGGACCTGCAGCAAGCTGCGGGAAATGGAACCAATCTGCACCTTTGTCACTCTGCCGGCGGAATGGCATCAATCGCAGCGATGCAAGACCGGCCACTGGCCCTTGCTCTATCGGGGCCTGCAGCGGGTGTCGCCGCGGCCGCACGGATCGCCAGGGAACTGGGGCTGACCCAGGCTATCGGCTTCGACATGGGCGGCACCACAACCGACACCTGCGCGGTCATTGACGGCAAGGTACAGGTCGATGGCAATCAGCGCCTGGCCGCAAGGCCGGTACGCCAGTTAATGGTCGCGGTCGAATCGATTGGTGCTGGAGGTGGCTCAATCGCCCGCGTTCAGGGTCAGGCGATTCGGGTTGGCCCGGACAGTGCCGGGGCCAACCCAGGGCCGGCCTGTTATGGCTTCGGCGGCCATCAGCCTACGGTCGCTGATGCCAACCTCGTGCTGGGCTATCTCGATAGCGAGCAACTGCTGGGTGATAGTGTTCGGCTCGATTCTCAACTTGCCCTGACTGCGATCAGGACAATCGCGCAGGCTTTTGACCTTTCCGTCCAAGAGGCGGCACTTGGTATCTATCAGGTTGCCAACGCCAACATGGCCCGGGCTTTGCGTCGGGTTGCCGTTGAGCGCGGTCTCGATGCACGCACCTGTACGCTGATTGCCTTCGGCGGGGCAGGTCCGATGCACGCCGTGGCCCTGGCCCGCGAATTCGGCATTACCCGAGTTGTGGTACCTAAATTCTCCAGCGTTTTTTCGGCGCTCGGGTGCCTGACAGCCGAACTCAGTTATACGGAGCAGCATGCCGTGCGTATCTCGAGCACCGCCTGGCAGGCAGATGAATTCGAAGACATACGCCAGCAAATGTACGCGCGTTTGGCGCGGCCACTCACTGCTGCCGGCCATGCGCTGGATTCTTTGCAGGCCCGGCACGTCGCTCTGATCCGCTATGCCGGCCAAAGTGGCACGGTCGAAGTAGCGTTTACACCACCAGCCGATCATAACGCCCTCGATGCCGAATTCAAGGCTCAACACCAACGACTGTACGGCTTTGTGACTGATGAGCCGTGGGAACTGGAGACACTGCGCCTGACCGTATCGGCAGCGACAGGTAACGATATCAACGTGCCAGTTGCCACTGCGGCACCGGCAACGATGGTAGCCCCAGAAACCCAGTGCTGGTTTGATCGGGATCGGTCGGTAACTACACCGCGCTACCCGCGGGAAACTCTTGCAGCGAAGCAGAAAATTGAAGGCCCGGCAATCATCGAGGACCAATGGTCGACTACGGTCGTGCCACCCGGTGCTACCGCCTGGTCGGACCTCAGCGGGCATATCCACATCGACACCGGTGGGGCCGCATGAATTCTCCAATCAACCCTTTCACAGTCGAGGTCATTCGTAACGCTTTGACTGCGATCGCCGAGGAGATGTCACTCGTAGTCATGCGCTCAGCTCGCTCACCCCTGCTACGTGAAGCCGGCGATCTGTCATCGGCATTAACCGATGCCAATGGCGACCTCATCGCCCAGGGCCGTGATATTCCGGCCCATCTGGGGGTGATGGGGTCCACGGTACAGGAGTTCTTGAAACGGGTCCCAGCTGCCCAGTTATCACCGGGTGATGTCTGGTTTTTGAATCTGCCTGAGGTCGGCGGTAACCACCTCCCTGATGTCAAGGCAGTGCGGCCGATATTCGCCGAAGGGGCTTTGCAGGCGTTCGCGGTCAGCCTTGCCCACTGGGCTGATATTGGCGGCGCACGACCCGGCAGTTACGTCCCTGAAGCCCGGGATGCCTGGCAGGAAGGGCTGCGTATTCCACCATTGCGGGTATTTACCGCCGCGGGTACTGAGCACGAAAAACTCAATCTGATCCTGGCCAACGTCCGTGGCGCCCGGGAGCGCGAGGGCGACATTCTGGCCCAGATGGCGTCCACGCGCTCTGCCGATGAGCGTCTGGCCGAGGTGTTTGAGCGTTACGGCGTTGCCACCGTACAGGCTGCGATTAGGGACTTACATGACCAGTCCGAAGCTGAGATGCGTACGGCGCTGCGTTCACTACCCCCCGGCAGCTACCAGGGCGAGGACTGGCTCGACGATGATGGTGCCGGTGATGAGGTGCCCATTGCAGTACGGGTGCGCATCGAGATCGGTGACGGCGAAGCTACATTCGACTTCTCCGACAGCGATGACGCCGCCCGCGGGCCACTCAATGCAACCCCGTTTACTGCCGCCGCCAGCGTGTTCTACGCAGTCAAAGCCATCGCCGGGCCCGACATTCAGCCCAATGCCGGTTGCGCCCGGCCGCTGACAATCATTACCCGGCCGGGATCACTGTTGAACCCACCACTGGAACGGCCGGTGGTCGGTGGTAATCACGAAACGTCGCAGCGCATCGTCGACGCTATTTTCCGAGCCATGGAGCCGGTCATCGCCAGACGCTTAACAGCCGGCTGTTCGACCACCTCAGGATTACTGCTGTTCAGCGGGCGTGATCCGCGCAACGGCCGCTGGACAACCCTCTACGAAGTTCACGGTGGCGGCGAAGGGGCGCGGGTTGACCGCGATGGCATGCCGGCAGTGCGGCCACACATGTCTAATGTGATGAACACCCCGGCAGAAATGATCGAGGCCAATTATCCGATCCTAATCGAACGCCAAGCTTTACGTCGCGGGTCAGGTGGTGCCGGCCATCACTGCGGCGGTGATGGGCAGGTTCGTGTTTACCGTGTGCTGGCACCGGAAATGGAATTAACAACCATGATCGAACGTTGCCGAATCCCCCCGTTCGGACTGTGCGGTGGCGCGCCCGGTGCGACTTTTCGCATCACCTTGGAGCGCGCCTGTGGCGAGACCTTGCAACTGGCAGGCAAAACCAGTGTTCGTCTAGCGCAGGGCGATCGGGTAATTATGGAAAGCAGTGGCGGTGGAGGCTACGGCCCAGTGACCGCAAAACAGATCTGAACCAGGAGATTTACCATGAGATTAGCAAACAAGACCGCAATCATCACCGGGGCGGCCCAGGGTATGGGTGGCACCATTACCGAAAACCTGGCCCGCCAGGGCGCCGACCTGGTACTGGCTGCGCGAACCCTCAAGCCGCTCGAGGAAATGGCAGAAAAGGTGCGGGCCATGGGGCGCCGAGCCGAGATAGTGCCCACCGACGTGACCGAAGAGGTGCAGGTTGTGCACCTGATCGAGCGTGCGCGGGAATTTTTCGATGGGCGAATCGATATTCTGGTCAGCGCAGCGGGTGCGACCGGCCCAATTGAGACACCGGTCTGGAAGATCGACGGCCAGGCATTCAGCGATCTGCTGCAAAAAAATGTCAGTGGTGTATTTTTGCCGATCAAGCACGTCCTGCCGACCATGATAGAGCAGCGTTACGGTAAGATCGTCACCATCGGCGGTGCGTCTGGCATGCGCGGCTACCGGTATCGTGCTGGATACAGTTCATCCAAGTGGGCTGTGCGCGGCCTGACCCGAACGGCCGCGCTCGATGTTGGTGAATACAACATCAATGTCAACGTCATCATGCCGGGTATTGTCGAGACGCCGCGCATGGACAAATTGTGCCGGGAAAAAGCCAAAACGCGGGGCTGGACCTATGAGCAGGTCTACCAGGAATACGTCGAGGAGATGGCCCTGAAACGGGTAACCACACCGCAGGACATCGCCGATGCCGCGATCTTTCTAGCCAGTGATGAATCACAAAACATCACCGGCCAGGAGATCGTCATAGACGGTGGCTGGGCAGCCTAAGCCCTAACCGGATAACAAGAAGCACCACAGGAGAACACAATGCTGCCGCCTTTTGAATTGCTGGAACCACACTCACTGGACCAGGCACTGAAAATGCTCGCCACCAGCGAGAGCGTGCCGCTGGCCGGTGGAACCAATCTGTTACCCGATCTTCGTGCCCGTGGCGAAGCTGGTGGGCGTTTTATCAGCCTCGCGGCGCTCGACCAGTTGCACGGTATTGAGCATAGCGACAGCCGGGTGCTGATGGGCGCACGCACTACACTCAGTGATATCCTGCATGATCCGCTGATGCCAACCGCGGCACCGTCGCTGGTTTCAATGGCCAAGGTCTTTGCCGGCTCCATGGTCCGCAATGCGGCCACCGTTGCCGGCAATATCTGCTACGGCTCGCCTTCGGCCGACGTGGTGCCGCCACTGTTGTCCCTCGATGCCGAACTGACACTCGCCAGTGCGGCCGGCGAACGAACTCTCAGCCTGAATGATTTCCTGCTTGACTACAAGAAAACAGCCCGTCGCCCAGACGAACTGCTGATTTCAGTTGCATGGGCGCCACCGACAACGGCCACCGCTAATCTCTTCTACAAACTGGGTCGGCGCCGGGGAGATGCTATTACCGTTGTCGGGGTAGCGGTCACCATAACAATAGAGAACGGCAACTGCACTAAGGCCCGGATCGCCCTGGGATCGGTGGCTCCCACCGTGTTCCGTGCACAAGAGGCCGAAGAGGCTCTTGTCGGTGGGCCGCTGACAGCGACAACCATCGGTACAGCGGCACAAGCCGCAGCCCAGGCGAGCCGCCCTATTGATGATATTCGGGCGTCGGCCGACTATCGCCGCCATGCAGTCCATATGCTGGTGCGGCGCCTACTGACCGAGGCCTGGCAAACGGCCGGGAGCCAACATGACTGACAAGGAGACCCAGATGGTCACAGAGAAACGGGTGGATATTCAAGTGAACGGCCAGGCATGTGAAATCACGGTGCCTGCCTGGCGGACGTTGCTTGAGGTACTGCGGGAGCTCGGTCATAAGGAAGTCAAATGTGGCTGCGAGAAGGGTGATTGCGGTGCTTGCGCGGTGCTGCTTGACGGCAAAGTCGTGGACAGTTGCCTGACTTTGGCCTGGAATGCTGCAGGTCGATCGGTGACAACAGTCCAGGGCCTGGGCGGGCCGGACAACGCCCACCCTCTACAGACAGCTTTTATCGAGCACGGCAGTGCGCAGTGCGGATATTGCACGCCGGGTATGATCATGGCAGCCAAGGCTCTGTTGGATGACATTCCCGAGCCGAGCCTTAAGGATATCAAACGGGGGTTGAGTGGCAACCTGTGCCGTTGCACCGGTTATACCCGAATATTTTCTGCCATTCAGGCTGCTGCCGAAACGCTGTGCCAGGAGGAAACCACCTCATGAACAGGATCGAGAGCCCCGCTGCCGGTACCGCGAACCTACAACTGCGCCAGGTCGGCAAGCCACTGGTACGCACAGACTCCCCGACCAAGGTGTATGGCACTGCTGTCTACGCGGGTGACCTGACTATGCCTGGTATGTTGTGTGCCGCAGTCCTGCACAGTGATCGGGCCAGCGCCCTGCTGCGCCATGTGGACACCAGCCGCGCCGAGGCGCTCGCCGGTGTGCATTGTGTGCTGACAGCCGCTGACCTACCCCCCAGCCAGGGCGTTATGACCGACATGCCGGGCCAGACCGGTGGCTTGACCAAAAACACCAAGCAGCCGATCCTGGCCAAGGACCGGGTTCGCTTCTGTGGTGAACCCATCGCGCTGGTGGCAGCGGAAAATGCGGCCATTGCCGAACAGGCCCTGCGGCTCATCGATATTGAATACGAAGATCTCGATGGCATCTACGATCCTTTCGATGCGCTTGCACCCGGGGCGCCGATCATTTTTGGTGACGATAACGTGGTCGCCAGCTACAAGGTCCGCAAAGGAGACATCGAAAAAGGCTTCGCCGAAGCCGACTTCATCGTGGAAAACACGTTTACTACGCAATATCAGGAACAGGCTTTCCTTGAGCCAGAGGCAGCTCTGGCTTGGGTCGATGAGCACGAAGTTCTGAACATCCGCTCCAGTACCCAGGTGGTAGAACACTACCGTGCGGTTGCCGATGCCATTGGCCTGCCGCACAACCGGGTCCGACTGCGGGCCGAATTCGTCGGTGGTGGTTTCGGCGGCAAAGAGGTAATGACCATCGAGGTCTGGCTCGCGTTACTAGCGCTGGCCTCACGCCGGCCAGTCCAACTGGTACAGCCACGCGAGAGATCGTTCCTCTCACACGGGCCACGCCATCCGTTTACGATGACGCATCGCACCGGCGTCAGTCGCGATGGCAAAATCACCGCGTTGCAGATCAAACTCACCTCGGATGCTGGTGCCTATGCCAAGCTCAGCCCCTATATTCTGCTTTATGCAACCGTTGGCGCGACCGGTCCCTACCGGGTCGATAATCTGCATATCGATTCAGTATCGGCCGCCACCAACAACCTGCCGGCTTGCGCCTTCAGGGGGTTTGGCACCATGCAGGCGAATCTTGCCTGCGAGGGACAAATGGAAGAAATCGCCAAATTGCTGGGATTGGATTCCATGGAGGTCCGGCGGCGTAATTTCATTCACACTGGCGATGCCAATGTAACTGGGCAGATCATCCGCAGCGCCGTCTGGTCAGATCAGTGTGCAACCCAGGCCTTGGCAGCCCTGGGTGAACGGCCAACAGATACCCAAACTACCCGAATTGGCCACGGTGTTGCCTGCTATCAGCAGAGCTACGGCCGTATCCGCTGGATGAAAGATTCGAGCGAGGCCTGGGTGGGTGTCGAGATGGATGGTACTGTAATCGTGCGAAGCGCCGTTACCGATATTGGTGCCGGCCAGTCTTCGGCGCTGGCCCAGATAACTGGCGAGATTCTCGGCGTACCGATGGATCAGGTGGTGGTGTACTTCGGTGATGGAGCAGTCACTCCCCTGGCCGGCACATCGACAGCAAGTCGCGCGCTCTACATGTCTGGTAACGCCACCAAGATGGCTGCCTCCCAGGTGCGCAAGAACCTGCTGGGCTGCGTGGCTGGGTATTTTGGGGTAAAGATCGAACAGCTCGATATGTGTGATTCGCAAGTATTCATCATCGACGATCCACAGCGGTCTATCGCCCTCAAAGATTGCGTTAAACTATGTGCGGCCGAGGGAGTCCATCGCCACAACCTGGCCATCTTCAGGGCTCCCACCAGTGAGGGTATTGATCCAGAAACCGGGCAAGGGGAAGTGTTTCCTGATTTTACCTACGGTGCTCACGCAGCCCAGGTGGCGGTCGATATCGAGACCGGGGAGGTGAAAGTACTGAAAAGTATCGGTGCCCACGATGTCGGCCAGGCTATCAATCTGCGCGCAGTCGAGGGCCAGGTGGAAGGTAGCGCCCTCATGGGTCAGGGCTTTGCGCTGTGTGAGGAATTGATACTGAAGCAGGGACGGCTACAGACCGGATCGCTCAGCGAATACCTGATTCCTACCTCGGAGGACGTTCCCGAAATAAAGGCTATCGTCCTCGAATCACGCAGTGGCCTTGGCCCGTTTGGCGCCAAAGGTATTGGTGAGCCGGTCTACGCGCCAGTGGCAGCCTCTATTGCCAATGCGGTCGCTGATGCGATTGGTGTTCATATTTTTGAACTGCCCATCACGCCGGAGAAGGTCATCAAGGCGCTGCGGGAAAAAGAGTCAACCAAATGACCTGCGGCTGAGCACTCCCTCACAGCAGGTTTTGCTAACGCGGACGCCATGAATGATCCTCTCCCCAGCCATGCCCGGGTAATTATCATCGGCGGCGGCATTGCCGGAGCCAGTGTTGCCTATCACCTGAGTGGGCTTGGTGAAACCGATGTAGCCGTGCTTGAGCGCGGAACGCTGACCTGTGGCACCTCCTGGCACGCCGCGGGCCTCATCATGCAACTTCGCTCGAGCCACAGTCTGACTGCACTGGCGCGTTACAACGTAGAGCTGTATTCCCGACTCGAGTCCGAAACTGGCCAAGCGGTGGGCTTCAAACAGAACGGGACGCTGGCGCTTGCCCGCACCCGCGATCGCCTGATCGAGCTTAAGCGCAGCGCCACCATTGCCAAGAGTTTCGGCATTGAAGCGGAACTGATCGGGCCGAGACAGGCTCAGAAGCTTTACCCGGCGCTCGACTCGAACCAGATACAGGGGGGTCTGTTCGTTCCCGGGGATGGCCAGCTCAACCCGGTCGATGCGGTCATGGCCTTGTTTGCCGGCGCCAGGAAGCATGGAGCGCGGGTCTTTGAAAATACCCCAGTCGAGCACTTACAGCGCACTTCGTCGGGGCTTTATCGCGTCAGCACACCATCGGGCATCATTGAATGCGAACAACTGGTGCTGTGCTGCGGGCTATGGACTCCCGGTCTGGCTGCACAGTTGGGTGTGCGCGTGCCCCTACACGCCTGCGAACATATGTACGTGGTAACCGAGCCGATGGATATGGCCGTGGCCACACTGCCCGTTTTGCGCGATACCGATGGTTACACCTACATCAAGGAAGATGCTGGCAAGTTGTTGGTCGGCTCGTTCGAGCCCCGCGGAAAACCACTGCCGGCCACTGGGCTACCGGCAGAACAGCGCTTTATTGAGCTTCCGGAGGACTGGGAACATTTCCAACTGCCCTATCGTAAGGCCATGGAAATCATCCCGGCCCTGGCCGAGGCCGGGATTGCCCGTTTTATGAACGGGCCGGAAAGCTTTACCCCGGATTCGCTGTTCCTGCTTGGTGAAGCGCCGGGTATTGCGAATTGTTTCATTGCTGCCGGCTTCAATTCGGAGGGCTTTGAGATGGGCGCCGGGGCGGGCCGTGCACTGGCAGAGTGGATTATTGAGGGCGAGCCGAGCATGGATCTGGTGGATGTTGACATCGCTCGATATCACCGGTTCCAGGGCAACAGTAAGTACTTATATGAACGCTCCGCAGAATCTCTCGGCGCGATTTATCACATGCATTGGCCCAACAGGCAACACGAAACCGCACGCCCGGCACGCATGAGCCCATTGCATGACCGTCTCACGGCACGCAATGCCTGCTTCGGCGAGACCGCTGGCTGGGAACGGGCTATGTGGTTTGCCCCGCCAGGCGAAGAGCCCAAAGACATCTACTCCCATCACTGGCCAAACTGGTATGAACATACTGCACAAGAATGTCGCGCGGCCCGCACCGGGGTCGTGATGCTTGATCAGAGCTCGTTCGGCAAAACTCTGATCCAGGGCAATGATGCCTGCTCCTTTCTGCAACAGCTGTGCGCCGGTGATGTCGATGTACCCGAAGGCAAGCTGATTTACACCCAGATGTTGAATCACCGTGGCGGGATCGAAGCCGATATCACGGTCGACCGTCTGGCAGAAGACCGCTACATGATTGTCTCCTCGGCAGACACACATTCACGGGACCTGGCCTGGATCGAGAAAAATCTGCCCCCGAAAAAGCGGGTGGCCATAACGGATGTCACTTCTGCCTACGCAGTGCTCTCTATTCAGGGGCCCAGGTCGCGGGATTTGCTGGCCAGCGTCAGTGACGCAGATCTTTCAAACGAGGCTTTTCCATTTTTGACTTCGCAGGAAATCAGCGTTGGCTATGCGCTGGTAATCGCTAAGCGGGTGACTTTTATCGGTGAGTTAGGATGGGAACTCCATATCCCCAGCGAGTTTGCCCAAAGTGTTTTTGATGTACTGCTACACGCCGGCCAGGCATTTGCCCTACGACTGGCCGGCTATCATGCCCTGGAGCATCTGCGTTGCGAGCGGGCCTACCGTGAATTCGGTCTGGATCTTGCACCGGACGATACGCCTTTCGAAGCTGGTCTTGGCTTTACCGTCAAGATGGACAAGCTGGGAGGTTTTATCGGCCGTGATGCGCTTGTTTCACAACATGGTAAAGTGCTCAACAAGCGCCTGGTTATGTTCAAACTGGCGGATTCCAAGGCAGCGCTTTTTCACGACGAACTCATTCGCCTCGAAGGTAACATCGTTGGTTACCTCAGTTCCGGTGCCTATGGTTTTACCCTGGGCCATGCAGTGGGCATGGGCTATGTTCACTACCCCGCCGGTGTCACCAAAGAACTGGTAGAAAATGGCCAGTTCGAAATCGAGATCGCTTGTGAGCGCTATCCTGCGGTGGCTTCTTTGCGGGCATTTTATGATCCATCCGGAGCAAGGGTAAAAAAGTAGATGTGTCCGGCGAAAATTGCGGGCCTACTCTACGCGCACTGTTTTCGATTTCTGCCCTGATCGGTTGTCCCGGGCGGTCTTGGGATGTCCTGCGCAGTCGAATCCAGAAAACGGCGCCTGACCCCAGAATTCCTGTTGACTTAGATCAAAAACAACACAGTGAGATGTTGGTCATTACTTGGACCGGGTGTAAGGTTCTGGGTAGCCGACATAATCTATGGATGCGGCCACTAACCAGCCAACGCTTTTGCAACACTGGACCCGACCCCATCAAGATAAAGTTACGAAAATGTACACCAAAAACCTCTTAAGCCAGGCCTCCTTCGCGCTTAGTTCTTTTGCGTTTTATTATGCAGGCGGTCAATAACAGTCCCGCAAATCCAAGCAGCAGGTAAGAGCCACATGGCAACCGCCTCTGAGTTGACCGAGTTTTCTTCCGATGCAGCACTGGCCATCGACAGTGAAAGTCGAGTCGTTGCATGGAATCATAAAGCGGAACAGTTATTTGGTTACTCGGCAACCGAAGTGGTTGGCAAACACTGTGGCGACGTGCTGCGAACTGCCTTGCATCAAGGGGAGCCTCTTTGCGTCCCTGATTGTAAAATTTTCAGTTGTTTTTTAAATCGCCAACCCTTCGGCGCGGACGATTGTCGCATACGCCGTAAGGACGGTAGTTGGCTCACCGTCAATATCTCTTCGCTGGCTATGTCAGATCAAACCCCAAGTGCTGACGACGACTTAGTGGTGGCTGTTGTCTTTCTTCGGAATCTGGAAATCCAACCAGACACTCTGCCGTCGGATAAGAGACTTCAAATATTTACCCTCGGCAGTTTTTATTTGGCGTTTGAAGGTCAACGAATTCCAACAGCAAAATGGGGACGCAAACAAGCGGTAACAACGTTGAAATATCTGATGGCCCATCTGGGTCGCCCCATTCACCGCGAGATTCTAATGGAGTTCCTATGGCCTGATGACGACCAAGATCGGGCATGGAGCCGACTCAAAGTGATAATTCATTCTCTACGCCAAGAGCTACGTGCCACCGGCTTAACTGGGGATGTTATAGAAACGACCAACGAGAGTTATGTGCTTAGACGGGAGGCTGTGTGGGTGGACTCGTCGGTCTTCGAGTCATCTGTCGCCGAGGGCAAAGCGCTGCAATATCAACAGCGATGGAGTTCTGCACTACAACGTTACGAGCACGCACGCAATCTCTACAAAGGTGACTATCTGGAAGAAGATGTCTATGCGGATTGGTGCATGGTACAACGCGAACAGTTGCGGGAAATCTTTCTGAGTTTGCTGGCTGGGATGGCCGATTGTCATAGTGAACTGGGTCACCACTCAGAGGCAGCACAGGTATGCCGAACAGCTCTTGTTTTTGATCCCGGCCGGGAAAGTTTTTACCGTGCTCTTATGGAACACCTGGTGCGCCTTGATCGTGCCGATTGGGCTATAGCAGAGTACCAAAAATGTCAGAAATTCCTTAAGCATGAGTTTGGTATGGAGCCGATGCCCGAAACCGAACGCTTATATCGACAAATTCTCAAAACACACGGTAGGAACAGGTCGGATCACTGATCTGGCCGGCATACCAAATATTTGTTGGGCCAACCTATCTGAAGGGCCCGTTGCTCGTTCACTTTGGCATTTTTCTGGTTTTCCCTCTCGCCTTTTTTTGATTTGCCCTCATTACCCACATTGCCTCGACCTCACGGGGTTGATTCACTATTCACTGTGATGGATCTGCCCTAAGCAACCTACTAATTTTTCTGTTACTGAGTTGTTACTGGCCAGTTACTGGATTGTTACTCGCAAGTGTTAATTAGTGAGCCAGTCAAAATCAGACAAACGGTTGGGGGCGAAATGTATGGCAAAAATAGAATCATCGGAATCTTTCGTTGCCCGCCTCTGGCTGGAGGGTGGTGCCAACGGAGACCCGATGTGGCGAGGACACATTCGTCACGTCCAGGGTGAAGAGGAAGCATATTTTAAGGACCTGGAGAAAATGATCAAATTTATCGAGCAAGTGACAAACGTGCCAGGCCCCCAGTTAAAGACGAGGTAGACGGAGAAACCGAATAATTACCAGTCAATCTAATAAAAGTATAGAAAAGGAAGGTAAATCCGATTCTCAGACTTGAAAGGCGGATTAAGTATGATGACTAGAGCGTCAAAAAGGTGGTGGCTCCCAGGACTAACAGTCCTCATGACCCTGATTTGCCTGGGGCCAATTCAATCGAGTCAGGCTGCGCAGAGCGGTGAGCAAGTTTTTAAAAGCCTTTGCACCAGTTGCCACACCATCGGCAAAGGGAAATTGGTGGGACCAGATCTGGCGGGAGTAACCTCGCGCAGGGAAAAAGGCTGGCTGGCACGGCAAATCAAAGAACCCGATAGCCTGATTGCCGAAAATGACCCGATTGCCATGCAACTGTTACAAGAAGCCAACAACGTGCCGATGGTACGACTCGGATTGACCGATGCTCAGGTAAACGCAGTCATTTCATATTTGGAGAGCATCGAGCAACAAGCTGTTGTGGCATCGGGACTTCCTTCTCAATATGTGCCTACCGTAATCATCAGCGTCGTGTTACTGATTGGCCTTACGCTGATTGGGCTCGTAGTGGGACGGAAGAAAGTGGATGTAAGGTGAACTGAAATCGAAAGAAACCCACAGGATATATTGTGAAAAACGGCAGCAAATGGTTTAGCGTAAACGAGGATTCCCGTTCTTGGGAGGATTTCTACAGGAAACGGTGGAACTATGACTACAGTGTACGAACAGGTCATGGCGTCAACTGTTCAATGGCTTGCAGTTGGGAGGTCTTCGTAAAAGACGGGCTTATCTGCTGGGAACTTCAAAAAACGGATTACCCTCAGATTGATCCCGACATCCCAAATGTTGAGCCCAGAGGCTGCCAGCGAGGTGTTACCGCTTCCTGGTATCCCTACAGCCCTTTAAGGCCGAAGTTTCCATATGTACGCAAAGTGCTGTGGGATTTTTATACCGAAGAGCTCAAAAATGGCAAAGACCCCGTTGATGCTTACGCAAGCGTTGTAGAAGACGAGCAGAAATCGAAAAAATACAAAGCCGCCAGAGGCAAAGCAGGCTGGAAGAGGGTCAGTTGGGACGAAGCGACTGAACTAGTGGCGGCAGGCCAGATTCACACCATTAAAAAGTACGGCCCCGACCACATGGCCAACTTTGCACCCATTCCTGCAATGAGTCTGCTCAGTTTTATTTCCGGGCACAGGTATAACAATCTGCTGGGCGGTATCTATTGCAGCTATTACGAGTGGTACCACGACCTTCCACATGTTTCTTCCTCCATGTTCGGCGACCAAACGGAGAATTGCGAAAGTTCCGATTGGTATCTTGGTACTTATTGGGTTGTTGCCGGCTCAAACATAAACATGACCCGTACCGCTGATGCTCATTTTCTTTCGGAGGCAAAATACCGCGGCTCCAAAATAGTGGTGCTGTCTCCCAACTATTCGGACGTAACCAAATACGCTGATACGTGGGTTCCACTTGTACCTGGAAGCGATGGCGCGTACCTAATGGCTTGTATCCACGTCATCCTGAAAGAGTTCTATGTTGACAAGGAAACACCCTACTTTACCAGTTATGTAAAACAATACACCAACCTGCCTTTCCTTGTGGTTCTGGAAAAGGACGGTGATAAATATCAGATGGGACGCTTCCTGCGGGCATCCGATATCGCGGAATATGCCAATCAGGAAAATGCGGATTGGAAACTGATCATGACCGATAGTTCCGGTAAGTTGCATGTTCCCACCGGTTCGGTCGGTTTCAGATGGGAGGAGGAACCCACCGGCAACTGGAACCTGCAACTGAAGA
>MPMB02125424.1_pt1 | contig 23878 bp, 21 predicted proteins | sample 1617371 | NCBI WGS metagenome assembly MPMB02 (sample SAMN05944808, study PRJNA350692) | marine metagenome | biome: marine; feature: ODZ; material: water; isolation source: 300 m water sample filtered on 0.2 um supor filter | place: Pacific Ocean | collected 2012-04-08 | depth 300m m
GAACAGCTCAAGGAGGAGGAAGCCGTGCTCGATGCGCTCAGGCCGGGCGAGGATCTCGTGGCCCTGCAGCATGCCTTCGACACCTTCGGCGGCGAGGGGGAGGGCGACTCCGCCAAACCGGAAGAGCCCACTCCTCCCGCGGAGGAAGCCAAGGCGGAAGAGCCGGAGTCTACAGCCGAGGGCGAAGAAGCCCCCGCTGAAGCCAAGGCCGCCGCCGAGAGTGAAGAGGAAGCTCCCGCGAAAGACGAAGCCAAGGACGACGAAGCCAAGGACGACGAAGCCAAGGACGACGAAGCCAAGGACGACGAAGCCAAGGACGACGAAGCCAAGACGGACGAGTAACCCATTACAGCCAATCGTTTTGCAACCGGGCGGGTTTTCCCGCCCGGTTTTTTTGGCCAAGCGCTTGGCCAAGCGGTCGGCTCTCGACTTTCAATGGCCAGGCCGCCATAACACGCGCCGTTTTATGGACATTATCGAGGAACTGGAATGGCGCGGACTGGTTTCCGATTGCACAGACCGGGACGGATTGGCCAAGCGCTTGGCCAAGCGGTCGGTGACGCTGTATTGCGGGTTCGACCCCACAGCCGATAGCCTGCACGTCGGCAGCCTGGTGCCGTTGCTGGCGCTGCGCCGCTTCCAACAGTTTGGCCACAAGCCGATCATTGTCGCCGGCGGCGCGACCGGTTCGATTGGCGACCCAAGCGGCAAGAGTGACGAGCGTCAACTCCTCTCTCACGAGCAGCTCAAGGCCAACATCGAGGGGGTCAAAAAACAATTGGCCAGCTTTCTCGATTTCGACAGCGGAGCCAGTGCGGCCTTGCTCGTCGACAACGCCGACTGGACCGCTCCGCTCTCGTTCCTCGACGTGCTGCGTGACGTCGGCAAGCATTTCAAGGTCAACGCCATGGTGGCCAAGGAGAGCGTGCGCGCGCGAATGGAGGATCGCGACGTCGGCATCAGTTACACCGAGTTCAGCTACATGATTCTGCAGGCGCTCGACTTCGATCACCTGTACGGGCGGCACAAGTGCGAACTGCAGATCGGCGGCAGCGACCAGTGGGGCAATATCACCGCCGGCATCGACCTCATCCACCGCCGACAAAACCGCCAGGCGTTTGGCCTGACACTCCCACTTATCACCAACGCCGACGGCACCAAGTTCGGCAAGACTGAGGCTGGCGCCGTTTGGCTCGATGCGGGCCGCACGAGTATCTACCAGTTTTACCAGCACTGGGTACGTGTCGATGATCGCGACGTGGTGCGGTACCTGAATTTTTTCACTTTCCTGCACCGGGACGAGATCGAGGCGTTGGCCAGGCAGCACGCGGAGCAGGCGCAAGCGCGCGTCGCTCACAAGGCCTTGGCCAAAGAAGTAACCGCCCTGGTGCACGGCGAGGCGGCGGCCAACGAGGCCGTTCGCGCCAGCGAGATTTTGTTCGGCGGCGAACTGGACGGCATCACCGAGGCAACCTTTCGGGAGATCGCCGGTGAGGTGCCGACGCATGAAATCGGGCTGGATCGATTTGGCGGCGAAGGGCTTTGGCTGCCGGAGCTGCTACACGAGGCTGGCCTGGCCCCGTCGCGTGGTCAGGCGCGTAAGGACATCAAGGGCGGCGGCGTGTACGTGAACAACCGGCGTACCGACGAGGAGCAGCACAAGCTGCAGTCCGGCGACCTGTTGTTCGGCAAATATCTGCTGTTGCGCCGGGGCAAACGCAACTACGCCGTTGTCTTGGCCAAGTAATTTGGCTACGTTTTCCCGCCGAGATGGAGGAGCTTACGGAAGTCATGGATGACGCCGAGGCACCGCAGAGCATGGAGCTGGACTGGTACGTGGCTCATGTGCGTCCGCGCTGCGAAAAGAAGCTCGTCGAGCACGGAAAAGTTTATAATTTTCCTACCACCCTTCCGACCTACAGCAGCACCAAGAAATATCGCGGCAAGGTGGTTACCTTCCAAAAACCGCTTTTCCCCGGCTACGTTTTTCTCCAACTCAACTGCAAAACACGGCAAGTGGCGGCACAGAGTAACTACGTCGCCAACATGCTTGAAGTTCCTGATCAGGAGGAATTTAAAGAGCAGTTGAACGACATTCTTTTTGCCCTCGATCAGCAGGTGGAAATTCGTGTGGAACCGACGATCGGGGTGGGGAACCGGGTGATTGTCAGATCCGGCCCACTGCAGGGGCAGGAGGGCTGGGTGGAAGGGCGGTTCGGGATGACCACGATACTGTTACGGCTTGATTTCATTGGTCAGGCCGCCGCTGTCAAGGTTGAGGCTGATACGCTGGAACTGATTTAACGCAACTCCGGACTGGTATTTGGGCTGTGCCGGTGGCATGATTTTCATTTCCAATGCCCGCTGCAACAAAAGCACCCGCCCGCAAGGGGATTCTGGCTGGTGGAAACTGGATTATCGATCAGGTGAAGATGATCGATGTGTACCCGCAGCGGGAGCAATTGGCCAACATCACGGGGGCCACGGTCACCGGTACGGGGGGCTCCCCGTACAATTTGCTGGTCAACCTCGCCAAACTCGACGCCGGCATCCCACTTGCCGCCGCCGGGTTGGTTGGCAGGGATGCGTTCGGTAATTTGATACTCGAGGATTGCGCCAGGCACAGCATCGACACCAAGCTACTCAAGGCAACCTCCGATGCTCCGACCTCCTACACGGATGTCATGACCGAGACCAAGGGCGGCAACCGGACGTTTTTTCACAACCGCGGAGCCAACGCGCTCTGGAACGGCAGCGATCTGGATTTCAAGAAAACCAGGGCCCGGTTCTTCCATCTCGGTTATCTGCTCCTGCTTGACGAGTTGGACAGCACCGACAAAAAGCACGGCACCAAGGCCGCCAAGCTGCTGGCTGCCGCACAGGCGGCTGGGCTGCGGACCAGCATCGACACCGTAAGCGAGGACAGCGATCGCTTTGCCAAGATTGTCGCGCCCGCGCTGCAGTACACCGACTACTGCATCCTGAACGAAATCGAGGCGGGCAAGACAACCGGTTTCAATATCCGACAGGACGATGGCAATCTGGATACCGTGGCGCTTCGGCACGCTGCCGGCGCGTTGTTGCAGATGGGCGTTGGCGAACTAGTGGTGATCCACTTTCCGGAGGGCGGGTTCGTGCGCACGAGAAAGGGCGAAGACGTGCTGCAATCCTCATTGCGAATCCCGGCTAGGGACATCGTTGGCGCGGCCGGGGCCGGCGACGCCTTCTGCACCGGCATGCTGCTTGGCTTGCACGAGGAATGGGACCTGGCCAAGTGCCTAGAGACGGCGGTCTGTGCTGCGGGCGCCTGCCTCTCCGAGGCTTCCTGTACCGGCGGGATGAAGTCGCTCCGAAACGTGCAGGCCCTGGCAAAAAAATATAAATTCCGACCCAGGCTCGAGCCGGAGTACTGAAAAAACACCCCGCTTGGCCAAGCGGGGCGCCCACAAAATATCGTTTGCGACGGACTACTTGTTCACGCGCTCCATGTATTTCCCGTCGCGCGTGTCGATTTTCAGTCGTTCGCCCGTTTTGATGAAAAGCGGTGCTTGAATGGTCTTTCCGGTCTCGAGGGTAACGGTTTTCATCACGTTTGTTGTGGAATCGCCCTTCACGCCCTCCGGCGCATTAGTCACGGTGAGAACCACGCTTGACGGCAGCTCCAGTACTGCCGGGTTGCCTTCGATGAACGTGATCTGGACCGGGCAGTTTTCGACCATGTAGTCTACCGCATCACCGACGAGATCCAGTGTCACAGTCATAGGTTCGTAGGTGTCCGGATCGGTGAAAACGAAGTCGTCGCCGTCGCGATAGCTGTACTCCATCTTGCGGTGGTCGAGCGGAATCACATCGACTTTCTCAGTGGAACTGAACCGAATATCAAACGATTTGCCGGTGCGAATGCTGCGCAGCGTGGCCTGCACAAACGCACGCGTCTTCGGGGGGGTGCGGTGCTGGCACTCCAGCACGACGGCTACCTCGCCCTTGTGCTTGACGGCCATTCCTTTGCGAAGATCGTTTCCTAAAGGCATGATCGGAAATCCGTTTTTAGCGAAAAACGGGGCGCGAACGTAACGAATCCCGTTCTGATTTCAAGCCCGGAATTGTGACAGGCAACCCGCTACTTGCGCGGGTCATTCTTAAAACGGAACGGGACCTTACCGGTGATGGCTCTGCTGGTGATGGAGGGGCACCAGAATTTCTCGATGTGTTGCACGACCAAGTCGGTGCCTTCGAAGTGGCTAACAAATGGCCGCTTTTTGGGGTTGTACATCGTGTCGGTCATGTCGCGCATTAGGACAACGTTTTTGCCGACGGTGACCATTTGCCGGATGCCGACAGGGCGGCCGAGTACGCACATGTTGAGGTGCACACCCATGAGGATGACGTTGTCGATCCCGTGCTGCGCGAGCAGGTTGTACATCTCCTGGCCGTTGTCGGTGATGGCATCGCGCTCGTCGTCGATCGCGATGAGGTCGATCTGGCGCGTCCATGCCTCCCGGATCGGGTACTCCTCCTCGCAGTCGCAGCCCATGTCGGAGTCGTCGATCGGCAGTTCCGTTTCTCGGAACTTGTCCGGCCAACACCAGTTGGTTCCCCAGCGCACATCCTTTGAGAGCGCGACCGGCGGCTTGGCGATTGGCGCATCCTGGGCTCGTTTGCGGGCTGGGGTGTCCCGGTAAAAATCGACCGTGGAACTCGGCGCGTGGATGATGAACATGCCCTTCTCGCGGGCCAGCCGGAGCACTTCGTTCATCGGTTTAGCCATTTCGGCCACACGCTTGGCAGCGTTCGGGCACCAGTGGTCGTCCCACATATCCACGATGACGACAGCCGTCTTGGAGGCCTCCCAGGTGACCTCCGTCTCGACCGGTTTGTACTTGCCGCCGCCGATCGCTGAGAGCGCCTGCGAGCGGGCCGTGAACGTGAGTGGAGCCGGGTGAGCCATGTCAGCCACGATAAAAAAGGCCAAGGCGGCCAGGGCCAGGCGAGCGGTTTTCATGCGCGGAGCTTGGCCAGATGCCGGGGTTTTGTAAAGGCGCCGGCTACGGCTTGGCCTGCTTGAGGCTGTGCAGGTAGCTAATCAGGTCCACCAGTTCCTGCGGCGTCATCGTTGCCTGCAGGCCGGGCAGCATGATGCTGGTCGGCAACTGCGTGCGCTTGGCAATGTCCGCCGCCTTGTAGGTAATGGAAATGCCGCCGGGCACCTTGAGCGTCACCTCGTCGTCGGTCTGGCTGGTGATGATGCCCAACGCCTCGGCGCCGTTTTTCGTTTTCAACAGCCACGCTTCATAGCCGATCGAGATGCCTGCACTAGGGTCGAGGATCGAGAGAAACAACGCTTCGCGGCCTAGCTTGGTTCCGATGCCGGAGAGCTTAGGGCCGAAGTCGATGCCCCTGCCGTTGATCTGGTGGCAGGTGGCGCAGGTGCTTTGCGGCCGGAAGAACACTTTCTCACCATTGGCGATGTCGCCCCTCATCGCGACGAGCTTGGCCAAGGGCGGCAGAGCTTGGCCAAGGCCCCGCGGCGGCGGGAACAGCTTGGCCGCCTGGGCGCGAATACCCTTCCAGCGGACGCTGCGTAGCGCGTTGCCGGCGGCGAAGCCAAGATCGGCCGGCAGCCGTCCGGCCTTGGCCTCGGTCAACAGTGCGCTGGCGCCGGGCTTAGCCTTGGCCAGTCCGTTGACGGCGATCGTGCGCTGGGCCAGCGTTTTTTTGGCGTCCTTGGCCAAGCGCAGCAGCACCGGCGCGGCTTCGGGTGCCTGCGCATTGGCCAGAGCAGTGACGGTGCTGGTGGCGTGTTCGCCGTCGATGGCGTCGCTGATAAGTTCCCGTCCGTCGCCGTTGAGCAGCAGACGGATTGCCTCGACACCGGTGGAGTCGTTGGGATGCGCTTGCGCGTACCGAAGCAGCTCGGCCTCGTGGCCTGGAAGCTTGAAATCGCGAACGATCTCGATGAACGCCGCCTTGCCTCGCGACGACTCGAGAACGTCGAGGACCACTTTTTTGATCGCCGGGTTGGTGTCGAGATCGATGTCCTTCAACCGTTTGAGCGCCTCAAGTTGGACGTTGACCTGCGCCGACAGTTGGGGAACGGCCAGGCCGATGGCCAGCGCGATGAACAACCGGCTCAACATCTCAGCCCTTCTCGATGCAGGCGTAGGCGTTGTGGTTGTGGATGCTCTCGAAATTCTCGGCCTCGACCCGGTACCAGGTGACGTGCTCGTGCGCCTTGAGCCGAAGCACCACGTTGCGAACGAGATCCTCGACAAACACCGGGTTCTCGTAGGCGCGCTCGGTCACCGCCTTTTCGTCCGGGCGCTTGAGCAGCGAGTACAGCTCGCTGCTGGCCGACTGTTCCACGAGCGTGATCAAGTCCTCGATCCACACCGTCTCCGACGATCGGATGGCCACCGTGACCTCGCCGCGCTGGTTGTGCGCGCCGTACTCGCTGATCGCCTTTGAGCAGGGGCAGAGCGTTGTCACCGCCACGCGCACAGTCATCACAAAGTCAATGTCGCTGCCGGTGGCGTTGGCCTCGAAGCGCACGGTGTAGTCCATCAACCCCTCGCGCCCGGTGGTCGGCGCCGTCTTGGTGATGAAATACGGAAACTCCATCTCGAGATGCGACGTGTTGGCCTTGAGCTGCTCCTGCATCCGGGCGAGCAGATCAGGGATGTTCTCGACGTGAATCATCCCGCCGTGCGAGTGGAGCACCTCGATGAAGCGGCTCATGTGCGTGCCCTTGAATTCCATCGGCAAGTCCACGAACAGGCCGACGGTGGCGATGGTGTTCTGAACCACGTGGGCACGGTCCCGCACCTGGATCGGGAAGCGCACGCCCCGCACGCCGACCTTGTCGATAGGCAACTCACGGGTGTCCCGCCGGTTCTGCTCGTCGTGCAGCGGGGTCTTTGCGGCTGAAGTTGATGAAGGCTCACCCGGCATCACGGCCAGCATAGCAGGAGTATCCCGCCTTGCCAAACGGGGAACTATTCTCTCCGGGTAAGATGCGGCTTCACGATGGAGGTCCACAGCGCGTAGCCCTTGGTATTGAGATGCAGGCCGTCGCCAAGGAACAAATCCGGCCTCGGCCTGCCATCGTCGCCGAGCATCGGCTGCCAGATGTCGACGTAGTCGAGCCGCTTGTCCTTGCCGCATGCGTCGCGCACGAGCGAGTTGGCCCTGGCCATTTTGCCGGACAACTTCCAGCGGCTCAGGCTGGGCTTAATGGCGATGAATGAGACGCGCGCCTTGGGCAGCTTGGCGTGCACCGTCTTCACGAATTGCTGAAAATCAGTCAGCACTGTCTCCGGCGACTTGCCGGCGGCCACATCGTTGTCGCCGGCGTACAGGACGATCTGCCTCGGTTTGTAGGGATGCACGATGCGCCCGGCGAAGTGGACCGAGTCGGCGATCTGCGAGCCGCCGAAACCCCGGTTGATGACCGGCTCGCCGGGAAAATCCCGCTCAAGCGTTTTCCACATCCGGATGCTTGAGCTGCCGATGAACAGGATGCCGTCCGTACGGGGCATCTGTTTTTTGTCAGCGACCTCGAAACGGGCGATGGACTTCTCCCAGCGCGAAGAGTCGTGATCCGCTGCAACGGCGGCGAGCGGCAACATCCCGAAGGCAAGCGCCAGCCGGGAGATTATTTTTTTAACCAAGGGCACACGCACATTCTTCAGCAACATACCGCGCTTGAGAAGAAAAAACGGTTTGGGCTTCTTTCCGGCGGCCGCTTGGCCAAGACTTTTGCCTATGTCGGAAGCGCTCAAGCCGGACGATTATCTGCCGCTGGTCCAGGCTGCCCTGGCCGAAGATATCGGCGGCGGCGACGCGACGACCTTGGCCCTGGTGCCGGAGGATGCCGTCGCGACCGTCGCGATGGTCGCCCGCGAGCCACTGGTCATGGCTGGGGCCGATCTCGCCCTAGCCGCGTTCCAGCAAGTCGATGAACGGGTCGAGTTCGGCATCGAGATTTTCGACGGCCAACTCGCCGCGCTTGGCCAAACGCTGCTTCGTGTGCAGGGCCCAACACAAGCGCTGCTCACGGCGGAACGCACCGCCCTCAACTTCGTCCAGCGCCTGGCCGGTGTGGCCACGCTCACGGCGCGGTTCGTCGAGCAGGTTGCCGGCACCGGGGCGCAGATCTTCGACACCCGCAAGACGACGCCTGGCTGGCGTGCGCTGGAGAAATACGCCGTAGCCTGCGGCGGCGGCACGAATCACCGCGTTGGCCTGTATGACCAGGTGATGATAAAGGACAACCATCTGGCCGCGCTCGACGGTGACATCGCCGCGGCGGTGGCACTGGCGCGCGAGGCATCGCCCGGGTTAAAAATCGAGGTCGAGGCCGACACGGTCGAACAGGCCAAGGCCGCCGCCGAGTCCGGCGCGGACATCATCCTGCTTGACAACATGAGCTGCGACGAACTCCGCGACGCCATCAGTCAGATTGACGGCCGGGCTAGGACTGAGGCCAGCGGCGGCGTGACCCTGGAGACGGTCCGCGAAATTGCCGGGACCGGGGTGGACTTCATTTCAGTCGGCGCGCTGACTCACTCGGCCCCGTCGGTCGATATCGCGCTCGATTTCGAACCGATCGCCTGACAACGGCCGCTACTCCGCCAGCTTGGCTAGGGCGGCCGAGGCGGCTTGCGACTCGGCCTCCTTTTTGCTGCCGCCGATGCCGCGCCCCAGTTCCTTCCCCGCCTGAAGGACGGCGACCTCGAACTCCCGGGCGTGGGCCGGGCCGGAGGTGCTGAGCAGCTCGTACGTCGGCGGGTCGCCGCTGCCGCCCTGCAGCCGCTCCTGCAGGTCGCCCTTCGGGTTTTCGATCACGGCGATGTTGTCCGGGTTAGCTAGCTCGTCGGCAAAGATTCGGCTGACAAAGTCCCTCGCGGCATCCAGCCCGCCGTCGAGGTAGAGCGCGGCGACGAGCGCCTCGAGCGCATCCTCCAGCGCGGACTCCTTGCCGCGCTCGAATTCAGTGCGCTGGCCGCGCCCCAGCACGAGATGCTGCTCGAGGCCAAGCGCGGCGGCCTTGGCGGCCAGCGACACGCCGTTGACCAACCCAGCGCGGGCCTTGGTCAGGTGGCCTTCGTCCTTCCCGGGATGCAGTCGGTAAAGCGCCTCGGAGATCACCGCCTGCAAAATGGCGTCGCCGAGGAACTCCATCCGCTGGTTGTCATCGGGCGGCTTCGATTGGTTGCCGGAAGCCGAGGGATGCGTCAGGGCGAGCCGCAGCAGGCTGGCGTCGCGAAACTCGTGGTCGAGCATCTGCTCCAGTGGCTGCAGCTCGGTAGAGTCAGGATTCATCCGTGGCAGTGGCAACTGGCTCCGGCTCCCCCTCGGCCTCCGCACTTTCAGCGGACTTGTCAGCAGCGTGCGGGTTGAGCCCGTGCTCGAGCAGCTCGGCGACCTTGGACTGCACCTCGCCCAGCTCGGCCAGCTTCAGCGCCGGATCGAGGATGGTGAACACATCGCCAGACTTGGTATGCTCGTAAATCAACGTGCGGCTGCCGTCCTCGTTGCGCACCTGATCCTTGTTTTTTATGACACGCTTGCGCTCGAGCATCACAGCGAGAATGAAGCAGGCCTCCGTGTGCTTAGGGTCGTTCTGTTCGATCAGCTTCTTGAGCAGCGTCTCTGCGTTGTCCTTTTGAATGGCCTCGGGCGGTGGCGGTGGCGGCACCTCGTAAACGCCCTGCCAATGGGAAATGTAGCCGCCCATTGCGCCGGGCTCGGTTTTGTGTTTTTGCTCCCAGCAACCCGGGCAGACGTCCCGACGCTCGAGGCTTTCCAAGCCACGGAACAGAATCGTGTGGTACGGTTGCTTGTCCTCGAATGCGCTTTCGCAGTCGTCGCAGTGGTGTGAGCGTGAGCGGAAATGCCAATCCATAATGGTGCCCCAAAGGCACGCGGAGTATCACCGCGAACTGGCGATTCGAAAAGTCATTTGCGCTTGGCCAAGCGCTTACCCCGCTTCGTCCTCGTCCTCCTGCTCTTCCCTCGTTGTCGAAAGACAAGTGGCTTTGCATCCTCGTCCGGCCTGCGGCCATCTTCGGAACGTTTCTGGAGTGCGTGAGCGTCTTGGAGTGTGGTCGTCCCTGCCGCTTTCGAGAGCGTTTCAAAGCGGTGCAGAGAACCGCACTCCAAGACGATGATGCGAAAATAAAGACCTGCTTTTTAAGGCGCTTGCCCTACCAGCCGACGGCAGCGCGGGAGCCCTGCTTGACGATGAGCTTTTCCTCCTCCCAGGTGGCTAGGCCGGTCTTGAGGTCGGTCAGTGAAAGTTGGAAAGCGAACTCGGACTGCTTGATGCGGCCGGCGCGGGCGCTATTTTGGATGATCTTGCCGGACAGGCTGTAGTCGGGCGAGACGAGGTTGCCCTTGCCGGGGATGGTCGTTTGGTTGAACTCGTCATCGGCCCGCAACTCGCGCACTGCCTTGGATGACTCGTCCTCCGGGCCGTCGAGCCCAACCGCCGTGGTTGTCAGTGCGCGGCCTCCCTTGTTCAGGGAGACGCGGATTTTTTTCATCAAGCTGTCGGTGTCGATGTGCTGTGTGGTGTTGTTCTTGATGCGGCCGATCATCAGCACTTTCGGCTTGCCGGCGACGGACTGGATCGCGCCGGAGAGCAGCAGCGATTGCGTCAGCTCGTCGGCCGCGCGGATCCAGTCCTGCGTATTGATTTGCCCGACGTTGACGATGCTGTCGCGGCCGTCGTGGTCGATGTACTTGGCCGTGGCGCAGCCCAGCGCGAGCGCGGGCAGCACGGCGGCGGCGATGAGTTTGACAAGCGGTTTCATGTCTGCGGTTTATTTTACGCGGAATTGATGAATCTTCAAGGGCGCTCCTGGGGCGAAGCTCTTGACATAGACCACGTTTATGCCGCCGGTATTCACTGTGACCTCGCTTTTTTGCGGGCCTATGAGCAGCGCCAGCTTGCGGTCGCCCGGCGTCTCGACGCGGCAGACGTGGAACGCTTTCGGCAGCGCCGTCCACGTGCGAAGATCGGCCTGTGCACCGACGGCCTGGTACAGAAAACCGGCGATGGCGCCGAGGTCGCCGGATTCCTCCCTCGCTTTTTTTGAGATGGCCGCCTTGGTTGCGGAGGCGGCCAGCGTGCGAAAAATCACCGCCGGCAGCTCGGTGCGAAAGTCCCGCCCAACCACGGCGTCCATGTCGCAGATCAGCGTGGCCTCACGCTTGGCCCCGGTGATGGCCACTTGCGCGGGAGTCGCCCGACCCCGGGGCTCAAGCCGGGGGAATGACGCTGCAACGTACGGCACATTTCTGTCGAACAACGGCACGTCGAGCCGAACCTCACGGCGGATCGGTGCCACGCCGGTCTCGAAAATGACGTACGTCAGGTCGGGGTGCTTCGCGCCGCCGATAATGCGGTCGACCATCCCGATCTCGTCAGTGAGAAATTTCGGCCCACCCAGCGTCGAGTGAATGCGCCGAAGGGAGACGAGCGCATTTTCCCGGTCGTCGGCCGCAAGACTCCACAGGCAGAGCGCGTGCAGAAAGTCGGTGAATGGGTTGACGAACGCGCCGTAATCCAGCGCGATATCCGGCTGAAGCTCGTCGAGTTTTGCGCCGCGGATGGCCCGCTCGTATTCACCGGCGGACTTGCGGGCGGCGACGATGCGGCGGGCGTTGCGGACGACCTCGGCATCCTGCTCCGCATGCGCCTGACGCAGTTCGACGAGCGCGGCTTCCGCTTGGCCAAGCTGCAGGTAGTTCAACGCCTGATACGTGTTGAGCATCACGCGATCGTAGCCGCGCCCCTCGTACGGCAATGCGGCCAGATTGGTCAACAGGCCGGTGGCTTCCCTCGACAGCCGCACCTTGGCCTGCCGGTCGTAAAACGCGATTCGCTTTTCCGCCTGCCCGAACGCGTGGTTGCTGGCCGCGAACTTGCCGGCGGCTCGTAGCGCCGCGCCCTGCTCGAGAAACCACACGACAGCATCCCGCGATTCGCTGCGCTTGCCAGCCTCCCGGCTGGCAATCTGCGCGGCCTGGGCAGTGCTGCCGCCGTTCCACGCGCCGCGAAACAAGCCGGTCTGGCTCTCGTAACTGGCACACCCAGCCAACAGCAGCACAAAAACCAAATGACAACCCCAACGCATTGGCAGCAACGTTAACGCTTGGCCAAGCGCAAGCCAACGCCGGAGCGGCAGCGGGTGAATTGGCGTGCCGGGGCGGTGGCGGCGTGGCAGGTTTTGGGCGGTGGGAAAAATCATTGGCATCGACCTTGGCACGACCAATTCGCTGGTGGCGATTGTGGAGTCCGGCATTCCGTTGGTGCTGGCGGATGGCCAAGGGCGGCGGCTGACGCCGTCGGTGGTGCGCGTTCCGGCGGCCGGTGAGCCGGTGGTTGGCTGGGAGGCCAAGCGCGGACGGGCGGCGCATCCGGAAACGACGGTCACGTCCATCAAGCGGTTCATGGGACGCCGGGGTGATGAGGTAAATTCAATCGGCTCCGCGCCGGCGTACGCCATCTGTGCCGAGGGCAGCAGGCCGGTGGCGGTTCCTCTGCACGGGCGCGACTGGTTGCCGGAGGAGTTGTCCGCCGAGATTCTCAAGGCGCTCGGGACAATTGCCGCCGAGGGGATGATCGACCGGCCGGAGGCGGTGGTGATCACGGTGCCGGCCTATTTCAACGACGCTCAGCGAAACGCCACGCGCAGGGCCGGCGAGCTGGCAGGTCTGCGGGTGGAGCGCATCATCAACGAGCCGACAGCCGCCGCGCTGGCTTACGGACTCGGCTCGCTGAAGGAAAAATCGAAGGTGGCGGTGTACGACCTCGGCGGCGGGACGTTCGACCTCTCGATCCTCGAGTTGAACGAGGGCGTGTTTCAAGTGCTGGCCACCTGCGGCAACACGCGCCTGGGCGGCGACGACATCGACCGCGCGCTCATCGATCACTTGGCGGAGCAGATTGGCCAAGCGGGCGGGCCAAGCTCTGCTACCGACCCGGCGCTGTGGGCGCGTTTGGCCGAGGCGGTGGAGGAGGCCAAGGCGCGGTTATCCATGGAAACGGAGGTTACCATCGAGCTGCCGTTTTTGACGCCGGAGTTCAGTTTTAAGCACACGCTGACGCGGGAGCAGCTTGAGCGCTTGGCCAAGCCGGTCGTGGCGCGCACGCGCGAGTACTGCCTCAAGGCGCTGGCCGATGCCGGCTTGGCCAGCGGTGATCTTGATCAAGTGATCCTCGTCGGCGGGCAGACGCGGATGCCGCTCGTACGCGAGTTTGCATCGGGTGTGTTCGGGTGTGGCGACGCTGGACCGAAGCTGAACACGACGCAGAATCCGGACGAGGCGATCGCACTGGGCGCGGCGATTCAGGCCGGGATTTTGTGCGGCGACTTCAGCGGCATGCTGTTGCTCGACGTGACGCCGCTCTCGCTGGGCATCGAGACATTCGGCGGGTTGATGAACGTGATCATCCCTCGCAACACGACAATCCCGGTGAAGCGCGGTGAGGCGTTCACAACGGTGGCGGACTACCAAAAAGAGGTGCTCATCCACGTGCTGCAGGGCGAGCGCGAAAAGGCGGCGGACAACTGGAGCCTGGGGCGGTTCACGCTTGAGTTTGAGCCGCAGCCCAAGGGCGTGGCCAAGATGGGCGTGCAGTTTGAGATCGACGCCGATGGCATTCTGCATGTGCTCGCACGCGACATCAAAACCGGCAACGAGAAGCTCGTCGAGATGGCATCCGCCGTGGAGGTTGATGACGCCGAGGTGCAGAAGATGATCGAGGAATCAGTCGAGCACGCGTTCGACGACATCGAGGAACGACGATGGATCGAGGCCAAGCTGCGCGCCGAGCAAACAACAGAGGCCGCGCGAAAGGGGCTGGAGGCGCTCGGCGGTGAGTTGCCGGAGGAACAGCGTGCTGGGATAGAGATGGCGTTGGCGGAGGTGAAGGCGCTGCTTGCTGAAAAGGAAAAGGGAGGCACCGTCACGGCAGCCTCCCTTAAGGAATCCAATGCAAGGCTCGATTCAGCCACCCAGCCGTTGGCGGAGTTGATGATGGATCACGTGATGGCGGAGATGCTTGAGAAGCGCGGCGTACTGCCGGGCTAATTTTTTGCCGGGAGCTTGATGTTGTTGAGTGTCTTGTTACGAAAACCGCTTCTGGACTTTTTGACATCCGAGCCCTCGACGTGCCGGATTTCGTCGTGGTCCACCTCCACGGCCCGCTCCTCAGGGTTCGGGTGCGGCGCCCGCTGGTTCTCGGGTAGTGGGTTGATGAGGACGATGACGCTGCGGCCGGCTTCGCGTGGCTTGGTGTCGCAACTTCCCCAGGATTTGATCTTCTCGATGAACGCCTCGATGGTCTGAACACCGACATGTTTCGTGCGAAGTTCCTTGCCGCGGAATCGCAGGATGACCTTGACCTTCATGCCTTCGCAAAGGAAGTCGATCGCGTGGTTCAGCTTGAAGGTGAAGTCGTGCGGATCGATGTTCGGGCGAAGCTGAATCTCCTTGATCTTGACCGTGACGGTGGCCTTCTTTTGCTCCTTGCGAAGCCTTTTCTGAACGTAGGAATACTTCCCGTAGTCGGTGATCCGGCAGACCGGCGGCTTGGCGTTGGGGGAAATCTCCACCAGATCCAACTGCTGCCCTTTGGCCATTCGCATGGCTTCCTGAATGGAATACACCCCCAACTGTTTCCCATCATCCGACAGGAGCCGAACTTCCCTGGCTCGAATCCTCCCGTTTACACGCTCCTTGGGTGCCCGATACGGGCGCCTTCCGCCTCTGGGGCGACTCAAAGCGCGCCCCCCATGCCGTGGTTTATCATATAGTCTGTGTTTTTGGCCCGTTATTGGACGGGGCTGGAGCAGAGGCTATTTTTTGGCAACGCCTTTGCAAGCCAAATTTTCGCAAAAAGGAAACAACGCGGATGCCAAGTGGCTGGGGGTGGCCCTTGGTCAGGGGAATAACTTTGCGGCCAAGCGCGCGTCCCGATACAATCCCGCCTCGAAGCCGCATGACTGTTTTTGACTTCACAAGTGAGTCATCCCGCCTGGTGAAGTGCAGCCTCCTGCTGCTGGCCGGCGTGCTTGCGCTTGGCCAAGCGCGGGCGCAGCTGGCACCGCCACCGCCACCGACCAAGACGAACATCACCGTCAGCAACGGACAGTCGCTCGATGGCTGGCGCCCGCCGCTGGGCGACTGGAAACTGGCGAAGGCCGCCACGCCGGCGACGGACAATCCGAAGGCGCTGATGCTGGCCGAAGGCAAGGGCGTGCTCGTCAACGGCGATAAGGGTCGCACCGGCAACCTGTTCAGCAAACACGAGCACGGCGACGTGATGGCGGCCATCGAGTACATGGTGCCGCAGGGATCGAACTCCGGGATTTATTTCCAGGGCCGGTACGAAATCCAGATTCTTGACAGCTACGAAAAAAAGAAAATTACCTTTGGCGACAACGGCGGCATCTACGAGCGCTGGGCCGACGGCAAGGGCTTCGAGGGCACCGCACCGGCCATCAATGCCAGCAAGCCTCCGGGTGATTGGCAGAAGTTCATTGTCACCTTCCGCACGCCGCGCTTCGACAAGGCCGGAAAAAAAATCGAGAACGCCCGGTTTGTCAAGGTGATCCACAACGGGCAGTTGATCCACCACAACGTCGAGGTGACCGGCCCGACCCGCGCGGCGGCATTCAACGACGAAAAAACCACCGGTCCGCTGATGCTCCAGGGCGACCACGGCCCCGTGGCTTTTCGCAAAATCGTTTTGAAACCGGCCAAGCTCGACTAACCGACTGGCCAAGCCCAACTCCACCCAGCATCCCATGGAAACCAGGCCTGCACCCACAACCTTCAAGGGCATCCTCCGCCATCTTGGCCCGGGGCTGATCATCACCGCCACCATCGTTGGCTCCGGCGAGTTGATCGCCACGCCCAAGCTGGCCTCCGAGGTCGGCTTCACCATGCTGTGGTTCATCATCCTCGGCTGCCTGGTTAAAGTCTTTGTTCAGGTCGAACTGGGCCGCTACACGGTGACGCACGGCAAGACAACGCTCGAGGCGATGGACAGCGTGCCGGGGCCAAAACTGCGCGTCTCGTGGATGGTCTGGTTCTGGGTGATCATGTACATCGGCTCGACAATGCAGATCGCCGGGATGATGGGGGGCATCGCCAGTCTGATCGTGAACGAGGAATCCGGCTGGCACATCGCGCTGATCGCCGTGGTGGCGCTGGTCTGCATCGCGCTGCTGCTCTCCGGAAGATACCGGCTGGTGGAGGCGGTGTGCATCGGTATGGTGGCGTTGTTCACCCTCTTCACCGTGGTGGCGCTGGTCTCTCTGCAGTTCACGGATCATGCCATCAAAGGCAGCGATGTGCTGCGCGGAATGAAGTTCAAACTGCCGGATGACTTCACCACAGCGTTCGGTGCGTTTGCCATCATAGGAGTCGGCACGTCAGAGCTGATTTATTACCCCTACTGGTGTCTCGAGAAAGGCTACGCCAGGTTCACCGGCAAAAACGACAATACTGTCGGCTGGCTCGACCGCGCTCTCGGTTGGCTCAATGTGATGCGGTGGGATGCGTGGGTGTCATGTGTCATCTACACCGGGGCGACCGTGGCGTTTTACCTGCTGGGCGCGGCGACGCTGTTTGGCAAGACAGTGGAGGACAAGGACGTGATCCCGACGCTCTCCTCCATGTACGAGGGGGCGTTCCCGGAGTGGGGTAGGATCGTCTTCAGCGTGGGCTGCTTTTGTGTGTTGTTTTCCACCGTGTTCGGCGCCACGGCGGCCAATGCCCGGCTCTTCGCCGATGCGTTGTCCGTGTTCAAGATCAGGGAGTACGAGACGGAAGCCAGCCGACATCGCATGGTCAAGACCGGGTGCGTTGTCCTGCTCGTGCTTTCGTTCCTGATTTTTGTAATGTTCGGCAACAAGCCGGTCACGCTGGTGTTCATGGGGGCGTTCGCGCAGGGGGCGCTGCTGCCGTTTTTGGCCTTGGCGGCCATTTATTTCATGCTCACGCGGGTGGATCGGCGGCTGCAACCGGGCCGCGTTTGGAAGGGATTTTTGGTGCTGGCCGCTGCCTGCATGATCTTCATCGGGACGTACAAGGCTGCGGAGGTGGTCGGCAATCTTTTCACTGAGAACAAAGCTGCCACAGAAAATACCGAGTCATCAGACCCACAAAATGAGCCAGTCAACTAATGCGGCCTTCGCGGCGTTCATGCAGGCGATCGACACTGGCGACCTGCCGGGACTTGGGCCCGAGGTGAGATCGTCAGCGCAGCCCAGCGCGGCGCTTGGCCAAGCGGTGGATGCACTTGGCCTGGACGGCGAGGCGGCCGGCCTGGCCAAGTCGGCGGCACTGCTGTGGCACGATCATCTTGACGAGTCGCACACGGTGTCGCAGGGCATCGGCTCGGCAGACGGCAGTTTTTTGCACGGCATCATGCACCGCCGCGAGCCGGATTACTCGAACTCGAAATACTGGTTCCACAGAGTGGGAGATCACCCCTGTTTCCCCGTCATGGCCAGTGCGGCGACCGACTATCTCGACGCCGCCGGCGACGAGGCCTTGGCCAAGCGCCTGGCCTCGGACGGGCGGTGGGATCCGTTTGCCTTTGTCGATGCCGTCGAGGCCGCGGTGCATTACGGCAACCCGGGAGAGATCGAGTCGTTGCAGCACGTCCAACGCATCGAGTTCGAGACGCTCGCGCAATCCTTCCTCCGTTAGCTTGGCCAAGCGCTGAATCATGGCCGAGTTTCTTAAAGTGCTAGGGGCGGTGTTGCCCGTTTTTCTGTTCGCGCTGCTTGGCTTTCAGTTGCGGCGGATGGATTGGCTGACCAAGGCCGCGGACGACAGCCTGCTCAAGGTGTCGGTCAATGTGCTGCTGCCGTGCCTCGCTTTCAGCAACATCAGCAACAATCCGGAGCTGCTCAAGCCGGAGAACATCTTGCTGCCGCCGGTGGTCGGCTTTTTCTCGATCGGCCTGGGCATGGCCGCCGGTTGGTTGGTACGAAAGTTCGCCACCGGCTCGACCGATGCTAGTGGGCGCACGTTTGCCATCAGCATCGGCGTGTTTAATTTCGGCTTCGTGCCGATTCCTCTTGTCGAGTCGCTGTTCGGTAAGAATGCGCTCGGTGTGCTCTTCGTATTCAATGTCGGCACGGTGCTGGCAATGTGGTCGCTCGGCGTGATGCTGCTGCACGGCGACCTGCGCACCGCCATGCGTAAGGCAATCAATGTTCCGGTGGTGACGGTTGTCGCCGCGCTTGTCGTAAATGCCACCGGCCTGCATGCGTACATCCCTGGCTTTGCAAACAACACAATCGAGAAGCTTGGCCTCTGCGGCATCCCGATGTCGATCCTACTCATTGGTGCGATGATGAAGGATCACTTCGCCGAGTGTGAGTTCCGTTCGTCGTTCCGTCTGTGCTGGGTCAGCGTGGCACTTCGGATTGGACTGTTGCCGGTGATGATGATCGCCCTGGCCAGGTGGCTGCCGTGCTCGACCGAACTAAAACAGGTGCTGCTCGTCCAGGCGGCGATGCCCTCGGCGGTTTTTCCGGTATTGATCGCCCGTCTGTACGGAGGTAACCCGGTCGTCGCCACGCAGGTGGCTATTGTCACCACGCTGGTCAGTTTGGGAACGATACCAATTTGGTTACGGGCGGGGGCGGCATTCGTCGGCCTGGATTTCGTCGGCAAATAGCGCTTGGCCAAGCGCGACTTTTGGCGCTTGCAGCCGGCCGCGCATTCGCGTAGGCCAATGCGCATGCGAGCAACCCTGCTACTCTCAATTGTCGGTGTGCTGTTCCTTCAGCCGAGCTTGTCCGCGGACGATTCACTGAAGGTGATGACGTACAACCTTCGCTACGCCAGCAATAGCAAGCCCAACGCCTGGCCGGATCGCCTGCCGCACATGGCCGACATCATCAAGAAAACGAACCCTGATATTTTCGGCACGCAGGAGGGCAAGTTTTATCAACTCAAGGAACTCAACGCCAAGATCCCGGGCTACACCTGGTTTGGCACCGGGCGCGACGGCGGGAGCCGTGGTGAATTCATGGCGATCTTTTACAAGCCGGAGCGGTTTGATATTTTGGAGTACGACCACTTTTGGCTGTCCGACACGCCGAACGTGATCGGCTCAACAACCTGGGGACACAGCAACCGGCGCATGGTGACGTGGATTCGGTTTCTCGATCGCAAAACAAAAAAGGAATTCTACTTTTGGAACACCCACTTCGACCACCGGGTGCAGCCAGCCCGCGAAAAGGCAGCTCTGCTCGTGAACAAGAAAGTCGCCGCATTAAAAACCAAATTGCCAATTCTCTTGGTAGGAGATTTCAATGCCTCAGCAGGGATGAATAAGGCCTACGACACACTGGTAAAGGACGGCGGCTTCACCGACACGCTGCTTTCAGCGAAGAAGGCGATAAACAGTGAATGGAATACGATGAACGGCTTCAGGCTAACGCGGAAGGGGACGCGCCGAATCGACTGGGTATTGGCCAAGGGGCCGGTGAAAACCAGCGAGGCGGAGATTGTGCTGTACGACAACAGCAAACAGTACCCCAGCGACCACCAGCCGGTTTCAGCGGTTATCACGCTGGAGTAGCGCCTGGTCAGGCGCAGTGTTGGCGAGGATTATTCCTCCTCGAACTCAACGTTGATGTTGTTGTTTTCGAGCGTGCTGCCCTCGGCCTGGGCTAGGCGCGACAGCGCTGTGAGATATTGCACCTTGGCGTTGATTTCGGTGTAGCGTCGGTTGGTGAGATCCCGCTGGGCTTGCAGCACCTGATAATTCTCGATGGCCCCCTCGTCGTACCGTTTGGTTTCATGTCCAAGGGCCAACTCGCTGCTCATCCGAGCCTGGCGTGTCACGGAAATCTGTTCGAATCGGTATTCGGCATCGCGAATGAGCCGGTCTATCTCCACCATGATGGATTGCTCCAAATCCTTATGCTGCAACACTGCCAGCTCTTTTTGAGCTTGAGCGGTCTTGTAGCTGGCCCTCGCAGAACGGTTCGGGATCGGGATGCTGAACTGAAGACCAAATGAATAATTTGGGTAATCAAACTCTCGAACATCCTTGAAGGCGGTATTGAATGTAGCAGCACGATTAACGAAGCTCGTAGACACGTACTTCCCTGTGTTGGGGTCTCTTAGCGGATACTGAGAAATTGTTCCATCCGGGTACCTGTGCATGACTTTAGCGTTGTCGCTGCCTGAAAGCCCGTAGGTGGCCCTAAGATCCAGTTGAGGGTAAAGTTGATTCTTATTGTATTTCAACCGGATGTCCGCGTTCTCCAGTGAGATTTTGCTTTGAAGAATCTCCGGGCGCTGGTTGAGCGCTTTGTCCCAACTGTCAGCTCGATTAAACACTGTCTGCACTGGGTTGAGTTCACCGACTGTAGTTATTTCTTTGTCCTGTGCGGAGGCAAAGTCGTCGCTCAAGAGCCGCTTTAGGGTGTTGACACTGTCGGCGTAGCCATTTTGAACGGAAAGGAGCGAGGCTTTTTGCGAGAATAACTCGGCTTCCAGTTGAGGCAGCTGAGATTTGGCCAAGGTTCCGACCTCGGCTCTCCGTTTCTGGTTGCTAAAGTTTTTCTCTGTCAATGCGAGAGTTTCCTCGGCGACCTTTACATTTTCACGGCTGGCGATGAGTGAGTAGTATGCGAGTTCGACACTGGACACGGTCTGCGTTATTTGCCGGATGACGGTAAGGGCGGAGTTCTTAATCTGTTGCTTATTCAGTTTGATACTCATACGGGTGCCATCTATCCACGCTCCTCTTAACAGGGGTTGGGTGAGATTGGCAAAGAAGCCCGTTCCGTAACTTCCAAACGGGAAATCTGATGCACTCTTTCCGGTTGTCTCGGAGGAGTTAAATCCAAGATTGTAGCGCATTCCGGTAGAGGGCAGTAAAATGCCGTTGAGACCGAAGTTGCTTCTGAAGGAGTCTGTTTTACTGGTTGGAATGGTAAACTCGAGAGGATTCTCTCGGCCTTTACTCTCTCGAAAGCTGTCCGTTACTCCCAAGCTTAATCTCGGGTCGTAGGCTCCATAGCCACCTTGCAGATTCAGGGCAGCCAACCGTGGCTGATAGTTTGAGATGCGGACATCGAGGTTGTTCTCCAAGGCAATCTGGATGCACTGCTCAAGGGTGACCGGTCCGCTGGGAATCTCAGCTGCATTGGCTGCGGTCAATCCCAGGGCTGCGGACAATCCCAAAATAATTTTTTTGAAGGACATGAGAGAGCGAGGGTGCGTTATCTGCCCTCGTTCGTCAATCAGGAGAAAGTTAAGGTTTTGCATTAAATAGAGTGGTATAGCCGTTTTAATCGGCCAGTTCCATACGCCCTGACGTCGGTCAGGGTTTCAGGATTCGGTAAAAAAGCTCCCCGCCCTCGGGGGCGGTCTCGTCAATGAACACGTTGACCGGCGGGGTGGCCAGCAGCGGCCCGGAGAGGGTCTCGAACGCTAGGCCAAGCACGGTGGCCCGCTGTACCCGGTATGATTTGCCCGCCACGCTGTGCCAGCGGATCTCCGGACCAAGCGCTGTTTGCCGGCTCGCCGGCAGGATGGCGAACACTGAGGTCGGGTCGTCGGGATCGGTCCCGGCGGCGAGTTCGTCGTCGTCACTCGCGCCGTCGCCGTCCGCGTCGTCCGCGTTGAGGGCAAGCTCCACGATGTCAAACTTGTGGTCGCCGGTGTTCATGTGGTGCAGCAGCAGCACGGCGGGCCGTCGGCCTTCCCGCTTAGCCAAGCCGCGGTCAACGGTAACTTTAATCGGCTCGTTGGCGTTGTGCATCACCGTGCCATCTATGCCAAGTGCCGAGTGCACCACCGGCTGGGTCACGTCGTAACGGATCAGTTGGGTGCGGTCGATCTCGGGGTAGCCGTATTGCTCGGCACCGAGATTGAGCAGGCGGAAGTCAAAATCGGTTTTCTCTTCGTCGAGCCCGAGCATCCGCGCCGGGACCGGCAGCACCATCACGCTGTTGTTGAACGGCACCGTGTCGTACTCGTCCGGCGGGAACACGTTGAGATAGCCTACATCGGCGATGCCGCGCTCTCCCCGTGGTACGCGGATAAGGATGGAAAGAAAGACGTCGTCGGCGTAGGCGGACACGGTCAGGTCATCCTTGAGCAAGCCGCCGTTGCTGCAACTGGCCAGCTCATTGTCGATCCAACCGTCGAAGTCGGTGTCGATCTGCAGGTGTGGGTCGTAAATGAACGAGTGCGGATTCGTCCACGGTCCGGCGTTGGCGATACCGAAGTAAAGCGTCGTCTCGGCCACCGAGCCGGTTTGCGGGTAGTCCGACGCCACGCCGAACGCCAGCACGTCGGCGGCAATGTCGGCCGGGTCGGCGAGCGAGTTGTTGCGCGGGCTGATACCGGCCAGCTCGAACACCGACACCAACGGCTTGGGATGAGCCGAGCCGCCCTCGAGCGAAAGCTCAAGTGACACGAGGTTCCAGGCCGGCAGGCCAATCCGGGTTACGGTGGTTTTTTTGGTGGAGGCTGCACGTACAAGCGCGTGGTAGGGCACACGCAGTTTTTCGGTATCATTACTTAGCACAATTTTGCCGCTTACTTCGTACACCCAGCTTCGGGCACGGTCATTGAGCAGGGACGGGGTCAACGGGTCGCCGGTGCGGTTAAACTGGGCCGGGTCGGCGGTGAAGCGTACCGGCACCAGCTCGTGCGACTTGGTCGCAACGGTGATTTTTTTCACCGGCAACTCGATACCAAAGCCGTTTTCCGTGACTGTTTCCTCGACGGACAGGTCGAACTTGGCCTCCGAGTCGCCGTGGTTTGTCAACCGGATTTGCCGTGTCTTCTCCCATGGCTTGGCTAGGGCCAGCGCACCGAGCGACAGGGTGGTCAACCCTTCGGAATCCTCCGCCTGCGCCGTCACGGTGGTGTTCACCGCCTGTGCCACGTCGAGAAATCCGGCCCCAGCGAGCGACTCGGGGTAGACGGTGCCGTTTTTGTGCAGCATCGGATTGGCGGTGTTGAGCAGCAGCGCCTTGATCTCGGTCGCGCCCCAGCCGGGATGCGCCTGCTTGGCCAGGGCCGCCGCTCCGGCGACGTGCGGCGTGGCCAGTGAGGTGCCGGTGAACCACGCGCCACCGATGCCGGTGCCCATCCGGGCCGATTGAATCAACTCGCCCGGCGCGGTGATCTCGGGCTTGAGGAGGCTGTGCGGCGACGATGGCCCCCGCGCGCTGCGCGCTGCCATACGGTATACCGAGCCGTCGAGCTTGGCTGAGCCGACGGAGATGACGGAGCGTTCCACGCCCGGCGCGGCGACATGGTAGAAATTGTCGTTGTTCGAGTTGCCGGCTCCGGAGACAATCACGCTGCCCAGCCGCGTGAGGTTGGTGAACACCTCGGCCTCGGCCTCGTGTTTTTCCTCTAGCCCCAGCGTGGACCCGAGTGAGAGGTTGACCACGTCCATGCGGTCGGCGAAGTCGTTGTCGGCGTTGGGGTCGGCGCACCACTCCAGAGCGTCGAGGACGAGGTTTGTTGTGCCAAGCGCGTTGTCGCCGAATATTTTCAGTGCGAACAACTTTGCTTTGGGAGCCACGCCTGGTCGAAGCAGGAACTCAGAATAATCGAGCCCGGCGAAGTAGTCTCCATCGTAAGGACGCCCCTGTTTCGTCACGCCGACTCCGCCGACAATGCCTGCCACGTGGGTGCCGTGACCGTAGGCGTGGCGATCCAGCGGGTCGCCGTCTGGCAACGGCATATCATTTCCTCCCGAATAATCCTTGCCGGCAAAATCCCAGCCATCGACCTTGTCGGTGGGGAACGTGCCTTCCTCGACTTTCGTGGCGTCGTTGGTTTGATACGCCTCCTTCGTGCCGGC
>MPMB02186772.1_pt1 | contig 23740 bp, 19 predicted proteins | sample 1617371 | NCBI WGS metagenome assembly MPMB02 (sample SAMN05944808, study PRJNA350692) | marine metagenome | biome: marine; feature: ODZ; material: water; isolation source: 300 m water sample filtered on 0.2 um supor filter | place: Pacific Ocean | collected 2012-04-08 | depth 300m m
TCGCCTTGGTCTTCTCGACCTGACTACCTGTGTCGGTTTACGGTACGGTCTCAATATACATAATCTTAGAGGGTTTTCTTGGAAGCGTGCTTTGTTTAATTTCAGTCGCATCACGCTACGCGCGATGCTTTAGGCGCTAGGGCGTTAGGCATTAGGCGCTAGGATTTTTTGCCTTTGGCAAAAAATTCTCCTAAAGCCTAGAGCCTAGTTTCCTAGAGCCTAGAGCATCACATGCAATGTGATGCGACCGATTTTCGCTCCGCTTGGAGTATTGCTGTCCGGATTTACCAAAACAGCCTCCTTACGATACGAACGCAAATCCAATAATGCGCAAAACATACTACGCTCCGTCTCCCCATCGAAATATATTGAGGTCACGGAATATTAACCGTGTGTCCATCGCCTCCAGCTTTCGCCATCGGCTTAGGCCCGACTAACCCTTGGTTGATTATCATTGCCAAGGAAACCTTAGTCTTTCGGCGTGAAGGGATTTCACCTTCATTGCGGTTACTTGTGCCAACATTCTTACTTCCACACGCTCCACTGCTCCTCGCGGATGCAGCTTCATCGCAGAGTGGAATACTCTCCTACCGCTCATGAACTTCATTGAAGAGGCAAGTGTAATTTTAATACTATTGCCTAGCGTGGGATGGGAGGAGGGAATCGAACCCTCGCCTTCGGTTTTGGAGACCGACGCTCTTCCATTAAGCTACACCTACATATCACGCATATATTATAAAGAACAATCCTCAATGAAGTTCACAAGCCCTCACCTTCGGTACTATACTTAGCCCCGATTATCTGCGGCGCACAATCTCTTAATAAGTGAGCTGTTACGCTTTCTTTAAAGGATGGCTGCTTCTAAGCCAACCTCCTCATTGTCAGAGAAATTACACCTCCTTAAGTGCACTTAGTATAGATTTAGGGACCTTAGATTGAGGTCTGGGCTGTTTCCCTTTCGACCACTGGAGCTTCGCCCCCAGAGTCTAACTGCCGTGTAGTAACGTATGGTATTCGGAGTTTGATTGGAAAGACGAGGTTTCCCCCTATTCTTTCCATCCAGTGCTCTACCCCCACACGGTTCGCACGACGCTAGCCCTAAAGCTATTTCGGAGAGAACCAGCTATTACCAGGTTCGATTAGCTTTTCACTCCTTACCACAGGTCATCCGATGGAATTGCACGACCAACCGGTTCGGGCCTCCGCCTGTATTTCTACAGACTTCACCCTGCCCATGGCAAGCTCACCTGATTTCGGGTCCTATACATACGACAATATGCGCGCTATTAACACTTGGTTTCCCTATGACTCCATCCTTTTGGGATTTAGTCTGCCGTATAAATAGACTCGTTGGCTCATTCTTCAATAGGCACGCCGTCGCGGACATCACGCAACGCATGATATCCACAGAATCATGGCATAAAACGAATTAGGAATTACACATGAGCACGCAAAGCAAAATCGCTCCGCAATTCTGCGCCACGCCACCATCTCCTCAGTAACTCATAATTCATAATTCACACTTCTTGATTCCGCGACATCACACCCTGTGTGATACCCGCTCCGACTGCTTGTAGACATATGGTTTCAGGTCTATTTCACTCCCCTCTCCGGGGTTCTTTTCACCTTTCCCTCACGGTACTAGTTCACTATCGATCTCTAAGAGTATTTAGCCTTACCGGTTAGTTCCGGCAGATTCCCCCGGGCTATTCATGTCCCGAGGTACTCAGGAAAAACGATCAGAAAGACATTTTGTTTTCGCCTACAGGACTATTACCTCCTTGGGTTACGCTTTCCAGCGTATTCGGCTAACAAAATTATTTTGTAACTTTCCGAGCAAAGCTCAATCGTTCCCCTACAACCCCGAGCCGCATCACGCGAAACACGATGCAGCAAAATCATAAAACACGAACCAAGAACCAGAGGCAAAAAATCACAAAGCGATTTTTTGCCTCCATAATTCAAAATTCTAAATTCATAATTCCACCGCATCACACCCCATGTGATGCAGCTCGGTTTGGGCTGTTCCCGTTTCGCTCGCCGCTACTCAGGGAATACCGAGAACTTTTTAATTTACGAGTGCGAAAACGCTCCCGTAAATTAAAAAGTTCAGTATTGGTCTCTTTTCCTCCGGGTACTTAGATGTTTCAGTTCCCCGGGTCTACTTCCGTCCAAATTTTTAAGCTCTTGATTTTAAAACAAGTTTGATATAAAATAAAACTTGGATCTATCAGAAGTTAACCATAAATTAGATGAGCTGCGAGAACCGCTTCTGCAGATCTGTACCAAAAAGAGTTTCCCAGCTCATCTTACCCGTTCATAGTGAACGGGCTTTTCTTTTTATAAACAACAAAAGCTCAAAAATTTGGACGGATTCTCCGCTTTAAGCAGAGAGGGTTTCCCCATTCGGAAATCTCCGGATCAAAGGTTGCTAGGCACCTACCCGAAGCTTATCGCAGCCAAGCCACGTCCTTCATCGCCTCTTAGAGTCAAGGCATCCACCATACGCCCTTATTTGGTGGCATTCTATTTGGAAAATCCAAAAACCACCGATCGAGCCGCATCGCGCTTCGCGCGATGCGGCTCAGCATTTCTGTCTCCAACACACCGGAAAGACCCCGAAAAAGGGATACAGTTATAAATGTGTTGGGACAGTATATTTCGCTCGCGCCTCGCCAAGCTCGTCACTCGCTCTAGGCTTTAGGAAATTAGGCTTTAGGCTTTAGGAATTTTTCCTAGTGCCTAACGCCTAGTGCCTAGAGTTCGTGCTGAACGCAGTGAGGTACGAACGAATTTTGTCAAAAAACTTTCTTTTGCCTCCTTACCACAAGCACTACTTCCGCGGTTTTTTGCCCGCTTGCCGAGCAAGCAAACAAAAAAGCCGCTTCCGAGCGGCTCATCAACCAATAAAACACACTGGTCGTTCACCGCCTTTTAAATTTCTGATTTACTATTCTTACCATGTGAATCTTATTATATGCATGCGTTTAACACTGTCAAGCATCTATCCTCAACCACCCAATATTCCACCACGGCGGAACCTTGCAAGCAAGGTTCCGCCTTTTACAATCACTTTATTTGTCTTAAAATCCACCCCTCAAAACCACCCCCCCCCCTACTCCAACCCAATATGCAAATCATACAAACGACGATACGCACCATCTTCTATTTTTATCAATTCATCATGCTTGCCTTGCTCCACAATTTTCCCCTCTTTAAAAACAAAAATCTTGTCCGCCTTTCTAACAGTACTTAAACGATGGGCAACAATAAAAGTAGTCCTCCCCTTCATAAGCTTACCAAAAGACTCCTGAATAAAATTCTCAGTCTCCACATCAAGCGCGCTGGTCGGCTCATCCAGAACAAGAATTTTTGGGTCACGCAGTATAGCACGCGCAATAGCAACACGCTGTTTTTCCCCAACAGACAATTTAACCCCGCGTTCCCCCACCACTTGATTATATTTTTTCGGAAATTTTTTCACGAACACATCAACATGCGCCTCCCGTGCCACCCTTTTAATTTCATCATCAGCCACTTTAAAATTTCCATATCTAATATTATTTTTTATAGAATCATTAAAGAGCGCAATTTCCTGCGGCACAATAGCAATATTTTTTCGCAAAAACGTAAGATTAATTTTTTTAATATCCACCCCGTCTATCAACACACTCCCACTATCCGCAAAATAATATCCCGACACAAGATCAACAAGGGTACTTTTACCAACCCCGGACTCCCCAACCAACGCCACCACATCACCAGCGCGGACTTCCATATTTATATTATTTAATATTTGTTTACCCTTTTTGTCATAAGAAAAAGAAACATCCCGAAACTCCACATCGCCTTCTATCTTTTTTAATTCCACTTCGCCTAAAGGAGAATAATTTTCTGTCCTTATATCCAACATACCCTCAGAACGCTCCAGCGCAACAAGCCCACTTTGAATTACCTGCCAATTTCGCCCCAAAAACATAAACGGACCAAAAATCATCGCCGCATAAGCATTCAATGCTATAAGCTCCCCTATCGTCAAAACACCATTCTGAATAAAATGAACAGCAAAAATAAATATAGAAATTTGAGTAAGCACTATTATAACCCTCTGATAAAAATTAATTGCGCTCCATATACTTTCCACCTTGAACCACAGTCCTGCGCCCTTTTTTACAAAATTATGATGGATTCTTTTAACCTCATAGTCTTCAGCAGTAAAACGTTTGATCGCATTTATATTAGTAATAGCGCCATACGCATGACCATACGCGCGGCCCCACGCTTTTTGCCCTTTCTTTTGCAGATCAACAATTGGAGGAACAATCTTAAACAAAGTCATAATATACAAAGAAATTCCCGCGACCAAAATCAACGCAAGTAACGGCTGAATAAAAAAAGCAATAGACAAACCAACAACTATACTTAAAATCTGCGGAGCAAGGCGTAAAATAATCTGTTCAATTATAGACGAGATCGCATTACCTGCCCTTTGCATCTTTTCTGATATCTCACCAGTTTTTTCATTTTTATGAAAAGAAATAGGTAGTTTAAGCAAGTAGCTATACACCTTTGATATATACCCCGTATACAATGACAATCCCATCTTTCTGCTTTTCTTATCATTTATCCAATCAACAGAGTTCGCAAACAACTGAGCAACACCCCACAAAATCAAGAGCAAAATCCATAGTGGCATTTCCGCACTTGTGCCCACAAAAACACGAGCAGGATTTAATATAGCATCAAAAAATTTTCCTATTATGTAAGGTATACTTCCATTCGCCAAAGCAGATATAACACCCAAAACAGATAACAAGATAACCTCTTGCCTATATTCCAGCAAATATCTAAAAACAATATTCCATCCATTAAGTGATTTCCCACTTTTTTTACTTTTACTTTTCCCCATATAATTTATTATATCTTAGGTTCATATAAATGACTAAAAAACTACCTGCAAAACACCCGCACCCTACAAAACCATAGGCTAATTCGCACGAATTAGCCTATGGTTTAATCCACCACGGCGGAACCTTGCAAGCAAGGTTCCGCCCGCCCCCACACAATTTTGAAAAATTATTGCCAAAAGGAGCTATTCCTACTGCAACAACACAAGGACTGAGAAGTGTCTTCAGTCCTTCAAAAGAATAACTCTAATATCTGTTACTGAAAATGTCTTCCAACTCAGAGTCAGTTCGTTTTTTACGATTTCTGTAATTTGGTGCACGATTAAGAAACCCTAAGAACAAGCCCTAAAAAAATCAAACCTAAAAATATGAACATAAGGTCCAATAACACAATTCCAAATTCTAAAAAAATAGTCATACTCCAATTTTACCTTACTTTAGCAAAAAAGTCAAAAGAACATAATAGAAAAAACAGTGAAGCACAAAAAGGAAAAAAAGAAGAAATGAGCACACAAAGAATGAAGAAAATTCCATAACACACTATGGTGAATTGTTGGGGGAAGGAATGGTGGTTGGGGACGAAAGACGAACCATAAGTTACTGGGTAGTCCACACATTTCCCCACCAGCACTTCAAACCATGTGGGATAACTCAATCGATACGCTAATGTGGTGCATGATTGCTTTCATCCCAATTTCCATCGCTTTTCAATCGTGGTGGCCCATGACTGAACTCTGCGTTGGAGTGCTTATCCTTATTCTCAACGCGGCCGCTGAGGAAAGACTTCCTGAGCTACATATCAGAATTGAGACGAGCAGGAGCGTAAATCGCACGATAACTTATCTCCGAGCCAACTTCTGCTTCTACATTGGGTTTGGCTGGATTTCTCCCCAAATACGAGACCAGCATCGGGAGATGCTCGCGCACCATTGTAACCTAAAATCAATCTGTCTCTAATTCAAAATGCCCCGCCGACTAACCATCGCGCGGGGCTTTTCTCTTATAATATCAGTAGGAATAAATATCATAATGTAAACACGTGACATCATTACACCATACAATCAAAACCCCGCCCCACCAAAAGTGAACCGGAGTCTTAAAATGTACACAACAAAAAATATCTACCCACTGTGAGTAATATCCTTGCGAAGCTTTTCAAGAAAACGAGAAGCCGTGTCTTGTCCGCCAAATCCGAATGAAAGACCGATTGCAAGTGCAAGCGCAATCACAACACCAGTGAAAAGCGTTTGCGCAAAAAAGTCAGCGATGCCAAGTTGAGAAAGCGCGAACAGAAGCGCAAAAATCCAAATTGACCATCGGACAAGTCCGCCCAAGAAATGAGCAACTTGTACCTGCGCCGCTTTCGCCGCTCCAACAACAAGCTTCTGCACTGCGTCAGCAACAACCGCCGCGACAGCAAAATCAAAGCCGCGACAATAACTTGCGGAATGAATGTCAATACGACATCCTGCAAGAAAATATTAACTTGCTTCAGTCCCAACACATCAAGAGTTGCGACCAAGAACACAACAATGATGAACCATTTTACAAGCTCACCAATAAACTTCCCTGAATCAAGCCGAAATCCTGCCTGACTCAAAAGGTCCTCAACGCCAGCAGTTTTCAAAGCGTTGTCAACTTTAATTGATCGGATAATTTGTGCAACAACACGCCCCAAGAGGACGCCAATAAACCAACCAACCACAAAGATAATAAGCGCAACAACCAAGGCTGGTACAAATTCTACAATTCCAAGCCAAATGTCCTGGTATGATCTTCTGAGTACAACACCCCAAGTTTCTAGTAACATAACAAAAGATGCCTAAAAAAGATAAATACGCAAAAATCGCCTATCCCCCTTAGACTATTAATATTAATTAATTAGTTTAAACCGGTAAAAGGCTCCGTAGCTCTCGCACGACCTCCACGAGAGAAAAAATTTAAAGAATAAACACTTTACTATACCTTATTATAACAAGTGTCTGATTCAACTCTGTTTTCAAGCCTATAGTAATAATACCATTCTTATAATATTTTTTTAAAAGTAAACTGTGGATAACTGTCAACCCCGTTAGAAGTTCAGCGTGGCTTCTGTGTATAGATATATTTTGTAAGCGAATCCGCCTGACGGCTCTAATTGGTATAAAAAGGTGATAATGTTGGAAACTTCTAACGGGGCAGGCCCCTCACGGAACGCCTTGCCTAAGGCAAGGCTTCAGCCGCCCTAAAGGGCGGCTTTTCTCTAACGGGGCAAGCCCCGCAACGGACGGAAAAGGTTCGGCCCTGAGGAAAAAACCGTGCGGTAAGATCTGGCCTTGAGAAGGAGCGAAGCGACCCCAGTAGTACGGCGGAGCCGACTACGGGGCACAGCGGGAGAAGGTCGGACCTTGCGGACCTTACGTCGCCCGCGGAGTCCATTTGCTCTCACCATACCAAGACAGCAGACCTCGCCACCTCTGGTAACATCAGCATGAAAGATATATAAATCAACCCTTTATCTTACGCCAATTTTGACACAAATAGTTGACATGTTGTTATAATTATAGTAAGATGTTTTTACTGTCAGACAATCTTCCAATCAACCCACTAGAAGGAGAAAGAAAATGAAGTTCTTTAAAAACGGTAAGACCTACGAAACCAACAATGCAGAACTTTTATTCCAAACAGGTAAAAAAGATGCTTTTGACTGGATGACTGAATTCGCTTATGTTGAAAATACTCTGTATATGCAAGCACCCGATGGCCTTTTGTTTAAGATAGTGTCCCATTACGAAAAAATTGGTCTATTTCGCAAAAAGCTTCGTCGAACTAATTGTTTCATTTTTTCAGAGATTCCCGAGGATATGTTTTTTAGCTCACTCTTACGTGACACGCCCGACAATGCTGAACAAATTATAAAGAAGCTCAAAGAGAAGCGAGCCGCTTAATGTCAAAAAAGTGAGCATGATTCAGGGACCCAGCACAATGTGTTGGGTCCTTTTTGTTTTATAGGTACAACCAACCCACAAACAACAAAAACCCTTAACCTACACCATCCCCATCTTATCCACCAAAACCTCATGCGGATAGTCAAAAACGTCCCGAATAAACTTATCATATACACTTTTCCTATAGAGAAAATCGTCCGTTTTAAGCACCGAATATTGCAATTCCCGCCCTATTTCCGACTCCAAATTCTTAAGCGACACCTTAATAATCCTTTGCTTAAGATGATCCCCCACCACAAGAACATCAATACGTCCGCGATTTTCAGTCCGCTCAAGTTCATCAACAAATATCCCTGACACCACAAGCAATTTTAATCTTCCAACGTTTTTAAAACGATTAACAATATTCTCCTTCTGGAATGAATCACTATTCAAAAGAATATTCCGCAATGGCTCAATATACGGAAATTCCTTATTTAAAACCCAACCACGAACTTTTCGTTTCGTAACCCGCTCCCCGTTCTTTGTTTTCTTAACCACCTCCTTAACAAAACCCTTCCGTCTTATAAGACCAAAACTATGAATATACGCAAGTTCACGTTTTGTAGTATCAGCAAGCACTTGTGTGCGCATTCGCACATCTTTCGTCTCAAACGACATATTCGGATTAAACAGAAACAGCCGCATTATCTTCACATATGCAGTACTCCCAAACAATTTAGTAAGAATATCCATGATAGATGATAGATTTTTAACGAGCGTAGCGAGTATAAAAATCTTCATCTGGAAAATTGTTGAATTTTCCAAATGATATTTCTTCGGGGTAATAAATCATAGTCGCCCTCGCTCCGCTCGGGCTCCTTGATTTATCAATTGTACCACCTCAAAACCACCTGCCAACTTGACAACCCCGCAACACCCCTACCGCAAACACGCCGCAAGGCCCGGCCTTGTATGGGGATAACTTGTTGATAACCTACCCCGCAAGGCCCAACCTTGCACAAAAAAAAGCCCCCACCGTCAGAAAGGGGCTTCTCCCATAAAAACAGCTATATTCCATGATGCCGCATCAGCGCTAAAACTTCTCTTAATTCTTTTTGCAGTTCATGAAGAGAAACTTCCTTAAAAAGCGCGACACTGTTTGTTGCGTCAAAATCTCCGTCATATTCATACCCATGGTCTTTATTGAGGCTTGTCTGAAGCACCACGGAATGAGTAAAGAACGCCTCACGATCATAATATGAAGCAGCCAAATAAATCCAAATTCCAACGACCCCTTGTTCTATTTTCTCATCATCATGCCTTACCTCAAGATCCTTTACAAGGGGAGACCATTTCTTAGGAAGAGAAGCAGGAATAAGAAACGTTGCTTCTCCATCATATCCATTACGTTTAACGCGTAAACCCACCGACTGCACAATGCCTTTAAATATAGAAAAATGTGACATCCTATCCATCATACATTCCATTTCCATGCCAATTATTAACTTTCTAAAATAACCATAACACCCTAAAAGAAGTAAAACAATACCCCGCAACTGCTCCACACCCCGCCCACACACGCAACACCCCCGCCGCAAGGCCCGGCCTTACATGGGGATAACCTGTTGACAAACCACCCCGCAAGGCCGAGCCTTGCAAAAAAGACCTTGCAGATTCCCCACAACACAAAAAGCCCCTCCATCAGGAGGAACTTTCTGCTCCAAAAATTATCTTAAAACAATTATTTCAACTCAACCGCACCTCCTGCCACTTCAATTTTCTTTTTCAACTCTTCCGCTTCTTCCTTTTTCATCCCCTCCTTAAGCATAGCCGGCACACCATCAACAAGATCCTTCGCGTCTTTAAGTCCAAGACCAAGTATCTCTTTCACCGCTTTTATAACCTGTATTTTCTGTTCTCCGCTAGAAGTAAGCTCAACATTAAATATAGATTTCCCCTCCGCCGCTCCACCTCCTGCGTCCCCACCTGCGGGAGCAACAGCAACTGCCGCAACAGCTTGCGCCGACACGCCAAATTTCTTTTCTAAAACCTTAACCAGTTCAGAGAGATCAAGAACGCTCATTTTCTCAATCTCCTCAACCAATTTCTTAAATTTTTCAGGAACCTCTACTTTTTCTTCCTTGTCCGCCGTAGCATCAGCGGGAGCAGAAGAAGATTCCTCTTCAGATTCAGTTTTTGTTTCTTCAACCATGATATAAATTTTAGGTTTTAGATTTTAGGTTTCGGGAGAACAAACAAAAGCACTTCGTCGCTCCTTAACACCTACTACCTATCACCTACAAACTAATTATTAACTTTTCGCTTGTGCGACCTGATGCAACACACTCACAAATGACTGCGTCACCCCATTTAACACCTGAACAGTCTGCTGAACAGGCGCGTTTATAACCATAACAAACTGCCCAAGAAGAACTTCTCGAGAAGGTATCTTCGCAAGAGCAACAACCTCTTCTTTTCCCAAATACCTTTTTTCAAGAATACCACCCACAGCCGATACCGCATTTTCAAATTTCTTCTGAAATTCCGCGACACCTTTTGCCGGCAAAACCAGATCTTCACCATAAGCAATCGCAATCTCTCCTTCAAGCTCCGGCAGATCTCCCGCTACATCAGCGTCTTTCAGTACCCGCTTAAGTAGTGTTTTCTTCACCACCACATACGAAACCCCCTCCTTGCGAAGAGCGCGCCGCATTTCACTTGCGTCAGTTACAGACAACCCGTGAAAATTTACAAACACAACAGAGTTCGCATTTTTCACTACATCAGCGGCCTGTTTGACTATTTCTTCTTTTTTCTGTTTTGTTAAAGCCACATCAATTTTAGGCTCTAGGAAATAGGCTTTAGGCTCTAGGAAAACGTTTTTAATTCGTCGTTCCTAACGCCTAATTCCTAACGCCTAGTGCCTAATAAAAAGGTCCTTCAAATAAAGGACCGGAGAAACATTAGCCTGCAAATGGCTAACGAACAATTTCGACCTCGGTAGGACCTCCCGCAAGCAAAACTCGCGCGCCTACTGTCTCCGATCTTATATAAGGTAAGTATATTCAATTTAATTCCTTTGTCAAACGCTCAAACCCTTAAACATCCCAACACTTTAACAAGGAAACAGCCGCCAATAAATTGGCGGCCGATAAATCCGTACCCACTGACCCCACTTCTGTCCACATTCTAAAAATGACCAATCAAGCATAATCACCATGAACCGGACACCCTGGCCAAAACCTGTAAACACTCGAGCAAGCACATGTATACTTGTGCATTATTTTCTTTCTCTCTTTTTCCTTCTTTTTCTTCGGCATCATCGTCTTCTTTACTTTCTTTAACTCTTCCCTCATATTTTTCTTCGCCTCTTCACTCAAACTTTCCCCTTTTACTTTAGTCAACTTATTACTATCCACCGCCATAATCAACGTAATCGCCATGATTATCTCATGCATGGCCCCAATCTTTTTTTTCATTTTCCTCATCTCTTCTTTTATATCTTCTACTTCTCTCTTTTGTGCTTTGATCTCTAAATCCAAAGCCGCCATAATTTTACTCCTCCAGTTCTAGGTTTATGTGAACCAATCTGTCACCTATATAACATAATTTATAATTTTACGCTAACGTCACAAGAAAATTATAAAGAAAAAAGCAGACCACAAACAGCCTGCCGCCCCGGGCGAGCCTCGCCTTCGGCGGGTTGATAACCTATCCCGCAAGGCCCGGCCTTGCGGGTTTTTATATCTCCAACACAAAATCACCTCATTCCTAAATTTCTAATAATATTAAAAATAAAGCATCATTTTTAAAAAAACAGTCCTGAAAACACGTTGTAAATTAAGGATATTTTACGAATGCAAGCAATTCCCCCAAAAATACTTGACAAACAGATTCAACTATGATACACCTTACATGGATTGAAACTTCACACTTAGACATAGATAGGAGGACTCACATGTCCGCAAAAGAAGCGATCCGCAATTTCCTCGGACTTGGACCGAGAACACGGACGATCATCTTGGGATGTAGAATCCATAAGAGTAGACGAGTCTGCTCACTTACGGTATCGAAACCTGTTATCAATGGCGGCACAAGGTCCGAGCTTGCGTTTGACTCGCCAGATGACCAGCCCGAAAAACAATCATCACTGGTCCGTGGCTTGTTTGGTCTCACGCACGACGACACTGGAGCAAAATTGATAACCGGAGTAAAGTTACTCCGAAAACAAAAAAGAGGAAATGTCGTTCAGGTTATGAAAGACAAAGGTTCTCACGATTCTTATTGGAACATTATTGTTCCCAAAGTAAGAGGACTCGTCAATTCCAACCTGGCGGACTAATACGCCCACAACGAAACCAGCCGGCCCCCACAGGGCCGGCTTTGTTTTTCACCCCCCCCCACAACCCGCCGCAAGGCCTGCCAGGCAGAGCCCTCTAGGCGGCGCCCGGCCTTGCATGGGGATAACCTGCCGCCCCGGGCCCGGCCTTGCTCTCGCTCGTCGAGGCGGGCGAGCCTCGCCTTCGGCGGGTTGATAAACTACCCCGCAAGGCCCGGCCTTGTGGAAACACACTCCATATTAAAAAACACGGCCAAACCCAAAGGGTTCAGCCGCATAAAAACTAACACATACCTACTCAGCAACCTGATTCCCCAGCGCCATCATCACCGTCATCGTCTTGCGCCGCAGAATACTTCTTCTCACCACGACGTGTTCCAAAAACAGCAAACATAACCGCGCCAACATAAAAAGAAAGCATGAAGCCAACAATAAACCAAAGGGGTGTTATAGACCAAAATGAGAGTTCAAAAAGGACCATCGCAAAAAACATAAGGATGAGAATTTTGACGTGCGTATAAATCCAAGATTTTTTACGAACTCGCGCCAACAGACCCAAAGCAAAGGTGACAATCAATATACCGACTACTCCGAGAGGTTCTATATTTGTTGCCTCCACAAAATACATTCTGGCGATCAAACCAACACCCAAACTGCCCAACAATACCGGAAGCGTAGACCAGTTAACAATGCGCATGACAATTTCCTTTCACGTCACATTCATAGGATAAAACCAACTTATGAGACTTCTGAGACTCATGAAACTTCTAAAACTAAGTGCCCTCAAAAATATTTTTTTGTCAACACGCACCTGCATCCCAACCCGCCGCAAGGCCCGGGCCCGGCCTTGTATGGGGATAACCTGTTAATAACCTACCCCACAAGGCCTGCCCTTGCGGAAATCCGACCCTACACCACAAGACTCCCCAAACCACACCCCCATCTACGGCGCCACCCCATACCTCCAATTCAAAACACCATAATCAAGATGCGGCGGAGCCCCCGCACCAGTCTTAAAGAAATTTCTAAAATCATTGAGGTCATTATAAGCGGGCCCATTACGCACTTTATAAACCGCAGTAAACAATTGCTCACCTTGAACCGGATTCAAAATATCATCATTTTGCTGCGAACTGGGGCTCGTGCCCAAAGAATGACCGTTAATAATCGTTGAACTCGCCACCACTCCCCGATACAGATCACCATACACCGTCCCCGATATATCAGAATAAATATACGTGCTCTGACCACTATCAGGAATATAATATCCCCCTTCAGCAAAACTTGAAGTCTCCGACGGGCAAAAATAACCAATCGCAAGAAGCGAGACACTGTTCTGCGCACGCGGAGTACCATTAAGCGCGCCACCATCCGCATCCGCGCCACCTACAGTAAAAGTATTATTTGATTTCCAATTTGAAGCAAGCGCGCCATCTACACTAGAACTCACCCGCTCCATAGAAAGATAATCAGAACCAGCGCTCCCCCCACACCATCCTCCACCACAATCAGAAAGCGCCGGCGTCTCATCAAGCGTCGTAGTAGCAAAACCGCCAAGATACTGAACAAGGCTCAACACCTCGCCGCCATCCCTCAGACCAGAACTACCACCCGACCCACTGGACGCAACCACCAAATCTTCCTCAATACTCGTAGTAGTGCTGTCAGTTCTCTCTATAAGATAAAATCCGCTTGACGTCGCAGTCACAGCCCCAGCTCCCAAAACAATATCTGGTGCGCCATCCTCAGTAACAAGCGAGATATTCGCAAGGATAATGTCGTAGCTTGAAGGGTTATTTAGCTCCACCCACTCATCCGTGCTTGATGCTTCCGTTCCTCCCCAGGCAATTTCATTAATAACAAGCGGGCGCGTAATCACTTCAACAGATTGCGCGGTTGTAGTCGCGCCATTTCCAACGGCATCATAAACAACAGCTTGTAGGCTATACGAGCCATTAGATGAAACCGTTATCGTCCCCGATACGTCTGTTGTTGTAGAGGTCAACACACCGCCTCGGATAAGAGCGTAATATGCGATGTCAGTTGAAGAAGAACTCCACGAGAGATTAAGCGTCATTCCTCCTGACAAACATGTTTCTGATGAAAGAGAATACTCACACTGAAGAACCGAGAACGAACCGATTGTTGGCGCCACAGTATCTACAAATACATCAGTTGTAGTTGCGCTTGACATGAGTCCTGACGATGGATCCGTTGTGAAAAAACTAATAGTCGTCGTACCCTCCGAAAAATCAGATAAAGTGAACGACCATTCATTATTTTGATCAGCGATGGTTGTCGTTGAATTGTAGTTACTGCTGATGACATGTGTTGATGTTGCAGTACCGGAAAATGTGATAGTGTCTGTCGCAAATTTCGTGCCTGCTGTCGGAGATGTGATTGTCGGCGCGGACGGCGGTAACACAACAACGACCGTATGCTCTGTCGTGCTTGACGTATTGCCCGCGCTATCCGTCGCAGTAAACGAAGCAGTGGTAGTGCCTTCATTAAATGTCAGGTCAAGCGCCCATGCCCCGTCGCTTGCCGCAGTTGTTGTCGCGGTAGTTGTGGTGCTATTGAATGTGTATTCAGTGGAAATTATTGAAAGCTCTTCCGCAGCGCCTTCAAATGAAATCGCAGTAGTGCTTGCGTTCCATGGATTTGAATCAGGTAATGTGATTGTCGGCGCGGACGGCGGTGTCTCATCTCCTTGCTCTTCCTCGTTTTCCTCATCGTCTTGCGGCGCCGCCGCCGCACCACCACTCCCCCCACCAAACCCCGGCTGATACGGCTGCGGCTGATACGGCTCCAACTCCAACAAGTCATCATCACCAACATCCATCGCAACCACACCATCTTCAAACGGAATCTCCGCAAGCGGAGATTCCACCACAGCCACATCCTTCTCCTCAAACACCTCCCCCGAATCAACCCTCTCAACCGGAGACTCCGCCGCAGCCCCATCCTCAGCCGGCGGCTCCGCAAGCGGAGCCGCCGCAACCGCCCCCAACTGTACATCATCCTCCAACTCATCAAACCCCACACTCCCTCCATAAAGCGCCGTCGCAAAACCATAAACGTCTCTTACATCAAACAACTCCTGAAACCAATTTCTGTTTTTATCATAGAGCACTTTTGTTTCCCTCTCTTTAGAAGATGTTGGTTGATACGTACGAGCTTCTTTTTGCTCCACATCAATATATCCGGCAACTAGAGCGCCAACAACACCGATAAGTACAATAAGTACGAAACGAGTTAAGAACTTAGGAAATGTTGGAGTGAATACTTCCTTCATCCCAACATTATACCACAGTCACCCGACGTTCTTGATCTTGTTCTTGCGATTGTGGCTTCTGCTGTGATTGCGTGCCTTCAATACCTTCAGCGTCTTCGGTATCTTCAACACTTTTAACGTCTTCAACAATCTCAATCCGCGCATCTGCCTGCATATCCACTCCCCCCTCCTCGCCTTCTAATCCTAAAATTTCTTTACTGTACGTCAACCACGCATTGATAAATTCATCGAACTCAGCATAATCCTCAAAATATTCAGGAAAAAATTCTTTAGCATTGCTGACAATAGTGCCCTCCGGACGTACTTTGCCAATAAAATCTAGATAACTTGAATAATCATAATGCAAAAGCTGTGTGCGAGCTTCCTGTAGATTTTGAATACCTTTTTCTTTCCATGTTGAATCAATTAGTTTTACCGGATTCAAGTGAATATACGCAAAAAGATATCTCAAATAATTATCGTGAATGGCGCGTTTTGATTTAAATCTGCCCTCAAACAACGTGCCAGAACGCTCGTATTTCGTATTAAAATACATTGAATACGCAGTCAATAACTTTTGCATGAATCGCGAAATACCATTTGGTTGTATTTGCCTTATAAGAATGTGGAAGTGATTGGGCATCAAACAGTATGCACCAATCGCCACAAGAGGTTTCCGGCGCGAGAACATTTTAAGTAATTCAGAGAAAGAAAGGGTCCTCAAAACTTCCATTCTGATTTCACTTTCACCATTACACACATACAATAAGCGCATAAAACGATCATAATCTTCCCGTTTAAGGAAAATATCACGCTTATCAACGCCTCTATTATAGAGATGATAGAATTCATTTTCTGCAAATTGTTCTTTACGAGCCATATATATTTATTGAAATTACGCTTAATCACATGATTCTATCTTACAAGCACCATCCACACAAGGCCCGGCCTTACAAGTTATCCACAGGTTATCCCCTGAACGCACCGCGATAAGGCCGGGCCTTGCAAAATACCAAAAACCACCCATGCATTTAGCAAAGAGTGGTTTTAGGAGTATATTAGCTTACTTTTCTACTATTGAACTACCACAGTACCTACCATTCCCATCATTATGTGATATGTACAATTGTAGGGAAATTCACCTGTTTCGTTAAATGTATAAGTAAACATTTCACTGGTGTCCATATTGCCTGAGTCAAACACTCCGTTATCAGAAGTTACTGTATGAGCCATACTACCCATATTTTTCCATGTGATACTATCGCCTTTTTTGATGGTGATTGCAGGGTTGCTAAAACCACCCTCTTCCTCATACATCATCATGTCCATGTTGATTATGTGAGTTGTGGGAGGAAGTACTGCGGGAGATAATAACGTCTGCAACTGTGCCTGAAGTTCTTCTACTTGTTTCAAAGCGTCCTGAATGCTCTGTTGAAGTGCTGTGCGTTCTGCGGTTTCCCCACTTGTTGTCGGAACGGCTGGCATAGCCGGAGTTGTCGGCACGGCCGGAGCTACTGGTGTAGTCGGTACAGTGGTACCATTAAATACTTCCTGCAATTTCGCTCGTGTCTTAGGACCAACATATCCGTATCCTACGTCTCCTGAACTAGCAACACCATATTTCACCTGGAATTTCTGCACTGCCTTTTCTGTCAGAGAACCAAAGAATTCTGTTTCACTGCCTACCGAGCCAACACCTGAAGCCGCAATACTTGTATCGGGATCAGAGTTCAGAAGTTGTTGAAGTCGTTTGATATTAGTAGATGACATACCACGACTCATTCCTGTGCTAAACACCGGAGAAACTGCTGATGCAACTGGGCTTGGTGTCGCAATAGATGGAGCTACTGGTGTTACTCCTGCTGAGAACACTGTGAACAGTTTTGCCCGTGTTGCAGGACCAACGAGTCCGTATCCAGTTGTTTCTGGTGTACCAGATGAAGCAAGACTATATTTCGCTTGAAATTTCTTGACGGCCGCTTCGGTCAAAGAGCCATAGTAATTTGTTTCTTTTCCTGGAGATCCAACACCCGAGGCCGCAATCCTTGTGTCAGAGTCAGAGTTCAGAAGTTGCTGAAGTCGCTTAATGTCAGCAGATGACATCCCCTTCTTCATCGTACTCGTAAAGACGGGAGCAACTGATATCGCAACCGGCGTTACTGTCGGCGTGGTTACAGTTGGAGTTGCCACAGTTGTAGCAGCCGCAGTAACCATAGGAGGAGTATATCCTCCTCCACCACCGCCACCACTACTAGCGATACCACCACCACCGGCACTACAGTTACCAGAAGAAGCCGGAGTAACAGTAACCGTTATGGTGCCAGATCCACTTGGAGGACCTTTCAAAATCAGAACAGAACTTGACGAGCCACAATCAAACGATTCAGCGTTTGAACTTGGGCTCACTGTAAACGTTCTCCGGTTTGCTGAAGTAATAGACATACCAGCACCGAAAGGCATATCAATAGTGAAATTGCCAGAATTTACCGTCAGTGATTCTGCGCCTGACTCAACAACAGTGAGGGTCTCGCCATTCGCAACAATTTCCGTTCCTGACTGGAATAGCGCGGTGTCATATGCAGCGAATACGAGGAGTGGCAAGAAAAGAAAGCTTACCAAGAGCACCACATAGAGAATATATAGCCATGATTTGTCTAAATTAACTTGAGAATAAACTTTCATGAGATTAATAATTGATTAGTTAACAAAGGTAAACAATGGAAACTTTACGGAGTTTCACATTCACCTGCCTCTATAACAAGGTCAAAGAAATTATCTGTTTGAGAAGCGGGGGTAGTAGTTGCATAAAGCCTTACTATCACACCGTCAGTTGTTCTCATTTGGATACAAGTTCCAGTCTCTGCTGCCCCAGCGTGGAGGCGCAATGTCGTTGTTCCAACAGTACTGCCAGCAGAAATGTCACCGTTTACCCCAAGTTTCGCGCCGATATCAGGAGTTGAGGTTCCTATACCAAGCACACTACCAAAAGTATCACTACCAAGAGTTGTCGTCGCAAATGTGTCAACAATTGAAACAGTTGTCGTCGCGTATCCCGCAACATCAAACGACAATCCTCTTACTGTAAGCGCATTTGATGTCGTCGCGTTGCCAGTAATAATAATCGCATCTCCTACAGCATCACCAAGAGTAACTGCACCATTAACAGCAAGTGTTCCTTCGGTCTGGAAATTACCAGTTGCTCCAGATGTTGTAGCATAACCACTTACAGTGAGTGCGTCCAACGACCTAGCAGAAGTTGAAAGCATTGTTGTTGATGCGTTACCAAACCGGTCAATCGCAAACTGTTCTGCATATGCTCCACTAACAGGTTTTACAATACGAACAAAATCTCCTGTTTGCCCGGCTACTCCAGAAATAAGTAGAGGAACAGTTGCTGTTGTTGTTGAATTCAAGAATAAAAGCGAATTTCCGCTACTGATTTCTGCGACCGGAAGAGTTGATGTTCCAAGCGCCATGTAGCCAGTTCCAATAGTATTAAATCGAACCCCCCTAGAAGCACCGAGAATGAGTCCTTCGCCTGATGTGGTAGACGCAACAGTTCTCCAATCCACCCCATCATAAACTTTAATGACGCGATCATCGCTATCAAAGAAAACTGCGCCTGTTGCATCAGCTGTTGGATTTGCAGCTTGTGACAAAAGAGCAACCTGGTCATAGAAAAACGCTTTGCCAGTTACAGCAAGGGTGCTTGTTGCAAATACATCCCCGGCAATAGATACGTCTCCTGTTAACGTTGAGTCGCCAGAAACGGTTAACGTTCCACCAGTGTTAATATTTGTGCTAATTGTTGTCGCACCATTAACTATTACAGCGACAAATACAAATGAAATAACGACCGCGAGTAATACTGAATAGAAATTTCTATTCATTAATAATTTTCCTATACTCATAATGTGACTTTTGAACGCCATAAGACGTTCTAAATATTAGAAAGCTAATAATACTAATAAAAAAAATAGACCTTTAATATAAGTGATCAACTATTATAGAGAGGAGCGCACATTCTTAACGGAGAGTGTGCGCAAATCACTTTCTTTAATTGTATACCTTTGTTATAAGGACTCCTAAATAACACTGTGGATAACTTCCGAAAAACAAGGGGTATCACTTGTCGGGACGACTATGCTTTCTGTGGATCCAGCACATAATGCGTTATGTGATGGATTAAGAAAAATATGGTCGTCGCTAACAACCACTCCTTATTTTTCTAAACTTATTAGCTTTCGGGCTTTATACTCATAGCAAAAGCCACCCCACTCTAGAGTGGGGTGGCTTTTGTGATAAATCCTAAAATTAATTTTGCAGTTTCACATAATATTTCGTCCACCCCAGAGAGCCATCGGCGAGACGGGCAATTTCGAATTACTCCTGTTATTTACAAATTTTCACGGGCCATTTTAAGCGTTTCATCGCCCGGAATCTCTAAAACCCCTCTCTCAAATACAGCTCGCGCCTTTTCTGTATTATCCATAACTTCTATATAAAAATCAGCTGTTCGTATGTATAAATAAGGAAGCTTCGGGTCATTTTCAAGCGCCTTGAGGTAGTTTTTCTCTGCAAGAGTAGGGTTTTGTAAGTAATATCCATATAAAACACCTAAATTTCCAAACGATAATGAGTTTTCGGGTCGTATTGTGCTTGCATACTCCCACGCCTCCCGCGCCCCTTCATAGTCTTCAATTGATTTGCGAAAAAGCCCCAAGTCAAGCCATTCATTAAATAAATTGGGGTCTTGCTTCAAAAACGCGGTAATGTCCTTTATTTTATTGGTTATTTCCTTTTTTTGTTCCGTAGAATATGAATCTGGAACGATGATTTCTTTATCTAAATTTGGCACATTCAGCAAAACAACCGCATTATCTCCGTTTTCCACATATTCTTCAACAAACTCCGTTGTAGAGGGTTTCTCTTCCGATATATCAGTAAGTTGCTCTTCGGTTAATACCGGTACGGCAACAAAATCATTTTCCGCTGTTAAGTCTATATATATAAAATAACCAATAAAACCCACCAAAATAAACACGCTAAGTGCAATTCGTATATTGTTTTTGTTCATAATATTATAGATTATAGTAGAAGGAATTATACACAATTAGTCAAATCCTTGCAACGCCTTTGCCGAGGATTATACACCCTGTCAAAAAGGCGGAATTTTGGGATCCAACAAAAAATCCCCCGTGAGGGGGGATTTTTTGTGACTCTCCACATTCCTGCTATAAGCGGGGAGAGGTGGATCACAAGATAGTCATTTTAAATTAGTGAGTAAATACTCGTGTTGACATATCTTGGCCAACAGTTGGGAATCCAGGAAGACCGTAACTGTTCGTCCAGTCATTTGCGCTGTTAGATGCCGTTGCGGCCGAAAGTGTTGTCGTTGAATTCGGTGACCAAATGAATCTGTCAGTTGTTGAAGCGCTATTTTCAAGAATTCGAACACACGTCATATTCGCACCAGCTGTACTACCTGTACAAAGATCTGGCACGCCTCCTGCTTCACCTGTGTCTGACAAGAGTCTAATACTTACCGTTTCGGTGTTATTCGCTGTCAGAGTTGAAATCGTAGTTGCACGCAAAGAATATGTCTTTGGAGTTCCAACCTGAAGGATTCTATCTACTGCAGCATCATCAAAGATAATTCTCAATTTTTCCTGTGCACCGACACCGGCTACAGCCGAAGATGAGGTTGCAACAGAAGTTCCATTGACCGCACCTGAAGGTCCATAGAGCTGAATTCCAGAGAAGTCAGAGAGACCGACAAGGTTAACGTTAAATGACAACGCACGAAGCGTTACATCACGCCCTGAAGCAGTAAGCTTAATCTTGTACAGATCAGACCCTGCGGCAAGAGCGGTCGTAGTGGTAACATCTTCAACGGTAATCAAACCGCGGTAAATCTTTGTTCCATTTGCCGTCGTGTCGCCGCTTGAACCGCTAATCGTTACTCCGGAGTCAGCGCCAGTCGCGTAGTTACCATTCAAACCATTGTTGTTACCATCGTAGTCAACCGAGAGAACAGCACCGAATGCTCCAACAGAACTGTTTATGTCTTGCGTTGAGAGGTCACCCTTAATCGTAAGAACAACAGAATCAGATCGCGGAATATTAACCGCAGTCGTCAGAGTCGAGGTCGCAAAGTCAAGGTTTGTGCCCAGACCAAATTGCGCTATACCAACCTGAGTGCTTCCCTGCCAGATTGACACTTTCTGTCCGACAAGATCATTCGTCGTGTTAGATGCAGTGTTACCTAGTTGAAGGGCAATTCCCTTAATATTAAGGTCTTCACTTGCACTTGCATCAAATCGATATTTTGCCAAGACAACATCTGCTGTTCCAGCTTGCGCTGCCTTGAACAAGACTGATGTGTCGTTTGCAACAGTGAAGGCACCACTTGATGCAGCGCTCATGTGTTGACCGTTTGTATCGGTGAATGTTTCACTAATGGTCTGACCTGAAGTAACTCCTGATGCTCCAGTGTATGTTGCACCACCGTCAATACCCCACCAGTAAAGTGCGGTAACACCTGTTTTGATGTCACACCGTAATGATAGTGTCTTTGAAGTTCCTTTCGGTAAGACAAGTCCTGTCCCATCAAACGTAAACGTTGTTGAGGACGCGGTGTCATCTGTTCCTGGGTTTAACACATTTGAACCGCTCGTGAGCGATGTTGCGCCTGTCGCAGTGCCATCGTAAAGCTGACAATTCGTGAGGTCAGTTCGTGTACCAGTTGTGTCGTAGTATAGCGGAAGGGTGGTTGCTCGAATATCCTCACCTGACTGCGTCACATCAATAATGTAGCGAGCGAATTCAAATTTCGTTGCTCCCGCAATCACTGTTCGCGCAGTTGGCTGCGCTGAGACAGATACTGCAAATGTACCCGCTTTCACGGTCTGTGTTGAACCGGATACTGCTGATGCAGGTGCCGGTGTAATCGTATTTGAAGTTACCTGTCCGGTTACTGTTGTGAAGTCTGTACTTGGTGTTGTTGATGCCGCAACCGTGTTGTCAGAAACAAAATCGGTGCCGAGTTTTGCCTTCAAAATTACGTTAGTTATACCAATTGGAAAAGTTATCGTGTCAGTCAAAGTAACCGTTCCATTGTTTGCGGTTGCACCAGAACCATCAATAGGTCCGGCAAGAACCGAGCCATTTTCGTCAACCAAAGTAACGTTTGTTACGTCAGCCAACCCAAGAGCTGCTGCACTTCCTGTAAGTGTAAAGTTGAATGCCATAGACGCAACTGAAATCGGTTCACCCTTCACATCAATGGTGAATCCTGCAACTGGTTGGTCATTCAAGTTGATTGCTACGTTTTGTGCAGGTACTCCCGCAGTCCATGAAGATACGTTCATGGTTCCCACAGAAATAGTAACCTGCGCAGCGTCGTAGTATGGATTGTTCGCATTGTTTATGTCTGCACCGTCTGTCGCTGCTGCAGAACCGTCAAATGGGAACAAGATCCCGAATCCATAAGTATTTCCAACCATGTGGATGTCAGTACGTCGCTCAATGTCAAAGTCAATTGTTCGATTTGAACCGTCAACAATAGTAGCTCGAACGCTAATATCTTTTGAAAATCCTTTCTTAACTTCTATACCACCATCAGGGAAGACGGTTGTGTAGAACCGGCCGCTTACGACAGCGGGATGCTCAACTCCGTCAAGCAGAGTAACAGCATCAATAATGTCGTCACTTGTTGCTGAGCCAGACTGATACCACCTGATTGATTTAAGAGTTAAATCTTCAGCTGATCCTGCAGTTATCTTAACTCCAGAAAAGATGTAAGATGTGGTGCCAACTTCTTTTGTCTGGTTTGCACCAGGGTCAAGTGCACCACGCTGAATGGTAACTGAACCAATAGCAAGTGAAGAGTTCACTGTGTGATTTGCGCCAACAATTGGAAGTGTTCCAAACACTGTTGCTGATGTGTTAACCGCAACAACAGCAAGAGATGGAACTTCACCTGCCTCACCTGAAAGATTTGCAGCGGTGTCCATGTTCCCGCCAACGATCACGGTCTTCGTTGTTCCAGCAGGAACAGTGAAGGCAGTACCAATCGTTGCCTGGTGTGTTGAGTTCAATGTTTTTTCAATACCAATCAATGTGCCGTCTTCATTCATAAGTACAATACCAGTGAATGACGTGTCAGCCGCAATACCTTGTCTTTCAATAACCAAACTGTTGACGACAACATCGCCGTCAGCACTCGCAGTCAAGTCAACCTTGGTAAACGGCACTCGCGTTGAACTTCCTGGTGCAAGTGAGTTTGCCGGCTGATTTGCAGATCCGGAAA
>MPMB02110658.1_pt1 | contig 23705 bp, 18 predicted proteins | sample 1617371 | NCBI WGS metagenome assembly MPMB02 (sample SAMN05944808, study PRJNA350692) | marine metagenome | biome: marine; feature: ODZ; material: water; isolation source: 300 m water sample filtered on 0.2 um supor filter | place: Pacific Ocean | collected 2012-04-08 | depth 300m m
CCGCGTACTATATTCGTTGCCGCCAGAGCCAAAATAACTACCACACCAAGGCAAAACAGGTACCGATGGTGTGGTTGTGCGGCGGCGCCGGTCACCAGTACGCCAAAGAATTCCCGTGGCGGCATCGTCAGCGTACCCGATGGTGTGTAATTCTGAAACCATGCCACTTTGTTGAATAGCCAATTGAGGAAAAACTGCGCTGCCAGTGTTGCCACAGCCAGGTAGAAACCCTTGATACGTAGGGACGGGACACCAAATATCAGTCCGACCCCTGCTGTGACCAATCCTGATAACAACAACACAATAAGTATGTTCAATTCTGGCAATGCGGTCGAGAACTTGTAACAGGCTACCGCACCGACTGCCATGAATCCCCCAGTGCCCAGTGACAGCTGGCCACAATATCCTGTCAACAGATTAAGGCCGATTGCTGCAATCGAATAAATCAAGATAGGCACCAATATCGCCTGCAACAGGTACTCACTTGCAAAAAACGACGGGACAATAGTTAGCAAGATAACAAACGCAACAACCACCCAGCGATCCTGAGGAATCGGGAACACCGCAGAGTCCGATCGATAAGTGGGTTTAAATTGTCCTGTTTCCCTATAAATCATGATCTATACCCGTTCAATGATCTTCTCACCAAATAACCCCTGTGGTCTAAAGAGCAAGAATATCAGCGCGAGGACAAAAGCAAACCAGGTTTCAATAGCGCCGTTCACCAGCGGTCCCCAATACACTTCAGCAACTTTTTCACCGACGCCAATGATCAAGCCACCAACAATTGCACCCGGTATAGATGTGAAGCCGCCAAGTATAAGAACCGGCAATGCCCGTAGGGCGATCAGCGATAAACTGAATTGTACGCCGGACTTTGCACCCCACATGATCCCAGCAACCAAAGCAACAATACCGGCTACCGACCAGACAACAACCCAGATAGTTTTCAATGGAATACCCACTGACAGCGCTGCCTGGTGATCATCAGCTACAGCCCTCAAGGCCCGACCTATTCTTGTTGTCTGGAAAAATACGGCGAGTACAACTACCAAAATTGCAGCGATACCTGCGGCCCAAAGGTCAAATACCTGGATCAGCATGTCGAGGTAGAAAAAACTGCCTGTCGGAATTCCAATATCAAGCACTTTGACTTCGCTACCCCACATCAGATCACCAAAGCCTTCAAGTACAAAGGCAATTCCAATGGTCGACATGAACATGATGATATGTTCCTGATTAACCATGGGCCGAAGTACTACTCGTTCTACCAAGAAAGCCAGTCCAACCATAATTACACCGGTCAATATAATCGCAACAAACGCGGGCATACCCGGCAGCGTATTACCTAGAACAAAAGGCACAGTCCCCGTCATTAATCCGACCAGCGTGAGGGCCGCAAATAGCGCAAATACCCCTTGCGCAAAATTAAACACCGAAGATGCCTTGAAAATCAAAACAAAACCCAGTGCGACCAGCGAATACATGACTCCGGACATTAAACCGCCAATCACCACCTCAAAAAAGAAAGCCGGCGAGTCGGCCATGTCAAGAAACGGGGCAACGAAGACGGCTGTCAAAATGTCCATTTCTTCATTCCTTTATTCGCTGCATTTATCTGATAATTAATCGTTCGAAACGCCTAAGTAGGCATCTATGACTGTCTGGTTGCTCTTGATCTCGTCCGGTGTTCCTTCACCAATCTTCTTGCCGTAATCCAGCACCACCACCCGATCAGAAATATCCATCACCACACCCATATCGTGTTCAATCAAACATATCGTCGTGCCAAATTCATCATTCACGTCGAGGATAAACCGACACATATCTTGTTTTTCCTCAAGATTCATACCAGCCATAGGCTCGTCTAACAACAACAAGTCAGGCTCGGCTGCAAGTGCCCGACCTAATTCCACACGTTTTTGAAGCCCATAAGGCAATCGGCCTACCGGCGTCTTGCGAATTGACTGGATCTCCAGAAAATCGATGACGTTTTCGGCGCGTTCACGATGGGCAATCTCTTCTTTTTGCGTCGGCCCATAGTAGATCGCAGCCGAGACAATGTTCGTCGCCCAGCCACTCATCTTGAGATTACGCCCCGTCATAATGTTGTCCAAGGTACTCATGCCCTTGAACAGGGCTACATTCTGAAAGGTACGCGCAATACCTTGAGCCGCAGCGACATGAGGTCGCATTCGACGCCTTGTTTGGCCCTTAAATGTGATCGAACCGCTATCCGGGTGGTAAAACCCATTGATCACATTAAGCATCGTTGTCTTACCGGCGCCGTTAGGTCCGATGATGGCTAGAATTTCCTGCTCTTTAGCTTCAAAACTAACGCCGGTCAAAGCCTTCACCGCACCAAAGGTCACGGTGACATCGTCCGCTTTCAGGACAACATCGCCGGTCGTATGGGTTTCCATCACTGCAGCCATTAGGCACCCGCCCCTACAACGACTGAGTTTGAAGAATCATCACTGCCCATATCCCAGATTCGAAGATCGGCTTCGACTGAGCCCTTGCGGCCATCTTCAAACGTCACCTCGGTTTTCACATGCACATTGTCTTGATTTGAATACAGCGCATCGATGAGTGTCGAATATTTCTCAGACACAAACTTGCGACGTACTTTACGGGTTCGAGTGAGTTCACCATCGTCGGCATCCAGTTCTTTGTGCAACACAATGAAACGCCGAATCTGGGAAGCACTGAACTGTGGTTCATTTGCCAGTTCCTGGTTCACAGACGCCACACAGTCCTGGATTAAATTGGACACTTGCTCATTGGCAGACAATTCATGGTAGCTAGCGTAGGTGACATCATTTTTTTCTGCCCAGTTACTGATGGCTTCAAGATCAATATTGATAAACGCAGACACAAAGTCTTGCTGGTCGCCAAAGGTTACTGCTTCTCTTATCTGTGGAAAAAATTTAAGCTTGTTTTCCAGGAATTTGGGTGCGTATATCGAGCCATCATTGAGTTTACCCACATCTGCAGCCCGGTCGATGATCTTTAGATACCCTTCCTTGTCAAAGTAACCGGCATCACCGGTGTGCACCCAGCCATCGGCAGTCTTGGTTTCTGCAGTTGCCTCAGGATTCTTGTAGTACTCTATGAAAACACCGGGGCTACGATATAGAACTTCCCCCCCGTCACTGATCTCGATCTCTACATCGGGCGCTGGTACACCAACTGAATCTGAACGCACTTCACCATCAGGTTGGATCGTCACCAGAACTGAGGCTTCAGTTTGGCCATACAACTGCTTCAGATTAATACCAAGCGACCGATAGAAATCAAACAGTTCCGGGCTGATAGACTCCCCCGCGGTATAAGCCATTCGAATCCGGGTAAATCCCAGCGTGTCCTTCAAAGGACCATAAATCAGCAACCGACCAAGTGCGTAGAGCAGTCTATCGCCCGCCGATACACTTTCGCCATTCAGAATTCGCGTCCCTGTACGCTTAGCCACTGCCATAAAGTAGTGGAACATTCTACGTTTAATCGTACCCGCATCCTCCATCCGAATCATGACCGTGGTGAGTAAGTTCTCAAAAATTCGGGGTGGTGCAAAAAAGTAACTCGGGCCGATTTCGCGCATGTCGTTGAGCACCGTTTCACCACTTTCAGGGCAGTTGACACAAAAGCCGACAATGTACGACTCGCTGTAAGAGAAAAGGTTATCCCCGACCCAGGCCATTGGCAGGTAGGCCAGCACATCGCCGTCTGCCGTGAGTTGATCCCAGTTCGCCGCATTGGTCGCGGTCTTGATCAGGCTTTCATGACTCAGAACAACCCCTTTGGGATCTCCAGTTGTGCCGGAGGTGTAGAGAATACAGGCGACATCACTGTTCTTGACTTTGTTTATTTCATCTAGAAAGAACGTCGGATTCTTGGTCTCGAAATCTCGACCACTTTGTTGTAGCGATTCAAGTGCAATCAAAAATTCCAGCGAATAGCTCCGCATACCTCGCGGATCACAGTAAATAATGAACTCTAGATTGGGACATCGATCCTTAATCTCGAGCAACTTGTCGACCTGTTCTTGGTTTTCTGCAACCGCAAAACGCACCTCGGCGTGCTCGACCACAAACTGTAATTCATCAGCCACAGAATCCTGGTACATGGGCACTGGAATACCACCTAGGCACTGGGCTGCACTCATTGACCAGTAAAGCCGTGGCCGGTTGTCACCGATCAGCGCAAGCTTGTCACCTCGCTTGAAACCCATTGCTGCCAAGCCACACGCAAGCGAACGCACTTCGTCACTGACCTCACGCCAGGTCCAGGTCTGCCAGATACCGAGGTACTTCTCGCGTATCGCCGGCTTTTCGCCATTACGCTGAGCTTGATCCAGCAAGCAGCGTGGGAATGTCTCGGCGGAAGAATAGGCAGCACTAACCATGTCGTTCTATGGTTTTCATGTATTTGGGGTTCACGCAGAACACAGCGACTGTCTGATTTACAGTCGACTGTTTAGCCTCCTCTAGTAGTTTTAATATTCTTTGAAACAAGTTCCAGACGTCCATTTGCACCCGAAACTTATCCAACCGGGGCCAACTATAAACACTGATTCATAAAATTTGCAACGCGTCTTAATCACTTGCGTGACAAAATTCTATTCCTCGCTAACTTTTTTGTAATTTGTCGCGCCTATAGCAACGTCCTTAATATATTAGAATTTAGGCTTTTACCCCCCACAAAAGGTACAAATCCGATTCTGGATTAATACCGTTGAATCCCTAAAACGGAATATCGTCATCAAATTCCGAGTCGCTGAACCCCGATGAACCTCCTCCGGAAGATTCGGGTGTGCTACCCGAATCCGGTGCCGGGCCACCTTGTATATCGCCGCCACCGCGGGAACCGAGCATTTTCATATCCCTTGCTACAATTTTGGTCGTCCAACGATCATTGCCATCCTTATCCTGCCACTTTTCTGTCTGGATCTGACCTTCGATGTATACCTGCGAACCCTTTTTGAGGTATTCAGCAGCAATTTCTGCCAGGCGATTAAAAAATACCACACGGTGCCACTCCGTTCGCTCCTTTTGCTCACCGGACTGCCGATCTTTCCAACTATCTGTAGTGGCAACACTAACGTTTGTAACGGCCGTACCGCTGGCTGTGTATCGGACTTCCGGATCCTGACCCAGGTTGCCCACGATGATTGCTTTATTTACTCCTCTGGCCATAGCGCTCTCCAGCTTCGTTTTTTCGGTTGAACTTAGTACTTCCTGGTCATTTTCCCGGGCCAAAACCCCTGGCCCTATTGCGTCACTCCAAATCTGAGTATAACGCTGATCCCCGTTGATTAAAGTGCGTTAACACACAGATTACAGCCTCCGTAAATTCGAGTACAGTGTTGAGTCCATGGAAATTACACCCGCTGCCCTAGAATCTACTCAGACAACTGGATCTGTTTTGGACCCATCAACTGGCGCAGGAAATGATGCCACCGATGAGGACCGCCGAATTGAGTACTGAAGTAGCAGTCGATGTTAGAGCCGTTACAAAGGTTTTTGGCGCGCAAACCGACCAATCTGTCACAGCATTAGATCAGGTTTCAGTCTCGATCAACCAGAACGAGTTCTTCACGCTCCTTGGACCATCTGGTTGTGGAAAGACAACGCTATTACGACTGGTCGCTGGTTTCGAGCGCCCCACTCAGGGAGCAGCCGGGCGATGGTTTGAAAATTCAGCCAAACGGCCCCCGCTTTAACTTCGTCAACTAGTCAACGGCCACTACGCCATCTATTTCTCGAAGGGCATCCTCGTCAACCACTGCCGGGTCGACCTTCAGATAGACCAGATCCCATCCCGGGAGGGTTACAGCTTCGCACACCCCTGGCGCCTGACTCAATCGCTGCAGGACATCTTTTGGTTCCTGCTCAACAGTATCGACCAGACGAAGTGTGAGGCTTTCCAGCAACGCCGGGGCCGAAGTACTTAAAGCCAACACCAACCATACGAACACCGCACACGCCGCAAACCCATAAACACCGGCCATACCCCACACGCCATAAATAAGTCCACCCACAATGCCGCCTGCAAATACCCCCGAAAACTGAAACGTGTTGTAGATACCCAGTGCAGTCCCTTTACCTGCCGCCGGGGCGAGCCCTGACATCAGTGACGGCAACATAGCCTCGAGCAGGTTAAAGCCCACAAAGAACAACCAAACGCCAGTGATGAGAAATGCAGTCTGATCCATCCCAATGATCAGGATCAGTTGTGCGACAAGCAGCAGCGCTATTGCGAGACGGAACACAACAAATGTTCTGTGCCGCCGCATCCCATAAATGAGTAACGGCACCATGCCGAGCACCGAACACACCAAGACTGGCACATAAAACTGCCAGTGACTCGCTGAACCCAGACCCAGGGTGTCACGCAAACCAATGGGCACAGCAACGAAAAGTGCCGTCAGCGTCATATGTAAAACAAATATTCCCAGATTTAAACCCTGCAGCTGGCGGTTAAACAACACAGTATTGATCTGACTGCGAATGGGTAGGATCTCTACAGATGCCAACACACGAGTCGCAGTCGGTACCGTGAGCCATACAACCAACAGGGCCACACCGGCAAGACAGGCGGTGATCCAGAACAGTCCAGAAAGCCCTTGCCACTGACCCAGCAAGGGGCCCAACATCAGCGCGAGTAGAAATGAGAATCCGATACTTACACCGACCACGGCCATCGCCTTGGTCCGCGTTTGCTCTCTGGTCAGATCCGACAGCGTGGCCAACACAACGGCTGATATCGCGCCGGCGCCCTGAATCGCGCGACCCAGGATTATGCCCTCGATACTGCTCGACAGCGCCGCGACAACACTGCCAAACAAAAATAGCAGCAACCCTATACTCAGCATCCGCTTTCGCCCATAGCGGTCAGACAGCATCCCGAACGGCACCTGCAGCACGGCCTGCGTCAATCCATAGGCCCCCAATGCAATACCCACCGTTAATGGCGTCGCACCCTCAAGTAGCGGGGCGTAAAGCACAAATACCGGCAGGATTAGGAACAATCCAAACATCCTCAAACCCATAAGCGAGGAAAGCGCTACTGCCGAACGCCTTTCCAACGCATTCATCGCGGTACTTTTATCTCGCTTCAGAGAGCAATCTCCCAATTGTTTCAAGTGGTTTAAGCCCAGGGCACCATTTTGCAGGCACAAACGCTGGGTCCCTGGCTCAGATTACGAACAGCTTCTTGCGATTTACCCGGTCAACTGAGTAGAAAACAGAAATACTGGAAAAAGCTTTGAATCCCACGGCCTACGAGTCGTAATATTAACAGTTTGGCTTTTCACCGGTCCTTCGCATGCGAGCAATCCAGATTCGGGGTGCCCGAACACACAATCTCAGAAATATCGATCTGGATCTACCGAGAGACCAACTGATCGTTTTCACTGGACTGTCCGGGTCGGGAAAATCCTCTCTCGCATTTGATACGTTGTATGCCGAAGGGCAGCGGCGTTACGTGGAGTCACTGTCAGCCTATGCGCGGCAGTTCCTATCACTGATGGAAAAACCTGATGTCGATCTGATTGAGGGACTGTCACCGACAATCAGTATTGAACAGAAATCCTCTTCCCACAATCCACGCTCTACGGTAGGTACCGTCACCGAGATCTACGACTATCTGCGCCTGCTTTTTGCCCGGGTCGGAATACCCTACTGTCCAGAACATAACACCGTACTCAATGCGAGTACGGTCAGTGAGATGGTCGACCGGGTGATGTCTCTAAATGCCGGTACACGACTCCTGCTGATGGCCCCAGTGATACAGGATCGCAAGGGCGAAAACCAGCAACTTTTCAACACGCTCCAGAGCCAGGGATTTGTGCGTGTCAGGATCGATGGTGTTGTGTATGAAATGGATGAGATTCCATCACTGGACAAGAAACGGAAACACACTATTGAGGTTGTGGTCGATCGCGTTATTGTCGGGCCGCAGTCGGCACAGCGTCTTGCGGAATCATTCGAAACCGCTCTGGCCCTGACCGATGGGCTGGCTCTGGTACAGGTGCTACCCGATGACGAACATACCGAAGGGGAGTCGCATCTTTTCTCTGCTCTTTTTGCCTGCCCTCATTGCGGCTACAGTCTAAGTGAACTCGAACCCCGATTATTTTCTTTCAACAATCCAGCCGGTGCCTGTCCCGATTGTGACGGCCTGGGTGTTCGCCAGTTCTTCGACCCTGATCGGGTAGTGCACGATAAGTCCCTCAGTCTTGCGGCAGGCGCAATTGCAGGGTGGGACCGACGTAATGCGTTCTACTTCAACCTCATCAGCTGCCTGGCAGGCCACTATGGTTTTGATACTGAAACACCGTATTCAAAGCTACCCAAAAGAATACGCGATGTACTTTTGTATGGCAGTGGCTCTGAAAAAATTCCGTTCACCTATCTTCGAGCTCACGGCCGCCGGCCACGGCGACGCAATCATGCATTCGAAGGCGTTCTGCCAAACATGGAGCGGCGTTACAAAGATTCGGAATCCAACCTGATCCGGGAAGAACTCAGTCGTTACCTGAACACCCAGTTCTGCAAGACCTGTGACGGTTGCAGATTGCGAGAAAGCGCCCGGCATGTTTTCGTTGGAGAACATGCGATACATCAGATTACAGCGCTACCGGTTGAGCAATCACTGGAATTTTTTAAACAGCTCAAACTGCCGGGGCGCCACGGCGACATCGCGGCACGCATCATCCGAGAGATTCAGGAGCGGCTGCGCTTCCTTTTTAATGTCGGCCTTGAGTATCTGACGCTTGACCGGACAGCTGAAACACTGTCCGGCGGCGAAGCTCAGCGGATTCGGCTTGCGTCTCAGATCGGATCTGGGCTTGTCGGCGTGACTTACATCCTGGATGAGCCCTCAATTGGTCTCCATCAGCGCGACAACGGACGGCTTCTCGAAACCCTTTACCGGCTGCGTGACCTGGGAAACACCATCATTGTTGTCGAACATGACGAAGAGGCCATTCGCAGTGCGGATCATGTCGTCGACCTGGGCCCCGGCGCTGGCATTCACGGCGGAGAAATTGTCGCCGAAGGAAGACCTGAGGAGATCATCGCCAGTCCGGCTTCGCTGACCGGACGCTACCTCTCCGGTGACCTGCAGATCGAGGTACCTGGAAAACGTGTTCAAATAGATCCTCAAAAAACATTGAAAATCAATGGGGCCCACGGGAATAACCTGCAGACCATTGATGTAGAAATACCCGTTGGACTTTTGACTTGTGTTACGGGTGTCTCAGGATCCGGCAAATCCACGCTGATCAATAACACGCTTTATCCGGCGCTGGCCAGCGAGCTTTACCAGGGACGCCATCAGGCAGCACCACACCGCGGCATCAAGGGGCTTGAGAATTTCGACAAAATCATCGACATCGACCAGAGTCCTATCGGTAGGACGCCGCGTTCTAATCCTGCGACCTATACCGGGCTTTTTACGCCAATCCGGGAACTTTATGCTGCGGTGCCAGAGTCACGAGCACGGGGCTACAAGCCTGGACGCTTCTCGTTCAATGTCCGCGGCGGGCGTTGTGAAGCCTGTCAGGGCGATGGACTGATCAAAGTAGAGATGCATTTTCTACCCGACATCTATGTGCCTTGTGATCTATGTAAAGGGGGACGGTACAACCGGGAAACACTCGACATTCGATACAAAGGTAAAACCATCAGTGAAGTACTTGCAATGACTGTTGCCGAGGCCTGTGATTTCTTCTCGGCTGTACCGGTCATCAAGCGCAAACTCGACACACTGATGGATGTTGGCCTGAGCTATATCTCTCTGGGCCAGAGTGCGACTACTCTTTCAGGGGGCGAAGCTCAGCGTATCAAGCTCGCTCGTGAACTCTCAAAACGAGATACCGGTCGCACACTGTATATACTGGATGAGCCCACAACTGGACTCCACTTCCACGATATTCGCCAGTTACTGCAGGTACTGCACCGACTCCGGGATGGCGGTAATACCGTGATCGTGATTGAACACAATCTGGACGTTGTTAAGACAGCCGACTGGATTATTGACCTCGGTCCTGAAGGGGGGCATCGCGGCGGGCAACTGGTGGCCTGCGGCACACCGGAAACAGTGGCTGGGGTAAAGGATTCTTATACCGGGCGTTTTCTGGCCAAGATTCTGCAACCCGATGCACACGAAAAAAGACTGATCGCCTGATCCTCGTGGCGGTTTTCGAAGGACCTACTGGAAAAACGGCAACTACAAGCTGATTAACCACTCGAATTGCCAGCAACGTCCAGACCCGGATCATACCAGTTTCAGCGCAGAAAATGATCGGGAATTCGGATGTGCTATGATTTAAATAATTGATGATAAGGAGATTTCCGCGGTGCTTCGACCTACCAAATCCACTTATCACAAGGCCGGGAGAACAACCCTCTGATCTCTTGCCACGCCTGACATCCTATCTTTTCTCATGGTAGATAACACACGCCACGAAGACATCGACGCCCAAGAAACTGAAGAATGGCGTGATGCCCTGACTTCAGTTCTGGAGCGCGAGGGGGAGGTCCGTGCGCACTATCTGCTTGAAGAACTGATCGACCTGGCGCGCCGGTCGGGTGTGTACATACCCTATAGACCAACTACCGCCTACCTCAACACGATCTCTGCCGCCCAAGAAGAACGCAGCCCTGGAGATGCTTCGATTGAATGGCGAGTCAGATCGCTGATTCGATGGAATGCGCTAGCCATGGTTGTAAATGCCAATCGTGAAAGTCCCGAACTCGGCGGTCACATCGCAACTTTCGCGTCATCAGCCACGCTATACGATGTGGGTTTCAACCACTTCTGGCGTGCCCCCACTGAACAGCATGGTGGGGATCTCATCTTCTTTCAGGGTCACTCGGCACCCGGAATCTATGCGCGAGCTTTTCTGGAAGGTCGCATCACCGAAACGCAGATCAAACGGTTCCGCCAGGAGGTTGACGGTCAGGGGCTGTCCTCCTATCCGCATCCATGGTTGATGCCCGACTTCTGGCAGTTCCCAACAGTTTCCATGGGCCTGGGACCAATCCAGGCAATCTATCAAGCACGATTCATGCGATACCTGCAGCACCGCGAAGTCATACCAACACAGGACCGAAAGGTGTGGGCTTTTATTGGTGATGGCGAGATGGACGAGCCGGAATCAATGGGGGCTATCGGTGTCGCCGGTCGTGACCAACTGGACAACCTGATTTTTGTGGTCAACTGCAACCTGCAAAGGCTCGACGGGCCGGTGCGAGGCAACTCCAAGATCATCCAGGAGCTTGAAGGAGAATTTCGCGGCGCCGGCTGGAATGTTATCAAGCTGATCTGGGGTTCGTACTGGGACCCGCTTTTGATGCGGGATACCAAAGGATTACTGAAACAGCGGATGGAAGAAGCGGTTGACGGCGAATATCAGTCTTTTAAGGCGAAAGATGGTGCATTTGTACGCGAACGATTCTTTGGCAAGTACCCCGAACTGGCTGCAATGGTTGCCAACATGACCGATGAAGACATATGGCGACTCAATCGAGGTGGACACGATCCACACAAGGTATATGCCGCATACGCTGCTGCCGTTACGCACAAGGGCCAGCCTACTGTGATTCTTGCGAAAACGGTGAAGGGTTATGGCATGGGCGAAGCCGGCGAAGGTCAGAATACGACCCACCAGCAGAAGAAAATGGCCGACGAATCGCTGATTGCCTTCCGTGACAGGTTTCGGATACCACTGACGGATAAAGAAGTAATCCAGGCGCCTTTTTATCACCCGGGCGATGACAGCCCAGAGATTCAGTATCTGAAAGCTCGCCGGGAAGCACTCGGTGGCTACCTACCGGCCCGACAGGACCTGGCGGAACCGCTTCCAATTCCGCAATTGACGGCATTCCAGAATCAACTAGACGGCACGGGCGATCGGGAAATTTCGACCACCATGGCATTTGTACGTATTCTGTCAACACTGGTACGTGATCCCGACATTGGCCACAAGGTGGTGCCTATCGTACCTGACGAGTCCCGAACCTTTGGTATGGAAGGTATGTTTCGCCAATTGGGCATTTACTCAGTCAAAGGGCAACTGTATGAACCCGAAGATGTCGATCAGTTGATGTACTATCGCGAAGACCAGCAAGGCCAGGTGCTACAGGAAGGGATCACCGAACCGGGAGCGATGTCATCATGGATCGCCGCGGCGACGGCTTACGCCAACCACGGCACAGCCCTGATTCCCTTTTATATTTTCTACTCCATGTTCGGGATGCAGCGAATCGGCGATCTGGCCTGGGCTGCGGGAGACATTCAGGCCCGTGGCTTTCTGATTGGTGGCACTGCCGGGCGTACGACCCTGGCCGGTGAAGGGCTGCAACACCAGGATGGTCACAGCCTGCTGCACGCCTCTACCATCCCTAACTGTATCGCTTACGATCCGGCATACGGTTATGAACTTGCCGTCATAATCCAGGACGGCCTGCAGCGCATGTTTGTCAACAGGGAGAATATCTACTACTACATCACTGTCATGAACGAAAACTATCCCCAGCCTGCACTTCCCGATAAAGCGCAGGCCGGCATTTTGAAAGGCATGTACCGCTTGCGTAGTGCACGACGCAGTCGTAAGGCATCGCCAAGAGTTCAGCTGTTGGGCAGTGGCGCCATTCTAGGAGAATCGCTGGCCGCAGCAGATCTTCTGGAGGAAGACTTTGACATACAAGCCGATGTGTGGAGTGTGACCAGTTTCAATGAACTCAGCCGAGAAGGTCGAACCACGGTACGCTGGAACATGCTCCATCCGGAAGAAAAACAGAAAACCAGCTACGTAACCCAGTGCCTGAAGGAAGAAAAAGGCCCCGTCATCGCTGCCACAGACTATGTCGCCAACTATGCTGAGCAGATCCGGCCATTTGTCCCTCAACATTATGTAGCTCTGGGTACAGATGGCTTTGGTCGAAGCGGCACACGAGCCCAGTTGCGCGAATTTTTTGAAGTGGATCGTTACTACATTGCTGTTGCAGCGATCAAGGCGCTCGCTGATGAAAACGCAGTACCCTCATCTACAGTATCCGACGCCCTGTCACGATATGGCATAAACAGCAACAAACCCGATCCCTTCCATTCATGACACCGCTTCGAAACCCTTGCAGCAACACATGACTGATCCAAAAGAAATTGGCCTCCCTGATATCGGTGATTTCGAGTCTGTTGATGTCATAGAAATTCTGGTCGCTCCTGGTGATGAGATCAAAGCGGAGGATCCGCTGATCACGCTCGAAAGCGACAAAGCAACCATGGATGTGCCCGCTCCATTTGGTGGTATCGTTAGACAAGTTACAGTCAAGGTTGGCGACAAAGTGGCCCAAGGCGCTGTTATCGCACTGGTAGATGCCGAATCCGGTACCGCGGCTGCCACTCCGGAACAACCGATCTCCGCACAAACACCAGACCCAGATCGGATCGCTACTGATTCGACGGATTCCCAGACGACACAAACCGTCGCTGAACTAGCTGCCCATCGATCGCCACCGTCCCTGCCGCCGCCGGTAGAACGCAGCGGCGGTGCCTTACCTCATGCGAGTCCTGCTACCCGTCGATTTGCACGTGAACTGGGTGCGGACCTGCGTACGGTGCGGGGCTCAGGACCGAAGGGTCGAATTCTCAAACAAGACATTCAGGACTATGTCAAAAACACCTTGTCGGACACCTCCGCTCAAACCGTAAATGACGCGTCAACGTCCGGTATCCCACCCGTCCCGCAGGTTGACTACAGCCGTTGGGGCGAGATCGACGTACAACCGTTGTCCCGGATTCAGAAACGCTCCGGCCCGCACCTGCATCGGGCCTGGCTGAATATTCCACATGTCACACATTTTGATGATGCGGATATCACAGAACTTGAGGCGTTTCGTCAATCACTTAATGCGGACACACAAGAATCGACGGCATCTATTACACCGCTGGCGTTTACACTGAAAGCTCTAGCCGGGGCGGTCAGGCGGTTTCCAAAGTTCAATTCGTCACTGGCTGACGATGGCGAACATCTGGTCTTCCGAAAGTACTGCAATATCGGTATTGCCGTAGATACAACCGACGGTCTAATCGTTCCCGTGATCCGGGACGTCCCAGTCAAGGGATTGATTCAGTTGGCGACCGAGATGAACGAACTGAGCAGGAAGGCACGGTCCGGCGCATTGAACCCTGAAGACTTGCAAGCTGGATGTATTACCGTTTCAAATCTAGGGGGTATCGGTGGTGTCGCTTTTACCCCGATTATCAATTCACCAGAGGTAGCAATTTTGGGGGTTGCTCGGGCGCGGATGACCCCCGTCTGGGATGGACAGGACTTCAGACCCCGTCTGATGTTGCCCTTGTCACTGTCATATGACCACCGGGTTATCGACGGTGCCGAAGCCGCACGCTTCACAGTGTTTATCCGCGAACTGCTCGAGGACACTCGGCGACTGCTCCTTTAAGCCAATCCCGGGTGAAAATAGTATGCAGCAAGATCAAGTTGTGAAGGTGCCCGATATCGGAGATGTCACCGATATCCACGTCATCGAAATTCTGGTTGTCCCCGGTGATCAACTGGATATCGAAACACCACTACTGACGCTGGAGAGTGACAAAGCAACAATGGATGTTCCATCTCCGATTGCCGGTACCGTGACCGAAGTGTTGGTTGCCGTGGGAGACAGCGTCTCGACGGATTCGCCGATCGTGCGTATTCATGGCCCGGAAAAATCCACTGGGCCGACCGACAGCACACCAACCACGGCTGTTGAAGAGGATCGTTCGGTCACACAGGATCCTGAACCCGCTACCGTGCGCGTCTCTTCCAGCGAAGCTGAAATTCGTACACAACTGGTGGTTCTGGGTGCCGGTCCCGGGGGTTATACCGCCGCATTTCGTGCCGCTGATCTTGGAATCGACACTGTTCTGATCGACTCCTCGCCCACACTCGGAGGCGTTTGCCTCAACGTGGGTTGCATACCATCCAAAGCCCTGCTGCACGCCGCTCGCGTGATCGAAGAAACGTCTGAGATGGAGGCGGCTGGCCTCGAATTCGGTTCACCCACCATTGACCGCGAAAAACTGGTTGCCTGGAAAGACAGCGTTGTAGAAAAACTGACTGATGGCCTCAACACACTTTCTCAGAAACGAAAAGTGACCGTAATAAACGGGCACGGCAGTTTCACTGCAGCCAACCATGTTTGTGTTGCCTGCGAAAACGGCAAAACGGACATCGCATTCGAGCAGGCGATCATCGCTGCTGGCTCCGAACCTATACGACTGCCGGACCTGCCGGACGACCCCCGGATCATCGACTCAACGGGTGCATTGGCACTGGAGAAAATACCGGGTCGCCTGCTGATCATCGGTGGTGGCATTATTGGGCTGGAGATGGCGACCGTTTATCAGGCACTGGGTAGTCTTGTCACGATTGCGGAGATGGCGGATCAGTTGATGCCCGGAGTCGATACTGATCTTTTGCGGCCACTGAATCGGCGGCTGAAACGACGCTGCCAGAATCTCTTGCTAAATACCCGGGTTAGCCATATCAACGCAGCAGACGCTGGGCTCGACGTTACCTTCGAACGCGAAGGCACCACCCTTACAGAACAGTTCGACCAGGTGCTTGTCGCGGTCGGCCGTCAGCCCAACGGCCGCCTGATTGGTGCAGAAAACGCCGGCATCACCGTCGATGGCTCGGGTTTCATCCCGGTTGACCGAAAACAAAAAACAAATATCGATCATATCTTTGCCTGTGGTGACATCGTCGGCCCACCGATGCTGGCCCACAAAGCAACCCATGAAGGCAAGGTCGCAGCAGAAGTTGCTGCCGGCCTGCCCAGTGCATTCGATGCACGATCAATTCCTTCTGTTGCCTATACTGATCCCGAAATCGCGTGGGTCGGATTGAGCGAAACGGATGCTAATTCTCAGGGAATCGAATACGAAAAGAGCATCTTCCCCTGGGCGGCCAGCGGACGGGCACTCGGATTAGCTCGAACCGAAGGGCTAACCAAACTTCTTTTTGAGCCAGGTACTCGAAGACTCCTGGGCGCCGGTATTGTCGGGGTTAATGCCGGTGACCTGATCGCCGAAGCTTGTCTTGCCATCGAGATGCAGTGTGAAGCACAGGACATTGGTCTGACTATCCACCCACATCCCACTCTATCTGAGACGCTGGCTCTTGCGGCAGAGGCATTTGACGGCACCATCACCGATCTCTATCTACCTCGGAAAAATTGAACCGGCGCCTGGATCAGGTAACAGCGCAAGCGACTGCAACAGTTCAGGCTTGTTCGAGTTCGATCAACGTTCCACAGAAGTCGGCCGGGTGTAAAAACAGTACCGGCTTTCCGTGTGCCCCGATGCTCGGTTCACCTTCGCCCAGCACCCGTGCACCAGTCTGGCACAGTTGATCTCGGGCAACCGTGATATCTGCAACCTCGTAACAGATATGATGTACGCCCCCTTGGGGATGGCGCTCTAGATATCGGCTTACGGGCGACGCTTCCCCCAACGGATGCAGGAGTTCAATCTTGGTGTTTTCGAGTTTTACAAATACCGTGGTGACTCCGTGCTCGGGCAATGGCATCGGCTCAGATACTTGGGCGCCGAGCACATCCCGATAGAGATCGGCTCCTTTTTGAAGATCCGGTACAACGATGGCAACATGATTGAGCTTGCCGATCATGGCTGAGTACCGGCCCTTCGCTGGACGATTTCATCTACGAGTTGTCTGGCAGCGACTGTAGCCACCACCCTGCCGGCTTTCACGTCATTTTCCAGAGTCTTCAATCGGGCCGCGATCACCCGATCCTGCCGACATAGATCAATCAGCCCGTCGCTAACCTCCTGGCGTAACCAGTGCCGTGACTGCTCGGCACGATATTCTTCGGTCAAACCGGATTCCATGTATTGGATCTGAAATTTGTCCAGAATATCCAGTGTCTCGGAAATTCCCTGATCCCTCAATGCAGATACGGCCAGCACAGGCACTTGCCAACCGCCAACACGTGGCTGCATCAGTCGGACAGCCTGAGTGTAACTGCTGACGGTACGCCGGGCCGCATTCTGTAGATCATCATCCGCCTTATTGACCAGTATGAGGTCCGCCAACTCCATCACGCCACGCTTGATACCCTGTAGTTCATCACCGGAAGCCGGCAGGATGAGCAGCAGGAAAAAATCTGTCATCTGAGCAACACGAAGTTCGGACTGACCAACACCCACGGTTTCAACAATAACATAGTCATATCCTGCGGCCTCACACAAATAGATACTCTCTCGAGTACGACGGGCAACGCCGCCTGGACTACCGCCGGAGGGAGACGGGCGGACAAAAGCATTGGCATGACTTGATAGTTTCTCCATTCGAGTTTTATCGCCCAATATGGACCCGCCGCTCACCACTGATGTGGGATCCACGGTCAGAACGGCAACCCGATGCCCTGCTTCAATCGCCTTAAGCCCAAGCATTTCGATAAAAGTCGACTTTCCGACTCCCGGTACCCCAGTGATACCGATTCGAAACGACTTGCCGACATCGGGTAACAAGGCAGTCAACAGTGATTCAGCCTGGTCGCGGTGGGACGAGCGGGTTGATTCCAAGAGCGTGATCGAACGAGCCAGTGCACGGCGGTCACGCGCGGGTATACCGTCTTTTAATTTGTCTAACTCGGCGTCTGTCATTGCATCTGGACCTGAAACTCAATAACCGGCTGATCAGGTTCGAGCGTATCACCGACGGCAGCATGGATCGTTTCAATAACACAATCACGTTCCGCCTTCAGGACGTTTTCCATTTTCATCGCTTCGATGACAGCCAGCGCCTGACCCGCATGCACGGCGTCGCCTGCCTCGACGTCAATCGAAATCAGTAACCCAGGCATCGGTGACAGCAGCAGGTGACTCTGGTCCTTTGGGGTCCTGAGGGGCATAAAGTCGTAGAGTTCACTCGTATGCGGTTCCAGAATCAGTGCCGAAACTAAGAAACCAGCGTGCACTACGCTATAGCTAATATCAGTACGCTCAACTTGGGCAGTGTAACGCTCACCATCAACAGAAAATGCTGTTACCTTTTCCGCGCCTGTCCACGCCGTGGTCAACTTCAGCAGGTAACCGTTTACTCTAACCGAATAGCCTCCATCTTCGGGTTCAACGCTGCAGCGGTACGAAGCCCCCGCAGTACGCACCACATGGGTTTTTCTGAGGTTCGATGATGGCGGGTTGTCACCCCACTGGAATACTAGGCTACGCTGATGGACAACCACTATAAGTGCAATGATCTTCGACAGTAGGGGCTCCGAAGGCATCTGGGATACAAATCCCTCGGGATACTCTTCATCAATAAATGCAGTGGTGGTCTCCCCTGTCAAAAATCGCTTGTGTGCCAGAAGTGATGCCAGGAATGACACATTGGTCACCACGCCCTGGATGTGAAATTGATCCAGACTCTCACGCATCAGTGCTATGGCGGCGTTCCGATCTGATCCATGACAAATCAGTTTTGCCACCATCGGGTCATAGTGAATACTGATCTCACTGCCTTCGTTGACGCCACTGTCGACTCGAACGCTGCCACTTTGTGGTGGTTGACGATAGTGGATCAATCGCCCGGTAGCGGGTACAAAGCCTCGCGCGGGGTTCTCGGCATAGATCCTTGACTCAATGGCCCAACCGTCCATCGGAACATCTGACTGACTGAACGGCAATTCTTCACCTGCGGCTATGCGCAACATCAATTCCACCAGATCCAGGCCGGTGATCATTTCAGTGACTGGATGTTCGACCTGCAGGCGCGTATTCATCTCCAGAAAATAGAAGTTTCGGGCCTGGTCAACAATAAATTCAACAGTACCCGCAGAATAATAATCAACCGCCTTTGCCAGATCGACTGCCTGTTGGCCCATTGCTGCCCGCGTAGCGGAATCAATGAAAGTTGAGGGTGCTTCTTCTATAACTTTCTGGTGCCGACGCTGGATCGAACATTCCCGTTCATGGAGGTATACACAGTTGCCGTGATGATCTCCCACAACCTGTATTTCGATGTGACGGGGCCTGTCGATATACTTTTCTATAAAGACACGATTGTCGCCGAAGCTTGTCTGTGCCTCGTTCTGTGCACGGTCGAAGCCCTCGCGGCATTCGGTCGAATTGAACGCTACGCGCATTCCTTTACCGCCACCACCGGCGCTCGCTTTCAGCATAACGGGATAGCCGATTGTGCTCGCCTTTTCGAGTGCATCGTCAATACCGTCCAATGCTTTGTCATAACCAGGGATGACACTGATGCCGGCCTTTCGAGCGAGCGCCTTCGCAGCTATCTTATCGCCCATCACTTCGATCGCCCGCTGCCCCGGCCCGATAAATGCGATGCCCGCAGTGTTTAAGGCTTCCAAGAAGTCGCTGTTCTCGGATAGAAACCCGTATCCCGGGTGCACAGCATCGGCCCCGGTTTGAAGGCAGGCGTCGACCAGTCGATCAATTGAAAGGTAACTCTGCGCAGAAAGCGCTGGACCGATGGCAACTGCCTCATCGGCATAAACCGTATGCATTGCATCCCGGTCGGCATCCGAAAACACCGCTACGCTAACAACACCCAGTTGGCGCAGTGATCTGATAATGCGGCAGGCAATCTCACCGCGATTGGCGATTAAAACTTTTTTAAACAAAAATGATCTCGGGTCAATTCGACAGTAGGGTTAAGCAACGGGAACCAGCGCGCGCACGGCCGGGGAAACTGGTGCTGTGGTGCGTTGCTGAATCACAGGGTTCAACGCTAGGTTCGACATGAGAACCATGAGGCCATTAAACCGCAAATCCCCCAGCGAGGCAAAATTAGACAACCTACACCAGCAATAACAAGCTAAAGCTGTAGTCGTTTTTCAAGTTCTGCCAGTTCTTCAGGTGTATTGATGTTCAGGAACATATCCGGGTGATCTGAGAAATCTACCCGTGCCCAGACATGCCGATCCAGCCAAAGGTCGATCTTGCGACCGCCGGAGTGCATAAAATTCACCAGGTCTGGAGCCAGATCCCGGTGAATCAGGCTGAACACCGGCTGCAGACGATTGCCGTCATGAGCGACTGCGATACCAGCACCCTTCTCTGGAACCGCAGCAGACAACCGGACAACCAAATCGGCCACAAGCAAAGGTGAGTCACACGGCACCGTAACCAGCCAAGGCGTTGCAGCCTGGGTCAGACCAGCGGAGATACCTGCCAAAGGCCCGAGAAAACCATCATCGACATCCCGGATTACCTCAAAACCCAGATCGGCGTAGCGCTCGACATTTCGATTAGCACTGATCAGTACTGAAGCAGTCTGCGGTACCAGTCGCTGAACCACCCAGTGCACCATGGGTCGTCCAGCAAGCTCAATCAGGCCCTTATCTCGGCCCGCCATCCGGCGGGCCCGCCCACCAGCAAGCACCAATCCCGTGACCTTGTCGCTGTGCAGTTTCATTTTCAATCCTAGATGCTACGGATGTTGTGTGGGGTACAATCCCTATTATCCTCGAAAATAATCTCGACCAACCCCGTTGTGATGAACAGAGCCATCAGCCCACGAGAGCCCAACGCGTTGACCCAGAACTGCGGAATTCTTAAGAACACCCTGATCTGTTTGTCCTGTGTCGTTGTAGTCACGGGTTGTGGCGTCACTGAGAACATAGTTTCTCGATCAACTCCATCGAGTTCTGTTCAGTCACTGGAGGTGCCCCCTGACCTGACAACACCCCAACAGACGACTAACGCCTCGTTATTTTCAGCCACTCTTCAAAAGGCGAGCAAAGAAGAAAAAGCCCAGTATCAACAGTACCAGCAGTTCCAGCGGATGGCGGAGTATGAGGAGTTTCTGCAATGGCGAAAAGACCAAAGTGGTGATGAAGAACTCAATATTGCTGACTTTCGCGCTGCGCAGTCAGTTATTCTCAAAGCTCGCCTTATAGATAAAGGCGTCTTGGTTGTTACCGGTGATAGCGAGGAGCGCATTGTCCTGATTGACGACACTTTCGATAATAGCTGGAACCGTATCGATACAGCCATCAGAAACATCGGTCTTCGAATTATCGAAGGTAACCGCAATACTGGTTATTTTAGAGTGTTCCACGACATCGAACCACAAACGAAGAACCCGGCCAGTTTCCTCAAACGGCTGTTGTGGATTAATGATCCGTTGATCTACACCCTATGGGTGACCACTGAAGACGACATGGTGAGGGCTACACTATTTGACGACGACCAACTGCCGGTCGCCTCAGATGCTGCAAATGCTGTTATGGAACGGCTGGGGGTTCAGTTACTCACTTTCGCAAGCAAGTACCAACTCTTAAAGGAAAGTAATTCAAACTCGGGAGCGCTGTCGCTGCAACAAGCTGCCGACGGTCGTCTTCAATTGATGGTTGCTGGCACAGCTCAAGGTCTCTGGTCGAGCGTTGACCGCGCACTGAGTGATGCGGGATTCACTATCGCTGATAAGTCAATTGAGGATCATACGTTTCAAGTACGCTATGACGCAATTGAAGAACCGAAAAAGAAAAACGTGCTACAGAGACTGCGGTTGTGGAAAAAGGACAAACAGCAACAGACTGAATCGGTACAGGTTCGCTTAGTCACCGCAGGTGAAAACACAGTGATAGAGGTCCTCACCTTGAATGGAGATCCTGCGGAAAACAGCGATCACATTCTTACACTACTGTTTGATCGCCTCAAATAAACCTCGACACCCTGGCAATCGTAAAGTTCAGGACCCCTGAACCTGAGATTCCTTTTTTGCCTTCCACTCCTGGTAGGCCTTGAATTCCTGCCAGCGCTTCCATTCGAGGTACTCGGCATAATCCGGGTCATACACCTGAGGACCGGACGGTTTAGTAGAATCACCGGAGTCACCCGAACCAAACAACCTAATCGATCGCAAGCGATAGGGCGGCTCGCCCCGTGGGGCCTTAACATAACCTGGAGGAATCTTGTTTTTTGTTACCTGGGTCTGCGCTTTATCCTTTCCTGGCAGGACCGATGCACAACCGGTCAACACAAAAGCTAAAGCAACAATAATATGGAAACACTTAGTCATTTTTGGGAACTCATGTGAAAACAACTCATCAGTTGTGTCAAGGCCGTTTTGGGGTTGCTGTTGGGGTTTCCCTAGACAAGTCCTCAGTGGCCGACTGCAGTTGCAGCAAATGGTCTAAATCAATTGTATCGCAGGCTCTGCGGTCGCGCATCGAACTCTTCAACTCTGCGAACGGGCACCACAACCAAACTACCGTACGAAACGCCTGTGGCCGCCATTCGGATTCAGTACTTGAGGTCTCGGCTAAATACCGAAGTAGTTAAAGACGCATCGAAGAAGGCTGGGGATATTGGCTGAGGCAGCACGTTCTGACGGTCTTTGAGTCCGAACCCACCATTCAACGCCCGATCCGACAAGATAAAAGATAAAGAGTTTAGAGCGTATTTTGGCCGACAGTAAGTCAGTAAAGAGCAATACTGCATTGTTTTGTTTGGGATTCTGTGGAATGGTAAACACCCCCACACCCCCTATACTGTGCTCCACTGAACGACCTAGATTTAATTGTTGTGTAATTACAACACCTCTTTGTCGCTTTTAGTCCACAAGCCTTGTGTTTTCACCAATTTTGCCACACACTAGCGTCGCTTGTACGAGCAAACGTTGTTTAACCTTATACGTATAGAGGAACACATTTTATGAACAAAAAACTACTAGCCGCGGCTGTTGCCAGTGCCGTCGCCGTCCCCGGCGTCGTTGCTGCTGACGCAAGCTTCTACGGCGCACTAAAGCCACGCATCAACGTCCAAGATTCGAACCTGTCGATGTCAGACGGCGCTTCGCGCATTGGTTGGAAGTCCAGTAAGGACATGGGCAATGGCAACACAGTATCTGGCAAGGTTGAGCTGGGTCTCGACGTGTCAGACGGCCACATCAATACAGGCAACACCTCACGTGTCACCACTGTTTCGTTTGGCGGTGACTGGGGTTCGGCCACGGTCGGTTCTCAATGGTCCGTTATGACGGGTCCTGACTGGGTCACCTGCGTGAACTCAGGTTCGTCCTGCGCCGGTCACGTTGGCTACCAGGGTCGTGTTGCTGATTCTCTGGTCATTACCGGTCCAGCTGTTGGCCCGCTAGGCCTGTCTATGCAGGCAGAAGCCGACGGCTCTGACCTCGCCGCTTGGGCAGTTGCCACAGGTATCGATCTGGGATCCATCAACATCCAGGCTGCGTACCGTGACACAGACAGCGATGACTTCACTGAAGTTGCTGCATCAACCACCGTTGCGGGCATTACCTTAGCTGCTGGTTTTAGCACTGCCGGTTCGGGCGCCGATGGCAACTCGATCTTTGCCAATGTCTCCGGTCTCAAGTTGCAGTATGACGAAACTGGTGGCGATGCTGACCTCTCGGCCAACTACGATGTCGACCTTGGTGGCGCAACCATGCGACTGGGTGCTATCGACAACGAAGGCGCTGAGACGAAGGTCTTTGTACAGTGGATGTACAGCCTGTAAACAGAAGTTAATTCTGTAACAGGACCCGGTTTATCCGGTCTGAAAAGGGCGCCAGACGGCGCCCTTTTCTTTTGTACTTTTTGGACCAGTTCCCACCTCAACTAACCTATATCGGTGAATGTTTCGCCCCGCGGGTTAGCGCCGCATGCAGGGGCTGGAGGTGAGTC
>MPMB02012393.1_pt1 | contig 22956 bp, 19 predicted proteins | sample 1617371 | NCBI WGS metagenome assembly MPMB02 (sample SAMN05944808, study PRJNA350692) | marine metagenome | biome: marine; feature: ODZ; material: water; isolation source: 300 m water sample filtered on 0.2 um supor filter | place: Pacific Ocean | collected 2012-04-08 | depth 300m m
AAGGATCCCGCCGTGTATGGCGAGGACTTGGCTCTCTACGACGTTGACATGGGTCTGGACCCGGCGGCGTTCGATGAGGCACTCGGCAAGCTCGTCGACCTCGGTGCGTTCGACTCGGCTCCGGCGTTCGACACCTATACCGACCTCGATGCGCTTCATGCCGCGCAGGACGCGCTGGGCATAGCGAGGCGGTAGCGGACTGGAAGGAGTCGGACGGGTGGCCGGGCATCGAACCCGGCCACCCGTCCACCCTCCACCGCAAGCGGAAGTCGGGACGAGTTCGTCCCGTGGAACGTTCAACTCTGAGAGAGGCCATGGGAATTATCGACAGCGAGTTGTTGAAGGAGAATCTGGATGGCCTGGCGGACCGACTCGCCGGCAATCCGGCGAGTGGCTTCGTCACACCGCGTGTTAGCACGACCCTCCTCGAGGACGTACGTGCCGTATCGAGGTTCACGCAGTACGGGAAGGACTTCGAGTTCCGATGCGACGAGTCCGAGGGACGGGGTGGTCGGGGCGAGGCCCCAAGCCCGCTTCGCTACCTGCTGACCTCTCTCGCTTTCTGTCAGCAGGTCTGGTACGCAAAGGGTGCCGCCATCGTTGGTTGCGAGATCGAGGCCCTCGACATCGACGTTGAGACCTTCATGGACATGCGAGGTGAGCACCTGGTCGCCGGCCTGCCCGTTCATCCGCAGTGGTTCCTGGTGACCGCCACGGCGACGTCGCCGTCGGCCGCCAAGGTCGTGGAGGCGATGGCGACGGAAGCCAATCGCCGGTGCCCCGTCTACGGCCTCCTGCGTGGTGCCGTGCCGATCTACAACCGGCTTGTGCACAATGGCGAAATCCTGACCGACGCGAGACCGCCCGGGCCGCCGGACTCGGGCGGGGAGGGGGAAGAAAGATGAGGGAGACGAAGGTTTCGTTCTATAGCGAGGGATGTGTCCTGGCAGGAATCCTGCGCCAGCCCGACGAACCGGGTGCCCCGGCGCCCGGAATCGTCCAAGGCCCCGGCTGGCTCGGCCTCAAGGACGCCAAGTTGTACTTGCCCTACCACGAGGCGTTGACCGAAGCGGGATTCAACGTCCTGATCTTCGACTATCGGGGATTCGGTGAGAGCGAGGGGGATCGCGGGATCCTTCTCCCGCAGCTCCAGTTGGAGGACCTCGTCAATTCGGTGACCTATCTGACAACACGCGAGGACGTGGATGCCGACAACATTGGCGTGTTCGGGAGCGGCGGCACCGGCGGCGGCAATGCCGTGCTCCTAGCGGCCGCCGATCGCAGGGTCCGCGTCGCGGTGTCCCAGGTACCGGTCGCCGACGGCGAGGACTGGCTTCATCGGATGCGCCGCGAATACGAGTGGCAGGAGTTCCTCGACCGCTTGGAGGCGGATCGCCGTGAGCGGGTGGTCGGTGGCCGCGGCGAGATGGTCCATCCGCGTGAGGAGATCATGGTTCCGACACCTGAACGTCGCGCGACGAAGGTCAAGTCGGACGTCGACGACAAGATCCCGTCGTCCGTTCCGCTGCGTTGCGCCGAGGCGATCATGCAGTACCGGCCGATTGATGTGGTCGACCAGGTCTCTCCGGCAGGGCTCATGGTCATCGGTGTCGAGAACGACGCCACTACGCCGACCGACCATGCAGTGTCTCTCTACGAGAGGGCCGGAACGCCGAAGAAGCTCGTGATGCAGGGCCACACGACCCACTACGCGGCATACAAGCAATACGGCGACCACGTGATCCCCCTGATCGTGGACTGGTACGCCAGGCACTTCGATGGGGGGGCGGTGCGCGTGAGGTCGGCGGTCTCTACCGAGATCGATGCCCTCCTCGTTAAGGAGGCAGCCAGTGATGGTTGACCGTGTCCGGATCGACCGGGTCATCGAGAATGGCGAGGTTGTCACCGGCATCGGTGTCGAGCGGGCGGACCTCCTGATCGCCGGCGAGAAGATCGTCGCGGTCGCAGCGCCGGGGACTGTGCCGCTCCACGACGACGTGGAGAGGATCGACGCTTCGGGCAAGTGGGTGTTGCCAGGGATGATCGACGTCCACGTCCATCTTCGAGAGCCCGGCTACGTCCACAAGGAGGACATCAGCACCTGTACTCAGGCCGCAGCGGCGGGTGGCGTGACGACCGTGTTCGGGATGCCCAATCTCAACCCGGTGACGAAGACTCGTCAGATCCTCGACGAGTTGTTCGACCTCTACGAGGCCAAGAGCATCGTGGACTGGAACCACAACCCGGTCCCGAGCGAACTCGACGAGGTCGAGTCCATGGCAGAGGCCGGCGTAGCTGCCTACAAGATCTACATGGTTGTCGACACAGGTCGGGACTACCCGCATCCCAGCGGGACCGGGATCCACGACCACGGGCACTTGCTTCGGATGTTCGAGGCGATCCACCCGACTGGGCTCCCGTTCATGGTCCATCCGCACGACCAGGCGATCATGGACACGATCGAGCAATCCCATTGGGAAGCGGGAGACCGTAGCCCCGCCGCCTATGCGCAGACCCTGGCGACCCACAACGGTCTCATCTGGGATTCGGCGATCGCCGTGCTCCTGCAGATGGCCGAGGCGACGGACACGAAACTCCACATTGTTCATATGCAGACCGAGGGTTCGATCGAGCTCGTGCGCCGGGCACGGGAGCGGGGTGTGAAGGTCAGTTGTGAGGTCAACCACTGGGCGCTTTTCCTCTCACGGTGGGCCGACGTCGAGAAGCTTGGCCCCTATGCGCTCTCGTACTGGGTCCCCGACCACCATCGGGAGGCAGTCTGGGAGGCCCTCAACGACGGCACGATCAACATGCTCTCCTCGGACCATGCGCCCCACACCCGGGAGGAAAAGGAGGTCGGGTGGGAGGACTGTTGGGCCTGTCACACCGGGACGCCAGGGATCCAAGAGCAATACCCGTTGCTCCTCGACGAGTCGATGAATGGGAAGATCTCGCTGTCCAGGGTCGCGGAGGTGGTTGCCGAGGAACCTGCCAGGGAGTTCAAGTTGGCCGAAAAGGGCTTCCTGAGACCCGGGTTCGACGCTGATGTCGTGATCTTCGATCCGCAGGACCAGACGCGGCACTCTTCGGACAGCGCCCTGTCCAAGTGTGGTTGGACCTGCTACGACGGCCGTGTCACCCGGGGCCGTATCCACCGGACCATGGTCCGGGGGCGGGACGTGTACGTGGACCGGGAGGTTGTGGGTGAGCCTGGTTGGGGGCGCCTAGCCCGGCCGACGATTTGAGTCGCGAGGAGAATGCATGGTGATGAGGAGACGATGGGCATGAGGTTTGGACTGCTAATGCCGCACTTTGGCGAACATGCCAACCGGCGCGCCCTGCTGGACGGAGCGGTCCTGGCGGAGAGTTTCGGCTTCGATTCACTCTGGGTTCGGGACCACCTCGTCTTCGAACCACACGCCGAGATGGAGGCAGCCAACATCACCTTCTACGAGGCACTCACGACGCTGAGCGCCATTGGCGCGGTCACCGAGAAGATCTCGCTGGGGACTGGATCCCTGGTCCCGTTTCGTCACCCAGTCCACCTCGCGATCAGTATCGCCACGCTCACGAGGCTGGTCGGGGACCGCGTGATCATGGGCTTCGGTGCCGGGACCTTCGACCACGAGTTCGAACTCGTCGGCATGGGTGACCTCGACCGAGTGGGACTCGTCCGTTCGAACGCCGAGATCATGCGCCGGCTCTTTACTGAGGACGGGGTCTCCCACAGCGACGACGTCTACTCGTTCGAGAACATCTCGATAGATCCTAAGCCCACGAAGCCGATCCCGTTCTGGTACTGCGGAGCGACGCCGAGGTCGGCGCGACTCGCTGCCGAGTACGCAGACGGGTGGATGCCGGGTCGCACGACGCTGTTGACGATCGACGAGCGTGTCAAGACGATGCGCGAGTTGACGGCTGAGAATGGGCGTCCGATGCCAACCATCGGGGTCATTCCGCCGACGTCGATCGCCGCAACGCATGAGATTGCCTTTGACGGGTTGAACGTTGACGGCCTGCTCGCCTGGGCCAACAAGAGGGGTAAGTGGTGGGTGAAGCCAGCGTCCGGCGAGTTCGCCACCGCAGAGGACATCGAAGGGTCCCTGATCGCAGGGAATCCCGAAGAGGTCGTCGACCAGGTCAAGCGGTTCGAGGAGGTCGGCGTGGAGCACCTGGTGTTCGACCTGCGCCTCACCTACGAGCGGTGGTTCGCATCAATCGAGTTGCTCGGCAGAGAGGTTCTGCCAGCCCTCCGCTGAATCAGAACAGTCTGTGTCTGCAGAGGGTGGGGGCCATAACCCCAGTTTGGTCGGTGTACTCAGGAACCCTGTATTCGGCGCTTACTTTGCCGGCTCCAGCATTTCGAACATCGGAACCTGGTTCCAGAACGTCGCACAGTCGATCCTGATCTACCGGATGACGGGATCGACCTTCCTCGTCGGGGTGGTGAACTTCGCGATGTTCGCCGGACTCGTCGCCTTCGCTCCCTGGGCGGGGCCGATGGCCGACAGCCACGACCGGCGGCGACTACTCCTGCTGACACAGGTTGTTGCGCTGTGCATTGCCGCATCCCTCTGGCTGGTCGTGGTCGCCGATGCCGAGAACAGTGCCTTCATCGTCGGTGCCGCCCTGATGATGGGGACGGCCATGGCCTTCTCGGTGCCCGCCCTCCAGTCCCTCGTGCCGGCGCTGGTCCCCGAGGGACATCTCTCGAGGGCGCTGTCGCTGAACGCCGTCAGCTTCAACTTGGCGAGGGTGGTCGGACCGGTCCTCGGCGCGATGGTGGTCGCCGGCCTCGGGTTCGCGTGGGCCTTTTTCCTCAATGCTGCATCCTTCCTGGTCTTCGTGGTGGCGCTCCTCGTGATCCGGCCCCGAGGTGGCTCGGGTGAAAGACCTGGATCCCGGAGGCTTCGGGACACGGCGACGATGTTGCGACAGGACCGGCGCCTCCTTGGCCTGTTGGCCGTGGTCGCGCTCGCATCGTTGACCGCCGATCCGATCAACACGATCGGTCCGGAGTTCGCCACCCGGATCTATGGATACCAAGACACTTTCACAGGGTGGATGATCGGGGCCTTTGGTGTCGGTGCGGTCGCCGGGGCGCTCGTCGTCTCGAGGGTCGGGCTGCCCAGTGTCAGGTTCGTGGTCTGGATGCTGATCACCGGCGGCTCGGGAATGGTCCTGTTCGGTGTCTCCGAGGGCCCCGTGTTCGGTCTGATCGGACTCGGGATAGCCGGCTTTGGCTGGTTGGCGGCCGTGATGCTCGCGACCACAGCCATACACATCTTGGTGGCGGACGACCACCGTGGTCGGGTGATGGCGTTCTGGAGCATCGCCTTCATGGGAGTGCGGCCGGTGTCAAGCCTGTCCTCTGGCTTGCTCTCCGCCGTCGGGGGACCGAGGCTCGCCGCCCTCCTCCTGGCGCTCCCCGCGGTTCTTGGCGCACTCGGACTTGTCATGGTCCGGTCCCGAACCGGGTTCGGATTCGACGTCCGGCAGGAGTAGGCGCCGACTGTTGCCCCCGTTGGGCTTCTCACTGCTGGGTGGAGCAATCTGGTAACCCGTCGGGCTCAACCTGCACCGCACTTCGTCGACGCGCCCTACCGGTTCGAGATCCTCGAAGGCGTCGACCACTGGGTCCCCGAGACCGCCGCGATGCCCTCAACGTCCTCCTGCTCGAGCACCTTGAGGCCCATCCGCCCGAGAATGGCTAGCCGCCGTCGCCGACCCGACCGGCTGAGCCAACTCGTGGGGAGGCTCGTCGCGGGGTAGGCGCTGACCGGCCCGACCGTTAGCCTCTTCGCTGCGGGGTGGAGCAGTCTGGTAGCTCGTCGGGCTCATAACCCGAAGGTCGCAAGTTCAAATCTTGCCCCCGCCACCAAGAAGCCGCAGGTCAGGGTCGGTCTTTCGAGGCCGGCCCTCTGCATTGGTGGCGGAGGAAAGAACGTCGATTTGAACAACCACTCGAAAAGACCCACACCCCGCCGGGATGGGCATGGGGCAGACCTACCTCCGGGGGCCTCAACGGATACCACCGAACTGCATGTGTGAGGTCTCATCTGTGCTCCCGAGCACCACTTCACCTCGAGGCGAGTCAATGGTGACGGATAGTGCCGGTGGCCCTGCAGACACCGCGATGTCGAGATCGATGGCTCGCAGGGTGCCTGCGAGATCATCGGCGTCGGGCGTCGTGATGGTCAACGCCCTGAACTCACCCCCGATGGGATTGGTGTCTTTCGGATTGGCGCACTCGAGCCAATCGATGAAAAACGGCATGCGCCCACCGTGCCGACTCCCGATGGGGAACAACAGATCCCACACGAGGAGGTCACCTGATTCCGTCTTGCGCTGGGTGCGATTGGGACCCTGAGTCGATACGCCAGCCGATTCCAGTGCCGGGGCAATGGCGTCGAGATCGCCTTCAGCCGCCCAGGTGACCATGCCACCGCTCGTCAAGCTGGCGAACTGTGCGCCGGCGTTACCTTCCCGGGACTGCGCCGGGTCGGGTGCGATGATCTCGAGATAGGTGGAGCCGAGGGACAGAAGTGCGTTGCGTGTGCCGAGACCCACATGCTCTCCGCCATAAGCGGCTGGTGTCCCGAACGTGTCCGCTGCCCATTCCATGCCTTCGTCCAGCGAAGCCACGGCGTACATGAAGTGATCGATCCGCGTGGTCAGGATGTGTCCCCCTGGTTATGGAGTCGGACCATGACTTCACGGTAATCCTCATCCTCCCCACGATTGGACTCACCTGATCTGGTCGAACCGTTCCGAGGGTTGTGGGCACCGTCTCGTCCCGGCGGGTTGATCGACAATTTCGCCGTACGTGAGTGCCTGATTCGGGTAGCCCGATCAACTGTCGGGAGTCCAGCGCAACGGGCCGAATACCAGGTCGGTCATCAGGTCGCCGAAGTACAACTTCCACGCGACGGCCATGGTGAAGGGGGCGGATTGCAACGCGGATCGAAACGGTTGCCCGGGGTGCCCCGGGGCCCGTCCCGGGTCGACATCCGTTCCGGCCTATTCGGCGGTTCGTCCACCGGCTATTCAAGCGATTCGTGGATGTGCTCTACTCTCCGTCTGGTCGTCTCAGTGGGGGTCGGCACCGAAAAGGGGGAACCGGAATGCTCTTTCACATCACACACCACCACGACGAGACCACGTGCCCGGCACATGACGATGCAGTAGTTGCCAGCACCTTCGGAGTGGTTCTCGACACGCTCACGGAGAACGTGAACGAGGTGATCGGAGCCTGGGTCGACCCGCCCGGTCACGACTTCTTCTTCGTGGTCGACGCCGACGACGCCTCCCAGATCTTCCTGGGCCTCGGCCCGATCGTCTCCGCCGGCACGGCGAAGATCCAACCCGTCGGTGACTACGCCGTCATGATCGAAACGCGTAAGCAACTGAACTCCTAGCCCCAATGTGGTAGCAGGACCCTTGTCGCCCACCTGTGCGGATCAGGCAGAGGGTGGGTGCGGAGGGGAGTCTCGTCACCTCGGCGGAGCAGCAGGTCCTCAGGTCGTGATGTCACAACCCGTGTCACGAGAATCAACGCTACGGACGGGACACCTTCTATTTCCCTACGAGGTGACCACGGTCTTCAGCGGGAGCTGTTGGCAGCTCCGAGGTACCCATCGAAACCGAGCGTGGCCCGCGCGTCGACGGTGGCGGCCAGTACCGCGTCGTCGAGCGGTATCCCGATGCCGTCAGCAGAACGGACCAGGCCGTTGAAGACGGCCACGATCACAGCGGCATCTACCAGCCCGTCCTCCCCAACGGCGGCGATTACCTCGTCGTCCAGGGCCCGGGCGGCTGCCGGGTCACGGTTGGCCGCCTCGGCGTAGGACACGAGCAACCCCCCGTGGGGGATGCTCCCCGTGGCCCCTCCCACCGCTCCGCGCAGGTCGGCGTCCGTGTCGATGGCATCGCTACTCGAACCGAGCAGCAGTACGTGGGACGATGCTCAATAGAAGCACTCGTTGATGGCCGACGTGCGGGCGGCGATCAGTTCGACCTGGGGGCGACTGAGGGGCCGGTGCTGCCACACCATCTCCCCGAAGTGTTGGCCGCCGCTGTACATGCTCATCACTACTTCCATGCGGCGTGCATTGTCGTCAGGCACGTAGGACAGCGCCCGGGCCACGTTGGGTCCGAACCAGGCGCCGACGGCCCACGGGACGAACGCCCCTTCCTGGCCGAGCCCGTCGGGAACAACCTGCGACGGATCACCCGCTCTGGGAGTCGGCAGATCCTGGTGGGGCCGACCCAACAGGTCGCAGAGCAGGTCGATGGGCACCGTCTGGACGACCAGGGCGACCATCTCCACATAGCGGCCCGGACCCAGCCGGTCGACGACAACGGCGGCCCAGTCCCCTGTGATGCGTCCGGCGTCGACCGCCAGGCGTCGGACCACCTCGCGTGTCAGCGCCGACAGGCCGTCGGGACCGACAATGTCGGAGAGCCCACCGGGATCTGGGGCGACCTCCCCCAACGGGAGCGGCACCGACGTCCGGGTTGCCGCGACGATTGCCACCCGTTCGGCGGCCGTCCACCACGTGCCGGGACCTGCGAGCCCGTCCCACACATTGTCGAAGGCGGTGAGGATCTCCGGGTCGACCGGCCGGGGGAACGTCTCGGGAGCAAACGGGGCCATGGGGTTCACGGTACATACACCACCGCTGTAGGGCCGCCCTGGCGGTCGTCTTCCGGTCGCCACGGCCGGGCCCTTGCAGCTTCCGAGGCTCAGCCCATGCCCATCCCGGTCAACCGACGGGGAGCATCGGGAACCAGTCCTCGCGGAGGCGCTGGCCGTCCACCATGTCGTGGCCGTCGAACGGCGGAGAGGTGCGGCCCCGGCGTTGCACGTAGCGGGCGTCGTCACCCACGACCCGCAGGGAGAATGCCCGCCGCAGGTTCGTCGAACCCCGGGCGCCGTGCACGGTGTCGAAGTGGAACGCCACCGCGTCGCCCGGTTCCACCGCCCACTCGAGGATGTCGTACCGCTCGGGCTCGGCATCCGGATCGGGTGCCGGTTGGAAGTCCCCGCTGTCGGTCGTCTCGTCGTCACCGTAGAAGCCGTCGCCGGTCGTCCAACTCACCGGATGGACCGCTGCGTCCCAGAGGTGCGAGCCGCGGATGAACCGCAGGGTCGACTCCAGGGGCACCGGGTCGAGTGGGATCCAGATGCTGACCGTCTGCGGGCCCTCGACGAAGTAGTACGGGGAGTCACTGTGCCAGGGCGTGTGGCGCGGCGCCCCCGGTTCCTTGACCAGCACGTGCTCATGGAACAGCTGCACCGTCCCGGACCGCATCAACTCGGCGGCAATCGCTCCCGCCTCGGATTCGAAGGCGAAGCGCTCGTACTCCGGGATGCGCTGCCAGTTGCAGTAGTCGTCCCAGAACCGACCGGGGTCGTCGGCAGTGCCGTTGTCGTCGAAGAACTCGCTCGGCTCGGCCTCGTTGCGGGCCACCCCTGCGGCCAGCACGTCCACCCAGCCGGCGAACAGCCCACGCAGGCACACCGCCCCGTCGGCAGCGAAAGCAGCGATCACTTCCTCGTCGATCCGTCCGGAAGGCACGGGCTGAGAATAAGCGCGGGCCGGGCCCCGTTCGGCCTCGTGGGCTGGCGCATCGCCCCCCGGGTTGTTAGCAACTGACCGTGGACCAAGGCGACGAGGGTGCCAACTGGCAGGCAATGACCCCAGCCGAGCGGGAGGTGGCCTACTCGCCCAGCTCCTGCATCGGCGGCGACTACAGCACCCATCTTGCCGAATACCGGGACCGCAGCGCCGTGGCGCGGGCAACGGTCGACCGCTGGCAGGAGTACGCCTACGGTCCGGCACGGTCCAATCACCTCGACCTGTTCCTGCCGGCGGGTACCGGTGAGCCGCCACCGCTGCTGGTGTTCATCCACGGCGGCTACTGGCAGGAACTCTCGAAGGAAGACTCCGCCTTCGCCGCCCCGGCATGGGTCGACCGGGGCGTCGCATTCGCCGCCATCGGATACACGCTCGCTCCGAAGGCGACACTCTACGAGATCGTCGCTGAATGCCGAAAGGCCGTCGGCTGGCTCCACGAACACGCCGACGAAGTCGGCATAGATCGCCGCCGCATCGTCGTGGCCGGCAGCTCGGCGGGAGCGCATCTGGCCGCCCTGGTCGCCCTTTCCGAAAGCCCGGCCAGTGCAACCGTGCTGATCTCGGGGGTCTTCGACCTGCGCCCCCTGGTCGGGACCTCCATCGTCGAGGCCCTCGACCTCACCACAGCCGATGCCAATGCCCTCAGCCCCGCACTCGCATCCATACACGGGTTCCCCCCGAGCCTCGTGTGCTGGGGCGAGGTCGAGACCGACGAATTCAAGGAGCAGGGCCGGCGGTTCGCCGAGTTCCTGAACGCCGCGGGGACCACCTGCACCTCGTTCGAGGTCGGGGCACGCAACCACTTCGACGTGGTCCTCGACCTCGCCGACCCCTCCTCGAAGATCGGACGAGCAGTAGCGTCGTTCCTTGACGGATCGATGTCCGGTTCGTCCTAGGAGGCGGAAGTGCCCACGTTCAAGCCACAGACCCCGACCATCGTCGACCCGACCGGGGTTCCGCCAGGCAACGAGCCGCGGCCGATGGGAACCACGACCGACACCAGCCGGGCCGAGATCGTCGAAGAGACCGGTGGCACGCCCAGGGTCGACTTCGACAACACCAGCAACCCGTACATCGACTACCAGAGCATCGACCTGCTGCTCACCCTCCAGCACCCCCGCAGCGACGCCTATGACGAGACGTGCTTCTTCATCATGGGGCAGGTCAAGGAGCTGTTGTTCAAGTCGCTCCACTTCGAACTCCACAACGCCCGCCACCTCATCCGCGGCGATCAGGTCCACGACGCCCTGCTGGTGCTCGACCGTTCGCTCGAGATCACCAAGCTCCTGATCAACACCTGGGACGTGGTCGCCACCGTGTCCGCCGAAGGCTTCAACCAGTTCCGCAACCACCTCGACCAGGCATCCGGCCAACTGTCGTTCATGTTCCGCCACGTCGAGTTCATCCTCGGCAACAAGGACCGTCACCTGGCCAGCGCACACCGCAACGTCCCCCACGTGTGGCCCCACATCAAGGAGGCCCTCGAGAGCCCCAGCCTCTACGACGAGGTCATCACCATGCTCGACCGCCGGGGGTTCGCCATCGATCCCGGAGCGCTCGACCGCGACTGGTCCGATCCCTATCCCCCCGACCAGAGCGTCGAACAGGCCTGGTTCGACATCTACGACGACCCGAGGACCGGCAACGACCTCTACCGGCTCGGCGAAACCCTGGTTGCCCTCGACGAACAGATGACCCTGTACCGGTGGCGCCACTTCGTGCTGGTGTCGCGCATCATCGGCTACAAGCCGGGTACCGGCGGATCCACTGGCGTCGAATGGCTGCGCCACACCACAGAGTTCCGCTACTTCCCCGAACTGTGGTCGCTGCGCACCCGCCTCGAGACCTGAGCGGTTGGCTCCTCAGTCGTAGACGAGGGTGCCGTCGTCGAGGTCGGCAGCGGGGATCGTGTCCCTGTCGGCCCAGTAGTCCTGCGACATGCGCCACGGATCGTGCGCCCCCTGCCGCGGCATCAGGTGCATGGCGCGCGCCAGGTAGCCGGGATTGAAGTCCTCCGGGTCGACCCACGGCAGCAGGTCCATGCCGGCGTCCTCGTCGCGCAACGCGGGTGTCACCATCGAGGCACCCCGGTCGTCCAGGTGGTGCAGCAGTCGGCACACGAAGTCGGCGACCAGGTCGGCACGCAGCGTCCAACTGGCCCGGAAGTAGCCGAACACCCACACCATGTTCGGAATGCCCGTGAACATCATCCCCCGGTAGCCCACGGTGTCGGAGAAGACGAGCGGCTCGTCGTCGACGCAGAAGTCGATGTCGCCCAGCACGTTGAGCTCGAACCCCGTGGCGGTGATGATGATGTCGGCCTCGAGGTGGTCGCCCGACACCAACCGGATGCCCGTCTCGGTGAACTCCTCGATCTCGTCGGTCACCACCGAGGCGTCGCCATCGGCGAAGCTGTGGAACAGGTCGCCGTCGGGGATCAGGGCCAGGCGTTGCCGCCACGGCGGGTACGACGGCGTGAAGTGGGGGCTCACGTCGAAGTCCTCGCCGAGGACCTCCCGGATGCCCTTGAACAACTCCTCGCGGACCAGGTCGGGGTACTCGGCGGAGAGCCGCACGACCTGCTCCTGGTCGTGGAGGATCTTCCGGCGCACGATCTCGTGTGTCCACTCCTCGGGGACGTCGAGTTCCCGGAGGGTGTCGGCCAACTCGTTGCTGTTCGGCCGGGCGACGAAGTAGGTCGGCGAACGCTGCAGCATCGTGACGTGCCCGCAGTCGGCCGCCATCGCCGGGATCAGGGTTGCGGCCGTGGCCCCCGACCCGATCACAACCACCTGCTTTCCCGCATAGTCGAGGTCCTCGGGCCACGTCTGGGGGTGCACGATCTCACCACCGAAGCGGTCCACGCCCTCCCACTCGGGGGTGTAGCCGGCGCTGTGCCGGTAGTACCCCTGGCACATCCACAGGAAGTCGCCGGTGAACCGGACCTGCTCCCCGGTGTCGGTGCGGGTCACCTCGAGGGTCCAGCGCCGGTCCCCGGTCGACCAGGAGGCCGACGAGATCGTGTGGCAGTAGCGGATGTGGCGGTCGATGTCGTTGTCGTCGATCACCTCGCCCATGTACGTGAGGATCTCGTCGGCGGTGGCGATCGGCGGCCCGGTCCAGGGCTTGAACCGGTACCCGAAGGTGTAGAGGTCGCTGTCGGACCGGATGCCCGGATACGTGTGGGTCTTCCAGGTACCACCGAATCCGTCCATGGTCTCGAGGATCGTGAACGTCTTGTCGGGGCACTGCTGCAGGAGGTGGTAGGCGCCGCCGATGCCGGAGATGCCGGCGCCCACGATCAGCACGTCGAAGTGCTCGACCGTCGATCCGGAGTCCACCGCCTCAGCCTGCGCCATGCCGGAATCGTCCACCACCGGGCACGCAGGTGCCACATCCGAGGCGCAATCTGCGCTGTCAGCGACCGAGCGAGCCGAGGGCGTAGTCGCTTTCCGAGGGCAGCTCGTCCGGCCAGTTGGTGCGCCATACCTCGTTGGTCAACTCGCCGACCGGCATGGACGCTGCCTCGAAGCCGGGCCTGGGCAGCACCAGCGGTTCCACGACCACGTCGTGGTCCGGGACCATGAAGTAGGGGAACGAATAGCGGTCGGGTCCCAGGTTGACCACCCGGTGAGGGGTGGCGACGAAGTGCCCGCCGGAGAGGAGTTCGAGCATCTCTCCGACGTTCACGACCATCGCGTCGGGTGGACAGGCGACCGTGATCCATTCACCGTCACGGTCCTGCACCTGGAGCCCACCGACCGGATCGGGATGAAGGAGGGTGAAGATGTTGGTGTCCCTGTGGGGGTGGATGCCGAAGTCGACCCCGGGCGGCATGGCCGGGTAGTGCATCAGCGTCATGTTGGTGAGCGGAGCATCGAACATGGCGTGCAGGGTGGTGCCGTGTACGCCGAGCGACGATGCCACTGCGTCGAGGAGCGTCCTGCCGAGTGAGTCGCATGCCGACCAGTACCGGGAGACGACCTCTGCCATCCGGTCGACCTCCGGTACCCACCGGTTCCGGCCGTAGAGGGGGCAGGCCGTGAGAGCCGGGTGGCCGTCGGGGCACTCCCAGTGCAACTTGAAGGCCTCGTACGCGTCAGGCGTCGTACCGGTCACCTCGCCACGGTTGGGGGTGAAGAAGCCGAGCGGGATGAAACCCCGGTAGTTGTCGGGTGTGATCCTGTAGCGCCGCTTCACCTCATCGTCGAGGGCGAAGAGCTCTACGAGGAGCGAGCGCATCTCCTCGAAGTGGGACTGCCCGATCCCGTGCCCCACGACGGACACGAACCCGACGTTTCGCCAGGCATGGTCGAGATCCGTTGTGGCCTTCTCGCCACGGAGGTCCACGACGGGAATCTGAACGGCAGATTCGGTCACCGTCTCAACCTAGTCGTGACCTGTGTCACCCCTCCGTGGTCAGGACTTTTGTCCCTACTCCCGCCACCCCTCTACCCCGATGATGGGGCTGGCGTAGAAGACGGGGCCGACTGCACTCACCAACCGAGGAGGGTGACACAGGTGAAGTGGACGGCTACAAGCAGCGCAGGTCGTTGTCTGGGATTGCCTGCGGTCATCCTCGCCTTCTCCGCAGGCTTGTGGTTGGTCGTGCTGACCCCTGCGGCCGCTCAGACGGCCGATCAGGGCGAGGCCGTCTTCAGCGCGAAGTGCGCTGCTTGCCACACGATCGGTGGCGGAACCCTGGTCGGCCCCGACCTTGACGGGGTCAGCACCAGGCGGGATACAGCCTGGTTGACCCGGTGGATTGCCGAACCGGACCTGATGCTGGAGGAGGGTGACCCGATCGCCGTCGACATGCTCGCCGAGTTCAACGACATCCCGATGCCAAACCTCAGCCTCACCGATCTCGAGGTAGCGAGCCTCGTCGCATACATGGATGCACAGTCCGGTGCCGCCCCTGGGGTCGACCCGGACCCGGTGCAGCCCGTTGCCGGTCCAATCCAGCCGAATGCCGCCACCGGCAAGAGCCTCTTCGAGGGTTCGAATCGTTTTGACAATGGCGGCCCAGCGTGCCTGGCCTGCCACAGCATCGCCGGTATCGGCGCCCTGGGTGGGGGTGCCCTCGGGCCGGACCTGACCGGTGCGTACGGCAAGTTCGGCGAAGCCGGCATGGCCTCGATCCTTGCCACCACCCCCTTCGAGACCATGAGTCCGATCTTCGACGATCACCCCTTGACCGACGAGGAACAGGTCCACCTTTCGCTGTTCCTCAGCCAGGCTGCCGTCAGCAAGCGGACAGCGGCCTCGGTTGGCCAACTGGCCCTGCTGGGCATGGCAGGCGCGGCATTCCTCCTGTTGGGGATGCAGTTCCTCTGGAGGCGGCGACTCAGGGAGGTGCGTCGGCCGATGGTGGCCCGATCGCGTGCTCGGATCGAACGTTTCAAGCAGGCAGAAGACGAGCGACGGGGTTCAACGCCCGGGACGGAAGGTAGGTAGGCACGTGGGTTGGATCCAGGACCTGGTTAACCCCGAAGCGCGCAACTGGGAGGACTTCTACCGGAACCGCTGGCAGCACGACAACGTCATTCGCACCACCCACGGCGTCAACTGCACCGGTGGTTGCTCCTGGGCCGTCTATGTGAAGGACGGGATCATCACCTGGGAGATGCAGCAGACCGACTATCCGCTCCTCTGCGACGAACTCCCGCCCTACGAGCCACGCGGATGCCAGAGGGGCATGTCGGCCTCCTGGTACGTCTACAGCCCGATCCGGGTCAAGTATCCGTATGTCCGCGGAGCGCTCCTCGACCTGTGGCACGAGGCCATGGCCACCCATGCCAGCCCGGTCGAGGCATGGGAGTCGATCGCGACGGACGACGAGAAGCGCTCACGAATCCAGCGGGCCCGCGGCAAGGGTGGCTTCAGGCGATCCACCTGGGACGAGGTGCTCGAGATAGTCGCGGCAGCCTGCCTCTTCACCGCCAAGGAGTACGGACCCGACCGCGTATTCGGGTTCTCGCCGATTCCCGCAATGTCGTACCTGTCGTACGCGGCCGGTTCGCGCTTCCTGCAACTCTTCGGCGGCGTCAACATGAGCTTCTACGACTGGTACGCCGACCTTCCCAACGCCTTCCCCGAGATCTGGGGCGACCAGACCGACGTTGCCGAGAGCGCCGACTGGTACCACTCCAAGTACATCGTCTCGATGGGCTCCAACCTCAGCATGACCCGGACACCTGACGTCCACTTCATCTCCGAGGCACGCCACGAGGGAGCCAAGTTCGTGGTGATCGCCCCCGACCTGAACCAGGTCGCCAAGTACGCCGACTGGTGGATTCCCGTCGAGGCGGGCCAGGACACCGCACTGTGGATGGCGGTCAACCACGTGATCCTCAAGGAGTTCCACGCCGACCGGCAGGTGCCGTACTTCATCGACTACGTCAAGCGCTTCACCGACTCGTCGTTCCTGGTGGAGTTGACGCCTGAAGGCGGCTCGCTCAAGGCCGGCCAGTTCCTGCGTGCCGACCGGGTGGACCGGTACACGGGTGTGGAGAACGGTGACTGGAAGATGCTGGTCCACGACCGCAACTCCGGGGCCCTGCGGATGCCCAAGGGCACCGTCGGATTCCGCTGGCAGGAGGAAATGGGCCAGTGGAACATCAAGATGGAGGACGGCCTGGACCACCAGCCGATCGACCCCGACCTGACCTTCATCGACGAGCACGACGAGGTCAAGATGGTCTCGTTCCACGAGTTCGCCGAGGGCGGGGTCTACGAACGCGAGGTACCGGTCAGGTATGTGGAGACCACCGACGGAAGGGTCGCCGTCACCACCGTGTACGACCTGTTGATGGCCCAGTTCGGAGTCAGCCGGGGCCTCGCGGGTGACTACCCGGTCGACTACGACGACGAGCGCCCCTACACCCCGGCATGGCAGGAGAAGCTCACCGGCATCGGTCGGGACACGGTCACACGCCTGGCACGCGAGTTCGCGGGCAACGCCGAAGCCACCAACGGCAAGTCGATGGTCATCATCGGCGCCTCCATCAACCACTGGTACAACAACAACCAGTCCTACCGGGCACCGATCACCGCGTTGATCATGACCGGATGTCCGGGTCGAAACGGCGGCGGCATGAACCACTATGTGGGCCAGGAAAAGCTCTCGCTGGTGGCACCGTGGACGAGCGTGGCCCTTGGCCTGGACTGGTCCAAGCCCCCCCGCCTCCAGCAGACACCGATCTGGCACTACATCCACAGCGACCAGTGGCGCTACGAGGGTGATTTCACCGACTACGCCCGCGTTCCTCCGGAAACCAAGTGGGCCAAGGGCCATGCAGTCGACCTGGCGGCCGCGTCGGTCCGGATGGGGTGGATGCCCTTCTTCCCCCAGTTCGGCAACAACCCGCTTGAACTGGTGAGCGAAGCCGAGGCTGCAGGGGCCGGGACCGACGAGGAGATAGTTGAACGCGTCGCCGACCAGTTGAGCAGCGGTGATGTCAAGTTGTCCGTCGAGGATCCCGACGCCGAGGAGAACTGGCCCAGGGTCTGGTTCGTGTGGCGGGGCAACGCCATGCAGTCCAGCGCCAAGGGCGCCGAGTTCTTCCTTCGCCACTACCTGGGCACCCACGACAACATCGAGGCGATGGAACACGCCGCAGGGAAGACCGACACGGTCGAGTTCCGTGAGGAGGCACCCAGGGGGAAGATGGACCTGGTCGTGGACCTCAACTTCCGCATGGACTCCACGGCCCTCTACTCCGACATCGTGCTTCCAGCCGCCTTCTGGTACGAGAAGAACGACCTCAACACCACCGACCTCCATTCCTTCGTCCACCCGTTGGGTGAGGCCGTGCCGCCGGTCTGGGAGTCCAAGACGGACTTCGAGATCTTCAAGGCGTTCGCCAAGAAGGTCAGCGAGATGGCGCCGTCGGTGTTCCCCGAGCCGTTCAAGGACATCGTCACCTCTCCGCTCAAGCACGACACTCCCGACGAGTTGGCCCAACCGCAGGTCCTGGACTGGGGCAAGGGCGAGTGCGACCTGGTCCCGGGGGTGACGGCGCCACACCTGAACGTGGTCGAACGCGACTACGCGAACCTCTACAACCGCTTCATATCCCTGGGCCCGCGGCTCCGCGAGGATGGCGTGAGCGGCCATGGGGTGCACATCCCCGTGGCAGAGGCCTACGACGAGCTCCTGGAGAGTCCGATCGGCACCGCTCCGGACCCACGCCGCACCCGTGCGGTCGAGTGGGGCGGTCAGAAGTACCCGGGCATGGAGGACTCCCTCGACGCTGCCAACATCCTTTTGCGCCTGGCTCCCGAGACCAACGGCGAGCAGGCGTATGCGGCGTTCAAGGCCGAGGAGGAGAGGATCGGGGTTCCCCTCACTGACCTGGCCGATGACACGCGTGCGGTCAGGATGACCTTCCACGACATAACGAGGCAGGTGAGGCGCACCCTCACCAGCCCGTGCTGGTCGGGTGACGTCAGGGACGGTCGCACCTACTCGGCGTGGACCCTCAACGTCGAGCGGCTGGTTCCGTGGCGAACGCTCACCGGTAGGCAGCAGCTCTACAACGACCACCCCTACTACATCGACTTCGGTGAGCACCTTCCGACGTACAAGCCCAAGTTGGATCCGGTGGCGACGGGAGACATCGTCCTCAGTCCGGTCGACGACCAGTCGCTGGTCCTCAACTACATCACGCCCCATGGCAAGTGGAACATCCACTCCACCTACAAGGACAACCTCCGGATGTTGACCTTGTCGCGCGGGATGGATCCGGTCTGGATCAACGACAAGGAGGCCGCAAGGGTCGGGATCGTCGACAACGACTGGGTCGAGGTCTACAACGACAACGGGGTCGTGGTGACGAGGGCTGCGGTGAGTTCCAGGATCCCTGCCGGGATCTGCCTCTACTACCACGCCGTCGAGAGGACCATCTACATCCCCAAGTCGCAGGTTCGTGGGGGAAGGCGGGCCGGAGGCCACAACAGCCTCACCCGCACCCGGATCAATCCGCTGCTGCTGGCCGGCGGCTATGCCCAGTTCACCTACGGCTTCAACTACTGGGGCCCGATCGGCATCTTCACCCGCGACACGTACGTGGTGGTCCGGAAGATGGAGAAGTTGGAATGGTGATGCACGAAGCGAACGGGAGCGCCTGAGATGGACATCAGAGCCCAGGTATCGATGGTCTTCCACCTGGACAAGTGCATCGGTTGCCATACATGCAGCGTCGCGTGCAAGAACATCTGGACCGACCGCGAAGGCGTCGAGTACCAGTGGTGGAACAACGTGGAGACCAAGCCCGGTACGGGCTACCCCACCCTCTGGGAGAACCAGGAGGAGTACAGAGGAGGCTGGGAGGTAGAGGACGACCGGCTGCAACTCAAGTTGCAGAGCAAGGTCGGCACACTCGGCAACATCTTCTACAACCGTCGACTGCCCACGATCAACGACTACTACGAGCCCTGGACCTACGACTACGAGCACCTCTTCAACGCACCCGAGGGAGATGACCAGCCGACCGCTCGACCCATCTCGCTGATCACCGGTGAGTTCATGGAGATCGAGTCCGGACCCAACTGGGATGACGACCTGGGTGGCTCTCCCGTCTACGCCTCGAACGATCCGAACGTGGGTGTCCTCACCGACGAGGAGAGGGCCCAGTTGAACGAGATCCAGAGGGTGGTGTTCTTCTACCTGCCCCGGATCTGCAACCACTGCATCAACCCTGGTTGTGTCGCCGCCTGTCCGGCAGGGGCTGCCTACAAGCGCGGTGAGGACGGCATCGTGCTCGTCAACCAGGACAAGTGCCGTGCATGGCGGATGTGCATCTCAGGCTGTCCGTACAAGAAGGTGTACTACAACTGGTCCACGGGCAAGTCGGAGAAGTGTGTCCTCTGCTTCCCACGCCTGGAAAGCGGCCAGGCACCGGCCTGCTTCCACTCCTGTGTCGGTCGAATCCGCTACCTGGGCGTGTTGCTCTACGACGCGGACCGGATCGAGGAGGTCGCCAGTTCACCCGCAGCCGACCTGGTCGAGGCGCAGCGGGGAATCATCCAGGATCCGTTCGACCCCGACGTGATCGCCGCCGCGAAGGCCAACGGGGTGCCGGACGGGATGCTGGAGGCTGCGAAGCACTCACCCGTGTACAAGTTCGTGAAGGAGTGGGAGTTGGCCCTGCCGCTTCACCCGGACTTCCGGACGGTGCCGATGCTCTACTACGTGCCCCCCATGTTGCCTGTTCTGGCCAAGATGAAAGACGGCAAGTACGACGTTGCCGGAGCCGAGACCGAGGGCCTGAAACCGCTGTTGACATCGTTGGAACATGCCAGGGTCCCGCTGCGCTACATGGCGGAACTGTTCTCGGCGGGCAACGAGGAAGTCGTGGCCGAGGTCTACAGGAAGCTCATAGCGGTCCGTGTCTACAAGCGTGCCGAAAAGGTGGGCGACCTGTCCCAGGAGGAGGCGCAGGAGGCGCTCGACGTCGGGAACCTGACGGCCGAGGAGGCAGAGGCCATATTCCGTCTTACTGCCCTGCCCTCGTTCGAGGAGCGCTTTGTCGTACCCCCGTTGGCCCGCGAAGTGGCCATCGAGCAGATCGAGAGCCCCTACGACCGGAAGCGCGAGGGTGGGTTCGGCAGCCGTACTGCTCCGGAGCGGAGGTGGTGACCGTGGAAGACCGGTCCACCGTGAAGCGCGTCTGGGGGTTCTTTGCCGGGCTGCTCGACTACCCGACCGAGAGCCCCCTGGAAGCCATCGGGGAGTGTCGGCGGCTGGTCGCAGGGGTGTCACCGGATGCCGACGCCCTGCTGGCCCGGTTCCAGGGGTTCGTCGAGGGATCAACCCTTGGTCGCCTACAGGAGGAGTACACCCGGGCGTTCGACATGGACGAATCCCACAGCCTGTACGTGGGCTACCACTTGTTGGGCGAGAGCTACAAGAGGAGCGCGATGCTCCTCGAGTTCATGGAGCGGTACCGGGCGCACGGGGTCGAGGTGGCCGGGGAGCTGGCCGACCACCTGCCGGTGGTCCTGCGATTCCTGACCGTCTGCGACGACCGCGACCTGGTCGACGAGATCATCTGCGACGCGGTCTGGCCCTCCCTCGAGATGATCTCGGGGGACGGCGACGAGACCGACGCCCCGGACCCGGAAGAAGAGGGACCGCCGGTAGCAGCCGCCCTGCCCTACCACGAGTTGTTGGATTCCCTTCTGTTCTTTGTACGGGCTTCCACATCCGGAAGCACGCAACCGCTCGCAGTGACCAGTGCTGTGGGGTGGCCGACAACGTGAGGAGAGGCTGACCATGTTGGATGATGTGCTGTTCGTGGCCTTCCCGTACCTGGCGTTCATCACCGCCGTCTGGGTCGGGATCTACCGCTTCCGAAACGACCGCTTCTCCTATTCCACCCAGTCATCCCAGTTCCTGGAGAACCGGATGCTCAGTTGGGGGTCGGCACCATGGCACTACGCCATCCTGACGATCCTGATGGCACACCTCGTGGCCCTTCTGGTTCCGTCAATCTGGGCCTCTGTGATCTCAGCGCCGATCCGCCTCTACACCCTTGAGGTGACCGGGCTGTCGTTGGCGCTGATGGCAATCTTCGCTCTCTGCGTGCTCGTCTATCGGCGCCTGACGACACACCGTGTGCGGACCGTGACGACACCGGCCGACTGGCTGTTGTTCTCCCTGCTGCTGGCCCAGGTGGTGCTCGGGTTCTGGGTGTCCCTCTTCTTCCGCTGGGGCGCCGACTGGTACCTGCACACGACGGTGCCGTGGATCGGCTCCCTCGTGAAGTTCCAGCCCGACACAGCGACGGTCACCACGCTTCCGTGGGTGGTCAAGTTCCACATCCTGGGCGGGTTCGCCATCATTGCCGTCTTCCCGTTCACCCGCCTGGTGCACGCGGTGATCTGGCCCATCACCTACCTCTGGAGGCCGCACCAGGTGGTCATCTGGAACAGGAAGAGGACCGGTACGGGAAGAAAGGCCCCACGGTAACCACGGTCAGAGAAGCGGGGAGACAGGATCAAATGGCTGTGAATAGCCAGATGGAACCCGAAGATCGATCCCGTGGGGCGAACCGGATCCTTGCCATCGCCACCATCGGATTCACTCTCTGTTTCGCGGTCTGGGTGGTCTTCGCGATCATCGGACTACCAGCGCGACAGGAACTCGGGTTATCCGACTCCCAGTTCGCGTTGCTTGTCGCCACCCCCATCCTCACCGGATCGCTACTGAGGATTCCCCTCGGCATCTTGGCCGACATGTTCGGCGGTCGTCGGGTGTTCACGGTGTTGCTACTGGTTACCGCCGTTCCCGTCTACCTGGTGAGCAAGGCTGATTCCTATGTCGAACTGCTCATCGCCGCGCTCTTCATAGGCCTGTCGGGAGCCGCGTTCGCTGTCGGGATCGCCTGGGTATCCGCCTGGTATCCCCACGAGCGAAAGGGCTACGCCCTGGGGATGTTCGGTGCCGGCAACGTGGGCGCCTCCATCACCAAGCTCCTGGCCCCCACCCTGGTCACTGCTGTCTCCGTCGGTGGCCTGGCCGGCGGTCACATCCCCGGTGGGTGGAGGTTCGTGCCGTTCTTCTATGCCATGTTGCTGGTTGTCATGGCGGTGTTGCTCTGGACCCTCACCCCATCACACGACATCAAGCCCGGCCGGGGGCGACCCCTGGGGGAGTTGCTGATGCCGTTGAGACACATCCGCGTCTGGCGATTCGGCTACTACTACGTCGTGGTTTTCGGCGCCTACGTGGCGCTGGCCCTGTGGCTCCCCAAGTACTACGTGGATGTGTTCGGAGTTGACCTCAAGGTCGCCGGCGCGCTCACCGCACTGTTCATATTCCCCGCCAGCCTGCTTCGACCCGTGGGAGGCCATCTGGCCGACCGAATTGGTGCTCGCCGGGTCATGCACTGGGTCTTCGCAATGATTGCCGTCGCCTCCTTGTTGTTGTCATTTCCAAACGGGCACCTCACCCTTCACCAAACCAAGACGGCAGAGGTCCGGGAGATACTGCCCTTCGATCAGAACATCTGGCTGTTCACCATGCTCGTGTTCATCATCGGGATCGCCATGGGCATAGGGAAGGCCGCTGTCTACAGGTACATCCCCGACTATTTCGAAAATGATGTCGGTTCCGTGGGCGGGCTGGTGGGTGCGGTCGGCGGCCTCGGTGGCTTCTACCTACCTCTCCTGTTCGCAGGAGCACTGTTTCTCACCAACCTCCCCACGAGCACCTTCTTCGTGCTGTTCCTGTTCTCATCAGCAGCCTGGGTGTGGTTGCACCTGACGGTCTTGCGGATCCTTCGAAGTGCGGCTCCCCATCTCGACCATG
>MPMB02068819.1_pt1 | contig 22851 bp, 22 predicted proteins | sample 1617371 | NCBI WGS metagenome assembly MPMB02 (sample SAMN05944808, study PRJNA350692) | marine metagenome | biome: marine; feature: ODZ; material: water; isolation source: 300 m water sample filtered on 0.2 um supor filter | place: Pacific Ocean | collected 2012-04-08 | depth 300m m
ATGTGATAGTCTCTTCCATGATCCGTCTCCTATGCATGGTGAACGCATGCGTTCACCGGCGCCGGACCATCCGGCGCAACCCTCGACACCTGCATACAGTGAGACGGGTCACCCACGTCCAGATCGGACATGGGGTCTAGCCTATTGAAGTAGAGCACGAGGGGAAAGCCCATGAAAATCGGCATTGTCGGTTGCGCCGGCCGCATGGGCAGGATGGTGGTCGGCGAAGTCCTGGCGACGCCGGGCTGCGAGCTTGCCGGCGGCACCGAGCAACCGGGAAGCGCCGCCATCGGCGGGGATGTGGCGGCGCTGGTCGGGGCGGCGCCGGCGGGACTGACCATCGGCGACGCCGCCGCCGCCCTTTTCCGGATATCCGACGCCGTCATCGACTTCACGGCTCCCGCCGCCACGGCTGCCCATGCCACCCTTGCCGGCGGCCATGGCACGGCCCTGGTTACCGGGACCACGGGACTTGCGGCGGATCACCAACAAGCGATCGAACAGGCCGCCGCCAAATGCGTCGTCATCCAGGCCGCCAACATGAGCGTCGGGATCAATCTGCTTTTGGGCCTGACCCGGCAAGTGGCCGGAATCCTGGGGCGGGATTACGATATCGAAATCGTCGAGATGCACCATCGCCACAAAGTCGACGCCCCATCTGGCACGGCGCTGGCTTTGGGGGCCGAGGCGGCGGCCGGCCGCGGAGCCGATCTGGACAAGGTGTCGCAACGGGTCCGCGACGGCCATACTGGGGCGCGGAAGGCGGGCGACATCGGCTTCGCGACCCTCAGGGGCGGCAACGTGGTCGGCGAACATTCGGTAATTTTCGCCGCTGATGGTGAACGCATAGAGCTCACTCACAAGGCTTCGTCGCGGGCCATCTTTGCCCGCGGGGCGGTCAGGGCGGCCTTGTGGAGCCAGGGCAAGCCGCCGGGGTATTATACCCTTGGCGACGTTCTCGGTTTTTGACGCACCTCCCGTAAAGCGCCGCTTTTTTCAGAGCATGCCCTTAGTTGATGAGAATCGGTGCCAGCCGACCAATCTTGAAATGCTCCCGGCGGTCTGGCGGATAGGGTGGGCAGCATGAAAAATGCCGAGATCGAGGAATTCTACCGCCGCCTCGCCGCCGCCAATCCCGATCCCAAAAGCGAGCTCCATTACGACAGCCCATACACCCTTCTGGTGGCGGTGGTGCTTTCGGCGCAGGCCACCGACAGCGGCGTCAACAAGGCGTCGGGTCCTTTATTCAAGGCCGCCGATAGGCCGGAAAAAATGCTGGCTTTGGGCGAGGCACGTCTCAAGGACTACATCAAGACCATCGGCCTTTATAACAACAAGGCCAGGAACGTGCTGGGGCTCAGCCGGATTCTGCTCGACGAGAACGGCGGCCGAGTGCCCCGCGACCGCGATGCCCTGGAAGCCTTGCCCGGAGTCGGGCGAAAGACAGCCAACGTGGTCCTCAACGTCGCTTTCGGCGAGCCCACCATCGCCGTCGATACCCATATTTTCCGGCTTTGCAACCGCACCGGCCTGGCGCCGGGAAAAACGCCGTTGGAAGTGGAGGAAGGGCTGCTGCAAAAAACTCGCGCTAAATGGAAGCTTAACGCCCACCACTGGTTGATTTTGCACGGCCGCCATGTCTGCAAGGCCAGCAAGCCCCTTTGCGAAACCTGCGTTGTCGCCGGGCTTTGCGGCTACAAGGCCAAGACCGGCGCATGACGGCCAAAAAACACCCCTTTCAGCCGGCGGTTTTTCGCCGCCGGTCCTTGAGCAGGCTCTGGAAACACTCTTCCCGGGCGACCGAAACCTCGGCGCGGCCGCGGACTTCGAAATGGGCAACCTTGTAGGTATCGCCGTTTTTTTCCTCATAGAGGAAAAGGTCGAGGATGCAAACGCCGCCGCGATACTGCCAGACCTCGGCCGGCGCGTCCTTGCGGATAAAATCCGGTTGGCCCAGAAACGCCGTCACTTGGCCGCGTTCGAGGCCGACCATTTGCTTCGGTCGTGGAATATATTTGCCGCCGAACTCGTCACGGTTTTCCTTCCTGGTTGGCGTCAAGGCCGGGGAGGAGGGGGGGCGGCGGGCGCTTTTGACCAGCTCCTTGCTGTCGAGGGCTTTTATGTCGGTCTTTATTATCGGCTTCGGCGCGGCCGCGGCTTGGGGGATCCGAGGCGGCGCGGAGCAGGCGGCGAGACTGAACAGGAATATCCCCGCCGTCATCCCCGCCAGCATGGAAGGCAGCCTTTTCCATCCACCGGGAAACGGAAAAAAAAGACCGGCGTAGGGCGGTTTCAGGATAGGTTTTCCTCCGATGATTGCGGTCCTTTTTTCTGGTCCTTGAGTTTGGCTTCCGCCTTCTCGGCCTGGATCAGGGTTTGCATCTCGCCGGAGATCTCGCCGCCGGATTCGATGATGATGCTTCCGTAGCGTATCGAGCCGCTGACCTGGCCGCCCGAACGGACGATTAATTTTTCGTGGGCGATGAGTTCACCCTCGAAACGGCCGCTGATGTCGGCTTCCTCCACTTCCGCCGCGCCCTTGAAAAAGCCGCTGGGGGTGACTTCGATCACCCGGGCGTCCGACAAGGAGGCTTCGACCCGGCCCTCGACCATCAACTTGTCGCAGGAGGTGATATCGCCGCTGAGGTAGATGTCGCGCCCAACCAGCAGTTCCCGCCTCTCGGATTCGTCCGGCCCGCTCTGCTTCCCTGCCCGGTGGGCGCTGGGGATGTCAACGGCGCGGCGGGGAATCTCGTGACGTAAAACGGTTGCGGTCCCCAACGGCATGGACGGCTCGTGGGGGGCGTGGGGTCCTTTTTTCGAGAAGGGCTTCAGGGGCGGCGCGGCGACCTCATCGGCGTTTTCCTGCTTCGAGCTCGCCGCCTTATTGTCTTTGTCTCGCTGGAACATGATCCATCGCCCCTTTCCTGGCACGGTGTTCGACGACGGCGCGGCCAAAACGACATATCACGTCGCCGCCGCCTTGTGATCGTTCGACCGCCAGCCTTCGAACAGGTGAACCATGACGGAGGTGGCGACAATCGGAGCCAGCAGGTTGACCACCGGCACGGTCAGCAGCACGGCGATGACGGTACCGGCGACGACAAGCCGTCCCCTATGGGCCTTCCTTATGGCCAGGGCTTCCATCCCGCCGACTCGGCGCAAGGCCACAAGCTCAAAATATTCCCTGCCGAGAAGATAACCGTTTGCGGCGTAGAAGACAAAAGGGAAAACAGGCGGAAAGACGAGGAAAAAAAGCAACCCAAGATTAACCAACACCATAACGGCAAAAAACCGGATGGCCGCCGGCGGGACGGCGGCCAGGGATTGGCCGGGCGCCGGTGGCAAATGGGCATAGTGGCGGGCTTCGACGGCCTCGGCGATGCCGTCCAGGAGTAGGCCCATGACGCCGCTGACGACCGCCGGAAACATACACCATGTCAAAACCACCGTCGCCGCTCCACCCAAAAGATCGGCGATAAGGTCCATCCACCACGATTCGAACAGCTGGACGCCGGCCAGGAAAAAGCCGACAGCCACCCAAAGACAGGTGAGAACGGCGAGCGCCGTGATCAGGCCGATCCCAACGGCTCGCCGCGAGGCCGGGTCCCAAATCTGATGGAAGGCTTTAAAAAAGGCTGTTAACATATTGATTGCTGGGAATGCGTAAGACGCAAAGGTGATGGCCGCGCCGAAAGGAGCACCGCTCGGAAAGGGACGCGGCAATGCCCGGTCGGGACGATTGCGGCGATCCGGCGGCCAAGAGGCGGCGATGAACGCCCTTCCGGGGATTTTGAATTCCCCGGAGAAACCAACGGATAGCGGCAAACTTTCCGGCCCCGGGTTATTTGAAAAACCTATCCCAGAAGCTCTTGTTTTTGAGCTTGCGGTCTTTTGAGCGTTGGATGGTCGGGGGCGGCGGATCGTGGTCGGTGATGGGACGTCCCATGGCCTTGGCGTTGCGGATGCGGCGAGCTTCGGCATCGGGATCGAGAGCGACGCCCTTCTCTTTCTGTTTGTGCCAGAACAACAGCTTGTCGGCGAACTGTGCGCCTTGATCCGTGAATATGGTTGTTTCCTGGTTGATGGCGGCGCGAATGTTGGGATCGGCGTCGAGCCCGCCGGCATCCCTCAAGAGCGCCATCACTCCCGGGCTGTCGGCCGCGAAATTCGCCGATGCGCTGGGAGTTGCCGCCGCGCCGGGTATATTGGCGCCACCGCCGCTCTCGCCCATAATGGCTTTCTTGGCTTCTTTTCTGGGAACGATGTCTTGCGGGCGCGTCGCCCCCGGGACTGGCGGCCGCAGGGCATAATTCGGCGGCAGGCTCAAGGGCGCCCGTGAATAGACGGCGAATTCATCGGGAGAGTTTTTCGGCGGGCTGAACACACTTTGCGCGTCCTCGCAGCCGCTGATTATGACCGCGGCGATGAAAGTGGCGATTACCCATCGACTCCTAATCATCGCTCATCGAACATCCGATTTTTCCTTGCCGCGATTATTTTTAGGCTTTTCCGGCTTCATAAACAAGGAATCTATTATCAGAATCGCGGCGCCGACGGTGATGCCGGTATCCGCCAGGTTGAAAGCCGGCCAGTGGTATCCGGCAAGGTGAAGATCCAGGAAATCCGCCACCGCCCGCTGATCTCGAAAAAGTCTGTCGACGACATTGCCAATCGCCCCGCCGATGACCATGCCGATGGCGTAGCCCAGCAAAAGCCCATCGACTCGGCTGAGCCAGATCAGCAAGGCGACAACGATAGCCAAGGCGACGAAGGGCAAAAGCCAAAGGTTGAGCGCTGAATCAGAGTTGAAAAGGCCGAAACTGACCCCCCGGTTCCAGCCGAGGACAAGATTGAAAAAAGCCGTCAATGGGATGACGCGGGGCGGCTGCATGACGACTTCGAGGATCCACCATTTGGTACCCTGATCGAGCCCCAAAACCAGCGCCGCCGCCGCCAATCCCGGCCAAAAAGGACGGTGAACTTTCATAGCCGGATAGGCGAATTCGCCGCCGCCGTCACTTCGCTGCCGCCATCAGGTGGCGAACGGCGCCGGCGCAACGGCCACAGACCTCGGGATAGTCGGAATCGCCGCCCACATCGTCGAGAATTTTCCAGCAGCGCTGGCATTTTTCCCCCTCGGCGAGGCGGACCTCGACGGCGACGCCGGGGACCTCTTGCGGGAGGGAAAAGAGATCGGCATTATTATCCGCGCAATGCTTGTCGAAAGCCTTCACCTCGACGCCGGAGGCGATGCATATTTCCGGCCAATCGACACCTTTGAGAACTTCGTGATAGCGGCTGTCGGCGAAAACCACCGGCGCGGCCTGAAGGCTAGATCTGATTTTCTTGTCGGCCCGGGCCAGTTCGAGCGCTCCCGTCACGACCTTGCGGACGTCCCGGATCAGCAGCCATTTGCCGGCAAGGGCATCGTCGCGCCAATCCTCGGGGACCTCCGGGAATTGACGAAGATGAATGCTTTCGTCCGCTCCGGGGTTGCGGGCAAGCCAGGTTTCCTCCGCCGTGAAGCAGATGAACGGCGCCAGCCACGCGCTCAGGTGGTCGAACAGACGATCGAGGACCGTGCGCGCCGCCCGGCGGGTCGGAGAATCCGCCCGCCCGCAATAGAGACTGTCCTTGCGGATGTCGAAATAAAAGGCCGACAGGTCGGCCGCGCAGAAGTTGTGCAGCTCGGTGAACAGGGGATGGAATTGTAAGTCCCCGCAGGCCCGGCGCAGCAGGCGGTCCAGTTCCCATAGCCGGTGCAGGACCCAGCGCTCCAACTCCGGCATTTCGGATTCGCCCAGACGTTCGCTTTCGTCGAAACCGTTCAGGTTGCCCAACAAGAAGCGCAGCGTGTTGCGCAAGCGCCGGTAGATGTCCGATTGCTGTTTCAAAATATCGGGGCCGATGCGAAGATCTTCCGAATAATCCGAACCGACCACCCAGAGACGCAAGATGTCGGCGCCATACTTGCCGATCACCTCCTGGGGCGAGACGACGTTGCCCAGGGACTTGGACATCTTCTGGCCGTCCTCGGCCATGACGAAGCCGTGCGTCAGCACCGCTCGGTAAGGCGCCTGGCCACGGGTTCCGCAGGATTCCAAGAGCGACGATTGAAACCAGCCCCGGTGTTGGTCCGTTCCTTCGAGGTAGAGCGCCGCCGGCCATTCGAGGTCGGGACGGGGTTCCAGAACGAAACTGTGGGTGGCGCCCGAATCGAACCAAACGTCGAGAATGTCCATGACCTGGACGAAATCGCCGGCGGCGTGTTCGGGGCCGAGAAACCGCGACGGGTCGGACGTGAACCAGGCATCCACCCCTTCCGCCTCGACCGCTTCGACGATGCGCTCCAGCACCTTGGGATCGCGCAACGGCTGGCCGCTTTTGTTGTCGACGAAGACGGTGATCGGCACGCCCCAGGCGCGTTGGCGCGACACGCACCAATCGGGCCGGGACTCGACCATGCCCCGCAGGCGCTTTTTCCCCGAAGGAGGAAAAAAACGGATTTTATCGACGGCCTCGAGTGCCGTCCGGCGAAGGCCCGTCTTGTCCATGCTGATGAACCATTGCGGCGTGTTGCGAAAGATCAGCGGCGCCTTGGAACGCCAGGAATGAGGATAGCTGTGGGTGAGCCGGCCCGACGCCAGCAAGGCGCCGGCTTGGCGAAGCGCCGTCACCACGGGCTCGTCGGCCTTGAAAACATGCAGGCCCGAGAATAACGGCACCTCGTCAAGGAAACGGCCGTCGCCATCGACCGTTTCGGGCGCCGGCAGACCGTGCCTTGTTGCCAGTTCCCAGTCGTCGGCGCCGTGGCCCGGGGCGATGTGGACGAAACCGGTGCCGGTGTCGGTGTCGACGAAATCGGCGGCTAGAACCGGCACCTCGAAATCATAACCATTGCCGTGCAGGGGATGGCGGCAAACGGTGCCGGCGAGGTCGTCGCCCTTGCAGCGGTGGACGACGCCATATTCGGTAATCCCGGCGGCGGCGGCCATATCGGCAAGCAACGATTCGGCAACGACCAATGTTTGGCCCGCCGCCGCCTGGCCGCCCTCGGCGGTCCGTTCGACCTTGATGAGCGCATAATCGATTGCGCCGCCGTAAGCAATCGCGCGGTTGCCGGGAATCGTCCACGGCGTCGTTGTCCAGATGACAATGGCGGCGCCTTCGAGTTCCGGCATCGCCGCCTTGGCGACGGGGAAGCGGACGAAAATGGTTGTCGAGGTATGGTCGTGGTATTCGACCTCGGCCTCGGCCAGCGCCGTTTTTTCCACCACCGACCAGAGGACCGGTTTGGCCCCCTTGACGAGCGATCCATTCATCAAAAATTTGCCGAGTTCGCGGACGATCTGCGCCTCGGCGGCGAAGGTCATGGTGGTGTAAGGATTGTCCCAATCGCCGAGGATGCCCAAGCGCTTGAATTCATCGCGTTGGACGTCGATCCATTTTTCGGCGAATTGGCGGCATTCCCGGCGGAACTGGACGATGGGGATTTCGTCCTTGTTTTTTTTGGCCCGCCGGTATTTTTCCTCGATCTTCCACTCGATGGGCAGGCCGTGACAGTCCCAGCCGGGAACGTAAATGGCATCCTTGCCGGTCATTTGCCGACAACGATTGATCACGTCCTTCAAGATTTTGTTCAACGCGTGGCCGATGTGCAAATGTCCGTTGGCGTAAGGCGGGCCGTCATGAAGAATGAACTTTTCCCGCCCCTTGCCGGCTTCGCGCTGGCGGCGGTAAAGGTCCATGTCGTCCCATCGCTTGAGGATTTCGGGCTCAAGGCTGGGCAAGCCCGCCTTCATGGGAAAATCCGTGCGAGGAAGAAATACGGTCGATTTATAGTCTTGGCTCATTTGATCGCTTTCGGCCTCTTCCCGTCTCGGTGGTTTTCATTGACCCGTCAGAATGTCCCGGGCGCGGGCGCAGTCGGTGGCGATTTGTGCCTTCAAATCGTCGAGCTCGTCAAATTTCTTTTCAGCCCGCAAATAATCGACCAGCCGCACCCGCAGGTGCCGGCCGTAAAGATCGCCGTCGAAATCGAAGAGATGCACTTCCAAAATCACCTCCGTTGTGGGGAAAGTGGGGCGGTGTCCGAGATTGGCGGCGCCGTCCAGCCAGACCGTGTCGCGGCCCTTGTCGATGCCGGCCCTGACGGCGTAAACGCCGTTGGCGGGGCGCATGTATTCGCCGAGATGCATATTGGCGGTGGGAAAACCGATGGCTTGTCCGCGTTGATCACCCTTTTCCACGCGCCCCTCGACTTCATAGTCACGGCCCAGCATGCGGGCGGCGGCCCGGGGATCGGCGGCTTCAAGGCAGTCGCGCACGCCGGTCGAGGAATAAATCTGCCCGTCGCCGTTCTCGACCGCCCTGACGCAGGAATAACCGAAACCTTGTTCTCGGCCCATGCGCAAAAGCAATTCGCAGTCGCCCTGGCGGCGGTGTCCGAAAACGAAATCGTAGCCCGAAACCACGTGATGGACGCCGAGTCCCTCGACCAGGACCTTACGGATGAAATCGGCGGCCGTGAGAAGGGAAAATTCACCGTCGAAGTGTAACACGATCATGTAATCGACACCCAGCTCCTCGATGTGATGGGCCTTGGTCCGGAAAGGGGTCAGGCGAAAGGGTTCGGCGTCGGGCCGGAAGAAACCGCGCGGGTGGGGCTCGAAGGTGAGCACCGCCAACGGCACCGCCGCCGCCCGCGCAATGTGGCCGGCCTCGGCGATCACCGCCTGATGACCGCGATGAACTCCGTCAAAGTTTCCGATGGCGGCGGCGGCGCCCCGCGCTTCCGCTGGCAGGGCTTCAAAATGGCGAAATATTCGCATGGCGGCAAATAAGTGTCAGCGCCTTCAAGCCGGGTCAAGGGGAAACGACGCGAAAGCGGGAAAGTCGGTTGCCGAGTGAAAAAACGCGGGATCAATGTTTCGGCGCTGTTTGCAAAGGCGGTCAGAGTTGCTAATGAAATGCCATGAACGAAAAAACTTGGACATGGCCCCGCCCTCCGTCCTGGAGTTTCGCCGCCGCCCTGGCCTTCGCCATGGCGTTGCCGGCCACCGCCGGGGAAGCGGAGACTCCGTTTAAGATGGACATGCCGCTCGGTTGCGTTGCCGGCGAAAGCTGCTGGATCGTCAATTATGTCGATCACGATCCCACCGACGGCATTCGCGATTACACCTGCGGCGAGACCACCTACAACTTGCGCTCCAAGCGGTGGGGGAACCGGCATTTGGGCACCGATATCGCCATCCGCGACCTGGGAGCCATGCGCCGGGGCGTCGAGGTGCTGGCGGCGGCGGCGGGAACAGCCGTCGGCGTCCGCGTCGGCGTGGAGGACCTATCCGTGCGTGAGATCGGCGTCAAGGCCTTGCAAGGCAAGTTATGCGGCAACCGCGTGGGAATCCTTCATCCCGGCGGCTGGTTGAGCCAGTACTGCCACCTGCGCAAAGGCAGCGTCGCGGTCAAGAATGGCGACAGGGTGAAGGCGGGTCAGCCCATCGGCCTGGTCGGCCTCTCTGGATTTACCGAATACCCCCACCTCCACTTTCAGGTGATGAAACAAGTGGCCAAGGGCCAGAAGATCGTCGACCCCTTCGTCGGCCTTGAACGTACTGGGAAATGTGGCCTCGGCGACAATCCGCTGTGGAAAAGCAAGGTCCTGGCCAGCCTCCCCTACCGGCCGACCGCCCTTTACAACGCCGGCTTCGCCCCCGCGGCGCCCAAGCCGGAGGTGGCGCGGAGCGGCCGTTACAAGGACAAGGAGCTGTCCCGCCTGTCTCCGGCCCTGGTGCTTTGGGTGGACATCTTCCGGGTGCAAACGGGCGACAAACTGACTTTCCGCATCACCGGCCCGAACGGGGAAAAATTCCTGCGCTTTGGCGATATCATCAAGAAGAACCAGGCGCGGCGTTTCGTCTACGCGGGAAAACCCAGAAAGTCGGCGTCCTGGCCCCCCGGCGTATACCGGGGCGAGATTCGCCTGCTCCGCGAAAAGGGGCCGAAGGGGCGCGAGGAATACTCCGTCTCCCGCCAGGTGAGTCTCCGCTGACCCCGCCATCAAAACTTACGCGGCGCCGCCGGGACGGCGCGTCACCAGCTTGGGAGTGGAACGCAAGGCACGCTTCGGGCGCCGGTTTGGCGATCCCGGTTTGGTTTTTGCCGAAGCCTGGGCGACGCCCGGCGCCTCCCCGGCGGCGGCACCCCGGCGGAAGTCTTCGGCGCGGAACAAATCGGCGCGCTGGCCCTTGCTCTCGGCCCGCGCCTTGATCTGGCGTAGCGTCCGCCTGACCGTCGGATGACGGTCCGGAGACCGAAGACAGCTCAGCAAATGCATCCGGGCGATGGCCTTGATGGCGTTGGCGATGGTCGGAAAACGGCGCCGGGGTTCGCACCACTTGGCGTAAGCGGCGACCGTCCAGGGGTTGGCCGGAATGTCATTCAGGCCCCGCTTTTGGCACCAGCGGGCGAATTCATTCCAGGCCTTTTCTTGAACTCTTTTCCTCACCTTCGCACCCGTCGGACGGCATCGCCGCCAGCAATCATGAAATGCTTTAGCGGCGCGCCCGGCAGGATTCGAACCTGCGACCCCCAGGTTAGGAATACCGGGGCCTATCTTTCCGCATCATTCCCGAACCGGCTTGCCCGGTGTTTTGCCGATGTTACGTAAAATCCCACTAACCACTTGAAATTATTGGCGCGCCCGGCAGGATTCGAACCTGCGACCCCCAGATTAGGAATCTGGTGCTCTATCCTACTGAGCTACGGGCGCGGACGGCGGCAAGGAGTGTATAGCATATCCCGACGGTGGCGCGTCGGCGCCGAATTCAACAGCCGGGGAAACCGGCGCGCCGTCAATCGCCAATAAAGGTGTTGATGGGGACGGAGAAATAGAGCATCGCCGATTCCGTTCCCGGATTGTCGTTGCCGAGGCTGGCGTTGGAATAATGGGAGATGGCGAGGCCGAGCCTGGAGCGGTTGTCAAAGCGGTAGGCGATTTCCAATTGCGAACGGAACTCGAGGGGATAATCCAGGTCCAGGCCATCATCACCACCGTCGCCGCCGGTGTAATAACCGGGCGCGAAGCTGGGAGTGACGACGACGCGGTTGCCGAAGTACAGGTCCCACAAGACGCCGGCGGAGAAAAAGAATTGGCTTGTCGTGGTCCCGGCGATGGCGGCGAAAGGTTTGAAATTTATATAGGGAACCTTGTAGTCGGAGCGGTATTCCAATCTGAACTCGGCGCCTTCGTCCCGGCGCTTGTTAAAGTCATAGGCACCGGCTCCGAAGGAGATAAGCGCCGGGTCATCGGCGCGTGCCACGTCGGCGGCGAAACCCATCCCCAAGGCGAAAACAACCGCAATTGAAACTTGTAAACGCGCCGCCACCAGAACACCTCCGAAAACCTCCCAGGAAGCTCGCATCTTACCGCAAAGAGGCAAAGTTACAAGGAAATTGCGGCGCCGCCGGCAAGCCGGGAGGTCGGCCGGTGGCATCGGAGCATGTCTATGTCGATAAGAATCGGCGCCAGCCCGCTCCGCCGCCGACCAATCTTGAAATGCTCTAAACCAGGCTTTTGAATTGTTCCGTGGCCCGGACCAGGGCCCGCCGGATTTCCGGCTCCATGGCCGAATGGCCGGCGCCGGGGACGATCACGTACTCGGCCCGAGGCCAGGCCCGGGCCAGTTCGTCGGCGCTGATGATGGGACAGATCACGTCATAACGTCCCTGGACGATGATGCCGGGAAGATGGCGGAGTTTGTCCAGGTTGGCGAGAAGATAGCCATCGTCGAGAAACAAACCGTGCTTGAGATAATGGGCCTCGATACGGGCCAAGGAGAGGGCGGCGTTGGAACCGCCGCTCGCCGTCCCGGCCGGCGTTTTCGGCAACAGGGTCGAGCAGGCGTTTTCATAGGCGCCCCAGGCCGCCGCCGCCGGAAGATGCACCCCGGGATCGGAATCGCTCAGGCGCCGGTAATAGCTTGCCAACAAATCGCCCCGTTCATCGGTGGGCAGAAAATCCGAAAAAGCCCGCCAGGCTTCCGGAAAAATTGCGCCCATGCCCGTCATGAACCAGTCGATTTCCCGTTGGCGGCCGAGGAAAACGCCGCGCAGAACGAAACCCAGACATCGCTCGGCTTGCTCTATCCCGTAAGCCAGCGCCAAGGCGACGCCCCAAGAGCCGCCGAAAATCAGCCAGCGCTCGACGCCCAGGTGACAGCGCAAGCTTTCCATGTCGCCGAGCAGGTGTCGGGTGGTGTTGGCGGTAAGCTCCGCATAAGGCTTGGAACGGCCGGCGCCGCGCTGGTCGAAGATGATGATGCGGTAGTGCCGGGGGTCGAAGAAACGCCGATGCACCGGGCGCCCCCCGGCGCCTGGACCGCCGTGCAGGAAGAGGACGGGGACGCCTTGCTCGTCGCCCGACTGCTCCCAGTACATCCGATGACCGCCGTCAAGCTCCAGATAACCATGGTCGAAAGGCTTGATCGGCGGGTAAAGATCGATCTTTTCGTCGCTGGCGTCCATTGGCGTTCCTTGCCGATCCTAGCGCATTTCCCGTTTGCACGGAATGAGGTTCCCGCCCGCCGAGAAATATCAATAACTCTCCGGACGGGCTTTCAATATGGTTCGCCGTTCGTCTGCGTTTAAACGCACCTCCCCGAACGCCTTTGCATCTTCAGGTCGACGTCGGGATAGGTGACGGCGCGCGGCCGCCGGCCTCCAGGTAGACCGCCGTCCCGGCCGGAAAGCCGGCGGCCATTGCGGAACACCCGCGGATAGAACGTGCCCGTCCGTTCGGGCACCGATCGCGGGTCAATCGCCGGCAAAATCGGTTGCGGATCGGTTGGCGTTTTTTTTCGGCTCCTCGACGTTGTAAGTGAAGTTCCACTGGTTTGTCCGTCCGCGGACGGCGTTATGATCGGCCATTCATTTCTTGCCGAAGGGGTGGAGGAAAGTGGTGGAATCGCGGGCTCCGCAAACCCAGGTGAATTCCGCTTGCAACGACGAAGAGCCAGTTTTTCCTTGTTCCATGGTGTATGGGTCCCTCATGGAGGGTGCTTAAATCCCATGGAGGTTTCCCTGCGCCGGCGATTGGGTTTTCACCACAAAGACACCAAGGCACAAATGGTTTTAACAAGTTCTTGGTGCCTTTCGAATCTTGGTGGTGAAAACCTCTTTATGGCGAATCAAAGAATAAGATGTCAGGGTCGAATGCACGAGCGCCGGGGTTTCTCTTTTCGCCGCCACGGTGTAACGTTTTTAAGATGCTTGCCCGGCGCAAATGGATGGCAACGATCGTCGTCGCCTGTTGGCCATCTGTTATGTGAACGGCAAGGGTTTGAACGCCCTGATGGTCCGGGAAGGTTGGGCGCTCGCCGACCGCCGCTTCTCGGAAAAATACATCGCCGAGGAAAACGCCACCGAACAGGCGAACAAGGGCCCGTGGGGCATGGAGTTCATGCCGCCTTGGTAATGGCGAAAAAATCAATGATGACGAGTTGCCTTGGCGAGAGAGGGCTCCGAGAAGGTGAACCATGGAAGAAGTCAAGGTATCGATCAACGAGATTTACATTCCCATGAAGCACCGCGACTGCGTCAATCCCGAGACGGTCGCGGAAATCGCCGAAAGCATCCTCGAAGACGGCCAGAAAACGCCGATCCAGGTGCGCCAGGGAAAGGGCCGGTTGGTCCTGGTGACCGGCAAACATCGGCTAGAGGCATGCAAGGCCTTGGGCGAAGAGGAAATCACCGCCATCTTCGTCGACGCCAGGCGCTATTAGACCTGCCGCGAAAGTCCACATTTTATAGGTTTCCGATCTTCCCGCCCCAATTGGCGGCGTTTTTTTTAATCTTTCGACGCCATTGTGGTCCTTCGAACCACAGTGATTGCCGTGAGTTTGAACGTGAACAAGATCCTTTGTTACGTAGTCGCCACGCGACGCTTACGAATAAGGCCACTTTCCCGAGCCGGCCTACCATCGGCAAGCCACTGTCCGAGACGGCTGTCAAGGGCGGCCGTTGGCCGTCGCAAAGCGACGCGTAGCGCCCTTTACCGCCGTCTCGGACAGTGGCGGGCTTAATAAAGGACGGATGCATTTTCCCGGAATTCCCGGATGAACCTGAAAAAAGGGCACGGGCGTGTCTTGTTCGTGCCAATTTTTGTGTCACGTTCCGGTTTGTTCCGGTTTGAACGGTGTTGAAACTTCGAATTCCGAAGCTGGCGGCCGATGTCAAAACCCCTGAAAAACCTTACGTTTTCCGGGGGTTTTGGCGGAGGGAAGGGAACCCGGATATAACCTTCTCCACCCAGAACACCGCCAGCCTCCAAGAAGTCAGTGCCGGTGGTCCACCGCCTCTGGAAAAATCTCAACCGCTCGCCCAGTCAGAACGATTAAATCACACGTAGCTTGGAAACAGATATCATCACATCTCTCAACGTCATTGAGAGATTTCGAAGCAGTGTAACCCCCACGTCCATCCCCCAACCTTGTAACCTGTTTTCTGGCGCCCAACGGATCGGCATGCACGACCGCGTTGAAATGCTGCGTGATCTGTTTCGCCATGTCCTCGTTCTCTTGCACACCTCTTTTGCCTCTCATGGCGGCGAGCATTTTATACAGGGGAGGTCTAGATTTATGGGGCTAGCCAGCCTCCCAAAGATCCAGCGCGCTCGGCGTCTCACACAGATAACTGATTACCGCCGCTCTTTCGATGAGCGGACGCAGGAGAATTTCCGCAGAAATCAAGTGTCCTTGTCTAACTAACTCTCTGATGCTGAGGGCAATCGAAAACCCATGCGGTAATAACTCCGATGCAGCCTTTTGAAGCGGGTTCAAGTTTCGACCGTGTGTCCATGGTCCAATATTGTCATTTTGCTCCATTGCAGCCTGAACCATCTGGTCGAAATGGAATACCGACTCTCGACCCAGGTATGGCTCATTCTCTGGGGTGAATATGGGCACCTCAAGAAGCTCCTGCTTTCGTCCGCGACCACGTTGCGCGATCGATCATCCATAGGTAGAGCGCGAGTCACCGAACAAGAGAAAGTTCGATCCCGGCTCTTTTCGGGATGGTGGCGGATGGGGTGGGATATGCTCGGGTCTTCGCCCCTCCCTGAGCCTTCGCATTTACCGCCTACCACAGGCGCTTATTGGCGAAGGCCTTGCCGGAACCTGACTTGAAATATCGTTCAAGTTCCCTTGCGTGCTTCTCCGTTTGCACGGCCACGTAGGATTTCAGCGCGACGGGCAAGTAGGGTTTGGTCGAAGTCACGTGGCCCCGCTGATGCGAGTCGACCCTCCGTTGAAGATCGTTCGTCGAGCCGATGTAGACGTCACCGTTACTCAACTGGAGGAAATAGACATACCATATGATCCGGGCCCCCCTACGCTAAAGCTTCGGGCGGCACTCCTACGCCTTCGGCTTCGGGAGGCAAACCACTTCGTGGCCTGCCACCCGAAGCCGAAGGCGTAGGGTGGCGGACAGGGTGGGATTCGAACCCACGATGGGCTTTTGACCCATACTCCCTTAGCAGGGGAGCGCCTTCAGCCGCTCGGCCACCTGTCCTTGATTTTGATGTCATCGACTTTATTGTTTCACGACCCGCGGGTTTTGCGAAAATTCCGCGAAATCCCTGAATTGCGGAAACGATGTGGCCACTTTCACGGCCGTCTTCCGTTTTCCATACCCCTCCCGAAAAACCTGCCGATCAGGCAGGCTCGGCGATGTTATAGGAGACAATGCCGCCGGTCAGCTTTTTTAATTCGGCGACGGTGATCGGGAAAACGCACTGGGGATGACCGGCGGCGGCGTAGAGTGTCTCGAAACGCTTGAGGCCGACGTCGATCGCCGTCGGCAGTTCCAAAGCCAGGGCAACGGGGGCGACGCCACCGATGACGAAACCGGTGGCGGCCAGAACTTCTTCGGCATCCGCCTTCCTGACCTCGCCCGTCAGGTTCAAGGCCCGCGGCAGAGCGTCCTCCTTGCACTTGAGATCGCCGGCGACGAGAACCAGCACCGGCTGCTCGCCGATGAGGAAAATCATTGACTTGACGACGGCTCCCGTTTCCGTGCCGATGGCCATGGCCGCTTTTTCGGTGTCGGCGGCCGATACCTCGAGTTCGATCACTCGATCGCTTAACCCGATATCGTTTAGCGCTTGACGCACTTTGACGACCGATTCGTCTTCAAGCAGGCGCATTCCGGTTTTCTCCTGTTCGGGCACCGCCATTCCTTTTTGCATCGCCGGACGTTGCGATAAGGCATCGAACCATGATTTAACCCGCGGAAAGTCGTTCAGATCAACTTTATGGTAATCGAAACGCGCCACCCAGGGAAAGCAGGCGATGTCGGCGATGGAATACTCCCCGCCCGCCAAATAAGGGTGATCGGCGAGGCGTCTGTCCATGATTCCGTAAAGCCGCCGCGTCTCGGCCGTATAGCGTTGTTTGCCGTAAGGCACGTCCTCCTTGGCGAATTTCAGGAAATGGTTGGCCTGGCCGAACATCGGCCCGACCCCCCCCATCTGGAACATCAACCACTGGATGACACCGTAACGGGCGCGGGGTTCCGTCGGCAAAAGGGGGCTTTGCGTTTTTTCCGCCAAATAGATCAGGATGGCTCCCGACTCGAACATCGCCAGGGACTTGCCATCGGGGCCGTCGGTATCGACGATGACGGGAATTTTGCTGCTTGGGCCGATGGCGGTGAATTCCGGCTGGAATTGTTCGCCAACGCCGATGTCGACGACATGGACCCGATAAGCGAGGCCCACCTCTTCCAGCATGATCGAAACCTTCCTGCCGTTGGGCGTCCCGAAAGTGTAAAGGTCAATCATCCACCAATTTCCGTTAAGCTCCTTTCCGGCGCGCTCTTGAAGCCCCGAGGCCTGCCAGCGAGGCCGCTCCCGGCGCGCCGGTCATTGGCAGGGAAAGGATTCCGAAAGAGCGCGGGCAACAAGACCGACAGCGGAGAAGTGGCGATCCTCGGGATGGCTCTCCAACCACTTCGCCGCCGCTTCATGCACCTTGGAGAATTTCACCTCTTGCCGAGGCAGACAGGCGCGGTAGGTGCCGACGGGGCCATAGGCGAGAACGTCGGCGACGGCGGCGATATAAGCCGAACACAGATCACGCTCGGATTTCTCGGCGCTCATGCACCAGGAATAGAGCCTCTCGCCAGTGTTAAAAGTGGCGCCGACTGCCGCCTTCGCGGAATTCTCCCATGACATTGCCGTCAACAGTGCCGCCGCCAAGATGCCAGCGCCGATCCTGCCGGCGTTCCAAAAACAGTTGCAACCAAACATTCCCTTGGTCCCCATGTCAGCTGTTGTCTCCCGCCCAGCATAGGCAAAAAAATGCCCAAGAAAACCGTCCTTGCATCGTTGATGATGTCATTTTGCCAGGTTTTTGATTGGAGTCTACAAATCGGGACGAAAGCCGGGCATCACGCCGACCATCAACAAGGAATCGCGCCGCCGCGCCGCCATCGGCGGAGATATAGGGGGAGCTCAAGGGAAGGCGGTGGTGGCGGACAAGGTAGCGCCGCGGATCAAGGCGTTTTGCCTTCCTTGCCGGCGGCGGCGGGTTGTGCCGGCTTGGCGGCGGGAACCCGAGGCCCCGCGGCGGGCTGGGTGGCGGCGGCTTGTTTGTCCACTTTCGATTGCCGGGCGGGATCCGCCGCTGTTTTCGTTGCCGCTTGCTGGGGTGCCGCCACGGCGGCGGCCGGAGAAACGGTTGGCAAGATATCCGTTTTTCCGTCCTGTTCGGGAACGGCGGCCTGACTGGGGGTGGCTGAATCTCCGGCGGGAGCGTCGGTTGTGGCCGGCGCCGTATCGGCCGGTTGCTCGGCCTCGTTTTCCGCCTTGTCTTCCGTTTTGTCGGCTTTCTCGGTCGCTTCTTCCGCCGCCGCCGGTTTTTCCGGCGCCGTATCGATGGCGGCGGCATTTTCGTCCCAGATCAACTCATAAAGAGTGACTTCCTCCTTGAACCCTTTCATGGCATGCGGGCCGCGATTGGCGAATCGGAATTCCTTTCCCGCGCAGATGCCATGCACCGTTTCCGAAACGAAGACTTGCTCGGATTGGGCCTTGTCGACGATGCGGGCGGTAAGCTGGATAGTGGTGCCGAAAAGGTCGTCGTCCTCGGCGATGGGCTCGCCGGCGTTGATGCCGATCTTGATGTGCAAGGGCAGTTCCGGACTGTCCTGGTTGTGGGCGGCCACCTTCATCTGGATATGGGCCCCCGCCTCGACGCCGTTCGATGTATTCGAAAACGACGCCATGATGCCATCGCCGGTATGCTTGATTTCCTTGCCGTTAAACAAGGTCAGGGAGTCACGGACGATGTTGTTATGGGCATGTACCACCTTCTGAGCAACGGCGTCGCCCCTGGTCTGGGTGAGCGCGGTGGAGCCAACCATATCGGTGAACATGACCGTGATCGGCCCTTTCTTTTCTTCCTGGGCCTTGCGTGCGTTCCAATCCTTCAAAGCCGGGGCCATGTTCTTGAGGGCTCTCTCGTCACCGCCCGCAACAGCGGCCATGGCGTTGCCGCCGGCCTGGAACATCCGCATGTAGCGAACGTCGGCCATAAGATATTCTTCATACTTGTCGGCGAAAGTCTGGGCTTGTTTTTTAGTGAAGCCCATGATCTGAACGCACTCGTCGAGGATCTGAAGAGACGAGCGCAGATCCAGCTTGAAGCTTTTTTTCAAGCTTTCGCAGGCGCCGGCAAGATAGAGGTTGACACCGAACTTGTTGAAACTGTCCATCTCCTCCGGGCCGCTTTTGACCACTTGCAACGACCGTTTCAGGAACGACAGCATGAAGGTTTTGTGTTTCTCGGCATCGGCCGGCAGTGGCTTGGTTTTATCAAGAATATTGCCCAGGTAGTCGTCGGGTTTGAGCTTAATCCCCTGGTCCACGGCCGATTGCAGCAAGTTCCTCGTGACCGCCGCTGGCGACAACTCGTCCCCTTTCGCCGTTTTCTCTTCATGCTTGGCTTGGGGCTTTGTTTGAGGCCCGGTTCGGGATGGATGTTTGGGGCGGCGGGCGGACGTGCCTGCTTCTCGCGCCAGGATCGATTTGACCAAGGTAGCGGCGAAGAACAGAAAGACGATGATGAAAATTCCGAAGGTCGTAACCGTCCGAGCCGTGACGCCAAACGGGAGATCACGCAAAAACGGAAGCGCCATGCCGGTAATCATCAAGGCGATGACGAGACTGAACACGGTGGCGAGGGCAAACTTGATGAATAAACTGGTGCCCGTCGATCGTTTGCCGCCTTTTTTCGGCGGCGGGGACTCGCTTTCGGCGATGGCCGCCGCCTTTTTCGGTTTGTCGCGGTTGGACGAGGATGGAGCCGGAGATTCAGTCTTCCGTTTCTTCTTCGGATAGACGGTGATCTCGACGCTTTTGCCCTTTTTGGCATCGTAGGAATCCAGGACAACCTTGACTTCGTTGACGGTCGACAAAGCTTCCAGGGATTTGGCGTCGGCTATGGCGGTGGATTTCTTTTTCCCCGGATAACGGGCGTGAATCTCCCACCGATTCCCCTGCTTGACGAGGACTTCATAAGCGATGTCGCGTTTCTTGCTTACCATGCCATTGCCGGGAATTCGATCCCAGGTCGGTAGCCATCGGGGAACATACGCCCAATCGTCAACAATGTGTACTGTCGAGAAATCCAAAGAGTAGTGTCAAGAATAGCATGAAATGATGTTAGCGGCCACAAGACCGCCGCCAAGAAAAGAAAAACAGGATATGCCGTCAAGACGCTTTATTGGTATCGATTTCTTCCTCGCCACCGGCATCCTCGTTCCAGACCACTTCATAAAGCGTAAGCTCGTTTTCGAACCCTTTCATGGCATAACCACCTCGGTCGACAAACTCCAGGTCCTTGCCGGCGCATATGCCGCGGACAATTTCGGAGACGAAGATTTGTTCGGTCTTGGCTTTGTCGACGATGCGGGCGGCGAGCTGAACGGTGGTGCCGAATAGATCATTGTCCTCGGCGATGGGTTCGCCGGCGTTGATGCCGATCTTGATGTGCAAAGGCAGGTCGGGATTGCCCTTGTTGTGGACAGCCACATTGGTCTGCATGATCTTGGCCGCCTCGACACCGTTCGACGTCGTCGGAAACGAGGCCATGATGCCGTCGCCGGTATGCTTGATTTCTCTGCCGCCGAATTGGGTCAAGGCATCACGGACCACGCGGTTATGAGCGCGCACCACTTGCTGGGCGACGGCGTCGCCCATTGACTGGGTGAGGGCGGTTGGAGCCCACCATATCGGTGAACATGACCGTGATCGGCCCTGTCGTTTCTTCCTTGGGCTTAGGTTTGTTCCATTCTTCGAGAGCCATTTTCATATGCTTGGTCGCCGCCACCTCGTCGGTGAGAAAGGTGTTCATGGCGTTGCGGCCGGCCTGGAACATCTGCATGTAGCGGGCATCGGAGAGCAGATACTCCTCATATTTGGTGGCGAAACTGTCGGCGTTCGATTTATTGAAACCCATGATCTGGACACCGGCGCTGAGAATCTTTGAAGCCGAGCGGGGATCCAGGCGACGCTTGTGGCCGAGGATGTCGCAGGCGCCGGAAAGAAGCAGGTTGACGCCGAATTTGTTGAAGCTGTCCATATTCTTGTTGTCATCCTGGATCTGCTGCAAGGTCTGGCCGAGGAATTTCACCATTACGGTCTTTTGCCTTTCGGCGTAAGACGAAAGCCGGTCGGCATCCTTGGATTTATCCTTTTCAGGCTTCTCGGATTCGTCCGCCCGAGGTTTCGTGTCATTTTCAGCCTCAAGAACATCGCCTTGCCGAGCCGTGGCGTTTTTGTCTTCCTTCGATGGTTCCGGCTTTTGCTCGCCGGGGGTTTCTTTTTTCTTCCCGTTTTCCCGGCTTTCCTTCAAAGCTTTTTGCGAGGCGGCGGCGGCGGCGTCCGCCTTGCCGGACGTTTTGGCCTTGACGCCGCCGCCATGACGTTTCGGCGACGGTCGCGGGCGGGTGGACCTCGCCGCTGACTGTAACATGGACCAACCCGGAGCCGCTTGCCCTTCATGGCCCGCCGATTCCAAATGGGTTTTCGCCATCAAGGAACGCACCATGGGCGTCGCAATGGCCAGAAAAACAAAGAGGAAAATAGACAAAAGGACGAGGGTCCGAATGTTGGTGCTCGAATGCATCCCAAATAACGTGCTGTCGCTGATGAATGGAAATGCCAGCGCCGTCGTTACCGTGGCAACGATGACGCTGATCAAGATGATAAACAGCACCTTTACCAGGACAGCGCTGAACGTGTCCTTCTTGCTTTTTTTCATTTTCCGGGATGGGGAGGGACGGGATCCCTCTGTATCTTCGAGGGCGGCCGCCCCAGTCCTCGGCGCTTTCCGCCTCGCCGAGCTCCCGCCGGCGGCGGACGGCGGTCCCGGCTCGGCCCTTCCACCACCTTTGCCCGGGGACGAGCTTTTTGGACCTGGACTCTGATAGACGACGATTTCTTGGCAAAGGCCTGTTTCGATTTCGTAGGATTCTTTGATGACCTTGACGGCTTCGACGCTTGCCAACTGATCGAGGACCTTGGCCTCATGAGTGGCGGCATCCTGTTTCTGCCCCGAATGACGGGCGTGAATCTCCCATCTGCCCTTCTGCCGGACATGGACTTCGTAAGTGATTTCGCGGCTAGCCATGTCATCTCCGGTGAGACGGCCACAAGCACAAAGCCACGGGAAAGCGCGCCGTTCCTTATCCCCCCCCCGTGCTGTGTCCGTATCGCTTCCTTTAAGGAAGTGATCTTACAAAAAGTATTAAAAAAACTAAAAGATATCGGAAACCGCGGCCAAAATTCATTTTGACCGAAACCGGATAAGACTCAATAAAACATGCCATTCGCTGCCTGCGTCGCCGCGCCATTGGCCATCGCTAGCCAACAAAACCTTGGCGCATAATTGTACGCGCGGCGTCGCCGGTTCGGATCGATATCCTGGCGATCCGAACCGGCGACGCCGTGGTTTAGCTTTTCAGGGCGAAGTCTTTGAACCGTTTGTTGAACTTCGCCAACTGCCCACCGCGGTCGACCAAACGGTGCACACCCGTCCATGCGGGATGGGTCTTGGTATCGATATCCAGTTTCAGGATATCGCCCGCTTTGCCCCAAGTGGAACGGGTAGTGAAAGTGGTGCCGTCCGTCATCTGGACGGTGATTTCATGGTAGTCGGGATGGATATCCGCTTTCATGGTTCCGCTCCACAAAGTCCTAAGGTTTTAATCGTTGCGGATCGAAGCGATCCAGGACGTGAGTAAGCCCCAATATACCCATATGGGCATGCCGGTTCAAGGACGGCTACATCTTCCCTCCCCTTTGTCTCTCTTGTTGGCTGGCGGGCGGTTGCCATATGCTTTATCGGGCCGGCGTACTTTTGGATTCGAAACGAAGCCATGAACCTCGATCAAGACACTTATGAAACCGTTGCCGATGAAACCCTCGGAAGATTGCTGGATGCCATCGAGGAAACGCTTGGCGACAGCCTGGATATCGATATCGAGGAAGGCATCCTCACCATCGAGCTTCTCTCTGGCGGCAAATACGTCATCAACAAGCATTTTCACCAGCGTCAGATCTGGGTTTCTTCGCCGGTCAGCGGCGCCTCCCATTTCGCTTACGACGCAAAGGCGGAACAGTGGTTGTCGACGCGCGGCGAAGAATCCTTGTCCGCTTTGCTGGCCCGCGAACTCAGCGCCGTTACCGGGACGCCCATCGATCTGTCTTAGAGCCTATCCGAATAACTGGAGACGGTTGTGATAAGACCAAATCAGGCCTCCGCAGCGTTGCCGCTTCTTGCCGATGCG
>MPMB02148156.1_pt1 | contig 22787 bp, 22 predicted proteins | sample 1617371 | NCBI WGS metagenome assembly MPMB02 (sample SAMN05944808, study PRJNA350692) | marine metagenome | biome: marine; feature: ODZ; material: water; isolation source: 300 m water sample filtered on 0.2 um supor filter | place: Pacific Ocean | collected 2012-04-08 | depth 300m m
AGCCGGCCACCGTCGAACCGGGCATGCAATTCCTTGCCGGCGACGGGTGACAAACCGGGGAGATATGGGATAGTTTCATTCATGGTGGGCCGTAGGTTTTCCTGGTGTCTATGATCTTGTTCAAACACCAAAATCATACGGCATTTCAACAGGTTAATCTACGTCCGCCGTTAAATTCGCGACGCGCCGTGAATAATTCGGGCTAGCTCTTGGAGCACAATGCCAAGGTTGCCGTGCGCCTCGGCGTGATCGGGCTCGATGGCGAGGGCCTTGCGGTAGCTGGCGGCGGCATCCTCCAGCTTCCCCAGCTCTTGGAGCGCAATGCCAAGGTTGTTGTGCGCCTTGGCGTAATCGGGCTTGATGTCAAGGGCCCTCATGATGAGATTAACGGCAATGTCGTTTTTTCCCACTTGATGGGCGATCACACCACGCAGATGCAAGGCGTCAGGCTGACTGGGGTCGGCTTGCAATATCTGTTGATAAATGCTCTCAGCCTGAGGCAAGCGGCCCGCGGTGTGGTGCTGCAGAGCGAGATCCATGGCTTGCTCGATGTTTAGCGCCCGTTGCTCGGGGAAAGGGCTTGCTGATTGTACAGGCTTCGCATTCTTGGCTGTTTTCTCGGCTTTTTTCCGCTGGCGTCGCCTTTCTGCCCTATTCATATTTGCGCGCTTTCCCCGACAAGCTCCAATCCGAAACAACCATAAACAAGCGTCTCGGCAATGAAAAGAGGGCGACTTTCGCAACGGGCTGTTAGAGCAGGGAACCGTTAAGGATTCCGAGTTTCGTATGCTTTCTGAAGTTAGTTTTGTGAAGTATCGGTACATGTTCCGCGATGATTTGGAGATAGTAAACCAAGTAGTGGGCGAAGTTAGTATTGGGGATGGCACCAAAATCTCGCTCTACGGTATGAAGTCAAAACAAGACCATCACGGTCCCAAGTAGTTGCACAGCGCCTTTGCTACAACTTCCCCTCCATAGAAACTGCAGAAATTGGAGTAGGGTCTTGCATTGCCACATTCCTTTTCATCGGCCATGCGCGGGGGAAGTCCACGGAAAAAATATTGTAATGCGGGATCGGGCCATTCCTGATTTTGTCCGGCGCTCGCCCACTCTTGGTTATCGGCGGTTTCTTGGAAGGGGCTTTTGTGGCAATTTCATGGGGTGATGACGGATCGCTCCCTTTCCCGCAGCGGCGGCGGGCTGGTCGCCGACGCCCTTCGCCGGCATGGCGTCGATGTGGCCTATTGCGTGCCCGGCGAGAGCTATTTGGAGATTTTGGACGCTCTCCATGACGTCGGGGAAGAGATCTCGCTGATCACTTGCCGTCACGAGAACGGCGCCGCCTTCATGGCCGAGGCGCACGGAAAACTCACCGGCAAACCGGGCGTTTGTTTGGTGACCCGCGGGCCGGGAGCGTGCAATGCCAGCATCGGCGTTCATACCGCCTTTCAGGATTCGACGCCAATGCTGTTGCTGATTGGCCAGGTGGCGCTCCGTCATCTGGGGCGCGAGGCTTTCCAGGAAGTGGACTTCCGGCGGATGTTCTCGCCGCTCGCCAAATGGGTTGCCCAGGTGGACCGTCCCCAACAAGTGCCTGAATTCATGGAGCGTGCTTTCTCGATCGCCGTTTCCGGCCGCCCCGGTCCGGTCGTCCTGGCGTTGCCCGAGGATATGCAGCGCCAGACTTGCGAGATCACCGCCGCCCGCCGCCGCCGTGTCGACAAGCCCCGCCCCGATCCCAATGCCATGGAGCGGCTGCGCGACATCCTGGGCGCCGCCAAAAGGCCGGCCGTGCTGGTCGGCGGCGGCGGCTGGACGGAGCGGGCGAAAGGGTGGATACTGGCTTTCGCCGAGGCCAACGGTCTTGCCGTCTGTTGTTCCTTCCGGCGCCACGACATTTTCGACAACAGCCATCCCAACTTCATCGGCGATTTGGGCATCGGTCCCGACCCGGCGTTGGTGCGAAGAGTAAAGGAGGCGGACGTCTTGTTGGTGGTCGGTTCGCGTCTGGGCGAGATCACCACCCAGGGCTACACCCTTGTCGCGGAGCCGGGGCCGAGCGAGCACCAAGCCCTGATCCATGTCCACGCCGCCGCCACCGAGCCGGGCCGGGTGTTCAAGCCCAATCTCGCCGTCCATTCCGGCCCCGCCGAATTCGCCGAGGCGGCCGCCGCCATGGCCTCCGTGGACAGCTCCGCCTGGCGCCAGTGGACACGGGCCGCCCGCCGCGATTACCAGGCGGCCCGGAAACCGGCGGCCGACGGCGGGGTTCTCGATTTGGCGGCGGTCATGGCTGAACTGGAGCGTCGGCTTCCCGACGACGCCATCGTCACCGTCGATGCCGGAAATTTTAGCGGCTGGCCGCAGCGGTTTCTCTCCTTCGGCGGCTCGCGAAGGCTTTTGGGAGCCACCAACGGCGCCATGGGCTACGGGGTGCCGGCGGCGGTGGCGGCGAAATTGGCGGCGCCAGGGCGCATGGTTGTCGGCTGCGCCGGCGACGGCGGCTTCGGCATGACCGGCCAGGAGCTGGCAACAGCGGTCAAGTACGGCGCGGCGCCGCTGATTATGGTATTCAACAACGCCATGTATGGAACTATCCGCATGCACCAGGAACGCCGTTATCCCGGGCGGGTGATCGGCACCGATCTCGCCAATCTCGACTTTGCCGCCCTGGCCAGAAGCTTCGGCGCCCACGGCGAGGCGGTGACGAGGACGGAAGAGTTCGTTCCCGCCTTCGAACGCGCCGCCGCTTGCGGCAAGGCGGCGGTGATCGAGATGAAGACCGACCCGGAAGCCATCACCACCCGGACCACGCTCACCGCCGTCCGTGAAGCCGCCCGGCGGGGAGAGAACCATGAGTAGAATTTCCGGCTTCGCCGATACGAACCAACGCCACGACCTCCGCCGCCCCATGGAAAGCGCCCGGATTGTCATCGACGGCGAGACTTACGAACTCGCCGACTTCAGTCTGCGGGGCTTTCTCTGCTTGGGCTACGAGAAGAGATGCTTGCATGGAGACGAGCTCTTCGTCGAAGCCATTATCCTTGCCGACGACACATTGGTCGAGATCGACACTCGGGCCAGCGTGGCGCGTTTCAGCGAGGAACAGAAATACATGGCGGGCATTTTTATCGATGTCAGCGCAAGGGTGTTCGGTATCATCGAAAAACTGTCGTTGGGACGGCCGGTCGCGCCGCCGAGGAAGAGCCCCAAAAAAGCCGGCAAAAAGAGCAAAAAAAGCAAAAAGAGATGAAACCCCGGGCCACCGCTTTCGAGCAATTGTAGGGGTGCAATTCAGATGATACAGGCCACTAGCTATTCATGAAGGCAACTCATCCCGCCGCCGCCGCCCCCTCGATCTGGCTTTTGAGCGACGACCGCACCGGCAATACCAACCAGTGCGTCGGCGTCGGCGACGCCTTGAACCGGCGCTACCAGATCCTCGACCTCGAATATCGGCGGGCCGGCTCCCTGCCCAATTTTTTGCTCGGCGCTTCCTTCCGCGGCATCACCGCCGCCAGCCGGGCCAACCTGAAGCCGCCCTGGCCGGACCTGGTGATCGCCGCCGGGCGGAGGACGGCGCCGGTCGCCCGCAAGATCAAACGGCTCCGCGCCGGCAACGCCTTCCTTGTGCAAATCATGAATCCGGGGAGCGCCGGGATTGGCGAATTCGACCTGATCGCCGCGCCCCGTCATGACAACCTGCGCGACCGCCCCAATGTCATTCACATCACCGGCGCCCCGCACAAGGTAACCCCGGCGCGGCTGGCGCAAGCGGCGGAAGAATGGCGCCACCGTTTCGGCCACCTGCCGCGTCCCTGGTTCGCCCTCATTGTCGGCGGCAGCACCACGCGCGGCAAGTTCACCGCCGAGGTGGCCGGCGAACTGGGCCGGATGGCCTCGCGGATGGCGGCCGCCGCCGGCGGTTCCTTGTTGGTGTCGACGAGCCGCCGCACCGGCGCCGCCGCCGGGCCCTTGTTGGCCGGCATCGACGCGCCGAAACACCTTTTCAAATGGGACGACGGAGGCGAAAACCCCTATTTTGGCTATCTCGCCCTGGCCGACGCCGTCGTCGTCACCGGCGATTCCGTTTCGATGTGCTCGGAAGCCTGCGCGGCGCCGGCGCCCGTCTACATTTTCGCCCCCGCCGATTTCACCCAGCGCAAGCACGGCCGGCTGCACCAGGAGCTTTACGAAAGAGGTTACGCCAGGCCTTTCGACGGCGCCTTCGAAGAATGGCCGCATCCGCTCCTCTTGAACGCGGCTCATGACGTGGCGGCGGAAATCGAAAAGCGGCTGGGGTGGAATTATTGAAAGCGCCGCCGATGTCCAGACGCACGATCAGCCTCGGAGACGGCCTTTACGATTACATGTTGAGCGTTTCCCTGCGCGAGCCGGAGGTTTTGCGCCGCCTCCGCGAAGAGACGGCGGAACTGGCCCAGGCCAACATGCAGATCTCTCCCGAACAAGGGCAGTTCATGGCCTTTCTTGTCGAACTGATGAGCATAGACAAGGCCCTGGAGGTCGGCGTCTTTACCGGCTACAGCACTCTTTGCGTCGCCCTGGCCTTGCCGCCCGGAGGCCGTCTGGTGGCCTGCGACGTCAACGAGGAATGGTCGGAGGTGGGCCGCCGCTACTGGGCCGAGGCCGGCGTCGCCGAGAAAATCGACTTGCGTCTTGCCGCCGCCATCGAGACCCTGGACGGCCTCCTTGCCGATGGCCAGGGGGAGACGTTCGGCTTCGCCTTCATCGACGCCGACAAGGCGAATTATGAACGCTATTACGAGCGTATCCTGAGCCTGCTCGAACCGGGCGGACTGGTCTGCGTGGACAACGTGCTGTGGGGCGGCAGCGTCATCGACGGCGCCAAGCAAGACGCCAACACCCGCGCCATCCGCGCTTTCAACCGATTGCTTCATGAGGATAGGCGGGTCAGCCTCAGCCTGGTGCCCATCGGCGACGGCCTGACGCTGGCCCGCAAGCGGGGTTCACACGGCCTTTGAGTGGCGCCGCTGGCCGTCGTCCAAGTAGGCGTCGAAAACGGCGGCGACGAGGCGGACAAAAGCCCGGCCCTCCTCGGGTATGGCGATGCGTCCGGCCTCGACGGTAACGATGCCGTCGGCGGCCAGGGGCGCCAGCTTTTCCATTTCGGCGGTGAAGTCTTCCGCTTTGGCGCCATGCTCGCGGCAGATGGCGCCGATGTCGGCCCGCAGGTCGCACATCAGCCGCTCGATGATGTCGCCGCGCAGCCGGTCGTCGTCGCTGAAGGCGACGCCGCGCGCCGTTGGCAGGTCTCCGTCGCCGACGGCCAGGCGATAAGCATTCAAGGGGGCAACGTTCTGGATGTATCCCCACGGCAGCCTGCCGATGGCCGAAGCCCCGAAACCGAGGAGCACCGGCGCCGCGTCCGCCGTATAGCCCTGGAAGTTGCGGCGCAAGCGGCTGCCGGTCAACGCCTTGGCCATCTCGTCGCCGGGCAGGGCGAAGTGATCGAGACCGATTTTGACGTAACCCATCTCGACCAGGCGTTCAGCGGCGGCGGTGAACTGCCGCCAGCGTTCGGGGCCATCGGGAAGGGCCGTCTCGTCGATCATCTTCTGGTGGCTTTTCATCCACGGCACATGGGCGTAGCCGAAAAGCGCCACCCTGGCCGGCTTCAAACGCACCGCCAGGTCGACCATCGCCGTCACCCGCTCGACGGTCTGGTGGGGAAGGCCGTACATCAAGTCCATGTTGATGTCGTCGATGCCATGCCGGCGCAACCAGCCGACCACCCGTTCGGTAACGTCGAAGGGCTGGATGCGGTGGATGGCTTCCTGGACGGTCCGGTCGAAGTCCTGGACGCCGATGCTGGCCCGGTTGACGCCGGCCTTGCCGAGCCCCCTGACGTAGTCCTCGGTGGCGGTGCGGGGGTCCAGTTCGACGGCGACCTCGGCCTCGCCGCTGACCTCGAAGTGGTGGCGGAGCGCGTCCATGGTGCGTTGCCAATCGTTCCCCTTGAGCATGGTCGGACTGCCGCCGCCCCAGTGCAGGTGACTGGCCTGGAAGCGGGCCGGAAGAACGGCGGCGACCAGATCGATTTCGGCAAGCAGAACGTCAAGATAATCGGCGACCGGCTGGTAGCGTTTGACGATCTTGGTATAGCAACCGCAGAACCAGCACATCTCGTCGCAAAACGGGATATGGAAATAAAGCGACAGGGCGGTGTCCTTGGGCAACGCCCGCAGCCACCGGCGGTACTGCTCGGCGTTCACGCCATCATTGAAATGCGGCGCCGTCGGATAGCTGGTGTAGCGGGGAACCCTGACGTCGTATTTGCTCGAAAGATCGGTTTCCATGACTCACGCGGGGGCTTGGCCCTTGTTGTCCTCTCGTTAAACCTGGAGCAGGTCTCCCCGGCATTCAAGGGGAGCGGCGGGGAATTGCGGCGGGAAAATTTCCGATCACGCTCATATGGCCGATGACGCCCGTATCCGACCGCCACAAAAAGACCGGCAGAGCCGGCGGCTCGGCGACGAAACCCGACGGCGCGTCCGGCGCCAGGGCGAGGGTCATCTGGAAGGCGATGCTGGGCGCCACCGTCGCCACGGCGCCGCCCCAGCCAAGGTCGATCGGGCGGTGGACATGGCCGCAGATCACCCGCTCCACCTGGGGATGGCGGCGGACCACCGCTTCCGTCGCGGCGGCGCCCATGAAGGCCGGCCGGTCCATGAAGCCGATGCCGGTCTTGAACGGCGGGTGGTGCATGAAGATAACGGTCGGACGCTCGGGGCTCTCGGCCAAGCGGGCGTCGAGCCATTGTAGCCGCTTGGTACACATCAGGCCGCCGTCGCTGCCTGGGTTTACGGTATCGAGTCCGATCAGCCTCAAGGGATAATCCTCGACGGTGTAATGGAGGAATTCGCCATCTTTCGGCAAATAGCCCCAGTCGGCGAAAGTGTCGCGCAGCAATTCCCGGTCGTCGTGGTTGCCGGGGATGACGTAGACCGGCAATTTCAGTTTGTCGAGGCGCCGGCGCAAGGCGCGGTAGTTCTGGCGGGTGCCTTTATGCACCAGGTCGCCCGTTGCCAGCACCAGGTCGGGAGCCGGCTCGAACTTCTTGAGGTGATCGACGGCCGCCGCCAGCGCCTTTTTGGAATCGAAGGTTTTTTTCAGCTTTCGGCCGTCGGCGCGCAGATGCAGATCGGAAATCTGGACGATGATCATCCGGACGGCTCTTTCGGTTTCATTGCGGCGGAACACTAACGGCAAAGCAGGCGTAAGGGAACGGGAAATGGCGGCTGGACAGTAATTTTTTATTAAGTATTAAAGGCTTATCCCCTTGCGTCCGGGAATTCCGGGGAAAGCGTCCCGCGCCGCCGGCCATGGATATGTGGATAACTCGCAAGCGCGAGTTCCCCACATCCCCACGGCGCTACAACAACGACAAACTCTTTCATCAAAATCGAATGGTAGACCCCTATCGCGGTGCTTAGGGCTCGTCACAAAATAACCGCGTCACTTCACTTCCGTCGTCATGCCCGGCCTTGAGCCGGGTATCCACGCGGTCGATGCCGAGCGCGGGGCTCGTGGATGGCCGGATCAAGTCCGGCCATGACGACGGAAAGGAGGATGGTGATTCATTTATTCTGTTACGGTCACTTACCCGGTTTGATTTGCGCCCGGAGTGATTTTTCTGCCAATGGATGCGGCATTGGCTTAGTCTGGGGACCATGGATTTCTCGCAACTTCCACAGTTGGCCAACGACATCGTCACTTACGCGGCGCCGGCCCTCCCTTACCTTGTGCAGGTTGGGGAGAAAGCGTTCGATTCCTTCAAGGATACGGTCGGGGAGAAACTCGGCGAGAGGGGGGCGAAACTGCTTTTCGACCTCTGGGACAAGGTCGGGGACAAGCTGGCCTCGCCGGAAGCCACCATGGACCCGGCGCGAAAGCTTGCCGCCAATCCCTATGACGAGAGCGCCAAGCAGGAGTTCCGGGATCAGGTTCTGGTTCACCTGCGGGAGGATCCGGACTGGGCGGAGGAGGTGTCGGGGATTGTCGTCCAGTGCAAGAAACTCAATATAACCGTGACCGTTACCGGCGATAAAATCGCGGGCGACAAGGTCGGCGGCGACAAGATCACCGTCGGCGGGAACCAAATCAATGTCGGCGGCAAAGCGGGCGATATAGCCGGCGGCGACATCTATAAAAACATCCAATTTCATTTCCATTCTCATCCGCCGGCACCTTCCACCGGCGAATCCATTGAACCGGACCTGAAAATCTCCACTGGCCGGCTGCCGCGAACGGAGGGAGAGCTGTTCGGGCGCAAGGGTGAGATGGCGCGACTCGACGCGGCCTGGGAGGACCAGAGGACGCACGTCATTAGCCTCGTCGCCTTCGGCGGCGTCGGCAAGACGGCGCTGGTGAAACACTGGCTGGCCGGGATGGCGGCGGAGGGCTACCGGGGGGCGGAACGGGTCTTCGAGTGGTCGTTTTACAGCCAGGGAACAAGCAACAAGCAGGCGACGGCGGAGGTATTCATCGCCGAGGCGCTGAAGTGGTTCGGCGATCCCGACCACGCCGAAGGCTCGCCATTCGACAAGGGGCAGCGGCTGGCCGATCTGGTGCGCGGACAGCGGACGCTGCTGGTGCTCGACGGGCTGGAGCCCTTGCAGTACCAGCCGGAAAAGGGCCTGACGGAAGGGGCGCTCAAGGACCCGGGCCTGAAGATGCTGCTCGAAGGGCTGGCCGCTTCCAATCCGGGCCTTTGCGTCGTCACCAGCCGCGAGCGCGTGCGGGACATTGCCCACTTCACCAAGACCGCCCCGGTGGTCGATCTCGAAACCCTGTCCGGTGAGGCCGGCGAGCAAATCCTCCGCAATCTCGGCGTGGATGGACCGGAGGAAGAACTTCGCGCGGCCTCGCGGGAGTTCGGCGGCCACGGGCTGGCGCTGAACCTGCTCGGCAACTATCTGGTCGATTACTGTGACAAGGACGTCCGCCGCCGGGGCGAGGTGCATATCCTCGACGAGGACGAGGAGAAAGGCGGCCACGCCCGGCGGGTGATGAGGTCCTACGAGGACCACCTGGGCGGGGCGGGGCGGGGCGGACCTGGCTCTGCTACGCATCGCCGGCCTGTTCGACCGTCCCGCCGACGGCGAACTGGTGGAGGTGCTGAAGGACGCCGCCATCCCCGGCCTGACGGAGCCGCTGGCCGGCCTCGGGGCCAGGGAGTTGCAACGCGGCCTCAACCACCTCCGCAAGGCCCGCCTGCTGGCCGAGGAGGACCCGGCGGAGCCGGCAGCGCTGGACGCCCATCCGCTGGTCCGGGAGTACTTCGGGGACAAGCTGCGCGGCGAGAACCTCAAGGCCTGGAGGGCCGGGCACGATTGCCTCTACGAACACCTCAAGGAAACCGCCGATGAACTCCCCGAGACCGCCGAGGCAATGGCGCCGCTGTTCGCCGCCGTCGCCCACGGCTGCGCCGCCGGTCGCCACCAGGAGACCCTGGACGAGGTGTACTGGCGGCGGATTCAAAGGGGGGATAAGGCTTTCAATACCAAGAAACTAGGGCTCTTCGGCTCCGGCCTGGCCGCCCTCTCCGGCTTCTTCGCCGAGCCCTGGACAAGGCCGGTGGACGCCCTCAATGAGGCCGCTAAGGGCTTCGTCCTGAACCAAGCGGAGTACGATCTCAGGGCCTTGGGACGGCTCGCCGAGGCCGCGCAGCCCATGCGGGCGGCCCTGAAAATAAGAATTTCGCAAGAGGACTGGGAAAACGCGGCCATCAACGCCAGCAACCTGAGCGAGTTGCACCTCGCCCGGGGCGCCGTGGCCGAGGCCGTCGGGGCCGCCCGGCAATCCGTCGACCTGGCCGACAGGAGCGGTGATGCTTTCGGGAGGCTGGTCAACCGGGCCACCCTGGCCGACGCCCTGCGCCAGGCCGGCGATCTAGAAGAGGCGGCGGACCTGTTCCGGGAGGCCGAGGCCATGCAGAAGGAAGACGAGCCGCAATATCCCCTTCTCTATTCCGTTCGGGGCTTCCAGTACTGCGACCTATTGCTTGGGCGGGGGGAGCACGCGGCGGCGCGGCAGCGGGCCGGGAAGACCCTGGAATGGGTGACAGAACATCAATTGCTTCTCGACATCGCCCTCGACACCCTCACCTTGGGACGGGCGGCGCTGGCCAGGGCGGCGGCCCGGGGGCCGGACGGCTTTAAGGAGGCCGAACGGCGCCTCGACGACGCCGTGGAGGGCCTGCGCCGGGCAGGAGAACAGCATCACATCCCCCGCGGCCTGCTCGCCCGGGCGGCGCTGTGGCGGTGCATGGAGAACTCCGCCAAGGCGCGCCGCGACCTTGACGAGGCGCTGACCATCGCCACCCGCTGCGGCATGCGCCTTTTCGAGGCTGACGCGCATCTGGAATACGCCCGCCTCCACCTCGCCGAAGGCGACAGCGCCGCCGCCCGCGAGTGCCTCGCCAAGGCCAAGGCCATCGTCGCCGACACCGGCTATCGCCGCCGCGCCCCGGAAGTCGTGGAACTGCAAGAACGCCTCGGCTGACGCGGGCCACTAACCATCTTGCCGTTGCCGATGGCGAGCAAAGTGCCTATAAAGTCTACATTACAAAGGGTTATTTGGCGTGCAAAAAGAATATTTGGAGTTGACGCGGCTGATCGAGCGTCTGCATCGGCGCTTCCTCGATGTGATCAGGGCCGAACTCAACCGGCTTGGCATCAAGGACATCAACGGTGTTCAAGCCCTGCTGCTGGCCAACGTCGGCGAGGAGGAGATCGCCATCCGCGACCTGGTCGAGCGCGGCTATTACCAGGGCTCGAACGTTTCCTACAACATCAAGAAATTAACCGAGATGGGCTACCTGGAGCAGGAACGCTCCGCCCATGACCGCCGCTCCGTCACAATCCGCTTGACGGAGAAGGCCATGGAGGTGGTGAGGGAAATTTCCCAGCTCCAGGAACGCAACGCCAATGCCCTGGCCGAGCAAAAGGCCGATGGCGACGATGTCGAGGCGGTGTGCGACACCATGAGGCTTCTCGAACGTTTATGGACGGATTGCATCCAACATGGCGATCGCTAAGGGCTCGTCACAAAACAACCGCGTCACTTCACTTCCGTCGTCATGCCCGGCCTTGAGCCGGGTATCCACGCGGTTGATGCCGAGCGCGGGGCCCGTGGATGGCCGGATCAAGTCCGGCCATGACGACGGAAGGGAGGATAGTGATTCATTTATTCTGTTACGGCCACTAGCCCGGATATTTCATGAAGCCGGGCAGTCGCCGGATTGGTTCCGGCGATGTCGCCTTGCCGGTTTCGCGCCAGGTTATGGCTTCGAGTTTAGCAAAGGGCCGGCGCACCGACTCCGGCGCGATGCCGGCGCGGAGCGCGCCGAGCACGCCGGCCGCTTCCCAGTAATTTTCAACAGCCGTGAGCTGGCCCGGCCGCCACGGCAACGCGGTCAGGTCGTTGGCCATCAAACCCTTGCCCTCGCGAACCGCGATTACCGGGATGCCCTGCTCAAGGGCGGCCAGGGTCGGCAAACCGACGCAGCCGTCGGGCAGGACCAGGCACGAGACGTCTTCCACCGTCAGCACGCCGTCCGAACGCGTCCGTGACGGATCGGCGACGATGGAAGGGCTTTGCTTGAGGCCCTTGAGGACGCACTGGAAAAACGACGAGGAAATCGCTTCCGCCGCCATGCGGGGATCGACCCGGCCCGGATCGCCGAACAGGACTTCGCGCGATTCCATCATTGGCGCGTGCGCCGACGGGACGTCGAGGAAGTGCGATACCGCGTGGGTCAGCATCGCCTCGACGCCGCCCCACGGGTTGACCATGTCGCCGCCGCTGGTGAAATACTGGTCGTGGTAGCCGTCCGGCACGGCGATCAGCGACGAGATCGCCACCGCGTCGTAGTCGTCCCTGGTCTCGCCCAGAAGATCGAACAAGCGGCCGATGCCGTGCCCGGTGCCCACCGCCCGGCCCGAATCCGCGTAGGTCGCGGTGAGCTCGAGCGGCGGATCGAGCCTGTATATCCCGGCGCAGGTCAGCCCGTAAGTGGCGCGCGCCGCCTCGACCGTGTTCAGCGCCAGGTTCTCGATCATTTCGTCCGCCTGCGCGTCGATAACGACGAGCACCCGGTTGGCGCGGACCGGTTTCAACCCCGCCGTCCCCATCAGCAGGCGGCAGATTACGCTGCCTTCGACGTAAAGCGCGTTCGCCGGAATCTCGTTGATGTCGCTGGCGTTGACGACGTTGGGATGGGTGATCAGCCGGTCGCAGCCGGCAGCCAGCAACCGCGCCGCCGGGGTCGCGTCGCCAGCGTGTCCGCCGATCTCGGCGCCGATGCCCGTCGGCACCAGAAAGACTGCGTTGAAGCGGTCGGCCTTTTCGGCGCCGCGCCGCCGGAACTCGAAGATCGAGCCGCCGCCTTGGCGCTCGCCCGGGCGCCCGCCGGCCAGGCAGCCGATCTCGCAGCGATAGCGATCGCCATCGATCGAAGTGACGGCGAGGCGAAGGGGGATTTCTCCATCGGCGAAGCGCGGGGAGAGCGCCTTCTCGATCTGTTCGATCGGTCCGCGGTCTCCGGGCGACAGCCGAACCGAAACCCGTTTCTCATGCAACTGCATTGCCGGCCACTCCCGCGGTTCGGGCGAAATCGTCAAAGGTATCCTCCCTGATCATCTCCAGCCCGCCGTCGGCGCGGCGGGTATAAATCGTCGGCAGGCCGACGCCGTTGAAGCGGTGCGCATTCGACATAGTGTAGGCCCCCATGTTGGGGAAGGTGATCCTGGAGCCGACGGCGAGCGGCGCGTCGAAGGCATACTCGCCGAAGACATCTCCAGCCCGGCACGTACACCCGGCCAGCACATAGGGGTGCGCGCCGCCGTCGACGTGGCCCAGGACGTCCGGTTCGAACTGGAACTCGAAAACTTCCGCCATGTGGTTGACGGTGGTGTCGAGGACGGCGACTTGAATGCCATCGCTTTCGAAAAGATCGTGCACCGTCGCCACGATGCTTCCGGCGCGCCTGGCCAGAGCCGCGCCGGGCTCGATGAAGACGTCGAGGCCAAAGGTGTCGCGGAACACCTCGACCGCGTGGAAGAAGTCCGACGTGTCCTCGGCCAAATTGAAAAGGTAGCCGCCCCCCATGTTGATCCAGTCCAAGCTTTCGAGAAGGTTCGGGATCACGTCCTGGATGTGGCGCGCCGTCGCCAGCAGACTGGCGAAATCGGTCGCGTCGCAATTATTGTGGAAGTGGAGACCGCTGATCCCCCGCAAGCGGGCTGGCTCCGCCTCCACCGCCTCGGCCAACTTGGAGATCGGCACGCCGAGTTTGGAATTCCGCCGGCACGGGTCGTAGCGCGGGTCGCGGATGAACGAAAGCTGGGGATTGATCCTGATCCCGGCCCGCGTCGCCGCCGGCACCTTGTCGCCAAACAGCTCCCACTGCGTGAGCGAATTGAAGGTCAGGTAATCGAGACGGCCGCCGATCTCGCCCAGCGTCTCTTCCTTGAGCAAGGGGCTGACGAGGTGGAGCGGCGTCTCGCCGCCGCAGACGCGATCGATCAGTCTCAGTTCGAACAGCGAACTGCAACTGAACCCGTCGACCCGCCCGGCGACCTTTTCGAGGACCGGCGACAGCGCGCACGCCTTGGGCGAATACAAAAGCTTGCAGGCGGCCTCGTCGGCGATCTTGCGGAGCGCCCCAAGGTCGCGGTCGAGAATTTTTTCATCCGTCACGTATGCCGGCGTTTTTATGGTGTTGGTCAAGTGAGTGCCTCCCCGAGACTGCCATTTTCTCCGCCCCCGCGCCGAGGAGCCATTTATTCGTGTGATTCAGGATTGTACTTGCTGTCCCCGGCAACGAAAGATGAAAATGCATTTCAGCCGCCCCGTCAGTCCAGGATGACGTGCGGGATGAAGTTGGCGTTTTCCGTGGTCACCAGGTCCCGGCTCTCGCGAATGCCGAGCCCGGCGGCTCCGCCGGCGACCATCCAACAGCCGGTCAAGGGGCGGCGGCCGTCGAAGTCGGGCAAGGGGTGAAACATCTGCACGACGAACCCTTCACCGCCGTAGGGACCGTCTTTCCGTACCTCGACATTACCTTCGCGGACGATTTCGACGTTGGCGCCGCGCCGGGACAGCAGGGGCTTGCGGACGAACCTGCCCGATAGTTCCGCCGCCCGCGCATCGTCCTCGAAATAGGCCGGCAGCAGGTTCGGATGTCCCTCGAACATCTCCCACAGCAGCGCCAGCAGGCCCTTGTTCGACAACACGGCCTTCCACGGTGGCTCGATGAAGCGGACGCCGCTCTCGGGCATGTAGCGGCCGAATTCCTCCTCCATCAACCATTCCCAGGGATAGAGCTTGAACAGGGTGGCGATCACTCGGTCGTCGAGGTCGGTGAAGCGGCCGTCGGCGTCGACGCCGATCTCCTCCATCGACAAGAAAGTGGTTTCGACGCCGGCCTCGGCGGCGACGTCTTCCAGGTATTCGACGGTGCCGCGGTCTTCTTCGATGTCCTTGAGGCAGGCCATGTGCAGCGGCCCATCGAGTTCCAATCCCGAAATCGCCTCGAGCAGGAACTCGTGCAGCAGGTTGAACTGATCGGTGCCCTCGGGAACCAGGCCGAGGCCGATCGCCTGCTCCAGCCATTCCCACTGAAACAGCGACGATTCATATAGCGTCGTCGGGGTGTCGGCGTTGTATTCCAAGAGCTTCGCCGGCGCCAGGCCGTCGTAGGAAAAGTCGAACCGCCCGAAGAGGTCCTTTTCTCGGGTCCGCCAACTTTCGGCAACGTAGTTCCAATAGGCCTCGGGTATGCAAAGCCGCCGGAACACCGTCTCATCGGCGACGGCGCGGTTCAGGACCTCGAAGCAGAGATTCTCGATTTCCTCCGCCGAACTCTCGATGCCGTCCTCGATCTGGCGCAAGGTGAAGCGGTAATAGGCCGTTTCATCCCAGCAGGGAACGCCGCCGCCATCGCCGAGCAGATAGCCGTGGGCCAGCGCCGATTGCTTCAGGTTGGGCCGCTGGGCAACCGGGATGCGTCGCATCGGCCGGAACGCCGGTTGGTATTACCGGGGTTCAGCCGCCGCGCTTGGCCTTGAGCCGGGCCAGGATGTCGCCGCCCTTGGCGCCGCCGCCGACGATGCCGGCCGCCTTCAGCTTGTCTTCCAGGCTAACCTCCTCGGTCGAGCCGGCGAGCTCGCTGGCCGCCTCGAACTGCGCGGCGCGCTCGGCCTGCCGGACCTTCAGGCGTTCCAGACTGTCGACGGCGCTGCGCATGCTGCTGTCGGCGCCCGAGTGGCGCGCCGCGACGGCGGCCTGGGCGCGCTGCACCTTCTCCGTCGCCTTGACGGTGTCGACCTGCTGTTTGAGGCGTCTCAGGTTGGCTTCCGTCTGCGCCACGGCGCGGCGCAGCTGCGCCTCGCTGTCGGCGAACGACTTGGCGACCCCTTCCTCGCCGAGAAGTTCGGTCTCCATGCCGGCGATCTTGTCGGCGATTTCGGTGGCCAGGGTCTCGTCTCCCTTATCCAGCGCCTGGATGGCGTAACCCTCGTACTCCTCCAGCGAGGACTTCAGGCTTCCGACCTTCCTTCCGGCCAGCTTGCGCTTGGCGATGATGCTGGTCAGCGCTTCCTTGGATTGGATCAGCGCGTTGTCGGCCTCGCGGATTTCCTGGTCCAAAATGCGCAGCGCCTGGTGGTCGACGATGGCCTCGCCGGCATCGCTGACGCCGCCGCGGATGGCCGTCGCTACTTTTGCCCAAATATTCATACCGCCTTACTCCTCGATCAGAAACGTTATGTCGCGGCTCGAAGGGAAAATCCCTCAGGCGACGTTTTTCAGGTCCGACTGGTAGGCCTCCGCCGCCTGCAGGGCGTTGTCGGCCAGGGTCTCGATCTCGAAAATCACCGAGTCCAGGATCGAGCCCGCGCTCAGCGAACCGAACATTTCGTAATAGTCCCGGCCGTCGGGGCCGACGGCGATGCCGAATGTCGACAGCGGGAACAGCTTGTGGGTCTTCAGGATCATTTCGTTGAAGGCGGCGCTGTCGCCGACCTCTTCGACCGCCCAGAGCTGGGTGTCGACGATGATCTGGCTGCCGCTGACGCTCATCAATAGCTGCAGATCGCCGAATTCCTTCATTATGAGCAGGATCCCGGGATCGGCCCCTTCGACGAGTTCGACCGCGATGTCGCCGGCGATCACGGGCTCGGATTGCCGCAACGCAGCCAGCAGGGACTCGGTAGTCCAGTTTTCATCTTGGCTCATTTTTCTCTCCGTGCCTATTCTGGGGATGATCGGCATCACGCCGGCTCTTATCGCCGCTTCGCAGTCCTTGAGGACCTTGGTGTAATCGGGCGGAATCCAAATCTCACGCTTGACGTAGCCCTTTTCACGCAGACGCTCGCGGTATTTGGACTGGTAGTAGGCCGGCTTCTTGGTTGCCATTGCAAATTCCAAAATAATTCATTACATGTAATATATAACATGTTATAAAAAATGCAAGCGGGAATTCGCCTCGCGCCGAGAGTCCGGGCTTTAAATGAGAAAAGCGGGTATCTCCTTCGTTCCAGTGGTATGGTGCCAGCATGCTGAAATCCAGGGACTTTTCCAGAAAAATTTACAGATCTGGCTATTTCTAAAAAAACCACTAAAAATCAATATGTTATCCGGATTTTACCGGAGTGAAGTGGATACCAGTTTTGAGAATAAGAAAATAAAAAATTAATTGTACGAATTAAGAGGCTTTTGGCCGGATGAGCTATTCTGAAATATGCGCGATTTACCAGATGGTTAGCCGGAATGTATACCGTTCTATCACGCCTTGGGAAGCGCCTTTACGCCAGGATCGCGGGGTTGAGCTGGGACATCGTCGTTTTCGTGACGGCGATCCATTTCGCGGTTTCGTGGGCACTGATCGACTGGGCCGGCGGCGAAAAGATCTCCGGCGGCGATGTCTTCTGGTACTTCTACATCACCACCGCGACGACCGTCGGATACGGCGATTATTCCCCGACCACCGAAGCCGGGCGGCTGATTACCGTTTTGTGGGTCATGCCGGGCGGTATCGCCCTGTTCACGACCATCATCGCCAAGGTGGCGCAGTTTATCTCCAAAAGATGGAGGAAAAGAATGCACGGACTAGCGAGCTATGAAAATCTGAGCGCTCACATCGTCATTCTCGGCTGGCATGGGTCCAGGACCCAGCGCATGGTCGACCACATCCGCGGCGATACCGGCGAACGGGAAATCGTGCTGTGCACCGCCCAAAATATCGAAAACCCGATGCCCGATCAGGTGCATTTCGTCCGCGCCCCGGCGCTGAATTCGCCCGACTTGTTGCGCCGCGCCGCGATCGCCAACGCCCAGTACATCATCGTCTTGGGCCACGACGACAACGAAACCCTTGCCGCGGCGCTGGGCGCGGCGGCGGTCAGCGGCGACGCCCACATGGTCGTTTATTTCGACCAGCACAGTTTCGCCGATCTTTTGCGCTCCCACTGTCCGCAAGCCGAATGCAACGTCTCGCTATCGATAGAGATGATGGTGCGCTCGGCTCAGGACCCCGGCTCCAGCCGCGTCCAGCGCCAGCTGCTGTCGACGCTGGAAGGCCCGACCCAGTTCAGCCTCAAGGTGCCCGACAACGCCTGTCGGGTGAACTACGGCTTGCTGTTTTCGGAGCTTAAGACCAAGCACGACGCGACGCTTTTCGGCGTCGCCGAAAGCGCCCACGGCGACGATCTCTTCCTGAACGCGCCGGCGGACCACGGGATCGATCCGGGGACGATCCTCTACTTCATGGCGGCCCGGCGCATCGAAGCCGCCGAGATCGATTGGTCGAAGTTGGAAAGGATGGAGGCAACATGATCGGCGACACGATGAAATCGCTCTTCAAAAGCGGAGCCAAGGAACTGAAGGAAAAATTCTCCAAAACCGGCGAGGAGGACGAGTTCGCCACGCCGCTGGGATTGCGCATGGGCGCCGCGGTCGACATCGACACCCTGCCCTTGCGCATGCACGCGAAAGACCTTCATATGCCGCTGCCCGACAGCACCATCATCGTCGTCGCCCAGGGCTACGCCGAACTGGGCGACGATGCCTACATCCACCGCTACTACGCCGCCGACGACACCATGATCCAGGTCCTCACCGTCAACGGCATGGAAGACCAGCACGTCGAGGAAATCACCCTCTACATGCCGTACAAAAGCTATTACCCCGGCAGCGAAGGCGAATGGGCGCAATGGGCGGCGAAGGGCGGCAGGATCGGCCAGACCACCTACGCGCTCGACGACGGTGCCAAGTTCGAGCGCGTCTGGTTCGACGAAACGGACGGCTATGCCGAGCCGGTGGCGTTCTGGGAATCGGTCTACGAGGACCCCGAGTCGGACGAGCACGGCGAGATCTTCCACCGGGCGATGCTCTACGGCCGCAATCTGGAGGACGGCAAGAAGAACGAATACCTGCTGATATCCGCCGATTCCTACGAAGGCGAGGAGACCGTCGAGGTGACGATCGGCGTCGACCTGGAAATTTCGACGCTGAAAGTATTATAATCCGGCGCCCCCGGACGCGGAAGCGTTTCAAGACGGTATCGGCCGCAAACCAGACACCCATTCAGGAGTTTCAGATGAGCGAACTATTTGCCGGATTCATACCCAGCCTGTTGGAGTTTTTAGCTTTTTTCGCCGTCGCCGCGGTTTTGACCGTCATTTTCATCGCCATTTATTCGAAAACCACGCGGCATGAGGAGATCAAGCTCATCAAGGATAACTCGACGGCGGCCGCGGCGGCGTTTTCGGGCAGCCTGATCGGCTTCGCCCTGCCGCTCGCCAGCGTCATGCTGCACTCGCAGAGCGTCATCGATTTGGTGCTTTGGGGGGTCGTCGCGATGATCGTTCAGATCGTCGTCTATTTCCTCGTCCGCATGCCGATGCCGAGGATTTCCGAGCGCATCGAGGCGGGCGAGGTCGCCGCCGGCATTTGGCTCGGCGCCGCGTCCCTGGTCGCCGGCATCCTCAACGCCGCCAGCATGGCGGTCTGACAAAGGAGTAAGCTGGAATGGAACGCGCGGATAAATTCAAGCTGGTGCTTATCGGGGCGGGCGTGCTCGGCATCGCCGCCTACTCCGGCGGCGAGGCCGAGGAGGAAGCGCTGACGTATCCCTCGGTCGAGGCCTGCGTCAAGGCCGGCGTCACCGACGAGGCGACCTGCGAGGCCGAATACGCCAAGGCGCAAAGCATGCACAACCAGGTCGCGCCCCGCTATACGAATTCCAACGACTGTTACTCCGAATTCGGCTACGAACGCTGTTACCAGCATCGCGCGTCGTCCGGCGGCTCGGTTTGGCTGCCCTTCATGATGGGCTATATGTTGGCGCCCCGGTATGGCTCGGGCGTGTTCACGCAGCCCCTCTACCGGCCGAGCCACGATCCCAACCGCTTCTATACCTCGGGCAGCGGCCGCGTCGGCGCCGTCTCCGCCAATGGGCGCACCCGCGTCGCCAAGTCGCAGACCCGCCAGCCCAGGGCCCGCACCCGCACGGTTGCCCGCGGCGGTTTCGGGGCGCGCGCGTACAGTTCCGCTAGCTAGCCTTGGTGTCCCCGGTCCGGGGCTTGAGCTTTTGGCCCAGCCAGGCGACGGCGATGCCGGCGATCAGGCCGAACAGGTGGCTCTCGAAGGAAATGTAGCTTCTAAGCGGCAGGATGCCCCACAGCATGCCGCCGTAGAGGATCATCGTCACGCATGCAACGGCGATGGAGACGAAGCCGCGCTCGAAGTACGCGCGGGCCAGCAAGGCGCCGAAATACCCGAGCACCAGACCGCTGGCGCCGACGTGAGATACGCCGCGCGCGAACAGCCAGACGAGAACCCCCGACAATAATACGATCCCGACGGTGTTCGCCCAAAACCGCGTTTTGCCGCCGATCAGGGTGAGCGCGCCCAGGATCAGCAGGGGCACCGTGTTCGAAACGGCGTGCCACAGTCCGGCGTGAAGGAAGGGCGCCAACGCAATTCCGATCAGCCCACTCGCCCGGCGCGGCAGGATGCCCCACGACGTCAAGCCGTGTCCGAGGAAGAGGTTTACAGCCTCCACGATCCAGATCGCCGCGACGAGGACGATAATCGGCGAAAAATTCTTCTTGATGAGTTCCATCGAACCGAAGCCCTTCCCAAATTTCAACGCCCTCGGTTCAGAGCCAAAAAAAGAAGCCGGTGTCAAGCGCCGCTTGACCTTGGCCTGCCCCTGAGTGGTCCACCGCTTAAGCTGGACGCTGGCGCGGATTAAGTTGTTGTTTCAGCCGAAGCCTATGTTGAGCGTAGGCCGGAACAACAACATTGGGCAATACGGATTTGGTTCCTCGCCGTTGCAAGTGGAATTCACCCGGATTTGCGGAGGCCGCGATTCCGCCGGGGGAGAATCCCAACACCGCAGCGAACATCCGGTTGCAGCCAGCGGCCATGTATTTCTTGATCCCCTCGTGTTACCATTTTTGCTAGTGGCCCGCGTCAGCCAAATTGCATCCCTACGACGGTCTTGCGAGGTTTCCGGCTAGGAGCGCGTTGCGCCGTGGTGTCCGTGCACCACAAGCGGCGCGCGACGATGTCCGGAAGCCTCGCAAGACCGCCCGAAGGGTCGCTTTTCCCGTCCCCTCGGTAGGCTTGAGGGGAACCGTGGCGCCAGTGGCGCCGCGTAAGTCCCCGAAAGGGCGCGCAGGCGATGCCAAAGCATCGTCAAGCGTTCCCGACGCCCCGAGGGGACGGGAAAAGCGATCATAGGGGTGCGATTTTGCTGACGCGGGCCACTAGAAGCCGAAGAGCGGCGGAGGGAAAGGGGCGTGAAGAAACGATCTCCCAGGAAGGCCGGCAAACTAGCCCTGCAAGCCCACATCCTCGACGGCCTTCGGGATTCCGTCATCCTGGTTAACGAAAAGCGGGAGGTCGTCGGGTACAACCGCGCCGCCCGGGAGTTGCTCCACCTGAATATCAAGGGCCTGGATCTGGCCCTTTCCCTTCCCCATCAACGGGTGATTGAAGCGGCGGATGACGTTCTAGGTGGAAAACCTCCGCGCACGGTCGAAGTCAGCTTGTCGAATCCGATCGCCAGGACGTTCGAGCTGCACGCGTCTGTATTGCCGGCGAAGGTGCCCGGAAAGGCCGTTTGGGCGTTGCTCGTCATGCACGACGTGACGGAGTCGAAGACCGCCGAGAAGATACGCGCCGACTTCGTCGCCAACATCAGCCATGAATTGCGCTCCCCCTTGACCTCGCTCTGCGGCTTCATCGAAACGCTGAAGGGCGTTGGCCGCGACGATGCTGGGTCCCGGGATTGGTTTCTCGGAATCATGGAAGCCGAGGCGAAACGCATGACCCGCCTGGTCGACGACCTGCTTTCCCTTTCCAGGGTCGAGGCCATGGAACACATCCGCCCCGATGACACTTTGGCCATCAAGCATCTTCTGCGGGAGGTGGTCGAGACCGTGTCGGCCAGGGGACGGAGGAAGGGAATCGAGGTCGAACTCGATTGCGCCGGGTCCCTGCCGGCGGTCGTTGGCGACCGGGACGAGTTGAACGAGGTGTTTCACAATCTTTTGGACAACGCCATCAAGTACGGCCGGGAAAAGACGCCCGCCCGGGTAACCGCCAGGGTTTCCGAAGACTTCCCGGGCCTCGGCGGCGAGGGTGTGTCGGTGGCCGTGGAAAACACCGGCGACGGCATCGAGCCGAAACACATTCCGCGTTTGACCGAACGTTTTTACCGGGTGGACAAGGGGCGTTCGCGGGAAATGGGAGGAACCGGCCTGGGGCTTGCCATCGTCAAGCACATCGTCAACCGCCACCGGGGACATCTTGCGATCACCAGCACCCCTGGCGAGAAGACCGTCTTCACCGTTTTCCTTCCCTCAGCTTAGAGTCCGTCCTTTATTAAGCCTGCCACTGTCCGAGACGGCGGTAAAGGGCGCTGCGCGCCGCTTTGCGACGGCCAACGGCCGCCCTTGACAGCCGTCTCGGACAGTGGCTTCAGGATGGTAGGCCGGCTCGGGAAAGTGGCCTTATCCGGCCTCTCAAGAAAGTCATTCAAGGAGAGCCAACGATTATTCTTTCGAGAGACAAAAGCGGCCATTCTTCCGAGCCGACCTACAGACCAAAAGCCATCCCAGGCGGCGGAACCGCGACGGCCCGATCCGCCTCCCCGGCGAGGCCGCGGCCGGGTCAGCCGTCGCCGGCGTCCAGGCTTTCGAGGTCTCGCCGGAGGGCGGCGAGGAGGCGCGCGGCCGGGCCATCGGGGTAGCGCTCGGCATGGAATTGGACGATGCGGACGCCTTCCTCGAACGCCGCCCTGGCCTTCGCCGCCTGCCCGTTGGCGCGCAAATGGGAACCCATGGCGCCGAGGCTCGCCGCCAGATCAGACTCGAAGCGGGCCGGGTTGGCGGCGGCGAGACGGCGCCGGATTTCCACCGCCTCGGTGATCGCGGCGAGCGCCCCGGCGACGTCGCCGGTCGCGCCCAAGCGGATGGAAAGGTTGTTGAGGATCGACGCCAGATCGGGCTCGAAGCGGGCCGGGTTGGCGGCGGCGAGACGGCGGGAGACCTCCACCGCCTCGGTGATCGCGGCGAGCGCCCCGGCGACGTTGCCGGTCTCGCTCAAGCGATTGGAAAGGTTATGGAGGCTCGTCGCCAGGTCGGGCTCGAAGCGGGCCGGGTTGGCGGCGGCGAGACGGCGCCTGATTTCCACCGCCTCGGTGATCGCGGCGAGCGCCCCGGCGACGTCGC
>MPMB02005857.1_pt1 | contig 22642 bp, 23 predicted proteins | sample 1617371 | NCBI WGS metagenome assembly MPMB02 (sample SAMN05944808, study PRJNA350692) | marine metagenome | biome: marine; feature: ODZ; material: water; isolation source: 300 m water sample filtered on 0.2 um supor filter | place: Pacific Ocean | collected 2012-04-08 | depth 300m m
CCGGCTCCCTGGAACCAGGCGGCCAACTTGGCCGAGGTGGTGGTCTTACCCACCCCGTTCACTCCCACCATCAGGACAACGAACGGTAACCGCCGCTGCGCCGAATAACTGATGGGTCGGGCCGAGTCGTGCAGCAACGCCGCCAGCTGCTCTGCCAGTAACTCCTGCAACTCTTCGACGGTCTCGAGGCCGCCTTGCCCCGCCCGAGTGCGCAGGTTCTCGATGACCTGCGCACTCGGGCGCACACCAAAATCAGCCATTATCAGCTGATCCTCCAGCTCTTCGAATACTGCCTGGCTGAATTCAACCCGGTTGCCGGAAAAAAGGCCAGCCAGGCCGCCAGCGATACTGTCACGGGTCTTCTTCAGGCGGGAAAAAAGACCCCCACCACTCTGATCCTGGTTGCTGCTGTGTGCCATCGGTCGATGTATGGGCCACTGTCTGCCAGCGGCAGGTGAATAAAACGCACTATCGTATCATTCGCGCTCAACTTACCTGACGAGGACCGGTCATGACATCCCAGCACAGGCGCGGCAAGCAACACGGCCGCTTGCGCATCATCGCTGGTCGATGGAAACGTCGGACCCTGCACTTCCGAGGCGGCCAGGACTTAAGACCCACTCCCGACGCAGTGCGCGAAACCCTGTTCAACTGGCTAGCGCCTGTAATTGAGGGCACTGCCTGCCTCGACCTTTTTGCCGGCAGTGGTGTGCTGGGTCTTGAGGCCGTCTCGCGCGGCGCCGCCAGTGTGACCCTGGTTGAGCAACGATCATTCACCTGTGAGCAACTCGAGAAAAGCGTACGCCTGCTCGGCGCAAACAACGTCACAGTCCAATGTGCCGATGCGCTCGACTGGTTGGACCACTGCCGCCAGCGCTACGACATTATCTTCGTTGACCCACCTTATGACAAAGGCCTCGCAGCAAGAAGCCTGCGCCGCCTCGCCCGGTACGGCATTGCTAAAGAAAATAGCCTGGTCTATGTTGAGACTGCCCGCAACGATCAACTGATGCTGCCCGATGGCTGGAGCGAATGGCGCTCTAGACAGGCGAGCGAGGTCAATTACCGACTGTACCGGGTAGAGTCAAGTAACAAACACGCCAATCAAACCTGATCAGGTAGCCGCAGTATCACGGTAGCTTGCCCGCCCTTCGAAGCCATTCATACTCCTCTGCCGGAACGGCCACCGCAGCATGGGCTTGAAGAACCCCAGCGCCGCACTCTGGTAGTCTGGATTGACGCAGGCCCAACCCTACTTTTTACAGAACCTCACGGGTTCCAATCGCCAGCTGAGAAGAATCGATGACCTCCATGCCAGTTTCCGAGGGCGGAGGCCTCGTGTATGCTGGGGCGCACGCTGGCTGATTCGGTCAACGATTGGTAGTATCACCCCCAGTTCCGACCTCACGCAGCCCAAAAGATAAAGCAACGATGGCGATCAAGGCGATCTACCCGGGCACTTTCGACCCGATTACCAACGGTCACATTGACCTGGTCGAACGGGCGAGCCGGATGTTCGATCAGTTGCTGATAGCGATCGCGGCCAACCCGACCAAGGAACCTTTATTCTCTCTTGAAGAGCGCCTGGACATGACTCGCCAGACACTGGCCCACATTGATGACCTGACAGTTATCGGTTTTGAGGGCCTACTGATCGATTGCGCGGCAAAATACAATGCCCAGGTGGTGTTGCGTGGCCTGCGCGCAGTCTCGGACTTCGAGTACGAGTTCCAGTTGGCGGCAATGAACCAGCGACTCGATCCCGAAATAGACACCGTGTTCCTGACGCCGGCCGAGAACTACACTTTCTTATCAGCTTCCCTGGTTAAGGAGATCGCCTCCCTGGGTGGCGACGTGTCCCAGTTCTTAGACCCTAAAGTCAACGCTGCGTTGAAAGCCAAACTGGCCTGACCCGGGATCTCACAAAGCCAGGTTTTCCGTCGATGGCTCTGCTGATCACTGACGAGTGCATCAACTGTGATGTCTGCGAGCCCGAGTGCCCCAACGATGCGATCTCCCAGGGCGAGGAGATCTACCAGATAGACCCTGGCCGCTGCACTGAGTGCGTGGGCCATTTTGAGGCCTCCCAGTGCGTAGTGGTCTGCCCGGTCGAGTGCATCAGCGTTGATCCGGCGCGGCAGGAACCACAAGAGGTGCTATTGGCCCGCTACCTGACACTTACCAAGCAAGTGGGGGAAACCGGCGCCTGATCAGGCGCTCGGCAGCGCGATGTCCAGGCACCGCCACAGGTACCAACTCGCCACCGAACGGTAAGGTCGCCACTTGCGGCCGGCGCGTGCCAGGCGCTCGGGCCTGGGCAACACCGGCAATGCGCGCATCTTCTGATAGCCCTTGAGCACCCCCAGATCACGCAGCGGCAATACGTCGGGCCGGCCAAGATAGAAGATCAGCAACATTTGCGCAGTCCACTCGCCCACACCACGCACCACCGTCAACCGCTCGATGATCTCATCGTCTGTCAGACCGTGTAGCCGGCGCGTATCCGGCAACTCGCCCGCCGCAGCCCGGTGACTGAGGTCGCGCAGCGCCAGGCACTTGGACCGAGACAGGCCTGCCCCGCGCAGGCGTGCTTCAGGCACCTCGATCAGGCGTTCGGGACGCAAACGCCGGCCCGGAAACAGATCCAGCAACCGGCCGTGGATGGTGCCGGCGGCCTTGCCACTCAACTGCTGGTAGACGATGCTGCGGCAGAGATACTCGAACACCGAACGGTTGCGCCTGACCGGCAGTCGCAACTCACCGACACTCGCGATAACCCGGGCCAATCCCCGGTCCCGCGCCGCCAGATGGGCGCATGCCACCACCGGATCAAAGCCGTAGTTGCCGTTCACGCCAGGGCTCGCGTTCGCAGTCGTCCAATCGAGCGCGGTGGGTTGAAGTCCCACAGGTCGATTTCGTCGTTACCCTGGCGAAAAGCCATCAGGCATTCGACCGAGAAGCAATCGCTGAGCTGCGCCTTCATCGCCATGTTTACGCCCTGGTGTCCCACCACCAAGATGTCGCCGGCCGAATCGTCGAGAACCTCTAAGAAGGGCGCGATCCGGTCGGCAACGTCCAGAATACTCTCACCACCCGGTGCCGCTTCGAGATAGCAAGTCTCGCGCCAGCGTGCATACGCCGCCGGATCAGCCGCACGGATATCTTGCTCGAAACGCCCCTCGAACTCCCCCAGATTCAGTTCTACCAGCAGCGATTCGGTCTCGGGCTGCACATTGGTGTCCTCGGCCAGTAACGAAGCTGTCTCTTGAGCCCGCTGCAACGGTGAGCAGATAATTCGCGACGGGTACAGTTCTCGGGCTCGCAGGATGTCGCGCAGCCCCTTTGCCTGCGCACGGCCGGCATCGTTGAGCGGTACATCGCTACGTGACTGCCAGCGCCCAAGCCGATTCCAATCGGTCTGTCCGTGCCGGGCGATCAATAGCGTCATGTTATGACTATGCCGCAGTCTCTGACAAACAGCCACCGCCGGCGGTGTCACTCCCGGGTGCCAATATACGCTGCCGGTCAGACCGCGCACGTAGCCCGCTTGACAACTAAATTGGACCTTGTTAACTTCCTTTTTAGATTTTGTGCAATGCACAATTTCTGATTCTCATATCCTCCTCCTTAGATTAAGCCCGTCCCCCTTTTAGGACGGGCTTTTTTTGGCCATTATCGAAAAAAACGGACTTTATGAAGTGATTTATTAAATTGATTAATTAACCCTTTATTATTCTTTATTGACCTTTTGCCCCATCCAGGCCAGTCCTGATCCCAGCTTCAAGCCTCCTCAGTGATTTTGCAACGCACCAAATCGACTCAATATCACCGACCACGACAGCCCAGGCCAACAATTGTGGCGGGTAGCTTCACAGCGGCTCCGCGCCGCTTTCGGTGACGAGAAAACTCTCGGTGATTTCAAGGCCCCGTCGTCCGGGCGGCATGCTGAATCGAATCTGATCGCATTCAATCCTGAAGACCTGATCAGCGACTAGAACGTGGTTTTGCTCTATTTAGTACCCAGGGTGGCAACCTAATCGAGTCCGTACACTAACGCTGTTACGAGGCATTTGACGTAGCACCAGATTGACCTTGATGTATAGGACATCGCATATTGTTGTAAGACTAGCGAGTCAATCCAGATTGTTTAAAAGCTGGTTCTTGCTGATCTGTAGGGCGCCCGCGGACGTGAGACTAGACAGATCGAGCTCGGTCGACAAGGTGCCGAATCCCCCCTCCTTAAGGCCAGGGGTAATCTTTTAGATTGCGCCGATGCCACACGGCCATAGCAGATCTCGACAGTTTTCGCACCCTTCAGCCAACCTGTTTATCCTTCCTATACTCGGAATTTTCGGGTAACCGGCCGGTGACGATTCTGGTGGATGACGCCACCGTAATAAGCGCTTCGGCCTGATAATTGAGGAGATGAAAGAGCAACGCCACGCTTACCAGCGGGAATTAGATGGCGCGCTATTGCCGTTACGGTTCTACCTACAACTCAACCATGGTTGGCCAGGTGCAGCGCAGGCCTACGCCGATAACGGCCGATTTAGCGTGTTTCAGTGGGCGCGGATCATTGCCCCGATTATCTCATCAACAAAGAAGGCACGTTGTTTGCATGGCGCGAAAAGATGCTTGATTGTTTTGCTGGCCTGACGCATGGTTTCGCGACGGCGGCACTGAACGCTGCACTTTGTACTCACCTGTGCTCAGTGTGGTTAGAAAGCTTACGAAGAGATTGTGCCCCAAGTAGCAAGCCGACCACCAGGGTAAGCGCAACTCCTACAGCGAGGCTGTGGGGGTGAGTGTGTAAGAAGCTGCTGATCGCAGAGACAGTGTCACCTGAGCTATATGGATGAGCATATGCTTGACCTGCAAAAAAACTGGCGACCAAGCCCAAGGGAAATCTGAACATTTTCATAATAAGCACTCTTGGTATGGATTAAGGACGCTGCCATCTTTAGGGCAGTATTTATGCAAATATGATACTACATCTTTAGTATTGAACTCCGGGGAGATGTTAGACTTTAATATTGTCATTTCTTGTTGACAAATCATGGGATCCATTTGAATAATCCAGTTACGAGAAAAATCAAGAGAACTCGTTTTCAATTGATTTTCACAAAGATTTCTATTGAATTAGTCGAGTTCAAAACACCAATGTCTGTAAGGAGGACACTTATGGCTATAGCTAATTCTCGTTTCAATAAGTTTTTGTCCAGTCTTGGAGTAATTGTTGCACTACTTGCCACACAACTTTTTTTCACGACCAACACCGCCTTTGCAAAGGAAAAAGTCACTATTGCGATTATTTCATTTTCGCCTTATGCACCATGGTACATCGTTCAGAAAAAGGGCATGGCAAAGGATATTGAGATTGATGTTCAAATCATCGACGACATAAATGCAAAAAATGCGGGACTGACCACAGGCACTCTTCAATGCATGTTGAATACCCTTGACACTGTCGTCGTCGCTCGATCAGCTGGGCTTCCAGTTAAACATATAGCCATACCGGCAATGTCTTATGGCCTTGATGAAATGGTCGTTACAAAAGATATTACCAGCGTAAATGACTTTCCTGGGAAAACTTTTGGTGCCGACTATGGGTTTTTGAATCATATGTGGATGCTCCTGAATCTAAAGAAAGCGGGCATTGGATTCGACGAGGTGAAGCACGCAGTTATGCTTCCTTGGGATAGCGCGGCTGCATTCGTCAGCGGCGGACTGGATATCGATGTTAACTACATTCCATTTTCCAAGCAGTCCCTGGAACTGCCGGGTTCTCATGTGTTAAAGACCAGTCTGTCGGATCGCACATGGGAGAGAGGGCTGATATCTGAATCTATGGCATGTAATGAAGATTGGCTAGCGGCAAAACCAGAGGTTGCTAAAGAAATAGTTAGAGCCTGGTTCGAAGCTGTCAACTGGTGGAAAGAAAATCCTGAAGAAGGAAATGAAATTGTAGCCAAAGCTCTTGATTGGCCAGTTTCCGATGTGAAGCTTACCCAGTACGGCGCAGTCATGTTAAATCTGGATCAGAACCTCGGCGCCTTCGGCATTGGTTCTGGAAAACCCGTATGTGGCAGCCTTCCTAACGGCGCCGAGGCGCGCGAAGTTCCAGCCGGATCGAGCGGCTGGGGCGAACTATTATTCGACGGTGCGCCAGATTGTGTAGCAGGTTATGTCTATCCCACTTGGGATGTGTTCGGCTCCATCTACAAGGAAGCTGGCGTCATCGATACTGCGGCCTCAACTGATATTGGTATCGACACCACTATCCTGAGCGCACTTGACGGTGCTGGTTACACTGACAGGTATAGTTCCAATAAGTGGATTGGGCGCTTAGGTGAATAAATTTCGTAAATGATAATTTAGTTGTTATCGGGCAGTAGACTCCGGAGCATTTTCTCCGGAGTTTCTGCTTCCTTTTTCGCAGCAATATTCTTGGCGGGGGTTGATCGTGCCGAAATCAAACAAGGATGAGTTTCGTGGTACTAGAAATCTCGGACGTTTACAAAAAATCTCTCAGACAAAACAGGAAGAAGAGATCCAACGTACTCTTGAGCTTGGCCTGGAGGCTGCTGACTCAATTAATGATCGAAGCATTTCACTCTTCAGCCGCGGTCATCAACCGGCGTTTGCCGGCATTAATACATTTATGAAGGAGCCCTACTGCGAAGACATCCGACAAGTTGGGAATTATGAGGCTGCATTTGTAGGCATACCATTTGACACCGGAACCACCTACCGGCCTGGAACACGATTTGGCCCACAGGCAGTTAGGCGAATCTCAGCAGTCTACGATGGCTATTCGGTTGATGGAGGCGTAGACCTGCCCGAAGAACTCGATCTTTGTGACGCTGGCGACATTTTTGTGATCCCTGGAAATATCGAAAAAACTTTTGACCAAGTCAGTAAAGCTGTATCCCATGTCTATACCTCTGGGGCTTTTCCTATACTTTGTGGTGGCGATCACAGTCTAGGTTATCCAAATGTTAGGGGGATAGCCCCTCACATAGATGGTAATGTCGGCATCATACATATCGACCGGCACATCGATATGCAAGACATGGATATGGATGAACGGATGCATACGACGCCGTGGTTTTGGACCACCAATCACCATGAAAGCGTGGAACTTAGCTCATCTCATCATAACCACAGTCATATGCACGACGTTGGGCTTTCAAACTGCCCCCCAAAAAATCTAGTCCAGATGGGCATAGGAGGGTGGTATGGATCCCGGCCCGGTTCCAAGGTCGCTCACGAACGAGGCAGCAGCGTCCTGACAATGGCCGATATAGAGCAGCTTGGCGCTAAAGGGGCTGCAGAAAGAGCTCTCGAGATCGCTTGGAAGGATGCAAAAGCAGTCTTTCTGTCATTTGACATTGATTCGATAGATCCCGGTTTTGCCCCCGGTACTGGCACACCGGAACCCGGTGGCCTGTTTCCCCGAGAAGCATTAGAAATGGCACGACTGATCGCGCGCGAGGGACTTTGTGGTATGGAAGTCGTTGAGGTTTCACCACCATATGATGTAAATGACAACACCGCGCAACTCGCTTGCCGAGTGATTCTCGACGTCCTCGGGACCATGGTTGTTGAAGGAAAACTGGGTCACCGACACCGTGTGATGAAAGACCCCTGATGAAGGTGTACCAATGACAAACTCCATTCACCTACGATCAGGCCCCGACAACATGCGACTTTATTACATGATCGGGGCTTTCCTCACTTGGGACCAAAGTATTTTTACCTACAGTCAGGGCATGGGTAAACCAACCGAGGTACCGACTCCAATTTTTCTGATCGATCATCCCGAGGGTAAGGTACTGTTCGAAACTGGGCTGCACCGCAACGTCGCAGTCGATGCGGAAAGCCATTGGGGCTGGCGCGCTCGCGATTGGAAACCGCGGATGACCCCAGATCAAGCCGTTGAGCGCCAACTTGAAAAACTTGGCGTGAGCCCCGACGATATCCGTTACGTTGTCCTATCTTGCCTATTACCAGACCACGCAGGCGGCATGCGCGCCTTTCCGAATGCCACATTTATCGTCCAGTTCCGAGAACTGCAAGATGCTTGGTGGCCTGATCGACGCGTACTTGACGCATACCACTTCGAAGATATCCGTCCAACGCGCGACTTCAAGTTCTGGGAACTGCATGACGAAGACCTCGATATCTATGGCGACGGTTCGATCGAAGTGCTGTTCACGCCACACCACACACGTGGTGAACAAACAATGGTTGTTAGGCTTCCCAACACTGGAACAATAGTATTACCGGCTGGGGTGATCTCGTGGCGCGCTAACCTAGAACAATGGGTTATGACCGGAACACCAGCTGTAGCACCAACTGTTGCCTACGCCTCCATGGATCGACTCAAGCATGTGATTGATCGCGAAAAAGCCATGATTATTCATGATCATGATCCGGAACAATGGAAGACTCTGAAGAAAGCTCCAGAGTTTTACGACTAGCCCAGTCTCTTGCCCCGACTCATAATTGATTTTTGTGCGCTAATGTAGCAATACGAAGCCAAAACGATCTTGGTCAGCTCTAATTTCACTCAAGCTAAAGAATCTAATATGCGTTGGAACGCGACCATCCCCGGGTCATCAAGACCTACGCTCTTTTCTGAAAAGATGCGGGCCCGCCCTAATTGACAAGGCTTATCGCGAAAGGTTTCAAGCGCCTCGGCGACCGCCTCCCTCGCAGCCGCAAGGACAACTCTTGGTTCGTTGATCCCGTCAAGTTTCTCAGCTACAACATGTACAGCATCTACAACGGTCTTCGCTCCAAGATGCCCCTTGCCACGTTTCAGCATAGCCGACACCGCTAAGCGAAGGAGCGGAGAGATGTCAGACCAGGGTCGTTCTGTTTTCGATTTACTATCTTTTGCAGCCGCCATAAAGGCGGTTGCAATAAGGGTGCCGTACGAGGATCCGGACTCCTTCGTGAGAGCCTGAGCACACTTCAGCATTGCCAGTCCAAGATCTTCCGGCAAGTCATCCTTAACTTTCATGAGGCCGCGAGCACCACGTACCAACGTGACTCCGAGATCACCATCACCTAGTTGTCCATCGATTGTATTGAGTTCATCGGCCGAAGTCTCCATTCCGGCCGACAACTTTGGGATGAGGCTCTTAAGCGATTCAACCGTCCAGCATTTATTGCTTACACTTTCCAAAACGCGCAGTCCGCTGGAGCCTCGAGGAGTTTTACGAGTTCGTCGTCGAGGTGACAGAGCGTCATGCTACAGCCAGTCATTTCCATAGATGTTGCATAGCGACCCACGAGTGGCATAACGATCGATACACCGGCTTCCTTGAGCCGAGTTTCAGCGTAGCGATAGAGGATGTACAGTTCCTCTGGCGGCGTCGCACCGAGCGAATTGACGAGAATCGATACGCGATCACCGTTGGCGACTGACTTGTCTTCCAGTAATCGGTCCATCAACTCCGCAGCGACCTCATCAGCAGTTCTCATTTCACCGCGCCAGACACCGGGCTCACCGTGTATCCCCATCCCCATCTCCATTTCATTATCGCCAATCTCGAAGGTAGGTTTTCCTGCTTGCGGCACTGTGCAAGGTGTCATTGCCATGCCGATTGACCGACAGGAATTGGCTGCTTTTTGCGCTATTCGTGTTACTTCGCCGAGATCCGCCATTTCTTCGGCTTTAGCACCAGCGCACTTAAACGCATAGACCATACCCGCGACCCCACGCCGTTTTTCGGCTTCTTCGGGACTTGCGCTAGCGATATCATCTGCGAGCACTACAGATGCATACTCTATGTCCTCCATCTCCAGCATCTCGCCGGCCATATCGAAGTTCATGATATCGCCACCATAATTCCCGTATAACTGTAGGACACCAGCGTCATGGTGGGCGGCCCGCATTGCGTCAGCCATCTGCTCAACACTAGGTGATGCAAATACATCACCAATAGCACAGGTATCGAGTAATCCTTTGCCGACGTAACCGGCAAAGATAGGAAGATGCCCGGAGCCCCCGCCGGAAACGATGCCTACTTTATTCGGTGCAGCATTGTTGGCACGTGTGATAACCCGGCCGCTATCGCCACACTGGCGGTAGTACTCGGGGTGAGCCGCACAGAGTCCAGCAAGCATTTCATCGACATAATCGAAAGGATCATTCAGAAGTTTTTTCATGGCAGCATTTCTCGTAAGGCGTTTTGTTGCTACATACTCTATATACTCTATCGATCAGTCATTACCAACTACTCCACCTTACTTAGTTGGCACTGCTACAGATTAGTAAATAGGAATTTCTAGTTAGGATAATTTTCTTTTGGCAATATGCAATACTGCCTGCAATATGCCTGATGCCATAACGAGGCACAACGAGTTGCAAAATCATTAAGACCTCTGTCGCGGCCGCCTTGCGACGGCCGCGACGTTTCTAAATCCTGTTATTTTCGAAAATTACCCGTTACCGTTTATGCCCATCCCACAAGCCATCGAGTATCGTTTTATCGATATGATTTTTAGGGATCAGGACTGTATCTGCCATATCAACATCGATTGAAATGGCCATTAGTGCGTCGAAATTATCATCCACGGTGCTACGGCTGCCGGGTGCACCAAATAGCTCGATATTCTCCTCATAGGACGTGTAATCAACGCCGGAAGCTATCGATTCTAGAAATTCCGCTGGTGACAGATCGAAATGTGGCGCCATCATTGCAATCGCCTTGTCGGGATCTTTGTCATAAAAATCGATCGCACGATAGATGCTGCGCAGGAACCCCGCATATTTATCAGGATTTGCTCGCAACTCAGCTGTTGCGATGGTAATGACATCGAGAATCAGACCCGGATACTGTCCCGAGTGCAAAAGGATGTGTGCACCTTCCCGCGATGTTCCGCCAACCACCTGCGACAACAGCGGTTCCCAAGTGCCTACGGCAGCAACACTCTTATCCTCAAAGACGGCCATGGCATCACCACCGTCGATTGAGAGAAGTTCAACATCAGATGACTCGATTCCTGCTTTTTTCAATTCATACATCATTAGAGTCCAGGATGGTGCTCCAACTTGATCGGCATAGACCTTGCCTTTGAGGTCGGCGACAGTCTGGATCGAAGCATCAGCGACGACCCCGTCGGCGCCATTGGAAACGTCTATTGCGCCAATAATAATGCCGCTACTGTCGGCAGTGCGCGGCCTCGTAACATAGGTTGACGTTGTTCCTTCCCAGCAGTCAACGTCACCCTGTTCCATTGCGGCCATCATCACTGCCCGATCATCGTTGAATTGGATGTTCACCTTTAATCCTTCTTCAGCATAGTAGCCAAGATCTTCAGCCAGGAATGTCGGTCCGAAGCCAACCCAGAAAGGTAGAAAACAATTGATCTCGTTATCATCGGCAAAGGACGATACTGGAGACAAGAACCCTAACGCACATGCAGACAGCAATAATTTACGAATTATCATTACCCAACCCTCCTAACTAGTTTGTGTAAACTTGAGTTAACATCAGTAAATAAATCAAGTCAAGGCAATAATTGCTTACGTCTAGGAACGAAACGATTCTGCAAATTCACGTGTATTACTGATTTTTTTAATGTAATTACAACCTGATCTCGATTGATTTCTCTGCGCTCTATCCTGAGTGCATAATTTGGTGTTCAGTCAGTTCTTGGGTTCGTGTGGCTTCGGCACGCATTAGATCCCGTACATGATTTCGTAAATGAAAGAATGGTTCCGTTTCTTTCGTTGCAATATTCCGCTCTTCGGAAATGTGCTTTGATACGACGATTTCATCGATGATTGTCGCGGGTCTGGCGGAAAACATGAAAATTCGATCGGCTAAAACTACTGCTTCTTCGACATCGTGGGTGACAAAAATCGTTGTTTTACGCTCAGTAGTGTTTATCTCAAGCAACTGGCTCTGAAGAAATTCTCTAGTCTGAGCATCAAGAGCCCCAAACGGTTCGTCCATCAACAAAATTTCAGGGTTTGCTGCAAGTGTTCTGGCTATAGCGACTCGCTGCCGCATTCCGCCGGATATTCTATTGACATAGTAATTGGCGAAGTCAGTAAGACCTACCAACTCGAGATAGTAATCCGCCACCTGCTGTTTCTCAGCGTTACTGATGTCGTTCCGGTATTTGGTACCAAAACGTATATTTTCGATAACAGTAAGCCAAGGGAACGATGTGTAGGCCTGAAATACCATACCCTTTCTGCGATCCGGGCCCGTTATTTTCTGGCCGGCTAACAATGTCTCTCCGTCAGTAGGAACCTCTAAACCACCAACAATGCGCATCAAGGTTGTTTTTCCACAACCTGATGGCCCAAGAAAAACAACAAACTCGCCCGCCTCTATGTCCATTGAGACACTATCGATAACATGGGTTGACGATGCTTTGCCTGGTTCGGCTGCAAATGTTTTACTGATCTGCCGTAAACGGAGAAATGGCCCTTCATAAGACATACTGAGCACTCACAAATAACGAAAATAGCGCCGATGGGCCAATCGAATCACTTGATCGGTTACCAGACCAATGATGCCTACTGTCAGAATACCGGCCATGACTTCTGGTGTTTTCACGAACCGTCGAGCTGCCCAGATGGCGTGGCCAATTCCAGCGTTGGCCGCGACGATTTCCGCAATAATGATGTAGGTCCAACACCAACCCAGCGTAATTCGGAGATTATCAACTATATTCGGTAACATAGAGCGGTACGCAATGTGCCATGTAATTTGTCTGGGTTTTGCTCCGAGAGTAAATCCTGTCTCGACGAATTCTGGTGGAACACGTTTAGTATCATCCCCAATGAGCAACACAAGTTGAAAAAATGTACCCATCCAAAGAACAGCAATCTTTGAGCTCTCACCAATGCCAAACCAGATAATCAGCAAAGGGACTAACGCTGGCACGGGCAAATAACGGATAAAGTCAACTATAGGCTCGGTGAGCATCCCTACAATCCGGTAGCTTGACATCCATATACCGATAGGAATCGCCATAACGGCAGATAAAAGGAACGCCGCCCACACCCTTGCAACGCTAATCCAAATATCTTCAATAAAATTCTGGGAAATTAGCATGCCGTATAACGCCGTTAAAACTCTCCACGGGCTCGGCAAAAATTTTTCGGAAATGAATTCAAGTTCGGATATCGAATACCAGAAACCGATGAAACCTATGAAAGTGCAAATAGCTAGGAAAGCGTCAGCACGACTACTGCTAGTACCTCGGTAGACAAAAAGCGATCGAAATTTCACTTTATTGACTTAATATATTTGTCCAGGGCAGCGGGCCAGATGACACAGGGAACACTATTCGTTTGATCTTGAGATCAATCGACCGTCTGTTTGTAGGCAAAACGAATCAAAATATTTGTACCAAGATTACCAATAACTCTTTGTCTATTTTTCAATGACCGTCGCTTGTCCGAGTTAATAGATTAATCATCTCGTAGTAAGTGGCACTGGTTCGCAATTCTTAGGTATCTGAAGTGTTAGGAATCGCTGTGCAAGGCGGTAATAACGTTTTCCGGTGTCATCGGCATATCGACCCACATGCCGAGGGCGTTGTACACTGCTTGTGCAATCGCAGGGCCTGCGGCAGCTGCCGGAGCCTCACCAGCACCGCGCGCACCAAACGGTCCAACGGGATCATAAGAATCACCGTAAATGACTTCTCCGTTCACCGGAAAATCCGCGGCGCGGAGTAACTTGTAATCCAATAGATTGGCGTTTTTAATTCGCCCCGTTTCCTCATCAAATACAAGACTTTCACAAATAGCAAAACCCGCACCACAAATGGCGCCACCGATCATCTGATTTTTCATGACCTGAGGATTCATGATGGTCCCACTATCTTGAGTGGCTAACCAGTCTAGAAGTTTGATCTCTCCAGTTTCTGTATCGACTTCGAGATCAACAAAGTGGGCCGCAAAATGCCTCGCAAATGCGCTGGATGGCGGCATTGGATATGCAGGTCTACCAGTGATTGAGGAAGCCTGACCAAGTGCGTCTGTGCCGCGAAAATGATTCAGAACACCCTCGATTGAAATTTGTGGATCTTTTTTGTTGTGGTCCTTAAAAAGGATGACCCCATTATTCACATCCAGTTCGCTAGGATCGGAATCAAAAATTTCACGAGCAGCAATTTCCAATAATTGCCTTTTTGCGTCCCTACTCGCAGCACGCGTTGCCCAACCCACCCTGAACATGGTGTTGCTAGCAAGTGATCCGTGACTCCAGGGACACGAATCTGTGTCCCCGGTTTCGACTTCCACTTTATCAAAAGGAATGCCTAACTCTTCGGCAGCGACCTGTGCCTGTGTAGTTTCGCTCCCTTGCCCTTGTCGGCCGGCTGCACAGTGGACTTTTGCACTACCATCAGGGTTAATTCGAACAACCGCGGATACATTGCCTTCGAACTCAACACCACAAACGTGTGCGCCAGTTCCAACACCAACGGCACGGCGTTTTGGGCCATCAATCGAATATGGCTTCCCCCAACCATTCCATTTTCCTTTCCAATCAAACGCCTCAGCGCCCTTGATCAGAATGTCCTCGGTTGAGCCACTGGAGAGATGGAAAAGTTTTGGCCAATCTCTCCTTTGCGCCTCTGGAATTCCGTCAAGATATTCGTCGATACTACCCTTTAAATATCCTTTACTATGTTGCATCCGGAGTTCTTCCCCCGGCTTTATTTGGTTTTTAAGACGAAAATCAACGGGATCCATATTTACCTGAATCGCACACATGTCGGCAACGCGTTCAACGCATGACCCTAGAGTAACGTCACCAACAGCGCGCATGCAGCCTGCGGTAACGAGATTTGTATTAACGCTTTGGATCACATAGCGTCCATGACTTGTACGTCCCCAATTATCAACACAAAAGAATCCAACATCATCTTTGAAACCGTATCCTCCGTTATCAATAATATGGTCGAATTGAGCCAAGGTAAGAGTGCCATCCTTTTTGCACCCCATACGACCCCGGCTAATTTCTAGATGTCGCCGCTTGACTGTTGCCATACATTCTTCATTAGTTAATTCGATCTTCACCGGCTTCCGCACTTTTTTCGCCAGGAGCACCGTAATCATCATAAAATTTGCGCTCCACCAGCTACCAAAAGAACTTCCCGATGGGAGCGCACAGACGCGAACCTTACTCAACGGGATACCAAATGCCTCATGGATTCCATCTCGAAGTTCGGAGGGAGTTTGCGAGGATGTCCACATGGTGACACGATCACCATTCCATTCTGCAATACAGGCATTCCGCCCTAGCGGCGCCATCTGCTGGCTGGCAAACTTGATCTCACAGTCAACTACAAAATCGGCTTCTTGCTCACCTTTAGTTACATCGCCCCACTCTACAATATAAGGATCACGAACATTCCCCTCTTCTCGGATTTGCGGAGCATCCGGTTTCATTGCCTTTTCGGGATCAAATACACAAGGCAAAATCTCGTACTCTACTTCAACGAGTTCTAGGGCAGCTTCTGCAATCTCTTCGCTAGTCGCTGCTACGGCGGCCATCTCATCACCGACGAATCGTACTATGCCGTCCAACACTTTTCCGCGGTAGTTGAACCACGCGTTTTCCCAGTTTAAGTTCGGCGCATCGTTGTGGGTCACAACACCGAGTACGCCTGGAAGCGCCTCAGCCTTACTGGTATCGATATGAGTGATTCTAGCGTGCGCGTGGGGACTCCTAAGTATCTTGCCGTGCACCATACCTTGCACCTTCATATCCACTGCAAACTTCAATGTTCCAGTTACCTTCTCCTTGGCGTCTTTCACTGGAACACCTTTTCCGGCAATGACAAAACTAGATGGATCTTTGGAGTCAGTCTGCAAATAAGAATTCTTCACGCTACTGCCTCATAATTTAATTTAGAGTTACTCAGTGTTTTGTTGCTCTTGCAACTTTTTTGCAGCGTTAAGTACAGACTTCACGATATAAGGGTATGCTCCACATCGACAGATGTTTCCACTGATACCGATCGCCGCCTCTTCTTCAGTTGGGTCTGGATTTTCTTCCAGAAAAGCCTTTGTTGCCATAATAAAACCTGGTGTACAAAATGCACATTGGAATCCCTGCTCCTCGATATAGGCCTGCTGTATAGGATGCAAATTATCAACTGTGCCTATTCCTTCAATTGTTAGAATCTCTTTCCCTTCGGCCTGCATACCCAACACAATACAGGCCGTTACCGGCTTGCCATCCATAATTACCGTGCACGATCCACACTCACCTTCGTTGCAGGATACACGCACCCCAAATAGATCCAGTTGATCCCTTAACACATCAGCAAGGCTTTCGTGCGGTTTTATCTGAACCTCACATTCTTTGCCATTTACAGTCAGTTTGGTCATTTCTGTTTCTGGACTAGCTTCTGAACTGATTCTTCAACAGTGCGGCGCGTCAACACCTTGCACATATCTTGGCGATACACTTTGCCTGCTCGAACATCGGAGATCGGCGAAGCATCAGTAGCAGCTAATTGCCCTGCCTCTTCTAGTATGTCGTCATCAACCTCCAAAAGATTTAAGCCGATCAACTTTTGTTCAGCAGTGCGAGACCTAATCGGCACGGGAGCAACGGACCCGAGTGAAATCCTAGCATCCGTGACTACCCCATTTGTAGAGGAAATTGATACTGCGGAACTTATCAAAGCGATATCAACAAAAGTTCGAGCTATCCGCTTATAGCAAGCCTCCTTTGGATACTCTGGTACTGGGAGTCTAATTTCAATTAGTAACTCGTCATCTTTCAGGATTGTTTCGTTTACCCCTTTGAAGAAATTCTCCACTAACACCGTGCGACTTCCACCACTGCCCATGATAGTTGCCTCGCAGTCAAGTGCCACAAATAATACTGACAAATCTGCGCTGGGCGAAGCATTACACATGTTGCCACCAACCGTGCTGATGGTCCGTGTTTGTTTAGTGCACATTAGGCGTGCTGTATGCCCAATCACCTCCATTAATTGGTTCGAATCAGCGGCATAGTCAAGATCATCTAGAGAAGCCATGGAGCCAATCCGTACACTGCCTTGTTCGTTTTCGACGTAACTAAGCGTTGGCAAATAAGTCAAATCTATACAATAGTCAATATCGAGTTCCCCTGCGCGCCACTGCAACATTAAATCTGTGCCACCAGCCCAATACCTAGCTCGGTCTTTATGTTTCGCTTTAAGCGCGACCGCTTCTTCAGAAGTGTTAGGTCTTAGGTATTCAAATGGTTGTTTCATTGCATTTATAGGTGACTCTGTTAAGAAATCTGAAGTCAGTTGCTATTGGCAAACCGTGTCGGAATATTATCTAGAATCTATTGTAACAGTGCATTATTTTTTGTGGCATTATGATTTTCATCTTGGGCACCGGTCACTTTATGCAGTCGTGAAACAACGGCAGCCAACAACCACCAGGAGATACTGCGTTCTTGAAGTGTGCGACTCGTGCCGAGTGTACTTGACAGGTCTAAATCGTGCAAAGACATATTATTTACAGTTAGAATTACTTGCTCACTTCAAATTATTTTGATATACCGTTGCCTGCTCAATAATAGGCTGGAGAATTGGGTGTCTGATAAGGAAAAAAATGTCGTTGACGAGAATGCCATGATCGGGCCGACTGGCGTTCAACGCCCGCGGACAAGCTCATTTTTTGCACTACGAGGAACTATATCTCGTCAAACTACTCTGGTACTTGGGATTTTAGGTGGGTTAGCCTTTTTTGGAGTCTGGGAAGTGGGTCATCTCATGACTCCAGAGGAGAGTAAACGATTCTTACCGTCCCCCCAAACAGTACTATCCGCATTCTGGGTCTTGCTGACCGAAAAGGGATACATCTATGACATTGGAAAAAGTTGTTTCCGAATATTTGGTAGTTTTTTTCTGGTCTGTGTCGTCGCAGTACCACTTGGAGTATTAATGGGATGTTTTATTAAGTTGCGCGCATTAATCAATCCCACAATTTCAGCCTCACGATACCTCCCCGCGGCATCATTTATCCCACTACTGCTCGTTTGGTTCGGCCCAACTGATACGCAGAAAATGGCCTTATTGTTTTTAGGGGTTATCTTCTTTCTTATTGCGCTGGTACTCGACAACACGAAAGCTGTCCAGAGCGAATTGGTGGAGGCAGCATTAACAATGGGCGCCGATCGTCGTCGGGTTGTTTTAGGTGTGGTAGTGCCTGCAGTTGCACCATCGATCATAGATTCCATGCGAAACATGATAGCCGTTGGATGGACTTATTTGGTAATTGCAGAAATCGTAGCTGCTACTGATGGCATTGGTGCGGTCATGATGCGTGCGGGTAGATTCTTGAAGGTAGATATCATCATGGCTGGCATACTCACTATCGGCATTCTTGGAGTATTAACAGACTTAGCCTTTAGATTGCTCGCGCACTACTCTTTCCCATGGGATCGTGAACGTCGAAATTGACAAACATTTCCACTATCTCAAATATGGTCAATAATCAAAAAATCAATGGCAGCGACAATGCTGTCGTGATCAGTGTAAATAATGTAACCCAACAGTATCTTGGAGGAAGTTTTACTGCTGTTGACAACATTTCGTTAGATCTACGAGAAAACGAAATAGTAACCTTTATCGGACCGTCCGGTTGTGGGAAAACAACAGTTCTTAGAATGATTGCCGGACTCGAATATCCAACTCACGGAGAAATGGTTGCATACAAGAAACCAATAGTTGGGCCGGGACCAGATCGAGGAATGATATTCCAAGCCTACACATCATTCCCATGGTTAACCACACGGAAAAACATCGAATATGGCATGAAAATTATGGGTGTACCAAGAGATGACAGGCGTGCAAGAGCGCAAGAATTTCTTGAACTAGTACATCTTGAGGAATTTGCAGAATCATACCCCACCAGTCTGTCTGGCGGCATGAAACAACGCGTTGCTATCGCCCGCACACTAGCACAAAACCCTCGCGTTTTGCTAATGGACGAACCGTTTGGCGCACTTGACGCCCAGGTACGTTGGGAAATGCAGGAGATGATGATTGATATTATCGGTCGGGAAAAAACAACCGTAGTAACCGTCACTCACGATATTCAAGAGGCCATTTTTCTGGCTGATCGCATAATTTTCTTTACACGTAATCCAGGTCGGATCAAAGCAGATATTCGAGTGGAATTCAAACAGGGAAAACGCATTGCTAGAAAAGAAGATATGCTGGCCTTGCCCGGTTACGTCGATCTAGAGGTGAAATTATTTGCGATGATGCGAGAGGAAATACAATAAGCAGCATAACTAGAGTGAGTTGTTCATCTGCGGGAAACGCCAGACTTTCTGCATTAATCATTATCAATCCCCGAAAGACTCCACATACTAGTCTCTACCTAATAGAGGACACTGGAGATGATTGCAAACCCACCGTCATGGCCAAACGGCGCAAAGTGTGCAGTAGCAATAACATTTGACATGGATGCCGATAGTTTCTTACACCTTCACCGGCCATCTGATAGTTTTTCCCGTGTTGCAGCTATATCTACTTTACGCTATGGACCAGAAATCGCTATTGCAAGAATAGTTGAGACATATAAAAAATTCGGTATAAAACAAACTTTTTTTGTCCCTGCATGGTGTATTGAGCAATACCCTGATGCTGTATCTAAAATGATCGACGGTGGTCACGAGGTGGCTCACCACGGCTACATTCACGAACATCCGAATGAACAGACGAAAGATGATGAGGAGTATTGGCTTTGTCGAAGCATCGAAGTAATTGAGAAAGCTACTGGTAGGCGGCCGCGCGGGTCTCGCTCCCCTCTCTACAACTTCTCGACCCATAGTACAGACTTATTGATCAAATACGGATTCGAATATGATGCCTCACTTATGGGTGATGATGTTCCTTACATACTGAATACAACGCACGGAGATTTAGTCGAATTGCCATCTCATTGGGGGATGGACGACTGGCCACCATACGTCCACATGAGTGATATCGATTACACAATGCCGATTAAATCGCCCCAAGAGGCGATTGCAGTTTTTAAGGCTGAGTTCGATGCGATGTGGGAGTTTGGTGGATTATGGATACCCGTCTGGCATCCTTTTGTTTCCGGTCGACTAGCTCGATGGTTAGAGGCTACCAAGTTAATCGAGTACATTATTAGCAAAGGGAACGTTTGGTTCGCTACCATGGAGGAGATCGCAGAACATACACGCGGGCAATACCGCGATAAACCAGAAAGTATTCGAGTCCATCAAATGCCTTACTACAATTCTCCGATACATATCAGCCGCGAGATTTGAAGTTGAGATTGACTAGTGAATCCTTGATTCTACCCTCGCATTACTTTGTAACCCGGCTGGTCACTACCATATAGTCGGATTACATTCACTATTGAGTTGCAGGCAATACAACTTTAGCAGCGAGGTTAGTTTCAGGACTGCTTAGTGGGGTTCGGATTCCAAACTTGATCGATGATGTCAGGATTCTTGGGAAACTGCTAAGATTGTTGCAATTGGATAGATACAAGATGCGACGAATTCTAGAAATTTTTTTTCTTTGTATTTAGTTACCGCAGTTACGAGCGCTTGGGCCGGCGGAAATATCCAATCATTGGCTGCTGGACAGACAGGGCGCTTTTCGTTTCAGTCATCCCCATTTCTGGCTTAAAACAATTCCTTGAGGGGGAAAAGGCCGGGCCGCCAATAAAATATCCTTGGTGAACTGGTGCTCTCAAGTAGCGGTGCCAAGCGTATGCCGGTCGTCATTCTGTTGCACGGCGGAAAGGGGATAAGCCCCAACTGCGCCACAAATAATGATTGCAGCATCTACAAATGGGCACAGAATTTGCGAGGTATCGGACTTGCGACGTTTGTTATAAACAGCAATGTGCGGCCCGGCTGTGAAGGTGGGAAGTGTTATAGCCTGAACCAGGGATTGCCGAACATGATTGATGCATTTCAGGCAATGACGCTTCTGTCGACCCATCCACGCATTGATCCGGCACGAATCGCACTCATGGGGTTCTCGGTTGGCGGGATTGCGACCCTTTATTCCACCGTGAAACGTTTCCAACGTATGTGGGCGCCGAAAGGACAGGAACCGGCCGCTTATGTCTCTTTCTATCCGGCGTGTAACTATACCTGGGACGAAGAAGAGAAGGTCACCGATCGGCCGGTCAGAATTTTGATGGGCGACAAAGATCAAACTGGGTGGTACGTCCCTTGTGAAGACTATGTCAACCGACTACGCAAAGCAGGTAAGGACTTCAAGATCACCATCTACCCTGGTATTCACCACGGTTTTGATAACGAAAACAAAAGAGGATCACAATGGAGTATTGGACCCCATCCTACTTACTGCCTCTTTCGGGAGGAAAAGGGCATTGGAAGGGTACAGGTTGCCGAGGAGTCAGACGCTTTCTATGCTGGGTGTGCCTCACTCCTACCAAATCGCCTACGCGAGTGTCGCCAAGCAAGTATGTCTGCTCAAATAATGAGAGGTCAACTCGACAGCGTTCTGCAACTCCAAGCGTCACATAAACAGGACGAGCAAGCGCAGGCTTCCTCAGACAGTTCGACTTCTGCACAAACAGGCTCATCTGTCTCAGACGGCCAACAGTTAGACAAGGCGTTTGCAGATTTTGTAGCGCAATACGTGAGTCAATACTGGGCAGACTGGGGCCCTGGTAAGAAGATTGGCGAATGCCTGGCCACGAATGCAGCCGCCATGACAACCGGTGCCAAGGAGGGTGTCATGGAACACGGCCTGGAAGAGGCATTCGAAAATCTCTCAGACAAAGATTTTAAGAGTCTGGATGAGGTGTATGCACGTTGCGAAAAAGATGAATCGCAAGAACAAGAGGCGGTTAAGCCGAAATCTGCCTTGGACAAGGCATTCGCGAAGTTCGTTACAGGCTACATTAGCGAGAACTGGGGAGACTGGGGCCCTGGCGAGAAGATGGGACAATGCTTGGGCGAAAATGCCGCGCCCATCACGGACCAGGCCAAAAACGATGTGATCCAACATGGTTTGACAGAGTAGTAATTATGTAAGTCGCAAGAACTGCCCTACCGTGACAGGATATTCATGTGTTCTGATCAATTCTGAACCTAAATCACTTAATTTGTCTATGGTTTAGTTGATCTGATCCTTGAACTCGGAAATTTGACTCGTCAAGCGTTCAAAATCGAAAGTCTCCAGTACCAGAAGACGGGCATTTATCGACCAAGGCATCCGCGGGCCAGCCTGCTCTAGCAGTGCGGTCGCCGGTACTATGATGAATTGGAGGTTGGTGAGGCGCATGGCGCCTACAAATGGTCCGAAAATAAGGGAATCTCGGCGGTAGTCGTAATTTATGGCACCAAGCGGGGGCAAAGTGGCCAGTACCGGTAACGGGGCTTATATCGAGTCCGCTATGGCGGGCCCGTTGGCTATGCTGGTGGCATCATCGGCAGCACTCGTTGAAAGCGGATTGCTGTTCCTTCTCTGGTTTTTTTAAATCCTGCACCGTGACCGCGCTACTCAGGGATACTTGAACAGTCAACTCACTCTTTGGCCGTAGCCTAGGGTAGACGATACAATGCGGGCCCTAAGAATACCCTTGATCATCTGCCGAAACTACGGCTTTACTGTACTTGACCGA
>MPMB02115303.1_pt1 | contig 22588 bp, 18 predicted proteins | sample 1617371 | NCBI WGS metagenome assembly MPMB02 (sample SAMN05944808, study PRJNA350692) | marine metagenome | biome: marine; feature: ODZ; material: water; isolation source: 300 m water sample filtered on 0.2 um supor filter | place: Pacific Ocean | collected 2012-04-08 | depth 300m m
CTTCCATGGAATCTGCATTGAAACTACCTGTGTATGTACAATCAATACATGCAGGGGCTGAATCATTTTTTACAGTTGAAAGAACGCAAGCACAGCACGAATTATTCGCAGATCTTACTGTTCGAAAAATGTCTAATGAACTTCCTGAAGTTTATAATTATAACAGGGTCAGACCGCGACTCAATCAAAATGTTATTTTAACTATGCACAATGGTGATCCCTACTTGTTGGATTATAGGTTAATCGGTGGGCATGTCTACTATCTTTCTTCTCCAATAGGCTTGGAATGGAACGATATGGCTATGCGGGGATTATTCGTTCCTTTACTGCATCGCATGCTGATTCTATTGGCAACAGATGAAAGTAATACATTGCCTGTTTATGCTGGGGGACATAAAGAGATCAATATGACTAAGGAATTATTAAACGCGAAATGGGAATTATATTCTCCTACAGGAATACAGACATTGTTAGTGCCAGATTATAATAAAGAAATGCTAATTGTTGAACAAACATTAGAATTGGGCTCGTATGAGATTTATGCAGATGGAGAATTTTATACAGCATTTTCAACACAGTTGGATCCCCATGAACATCCAGTAAACAGGGTATCGGGGCAAAGGATAGTCAATACAATCGGTTCTGCTCAAGCTCAATACATTGCTCCCGGACAAAATACAACTGAGGTGCTGCAAGATTTAAGATATGGTAAAGCATTGTGGAGAAATTTTTTATTAATTGCTATAATTTTATTTCTTCTGGAAACAATTATTGGCCGTCCTAATATCCAAGCCATGAAGTCAGAAAATTGATTCAAGACCTGGCAATAACTAAAGAGAAAGCACTCTTAATTGGTATCATCCATGGACCTATAGACGATATTACAGTTAATGAACATCTAGAAGAATTAGAGCTGCTGGCTAAAACGGCTGGGGCTGAAGTAGTTGGCAGAATCACCCAGCGCTTAAATCGATTAAATCCTCAATTTTTGGTGGGTACAGGTAAAGCAGATCAAATAGTTGGGCAGGCTCAAGAACTGGATGCACAACTTATCATTTTTGACGATGATCTATCCCCGGCACAAGCAAAGAATTTTATGAATTTAGCAGACAACCTTAAGGTGATTGACCGTGGGGCACTTATTCTTGATATTTTCCGCCAACACGCCAACTCCCGAGAAGCAATGACCCAAGTGGAATTGGCGCATCTGGAATATGTATTACCCCGGTTGACACGGCAATGGACTCACTTGGAGAGACAGATGGGAGGTATAGGAACGCGTGCTGGAATGGGTGAAACACAAATTGAAATTGATCGCCGGCTGGTCCGAACACGAATTTCCAAATTGAAGAAAGAACTAGAAAAAATTGAAAAAGAACGAGTCACTCAAAGCAGAGGCAGGCAGAAATTTTTTCGAGTTGCCCTGGTAGGTTATACAAATGCAGGTAAATCAACGCTCATGAATGCCTTATCAGGGGCTGACGTATTTGTTCAAGATCAGCTTTTTGCTACGCTGGACACAACTATCCGTCAAATCAATATTAATGATGCTCACCAAATTTTATTGAGTGATACAGTGGGCTTTGTCCGCAAGCTGCCCCACGATCTTGTGGCAAGTTTCAGAAGTACATTAAAAGAAGTGGTGGATGCTGATCTATTATTATTAATTCTTGATACTTCTTCACCACATGTACAAGAGCACTATGTAACAATCAATAGTGTCCTTTCTGAAATTGAAGCCGGTGAAAAACGCAGTTTGATAGTTTTGAATAAAATTGACCTAGTGGAGGATGTAGAGGTTTTGAATCAATTAAAACAATCATTTCCCGATGCTGTCATGATATCTGCGCTGGATAAATTGCGTTTAGATGAACTATTAAAAGCAATTCAAGCCATCATGGATGAAAGTTTCCGGACAGTGGAAGTGGATATTCCCTTTACTGATGGCAAGACGATTTCAGAAATACAGGATGGGATGGATGTGTTGGAAAGAGAATACCATGATGGAGGAGTGCGTATGATCATTAAAGGACCCAGTAATAAAATCAAAAAGATCCTTGGTCAATTAGTATAAAAAAACCCCGACACGTAAGTGTCGGGGTAAATTTTCCCGCATTGAGTGTTTTTCAGGATCATGATAATCATGAGTGGTGGCTTCCCGTCAACAGCAAACTTCCTTTACCCCGATAAACCAGAGAAGGCCTGTTTTTTGCCGACGGAGGTGAGCCTCCAAGGGTAGTTATTGAAGATCCTGAAATAACTCGTCCCAAAGCGGGAATTATCAAAAAGCTACTATTAATTTATCCGATTATTAAACGATGGACAAGTGTTAATCAACACAATTATACGCAAATCAATTCGTCTTTAGGATGAATAACTTAATAACAGTTATTGAGCGAAGTGGTTAAGCTGATCTTATTTATCCGGGTATAGCCCGGTCTCGCCTTCACTTTTAGCAATAACCACAGCTCCAATGCTGTCGCTGGTTACATTCACCATCGTTCGAAACATATCTAAAGGCCGATCTACAGCCAGCATGGTGCCCACAATAACACCCACTTCAGGATGATCGCTAATTCCAACGGCATCCAACACGACAAAAATCATTACTAATCCCGCTGAAGGAATGGCTGCAGCGCCTACTGATGCTAAAAAGGCAGTTAAAACAACGACGAACTGTTGAGCAATGCTCAAGTCAAAACCGATAACTTGAGAAATGAATAAAACACCGGCACATTCGTATAAAGCAGTCCCATCCATGTTGATGGTTGCACCCAATGGCAATACAAAACTGGTTGTTTTATTCGAAACGCCCACCTCATTTTCAACACAATCCATTGTAACGGGTAGAGTCGCTCCCGATGAACTGGTAGAAAATGCTGTCATGAACGCCGGGGCCATGGCTTTTAAATGCTTAATCGGATTGAGGCGCGTAAACAGATAGAAAATGATGGGCAGCGTAATCATCCAGTGAATCAGCAATCCGGATACAATTGTAATCATATATAATCCGACTGCTCTAAATAATTCAAAACCTGTAGTAGCCACTGCTTTTGTTATTAAACCGAAGACACCAATAGGTAATAGTGTAATAATGCCATGAGTGAGTTTCATCATGGCTTGAAAACCATAATCAAAGAAATGAGTCAGCATTTCCTGAGGTCTTCCAGTAAGCCGGGTGATTGCGAAGCCAAAAACAATTGACCAGAAAATGACACCTAACATATCACCATTAGCCATAGCTGCAATTGGATTCAGCGGAATCATGCGAATGATGATTTCGCCCAGAGAAGACGGTTTTTGCAAAGAGCTTGAATCAAATGATTGAACAGATCCGGACATTTCAACACCTACACCGGGTTGAATTATATTGGTTAAAATCAATCCGACCAGAATAGCAAAAATAGATGTTATAAAATAGTAAATAAATGTTTTAGCTCCCATTCGTCCCAACGTTTTGCTATCGCCTAAACTAGCTACACCGGTGGTGATGGAAAACAGAATTAATGGAACAATTATCATTTTTAACAAACGCATGAATATGGTTCCCAATGGAGCGACAAAGAGAGCGTTCTCTTTAAAAATCAGGGCAAAAATTGTGCCCAAAGTCATGGCGATTAAAACACGCCAATGGAGCTTCAGTCTTTTCATAATTAAAAAGTGAGGTTAATTAATGTAATGAAACAAGTCTATTATTTTCGTATGTAGTTAGATAAGGCGTGTAATTTAGTAGGAACTGTTAAGTTCACAAACCTTCAATCTTTAGTTTTTCGTTTCGCATCTTCGTATGATTTATAATAGGCATCTCCCATGTCAGAAAAGAATCCAGTCCCGGGTTTATTCTTCAAGCGCTTGAAAAATACTTTAGCTATAGTATCAAAAAGATCCTGAACATTGGCCAATGTGGAACCCACTTGTTCTGATAATGATTTATTTTTCAAGCTGCTTAAGGGCCTGCTGAATATCACTGGTGGGCAAGTTACAGGCAAAATTCTTACATACATAAGCAGTAGGCGCGCCCGCCAAAGATACTTGGGCATCTGTCCAGGATGCAATCGATGCAAGATTATTACCATTTTTATGTAATAAAATCCGATGCGGTTGATATGAGCTTCTGATAGACTTAATAAAATCGTATGTCTCTTTATTATCATCACCCACCACTACCACTTCTTTAGCATTAAGGTCAAACATATGTCCTGACAACATATGCGCATGGCTGGATGGAAAACGATTCAGGTCGCGTTCAAAAGTTTGCAGTGTTTTTGCTGCCTTATCTGCCCAATCCATGTTGCCGGTGATGCGCGCCAGACGGTTCATGATTTCTACTGCTACTGAATTGCCGGAAGGAATGGCACCATCATATGATGTCATGGCCCGAACAATCAGTTTTTCAGCATTGTCCGCACCTAGGTAAAACCCGCCGGCGTCCTCATTCCAAAAGTCCTCGACCATGATATTGGCCAGTTCAATGGCGGCTGTCAGGTTTGACGTATTGAAATTAGCTTCATACAATTCCAACAGACCCCAGATCATAAATGCATAGTCATCCAAATGAGCATTCAGGGAGGAATTACCACCACGGTGGCGCTTTAATAAACGGCCATCCTTACTTCGTAATTCCTGTAACACAAAGTCTACAGCTTTTTGGGCTGTATTTGCATAATCAATTTCATCGAGGGCTATGCTTCCTTTGGCCAGGGCTGCGATCATAAGACCGTTCCAATCGGTGAGAATTTTATCATCTTTTAATGGATGGATGCGCTTTTTACGAACGTCAAACAATTTTTGCCGCCAGCCTGCGATCCACGTATCGAGTACATCCGGAGTAAGATCCATATCCTCCGCAATGTATTTGATGCGCTTTTCCAAGTGTAGAATATTTTGGCCTGTTTGCTGACCAGACACTTCATCATGAAAATTGCCACCAGAGTCAACGTTAAAAATGGTGTTAAATATTAAGCCATCCTCTTCACCAAGTATATCCTTTATCTCTTGATCTGACCATAAATAAAATTTCCCTTCTTCACCTTCACTGTCTGCATCTTCAGCAGAATAAAAACCACCTGCAGGACTGGTCATATCCCTTAATACATAAGTAAAAATCTCTCTCGCTGTTTTAGCGTAGAACTCATTGTGCGTGATCTGGAAAGTTTCGCTATAAGCCATAGACAACATGGCCTGATCATATAACATTTTTTCAAAATGGGGGACCAGCCATTTCTTATCCGTTGAATAACGATGAAATCCATATCCTATATGATCAAATATGCCACCTAAACGCATATTCTTAAGCGTGGATTCCACCATGAACAGCGCATTTTGATCATCGTTCAAATGATAATACCTGAGCAGAAATAATAGAGCATGTGGCGATGGGAATTTAGGTGCTTTTCCAAATCCGCCTTCTGCTTTATCAAAGCGGTTCACAAAATCTTTATAGGTTTTATCCAGTACTTTTTCTTCCGGAGGGTTTCCTAACTCCCGTGCATTATTATTGTCCAAAAAAGATTGCACTTGATCTACTGATTCCATGATCTGATCCCGTTTATTGGTCCAGGCATCGTGCACTATAGGGAGTAGTTGAAGCATGCCGCGGCGGTTTCCGCGACCGTCCTTGGGAATATACGTGCCGGCAAAGAAAGGTTGCTTTTGAGGGGTCATGATAATGGTTAAGGGCCAGCCGCCGCTGCCGGTCATTGCCTGGCAGACGGACATATATACGTGATCGATCTCCGGTAGTTCTTCCCGATCCACTTTTATACTAACAAACCAATCATTGAGCAATTTGGCCACACTATCATCTTCGAAGGATTCGTGTTCCATGACATGACACCAATGACAGGTTGAATAGCCAATAGATAAAAAGATGGGTTTATTATCAGCTTTAGCTTTTTGGAATGCTTCTTCACCCCATGGAAACCAATCCACTGGGTTATTGGCATGCTGCAACAGGTAAGGACTCTGCTCGTTAGCTAAACGATTCAGATGCTGTTCCTTTTCCCCACTGACAGCTATAGCCGCCATAAATAAAAATAGAAATAACGTCTTGAAATGATGCATAACACTGTCGAAATTTGCAAACACTAATATTAAATTCACAGGCACAAGATGAATTCAACTCCTCTTAAAAATGTTATCCTTTTCACCGCCCTCGTGGCACTGACCATATATTTTATTATGAAGAATGCTCCTACATTTCAATTTCACTCTGTCCGTGACGATTTCATGGACTGGCATTTTGCCAACAACCCCACTTCCGCTACTTGGATCGGTATCCACGATTACGACGGTGAACTGCCGGATATCAGCACCGCAGGTAGAGAAAAGGAAAGATCACACCTGGAAAGGGTGCAAGCGGAGCTGGAAAATATTGATCCAGATGGTTTCAATGACGATGACCGCATTGACCGCCAGATCCTTTTGGACATGATTGAATCAAGCTTTTTCAACATGGATGAACTGCAAAGTTTTTCCTGGAATCCGCTGCAATATATATGGGGTCTGGGCTACGCATATGAAAGTTTGCTGGCCTATGATTTCGCGTCGGTTGAAGAACGGGCAGAGAACTTATCACGGCGGTTCCTGGCCACATCTGAATATTTGTCACAAGCCCGGGAAAATCTGGTTGAATTTCCAAAACCCCACTTGGAAACAGCCATCAAACAAGCCAAGGGTTTAGCAAGTATGTTTGATTCGTCAGTTCCGGAAATGGCAGAACAGCTCAAGGATGATTATCGGAAGAATTTTGAACATAATGCAGGTCTGGCAAAACAGGCATTAACAGAATTTATTACGTTTTTGGAAAGTCATGAGGATGATGGTTCATTTAGGGATTTTCGGATCGGACGTCAGCTTTATAATAAGAAATTGTTTCATTCACTCAAGGAAGGGATTACAGCACCAGAGGTCATGGAACGAGCAGAAGCCCATTTGCGGGTGGTGCAGAATGAAATGTTTGCATTAGCAGAACCACTTTATGAAGAATGGTTTGGCGAAAAGCCGACAACGGATAGCCATGAAAATAAATTGAAAATGACGCGAAAAGTATTGGACCGTATAGCCGAAAAACATGCACCCCGGGACAAGGTAGTGGAAGCAGCTAGGGAGACCATTGCTGAACTGGAGCAGTTTATTAAAGATAATGATCTTTTGACGTTGGATGACAGCAAACCGTTGGAAATTCGGGAAACGCCGGAATACCAGCGGGGCGTGAGCGGAGCTTCATTGCAGTCCCCGGGACCCTTGGAAAGTAATCTGCCCACATTTTATAATGTATCCCCCATCCCGGAAGACTGGACAGATGAACAGGCCAATTCATTTTTAGAAGAGTACAATACTATCTCCATGAAAATCCTGTCCATCCATGAAGCTCTGCCAGGGCATTATGTGCAGCTCTATTATGCCAACCGCCACCCTTCATTAGTAAGAGCATCTTTCGGCAGTGGAGTGATGATCGAAGGCTGGGCCCATTATACGGAAGATATGATGGTGAACGCCGGTCTTGGCGGCGGCGATCCGCGCTACAGCCTGGTGGAAAAGAAATGGAAACTTCGTGGAATTTCCAATGCGATTATTGATCAAAAAATTCATGCGGAGCGGATGACGGAACAGGAAGCATTGGATCTTATGATTAATGAGACTTTCCAGGAAGAATCAGAAGCGAGTGGCAAGTGGCGCCGGGCGCAATTGACATCGGCGCAATTATCCACTTATTTTACCGGATACATACTCTTTTTGGAATTGCTGGAGGATTATAAGGCCCAAGAGGGAGAGGACTTCAACATCAAGAATTTCCATGAAGAGCTGCTTTCCTACGGATCAATCCCTATTCGCTATATCCGCGAAATGATGATAGATGACTAGTGTCATCCTGATCGAACGTAGCGAGAGAAGGATCTCAAGCGCTTGTTCAACAACATACCCTTGAGATTCTTCACTTTGTTCAGAATGACAGTATAATATGACTTATTTAGTAATAATTCTGCTTTATCTCTTCATGCTGATCGGTGTGGGGATTTATAAATCTAAAAAGATCAAAACCCAGGCCGACTTCGCTGTGGCGGGGCGGAGCCTTTCGCCTTGGGTGTTGGTGGGAACCATGCTGGCCACGTGGATCGGGACAGGTTCCATTCTGGGCAACGCTGGTAAGACCTACGAAACAGGTATGGCTGCGTTGATCCTGCCCATCGGCGGAACATTAGGAATTATATTGCTGACCCGCATCGCCGGGAAGGTCCGCAGTTATGAAAAATTCACCGTGCCGGAGATAATCGGCGACCGCTACGGTCCCGGAGCGCGGCTCTTGAGCGTTATTGCTTTGGTCATGGCCTATATGGTTATTGTAAGCTACCAGTACAATGCCGGCGGCGCTGTCCTTTCTACCATCCTGACTGATGAAACTGGCCAGGCCATGATTTCTGTGGAAACAGCTACCATCATTGCTGCGCTGTTCATTATCGCTTATACCATGCTGGCGGGGCTGGTGAGCGTGGCCTACACGGACGTGGGCAACGGTATTATTATGACTATTGCACTGCTGATCGCCTTTCCCATTTTATGGGTCAAAGCCGGTGGCTGGAACGGGATGGAAGTTGCGTTTGCAAATATGGGTAAAAGCCAGCATATGCAGTTCTTCGGTGTGTATTCCGGGCTGGACATTATCAACTTTTGCTTGCCTCCTTTTTTGCTGGTTTTGGGTGATGCCAATATGTACCAGCGCTTCTTTGCCAGTAAAGATGCTGAAGGCGCCCGTTCCGCAACTACAATTCTTGTGTTTGCCGTGCTTATAATTGAATTGCTAATTATTGCCTCCGCTTGGGTTAGCGCTTCCATGATTCCCGATGCGGAAGTGGGCAAACACGTCTTGATCTACGCCGCCCACCGGTTTCTACCGACATTTCTGGGGGCTATCATGATGACCACTATCGTGGGTATCATCATTTCCACAGCGGACTCCTATTTATTAGTGCCGGCCACCACATTGATGCGTGATATCTATCTGAATTATATCAACCCTAAGGCATCGGAAAAGAAGATCGTCCTCTTGAGCCGGCTTTTGGTATTGGCACTGGGGATATTAGCTTTCATCGTATCCAAAGGTTTTGCCGAATCGGAGGGCTTTTTTGAACGCGCTCTTTATGCTTATACTATATATGGAGCGGCCATCACCCCGGCATTGGTGGCGGCCTTGTTTTGGAAAGATGCTACCAAAGAAGGCGCCGTGGCGTCAATTCTTTCCGGAACGGTCGTTACGCTGTTATGGAAAGAAGCGCCAAACTTGTGGTTGTGGCTGCCGGCGGGCATTTATGGCTCCGTGGATGAGGTCTTGCCGGCCATTTGCTGTTCGGTCATTGCCCTGGTGGGTGTGAGTTATGCGACAAAAAAATAGCTAAATTGTCTTTGCTAACGGCGGGTTCTGTGTGTGGGTCAGGTCCGGTCTGGGGCTCAGGTCCCGACGGTAATATTCAAAGGTCATGCCCGTGCCCTGCCAATTATCCACCCGATTGATGATCTTGATGTCCCCAGTGAATTTAGAAGAAACGCCCAGCTTCACGTGGCCGGTGACAAAACGAATACCGTCCCGTTTCTTGGACCAGCTCAAAAATACCCGCTTCAGGATTTTGGCGTAGCCGTTGCCTTTGTATTTATCCATGATCACAAAGGCATAGCTGTAGAGCGTATTGCCTTCGCCAAAGTTCTCATCCAGCCGTGCCCAGGGTTCCGATGAAAGATCCTCAATGGCCACGCCGATAATGTAGCCTATGATCTCTCCGCGGTAACGGGCGATGAAAGGCAGGGAAGTAGGTTTGTTGAAATACTTGTGGATGGTGGTTTTCGAGAGGACAGCCTTTTCTCCATATTCATCAGCTAAGTGTTCAGAAATCTTGATCAGTTGGGGATAGTCGTCCTCGCCGACATGTTCCATGAGTTCCACCTGGAAAACACCGGAGGAGGCGATGACCCGGAAATTGGAGCGGTGTTCAATATCCAGTGAAAGTTGTTCCATTTTGGATTAAGAGTTACCCAACTTAAATGTCAGCATATACTGGTAGGGTAAATCTTCTTGATGCTGGGTTAATACAAAACCTGCTTTTTCCAATTCCTTGATCACATGTTTAGGTGAAATTTTTTGTTTGTCAGGAGGTCCAACAGGTAAATCACCTTTCCTGAAATCCACGATTACCAATTTGCCGTCTGGTCTAAATTTGTTTTTTATATTCTTAAAGTAAGTCACTCGATTTTCAATATGGTGGTAGGTATTGCAGATGAACACAATATCAGCCGGCTCTGGAATTTTTGGGTTGTGAAATTCCCCTAAAATACTAGTGAGGTTATGTATACCTTCTTCCCGGGCACGATTATTCAAGTAAGCAACCATATCCTTTTCAACATCGACACCGATGACTTTTCCTTGGGGTACAACCTTTGCAAATCTAACTGGGAAATAGCCCGTTGCTGAACCAATATCCACAATGACATTATCGGGCTGAATACTCATGGATTTAATAACAAAATCTGGTTGCTGCCATGTATCTCTTTCCGGGTCTTCGAATATTTCTGCCCATTTTTCAGCATCGCTGAAGTTATGCTTAACAGATTGATGTTTGTAATCATGATTCTGGGCTGCAAATGGTGTGGTTAGTAAAAGAAATGATAAATATTTAATGATCTTTTGCACTGTTGAAATCCTATAATTTTTTCACAAAATAAGGGTCCAATTTAATGAAGGAATTACTGTATAAAACTACATTGTCATTATTATGACTGCGATTTTTTCGGAGGAAGAAACTCAAGGATAGTTATATAAATGAGTGCTTGAGATGCTTCAGTCTTTGCTTTCCTTCAGCATGACAGAAAAATTCATGTTCGTTCTTCGAAGTATGGGGGCGGGTTAGGTAAATTCGCCGCCGATGAATTCCTTCAATTCACGACTTGCAGACCAAATAACGGCAAAACAATCCTGGCTTTGCGTGGGCTTGGACATCAATCCGGAGAATATGGCCCAGGAAAATCCAACGCTGGATGAACTAAAAACACATACTAATACGGTCATTGATGCCACCCGGGAATACGCCGCTGCCTATAAACCGAACATGGCCTTTTTTGAGCGCTGGGGCAGCGCCGGTTTTGCCTGGCTGGAAGAAACAATGGAATATATAGGTGGAGATCCTATTACTATTGGTGATGCCAAGCGCGGGGATATTGGGCATACAGCACAGCAATATGCCCATAGCCTGTTTGGCCATTTCGAATTTGATGCGGTGACGCTGAATCCCTACATGGGCCGGGAAGCCATCGACCCCTTCATCGATGATCCATCAAAAGGAGCATTCATTCTTTGTCGGACGTCCAACGCATCAGGCGGCGACCTGCAGAATTTGACAGGAAATGGTAAACGCTTATTTGAAAAAGTCGCCGAATATTGCGCCGCACTGAATATTAATGATAACGTAGGATTGGTGGTAGGAGCAACAGTTCCGGAAGAAATTGACATTGTTCGTAATAATGCTCCAAGATTACCCATGCTCATTCCCGGAGTGGGCGCCCAGGGTGGAGATCTGAAAGCCAGTTTAAGGTTGGGAAATACAAACGGAGTAGCGCTTATCAATGTATCCCGTAGCATCAGTTTTGCAGGAGATCAAAGTTTTGAAGCGATCCATAATACAGCAAAAGACTATGTTGAAAAAATGAGAAAGATCATTGGATAAATACATAAACATTTTCAAAAAAACAGGTGCTCTATTAGAAGGTCATTTTGTGCTAACCTCCGGTCGCCACAGTGCCTCGTATTTTCAATGCGCCAAGGTGCTGCAGTATCCCGAGCATTTATCCCATTTTGCAGAAATGATTGTTAATCATTTTAAGAATGCAGAGATCGACACTGTCATTTCTCCAGCTGTAGGAGGCATCGTTATCGGCACGGAAGTTGGGAGACAACTAGGTGTAAAAACCATTTTTGCGGAACGTCAAGGTGGAGAAATGACCATGCGTCGTGGATTTGATATTAGCGAGAATGAGAAGATATTAGTGGTTGAAGATGTGATCACAACCGGTGGCTCCGTAAAAGAGGTCATGAATGTGGTTAAAGAACACGGTGGTGTTATAGTTGGTGTAGGAGTCGTGGTGGACCGCAGCAACGGCAAGGCGGACCTCCATGAAAATCAATTTTCTGTAACGGAACAGGAAGCCGTGAGTTACCATCCGGGTGACGTGCCGGAAGAATTATCCCGGATAACTATAGAAAAACCTGGAAGCAGGAGCATAAAGTGCAACATTTAACTATTGTATTAATAGGACTGTTAATGATGAATTCATGCGCGAAAGAAGAAGAGGTAGTTGTTGTATCTACAAGATTTGGTGATATGGTATTGGAATTTTATCCAGACGTGGCGCCAAAGCATGTGGAAAGTTTTAAGATCCATGCCCAGGACGGCTATTTTACGGAACCACCTTTCACCGGGTCATTCCTGGCTTTGTGATCCAGGGGGGCGATCCAAATTCTAGGGATGACGATAAAATGAATGACGGCCAGGGCGGTCATTCTGCAAAATACTTTGGTCATGGTGATGAGAGTGTAACAGCTAGCTGGACACTTCCGGCTGAATTCAATGACCGTCCCCATGTTACCGGTGCCTTATCTATGGCCCGAGCACAGGAAGACAACAGTGCCGGCAGCCAGTTCTTCATTTGCTCAGCCCCGGTCCATCGATTGAATAATAAATATACTGTTTTCGGTCAGGTCATTTCCGGGTTGGAAGTGATCCAGAATATTGTGAATTCGCCCAGGGACAGCCGTGATAATCCCAAGGAAAAAGTTGAAATGACCGTATCATTAATGCCTCGGAGTACAGCCTTAGAACAATGAGTATTAATATCGGTCTAGCCCTCGGGGGTGGAGGAGCCCGGGGAGCAGCACATATAGGTGTATTGCAAGTACTCCACGAACAGGGGATCAATTTTGATCAAATTGCAGGTACCAGCGCCGGTTCCGTCATTGGCGCCATGTACGCCTATAAACAGGACCCCCAGTGGATCGAAGAACAGTTTCGCGCATTTATGGCTTCCTCCGATTTCAAAGCCATGGGAACCAAACGGATCCAGGCCGACCTCTACCCGGATTCTGCCTTGGGGCAGATGGTAAAATTTGTTCGTGACCACATTGTCCTGGTCATGTCCCAGCAGAAATCCTTTATTATCAAGCGGGAGAAGTTGGAGAAAGCTATCGGGTTTTTGGTTCCTGCAAAAAAGTTTGCGGATCTATCCATTCCACTTTTTGTTACTTCGACGGACCTGCAGAGCGGAGAATTAATCATCCATAACCAGGGTAATTTGATTGACGCGCTGGTATTGAGTTGTACCATCCCGGGGTATGTTGAAGCGACCAGGCGGGGAGAACAGGTATTGGTGGATGGCGGTGTTATTGACCCTGTCCCGGTGGACATTCTGAAAGAACAGGGCAATTATGTCCTGGCAGTGAACATCACCAAGAACAGCATTTCGGAAATGAAGAAACAAAATATCTATGAAATCATGGTGCGTTCTGATATGATCAAATCACAGTATCTTGCCAAATCCAAAATTGAAAAAGCGGATTTTGTGATCCACCCCGATGTTGGCGACCTGCACTGGTCGCGTTTTGATGAATTTGACACCCTGCTGACAAACGGCAGGGATGCCGCCATTGTATCTTTGAATGAGTTAAAAGCCGACATGAAACGTAAAAACAGTATAATTTACCGCTGGAAACAAAAATTGGGGTTAACACGTTAAAACCACTATTTTCCTCGCCGAAAATGAACCATAAAAGAATACTTATAACTTTTTTCGCTCTCACGATGGTCCTCTGGGGACAAATGAACCCGGTAACTGTTTCGGCATCGATCAGTTCAACTGCCCGAGCCGGGGAAGTTATCCATGTAGAAATGACTGCCGAAATGGAACACGAATGGCATATTTATGCGCTGCACGATGCCGGTGAAGGTCCCATTGCTACAACCATCACAGTAGATGGCGATTATGTCTCCCGGCAGGGTAAGATCGATGAACCGCAGCCAATTGAAAAATTTGATGAAGGGTTTATGACCGTTACCCGCTACCACGAAGGGACAACAAAATATACGATTCCGGTGCAGTTGGATGGCAATATAGATCCCGGAAATATCATCTTAAAAGCATCCATACTTTACCAGGTCTGCAATGCATCATTATGCTATCCGCCTAAAGAAGTTACTGTAGATGTACCTGTTGTAATCGAAGCGGGTGAACCGCGGAAAGACCACATCCAATTTGTTGCCGCATCTTTTACTGATGCAAGCGGGAATATTGACCTGGATGCAGCCATCAGCCAGGGCTTTTGGCCATTTGTAATCCTGGCCCTCACTATGGGTTTCTTGGCATTATTAACACCCTGTGTTTTCCCCATGATTCCCATTACTGTTTCTTATTTTACACACCAGGGTGAATTAGAAGACCAGAACCCCATCAAGCAGGCGTCAATTTATGGTTTGGGTATTATTGCCACTTTTACCTTATTGGGTTTGATTTTGGCAGTAACCTTAGGCGCATCTGGAGCTAACCAGTTGGCGGCAAACCCCTGGGTTAATTTATTTATCGGTGCACTATTTACATATTTTGCCCTTTCATTGTTTGGTATGTACGAAATACAATTGCCATCCAGTTTGCGTCAATTGGTCCAGAAGCAGGAAGGTCGAGGCGGTTATGTGGGTACATTATTTATGGCAGTCACATTTACGTTGACCTCATTCACGTGTACCGTTCAATTCGTTGGATTGCTGCTGGTTGCTGCCAGCCAGGGACATTGGTTTTGGCCTGCATTAGGTATGATTATTTTTAGTGCTGCTTTCGCGCTACCCTTTTTCTTTTTAGCGCTTTTTCCACAATATTTGGCACGTATGCCCAAATCCGGAGGTTGGCTGAATTCTGTTAAAGTGGTCATGGGCTTTTTGGAATTAGCAGCTGCATTTAAATTTTTCAGCAATGCAGACCTGGTTTGGAATTGGCAGTTTTTTACGCATATTTCCGTATTGGCCATTTGGGCGATACTCATGTTCTTTACGGGTTTTTATTTGTTGGGTAAGATCCAATTACCCCACGACTCTAAAGTTGAGATGGTCAGTGTCCCGCGGATGATGTTGAGTATCTTCTTTTTAACCTTCGCCCTCTACTTAAGTACAGGCCTGTTCGGACGTCCCATCCACGGCTTGATCTATTCCTATCTACCTCCAAAATTGACTGAAGAAGTGGGTATGATCTCTGAAATGAACGGCGGAGAAGAATTGCAATGGTATACGGAGTTGGATGCTGCGTTTGTTAAAGCCAATATGATTGGCAAGAATATTTTCGTTGATTTCACCGGCTATACCTGCACCAACTGCCGCTGGATGGAATCGAATATCTTTACGAAAGATGAAGTGAAAGACCGTTTTAAAGATTTTGTGCTGGTGCGCTTGTATACAGACGGCGGCAATAATTACCGGGAAAAACAACAGTATGAGATCGACCGTTTCGGTACGGCGGCGCTGCCTTATTATGTTATTTTAAGCCCGGAAGATGATGTGCTGGGGAAGTTTCCCGGGATGACTCGGAACCTGGATGAATTCCTGAAATTTTTAGATAAAGGATTGACAAGATAGATGAAAAATAATTTAGCCATTTTCAATATACTCCTACTTATTAGCTGTGGTTCGACAGAGAGTTCTGGTGGTGAGAATAGTGTAGTGGTAAATAAAATTCTTTCCCAGCCGCAATTACCAGCCAATGCAGTTTCGGCACCAGAGTTTACATTGGCCACCACATCAGGTGATTTGATCAAAATGAGTGATATGAAGGGGAAAGTGGTTTTACTGACCTTTTGGGGAACGTGGTGCGGTCCTTGCCGTGCAGAAATTCCTGAATTTAAAAATCTGCATAATAAATACAATAAAGATGGCTTGGAGATTGTTGGGATTACATTGACTTCCGGTCCACCACAACGTATTCAATCATTTGCCGATCAATGGAAAATTGAATATTTACTATTAACTGATATATCAGCCAACGAAACCCAGATTGCACTGAGAGATTATGGTAATGCAACCAACAGCCCCATAACAGGTATCCCTACCACTTTCCTGATTGACCGCAACGGATATATCGTAAAAAGATACCTTGGACCACGTTCAGAAAAAATCTTTTACAACGATATTGAACCCTACTTGTAAACCTGTAGAAAGACACAAGATGAAATATTATTTAAGAGGGGCAGTCATACTACTTATACTATTTTCTATTATTGCTGCTGAAGAAGATTATTTTCAACAATATGTTCATTATACAATGGATGTGAAACTGGACATTGAAAAACATACTGTTGGTGGAAATTCTATCATTGCCTACACAAACAATTCACCAAATGATTTGAACAACATGTACCTGCACCTCTTACCCAATGCTTTTCAGGAAGGGTCAGTCAAATACAGGGAATATCAGCAAAAATTTGGCCGGCTGGGACGGGCGGCAAATTTCATAAAAAGTAAGGAAGACTATTTCAGTCGAGTGGATGTTTCCAGTCTCACCATTACTAAAAATGGTTCTATTATAGCAGATACATTTCAAGTGGATGATACCATCCTGTCCACAGAACTATCCAGTCCATTGGAACCCGGAGAAACATTGACCATGAAATTCAACTGGGTTCATTACGTGGGTAAACAAGTGGAGCGTGCCGGGCGGGTAGGAGAGCAGTATAATTTTGCCCAATGGTATCCCAAAATTGTTGTATATGATGAGCACGGCTGGCACAATATTCCTTTTCATGCTGAAGGAGAATTTTATGGAGAATTCGGTACCTTTGATGTGACCATGGACGTTCCGGGCTGGTATATCGTTGGTTCCACTGGCGTGGTAACAGAAGGGGATCCCGGTTGGACAGATGTAACGGTTGATACATCCAAAGAATTTTCAGAATGGCTGGATGAATACCTGGACATTAAATACCTGGATATTAAACCTAAAATAGACTCTACCTCCCGGCGTTCTGTCACATTCCATGCAGAGCAGGTCCATGATTTTGCATGGATAACTTCACCAAATTTTCTTTATGAACACGGTTCCTGGAACGGCATCGATGTCCACGTGCTTTTTAATCATAAGAATGGTGAAAAATGGACCAGGAAAGTTGTTGCACGTTCTGAACGAGCATTGGCATGGTTGAGCACAAAATTCGGTATGTATCCCTACCCGCAGGTAACCACAACAGACCGCTTGAGCGGCGGCGGTATGGAATATCCTATGCTAGTGATGAATGGCAGCGAAAGCGAAGGCCTCATCCTCCACGAAATCGGGCATATTTGGTTCTATGGCATCCTGGGAAATAATGAAGTTACCGAAGCATGGCTGGATGAAGGGTTTACATCATTCCAAACAGGACAGTATATGATCGACCGTTACGGACCCCATGGATTTGACTTGGACGAATCAAAGCGCTATGAACCTTTTGTGAAAAAACACGCCAAATTCAATAATGCGGTGGACCGCGGTCAATGGTCGGCTATTCGTTTTCAAACCAGTGGCAATGATGAACCCATCAGCCGCAAATCCTTTATGTTTAATAATGGCGGTTCCTATCGCTACAACGCTTATACCAAACCTGCATTGATGCTGGCTGAGCTAAACTACCTTTTAGGAGATTCCTTATTTTACGCTGCAATGCAGGAATATTATGACCGCTGGCATCTGAAGCATGTTAATGAGGATAGGTTTGTGACTGCTATGGAGGAGGTAAGCGGACAAAAGCTGGATTGGTTTTTTAACCCCTGGCTGCATAATACCCGGATTCTGGATTATAAATTGAAGAAATTAAAAAGAAAGCAATTGCCGGATGGGTCATGGGATGTTACAGTTGATATTGTTAAGCTGGGCAACCGGGAAATGCCGCAGCTAGTGGAAGTCAAATTGCAAAATGGGTCAACAGTACGAAAGTGGTGGCATAACCACGAATCAAGAAAAGAAGATTCTTTTTCATTTAATGTAAACAGCAAACCTGTCTCCGCATCATTGGATCCTGATGTACGAACCCTGGACGTGGACCGTCGCAATAATTATTTTCGAAGAATGCCTATAGCTTGGCAGTTTGGATTATTTAACACCGGTTTTAATCCCCGGGATCGTTATAGTGTCCATTGGCTGCCTACCTTATATTACCATGAACTTGATGGCTATATGCCCGGGGTTGGATTGGATTTGAAATACAGTAATTGGCAAGAGCTAACTGCCCAATTTAACTATGGATTGGATTCTGATAATTTATACTGGTTCATTTCCGGGAAAAGAAGGCCGGTACATACTTTTAAGCAAAATGATTTTTCTTTCTATGCTTTTGACCAGGGTGGTATAAGAGGTCACGGTGGTGATATTGCCGCTGATTTGAGTGGTTCCTTGTTTGATTTTGTGTCGAACAAAATGCACTTTGGTTTTTATTATACTGAAACACTGGATACAAATAGGACTGATCAGTATAAAATGGGATCTGTTTTTGTAATGTACAGCAGGTACGGTTTTTCATTCCCTGTCGGTTCGTTATCACTTGATTTGTCATCTTCTCCCGCAGGCTTCACGGACCGGTCTTTCTCAAGGATTACTTCCATAGTTAAGCTGGACGTGCCATTCTTCAAATTGGGAATCAGGGATAGAATTATAGTTGGTTATATATGGACAGATGAAAACAGTATTCCCGAACGAGAACAGTTTACAATTGCAGGGGCTGGCTCCGGAGACCAGTATGCACGCCATTTCCTCCGCGATGAATCGTCATTTTACGATAATACAGATTTGAGAAATAATTATCATTTGGCAGGTGATGCCAATCTGCGCGGGTATCTGGGTTCTGATTTTGACGGAGCTGATAAAGTGCTGGCTAATACTGTGGAAGTATTTTATAAAACCAAGTTTAATCTTGAGTTTGCGATGTTTATTGATCACGGGCTGATATGGACACCGGAAGATTGCAATTGTGAAATTAATTTTAGGGGCGAACTCCTTTTTGATGCAGGCTTTGGTTTGCGTTATACGAGGAAACTATTTGGCAGGGAATATTACCTAAGAATAGATTATCCAATGTGGATAAAAGATATGACCCCTGGTTTTGAAGAAATTAAATATTACGATGATAAATGGGTCTTCAGTTTTTCCAGAAGCATCTAGCGCAAAAGACATTTCTTCTTTTTGGCTTAATCATTTTACTCGGATGTGATTACCGCAATCCCAAAGAGGTCCAAAAAGCATATATCACCCTCCAGGGTGAAGATAAGGTTGCCGTGGTGGATATCAATGCCGGGGAAACAATGTTTACCGTGGATGTGGATTACACCAACACAGGCGATATGCCACACTATATTGTAATTGATGAAACACATAATTATTGGTACTGTACGTTAATATCATCAGGTTATGTTCTAAAATTTGATTTACAGACAGATGAATTGCTTGATTCAGTTCGTGTTGGCAACATGCCGGCGCTGATGGCGTTGGATGAGCAAAATGAATATTTGTACGTTTCCCGTTTTATGCCCATGATGGGGATGAGCACAGCCTCCCAGCTCATTCATAAGATAGACACCCATGATATGTCCTTGGTTGGTACAGTGGATGTAGGCGCTGATTCGCCCCATGGGATTGCCTTGAGTTCGGATGGCGAGACTCTTTGGGTCGCCAGTAACCAGGCTTCTCATTTCTTCAAAATTGAAACAAGCAGGTTTGGAGAACAAAATTATCAGCCGGAAAATTTCAGAATAGGTTCTGATGTTCCTTCATCTTATGAGATTAATGATGGTTTCTACAACGCCCTGGAACTGGAATTGAGCCACGATGATTCCAAACTCTATATTTCCTGCTCCAACAGCATGGAAGTGCGCGTGTTTAACACTGCAACAGGAGACAGCTTAAATACAATTATGACCGGCATGATGCCCTGGCATATGCAGTTAACCAAGGATGATTCCCAGCTGTATGTTACCAACCGTATGGGTAGTTCTGTAACTGCTGTCAATTTGGAAACTGGTGCCGGTTCTACTCTGACAGATGATTCCATGTCCATGCTTCATGGTTGTGCTTTGTCAGCAGATGATGTTCTTTTAGTCGTAACTTCCGCCGGAAGCGGAAATGCCTTTATTTATGATACTGAATCTGCAACATTATTATACACAATCGGTTTAGGAAATGGAACAGAATCTATGCCAACGGGAGTGGCTGTCGTTCAGTAGAATACCATTTTCGGTATTCATTTCCTTTTTATTATTTGTCATTTCCTGCGATGACCAGGGCAGAGAAGACCCCATACCCCAGCGCCCGGTCCAAACAACATTCAAGGTAGAAGATTTTAGCTCCGCAGAGGATTGCCAAGACTGTCACCCCAATCATTATGAGGAATGGTCAGCATCCATGCATGCTTATTCTGTTACTGACCCGGTATGGTTTAAACTGCAACAAAATGAACAAATAACACATGAAGCTAAAGGTGTTGTATTGGGTGATTTTTGTATTCAATGCCACAGCCCTATTGCATCGTTAACAAATGCCATAACCGATCACAAAAATTTAACACAGGAAACCATGAATACTTTACCTATTCAAATCCGGGAAGGTGTTACATGCGATGTGTGCCACACACTTACTCATTTACCGGAATCAACGGATATTCAAACCAATGATCAAAATTTTGAAACTGCTGATTTTAAATTGTATACAGATGGAACCCGGTATAGCATAATTGATAACCCCCAAGAAAATTTATTTCATGAATCGGCATACCATGCCGGTTATGATAAATCAGAATTTTGCCAGAACTGCCATAATTTAACTGTGGACGGAATGGATGCTGAAGTTACGAATTCCGAGTGGGATGGTTCTGCGTTCGATGCCATGGGTTCAGGATGTCAAACATGCCATATGCCTCTTTATGAAGGGTATGCAGCTAAAGGGGGCCCATTAAGAGAAAATCTGCACAGCCATTATTTTCCCGGGGTTGGAACATCAATAGTTGGCGGATCTAATGATGGTTTGGAGTCAGCTATTGCAGAATTACTTGAAAGCTCTGCAGAAGTGAATTTTTTTGAACCTATAACTGATACAATTTCAATTAACGAACCTTTATCGTTTAAAATAATTATCGCAAACAATGCCGGCCATAATTTTCCATCGGGTGTTACATTTACCAGACAGCTTTGGCTGGAGGTAACTGCAAGTATTGATGGAGACACTATTTTCCAATCAGGTCATTTAGACGAAAATGGAGATATTTATGATTTCTATACCGATCCGGAAAAAATTGTGGACCCTCAATTAAACGTTTTTAACACCGTTTTGTATAATGAAACAGGTGATTCAGGGATTTTAAATGTGAGTGTTGAAGATATGGCATGGATGAATAATTATACGTTACCGGTCAGTGGTTCACGGACTGTGAATTATATAATTGACCTACCAACCATTGCTCCTGAAAGTGGATCAAATTTGGATATAACCACACGCCTTCGTTTTCGTTCTTTACCTCCGTTTTTGCTACGTAATATCAATTTAAACGAAGAAATAGAACGCCTGCTCATTTGGGATATAGATCAAAATACCGAATCAGTTGTTTTAGAATGAAGAAGGCATTATTCTTTATCCTATTGCTAAACAATGTTTTTTCCCAAGGCTATGTTAGAGATGTAAGCCCCTTTACCGTCACTTTCGATGGCGAAGAGATTTTTCAACCATTTTCTGGAGGGCTGAACCAGCCTGATCCGCGCTTCATCGATTGGAATGGAGATGGTATTTTAGATTGCTTTATCAATGATCGGGATGGGTATTTGCAATATTGGGAAGGAGTGGCAGATTGGCAGTTCGGGAATATTCCATTGTTCACTTTTGTGACCAAAACCTTTCAAGATATCAATATTGGTACGTGGTTTGCTTTTCACGATTTTGATAGTGATGGTGATGAGGATCTTTTGAGTCATACTCCTGGTTCAGATAATGTCAGTTACTGGTCCAACGAGAATGGTGAATTTGAATTGGTTGCGGATGAGCTGCTGGATATAAATAATCTCCCAGTGTATGGCGGACAGATCGTGATTCCGGCCATTGCTGATATTGATGGCGATGGACATATCGATTATTTTATTGGCGATATTTCAGGACGGCTGGCCTATTATAAAGGCTACGGCATATCAGGAGGGCTGCCCCAGTTTGAGCTGGTCACCAGCACTTTTGAGGATATCCAGATCGTCTGGACACCGGGCCGCCATGGCGCCAACGCGGTGGAATTTTACGACATGGATAACGATAACGATTTGGATTTGATCTGGGGTGACTTTTACCAGCCGGGGTTGTTTTATTTGGAGAATTATGGCACGTCTGTTGCACCAGATTATGATGATTCACTGATGGTCACTGATTTTCCGCAAGGTACGGATTTTTTCACCACAGGTCATAATATTGCTCGTGTTGTCGATTTTGACCTTGACGGCGATGGCGATATGGTGGTGGGAGTTCTGTCAGGTGCGTATGGAACAGAATATTTAGATAATCTCTACTATTTCCAGAATAA